>Ga0194119_10010616_pt1 | contig 12097 bp, 12 predicted proteins | sample TA2MahC100mmetaG_FD_148620 | JGI IMG/M metagenome (GOLD analysis project Ga0194119, IMG submission 148620) | Freshwater microbial communities from Lake Tanganyika, Tanzania - TA2015018 Mahale Deep Cast 100m | ecosystem: Environmental > Aquatic > Freshwater > Lake | place: Tanzania: Lake... | reverse complement strand
TAGTAAATGAAATAACATTAGATGGGAATTTGCTTATCTACCATAAAGTAAGCAAATGTTAAACCCATTACATAGAATTTAGTTTATCCTCCTTTTAGGAGGAAGCGTTCGTATTTTTTTTGCTGATTAACTCGGCATTTAAAATACGCACTGGTTTAAATGATGATATGGTAGAACAAGCAAAATATTTTTGTATTTCTTCTTTTAAATCCATTATTTTATTCTGCTTTTCTATGTCTTCATCTAATTCACATAATAAAAAGGTGTTGTCTTCTTTTAAATCTAATATAGTAATAATTTTATTACATATTTCTTCTCTTTCGTTTTGATATTTATCACTTAATTTAATCCTCATTATATTAAATTAAGTATATTATCTTTATTACATTTTTGTCTCATTTTACTACGCAGTGCTTTCCGGTTGGTGTAATTTAATCCTCATTATATAAAATTAAGTAAGATGTTTTTATTACATTTTTGTCTCATTTTACTACACAGTGCTTTACGGTTGGTGTAACAATACGAGTTGCTCTAAATCATAATTATTTTTACTATTATATCTGCTTTACTACTAATATTATACATATCTTTTTCCGATATATGTGCTATACCTTGACCTTTAAATTTATAAAATTGCTCCTCTTTTAAGTACAACTTATCCAATGGAATATAAAACAACTTTCCTACAATCTCTATACTAACAAGCTTAGTATTCTTTATTAAATATTCTAATTCTTCGCGTATTTTAATAAATTTCTCATAATATATATTATTATTTTCATCTATTGATATATTAGTTAGTAACTTTGGCTGACATAATACAATAATTTCTGAACCATCTGGTGCATCAAAATATAACTCATTATGCCATAATGGAACCAAATATAAATTGTCATCTACGTATAGCTTGTATATATTATGTTCTATAATATCCTTCAAATTTGGTTTCAATATAAAAACTCTATCTTTTTCTTTACTTCGTTCTAACTTTTCTTTTATGATCGAACTAACAAGTTCTAAAGTCTCACTACTTATATACAATACATCTTTGTATTTGTGCAATAATTGATATAATTCAATTGCTTTTTGCTTATCAAGAACTTCAAATTTTTGTCTCAAATATGTTAACGTTATTGCTTCATATCCTAATGATAATTCTTTTATTATATTCATTAATATCTCTTTATAAGACCCATTTACTAAAGATGAAATAAAACCACTAAGAATATCTACATAAATTTTTGACTCTTTAGAATCAAACGAACTCCCGAAGGGATATGGTTCTGAAGTATCTTCTCCATTCAAAATTATTAACTCATTTGACAAATAATCATATGCTTCACTTATTTTTTGAAATTTTTCCTTAGCATATTCATAATTATTTTTATCTGGATGCCATTTTAACGCTAATTTATGATATTTCTTTTTAATATATTCTTGATTTAACTTTGTTAGTTCAATTGTATCTAATGATATCTCTAATTCATCTAATGCCTTTTGAATATTCATTGTATCGTTATTATTAGAACCCATGTATAACTCTTGTTAAATAAAATAAATAACTTTCTAAGTGATAAATTGGTCTATAGTTATTATTATAATATTTCAAAAAATTATATGTTTTTAATAATATGTTTGACATTTGTTTTGCTTGTATTTTTTTAGTTTTGGTTATATTTGTTAGTATGTACCAAATACAATCTGTTATATCCAAATTATAAATAAAAATATCATATAATAGATCACGAAATTTTAAGAACTTTAAATCATTTATCTCTATCATTTCTTTAATAATTTTATCACAAAGTATTTTATGAGGATACATCAATTCATTTATACCACTATGTAAATATTTAATATTAACTATATCTTCTACATTCAAATCATTTGGCATTTTTTGTCTTGAACATTTTACATAAGATATTTTTGTTGGTCTCTGAATATGAATAATCTCACAACAATTTAATATAGAATCTGGAATAAAACTAACTTCCTCTGTTAGTAAAATATATTTAATACTTACAGATAATAAATTATTATCTTGAATATAACTATAAAAGTTTTCTAATAATTCACTGTGTATATTGTGAAAATATTTACATACTATTATTCCTATTTTATTATTTTTAGCTGATAATATATCTACTATTTGTTGATATATTTCATGCCACAATATTTTTGAATTACAACCTAATAACGACATATCTATTTCATAATGTATATCACTTATTTTAAAGAAATATTGTTTTTTATCATAATTTATACTTATTTTTTTTTCATATTTTAATTCAGTTGGGCTATATTTTTTAATTGAATACAGCATTTGACTATATTTTCCAACACCACTAGGGCCATAAAAAATTAAATTACCTAATTTATCTAATGTGCTTGGAAAATGTGAATAACATTTTTCTAACTTTGGATGTAAATTTGATTTACATACTTCATTTGTATATTCTTCAAAATGTGATTCAAGAAATTTCATTTATACATAATTATAATTAATATTCTTTATATAAATATAAGTAATATTCTTTACAACCTGTTTTGATTTTACACTTGTTACATTTACTGTACTTCGGCGAAACCCCGATTTACCCTACAGGATACATTAAAAAATACAAAAAAGATTTAAAAACATATTACCAAATTAACATATAATAAATGAATATTGTTAAAAATATAAATCAATATAATGAAGATTATGTTTATTTTTTAGAACCTATTAAGAATAATATTATGATTAATGGAAATTTCATTAGAATTATTTATTCAAATGCTTTATTTGTATTAAATGGAATTTATATAAATATTAATATTAATTTTACCTCAATAGATAAATATTATAATAAATATAAATGTAGTTTTGACGTTATACAATACAAAGAAATTATTGATAAACTTCAGTTTATTGAATATGGATTAATTAGAAAAATATCCATCTTTGGTAAAATACCACAATTTAAAATTTATGAACAACTTAAGAACGGAAATATTAAAGTTTTTTCTGAAACATCTAATAAAATAGGTAATTCATTATTACTTAAAATAGCTGGACTATGGGAAACTGAAACAGAATATGGACTAACATATAAGTTTTTAATTATTTAACTTAGCCTTGCGTTGAGTAAAAATGTAGTATAATACCTATTGTTATAACAATTATAATATTTATCACACTAATTAATCCTAATAATGCAAATGTTGAGTCTTTAAATAATTTTGTTCCATCGCTCTCATTTTTACTATATATAGCACCAAATATAATGATTAACTGTGTAAACAAAAATATAGTAGATAATAACGAAAAACTTGAATAATAACTGGATACTTGTCCTAATGATATATTATCAAAATAAATACGTAGGTAATTCAATAGTAATCCTACTATAATAACAATCATTAATACTGGAATCATGTCAAAGTATGTTGATTGTTTAAATAAAAGATTTAATATTATTATAAAAAGCATTCCAAGCATTAAACCTGAATAACCACCCATTAAAGCTGATAATCCATTAATATCAGTTATATTTGCTGTTATTATTATTATTATACAAGATGCTATTATAATTGAAAAAAGCACATTCATTACTTTTTTAAATTCTTGTAAACTCGTAAAATCAGTAAACATTATAATTAATATATAGTTATATAATATTTTGTTATTTATTAGATGAATCTATCTTGCTTTTTAATTCATCTAGTTCTTTTTGCATTATTTGTATTTTATGAACTAACAATGGTATTATTTCTAAATAATTAACTGATTTTAATTTAGAATATTTTTGGTCTGGTTTACTATGTATTAATTCTGGGTATTCTATTTCTAATTCTTCAGCTATAAATCCATAATGAATTTGACTAGAAGGTTCATCAATAAATTGGAATGAAGATGGGTTTAGACTCATTAATTTATCTGTTATTTCTACACTTAATGATGTTATATTTTTTTTTAAAATAGCATCAGAAGCATTTATTATACTTCCATCTACAAATAAATCACCAGGAATATATAAACTTTTAACTGTTTTTGATACGGGAGTTATTACTTTTTCTTTTGTGCCATCTAATTTAGTATAGTCAGTAACCTTAAATAGATTTGCTGTTATTCCTTTAACAAAATTTTTAATATATGCTGTATTGTTTGGTTGTCTTCCATTATAATTTGCCTCACCCATTTATTTATTATATATATATATCAAATATTTAAAAAAATTTTACTTATAATTTATATATGAGTAATACAGTTTTTAATAATCATCAATTGATTAAAAATTCTAATCAATACTTTCTAGAAAAAAAATATATATCAATTAGTTCAGAAGATAGAGATATTATTAAATATCCTAATTCTTCTGAATTTGAAATATTTCTTCCACAGGAATATTTAAATGTTGCATCGGCTCGTTTACATTCTTGGTCATTTCCTGCAAATTATAATGTATTTTCTGTATCTTATTATAATGTTACAATGATTTTTAAAATTGATAAATTATATAATCCTACAGAACATTCATTTAGTGATATATTAACTGAGGGTATTTTTGCGGCATTATATAATTATGGAAATAAAGATATTTTGACTGAAATAGAACCGGGTTTTTATAATCCAGACCAAATGGCTATAGAATTAACTAATAAGTTCAATTATGCAGTTACAAAAGTAATTAATAATTTTTTTGCTAATCCATCAGAGTGGGGAGGAGTAGATTATAATCCTGCAAAAATCTTATTTGAATCTTCTGGTGGTTATGATAGATTTAAAATTGTATATAATTCAGTGTCACAACAATTATGGTTTGGAAATAATGCTGATCAATTTACATTAAACAATTCTTCTTCAAAATATATTGATAGATTGGTTGTGAATACTGAATGTGTTAGAAGAAATCGATTACCAGAATGGGTTAATTGGGGTCTTCCTTATTATTTAGGGTTTACTCGTAATAATATCACAGCATATACAGCAAACCAATATTTAGAATTAGAACCTCTTAAGGTTAATGTATATATAGGACAAAGCGGTACAGATGCGGTTCCTCGTTTTTTTTATGGTGATGCTATACCACACTCAGGAGATGATGGATATTGGTTACTTCCAACACTTCCTGGAGCTGAAGTATATTATTTACAGGCCCCATTCAAGATTGGTTTTATGGGACAAGCTTATATATATATGGAGATTGAAGGATGGAATTGTATGGATGAATCATCGCCATATAATGTAAATTTGTATACAACAACTCATAGTCAAAATAATGGAATTGTAAATTCTGCATTTGCTAAAATAGCAGTACCTACTACACCAATATCACAATGGTTTGATATTGGAATGGGTGGTCCATATAAGTATTGGAATCCTCCAGCTGAAAGAATAAGTAAAATAAAATTAAAAATCAGATATCATAATAATACATTAGTTGAATTTGGACAATTTGAATACTCGTTTATGATTGAATTAAATTTATTAAAACCACAACAAGAAAGGTCATATAGCATTGTTAATTCGTTTGATTTAGGTCAATTACAAACTTATGGAAGTAAATATGTTTAGATTATTCAATATTATATGTTTGTTTAATCCAATTTAGAATCAATGATTTATCGCATTTTTTGTAATCACTATTAAACTCATTTAATTTGAAAAATTCTGGTTTCTTAGCACGTGGTTTCTTATAAAAAATATAATCTCCATATTTACCAGTTCTAATGCTTAAATGATTATTTAATTCTCTTACTAGCCCAACTGGTTTTGTAGGGTCTAAAACAGTATCTTTATCTAGATATCGTATGACATCTATATATTGAATTTCTTCTAGTTTTAACGCACCAAAATGTTCTTTTAAAGATTTAGTTTCGTTTCCCCATAGAGCATAAATACCATATTTACCATTTTTAATAAATAAATCTTGTCCTTTATATTTACCTATAGCTTCTTTATTGGTTACTGTTGTATCAATAACATCATCTAATGTTGGCTGAGAAATATGTTTTTGTAAACTTTCAATATCAAGATTCTTTTTAACTTGGAGGAAACTAACATTATTCTTATCTTTGTTATTAGTACATTTTACAACAGGTCCATATTTTCCAATGATTAGTGTATGATTGTCATCTATATCAATACTAAATTTTTTAAAATTTTGTAATTTATTAGTTACTTCAGTTAAACTACTATTACAAGTATAGCATAAATTATGCCAAATTAATTTTCCATTAGCGATTTTATCTAAATCATCCTCTATTTTCTTTGTGTAATCATAATTAAAAAACATATCAAATTTTTCAAGAAGGAATTCAATTACAATAATTCCTAATGGTTGAATAACAAGTTTATTTTTTTCATTTCCAAACTCTCTTTTACTAACAACTTCTACAATTGTATTTTCGTTTAATGAAAAATCAACTGATTCAATTTCTTTACCAGTTATATTCTGTTTTTCAACATATTTTCGTTCTTGAATTTTATCAACTAATGATGCAAATGTTGATGGACGTCCGATTCCCTTTTCTTCTAATAATTGTACTAATCCTGCTTCAGTATAATGTGATTTTAGTTCAATAACTGTAAATTTAGAATCAATCTTTTTAGGGTGTATACTAACATTCTGTTTCAAAGTTTGAAGAAATTGATAGTATTTAACATTAAATTCATCGTCTTTTTTAGACATTTGAGTAATTACCTGCCAACCTAAAAAAATAGGTTGTTCGGCCTTATATATAAATTCAGTTGTTAATGGTGCTGTTATTTTTGCGGTTATAGAGTTATATTGTGCGGAAGGCATACATGATTCTAATGTTCTTTTCCAAATAAGTTCATATAATCTTATTGCTTTAGATTGTAATTCAGTAGTAGAATTTTCCAATGATGGTGAACATACATTAATATTAACTGGTCTAATGGCTTCATGTGCTTCTTGAGGAGGAGGTATTCCTTTTTTTTCAGCAACACTCTGTTTAGTCTTCTTAGGTTCATCAATTTTGGATTTAGTTCCTATGATTAAATTATCAATAGTGTGTCCAATATACTGTTCTCCATGTATAGTTTTAACGTAATGTTTTACACTATCAATAAATTGTTGACTATATTTTTTAGAATCTGTTCTCATATAGGTAATAAATCCACTTTCATATAATTGTTGTGCGCATTTCATAGTCTCTTTAGGTGACATATGTAAATCATTAGATGCTAATTGTTGTAATGTTGATGTAGTTAAAGGTTCTGGTGATTTTTTGATAGTTTTTTTAGGTGTTGATAGTGAGTATATAAAATCCCAACTTTTAGATTGTTCAAGAAACTCTCTTATAATTGTTTCATTATCAAATTGTTTATTAAGCTCAAAAAGTATATTAAGACTAGTAAAATACCCAGAAGTATTATAAACTAGTTTTCCTGGTGATTGTTTAATATCAAGATAATTTTCATAAACAATACGCAACGCTGGTGTCTGGCATCTTCCAGCAGATAGACTATTATTATGTGTTTTAGATATACAATTCCATAAAATAGGTGAAATATTAAACCCAACTAACAAATCAAGAATTTGTCTAGCTTGTTGTGCTTGAACTAAATCCATATTTAATCTTTTTGGATGTGAAATAGCGGATTGTATAGCAGATTCAGTAATCTCGTGAAAGATAATGCGTTTAGTGTTAGTAATAGATAGACCGAATAAATCACAAATATGCCAACCAATAGCTTCTCCCTCACGATCATCATCAGTAGCAATAATAACATCAGAAGATTTTGTAATTTCAGTACGTATTTTTTCAATTTGTTTAAGTTTAAGGTCTTCATTTACGACAGAATATTTGGTATTAAAATTATTATTAATATCAATAGCTTCAAGACCAGAAATGTGGCGTAAATGACCAAAAGATGCAATAACTTTGTACCCAGGGCCAAGATAAGATTCTATTTTTTTACATTTAGCAGGAGATTCAACAATAACTAATGATGTGTGCATGTTATTATATGTCTTATAAAGTAATCTTTATTATTGTTATAAATTTTATAAAATATTCTTCTTTGGAAATCTTCGAAAAAAAGTCGAGGCCAGAATCAAAAATGGACAAAAAAAAATGTCCAAAATTGAAAAGTCAAAAAAAGTTTTGAAAAAGGGCCACAAAGTTGAGTGTTCTTACCATAATGCTCACATAACCAAAAAAATAACGCAAAAAAGTGTTACGATAACTTTCTACTAAAACAACTTAGAAATATTTTCTTAGGTGACAATATGGAAACTTTAGGTGACAAAAACGCAATGAAAGCGAGCAATAATTTATTCAAATGCGAGTACTGTGACTATATATGCTCTAAAAAATTTAATTTAGATAGACATTTGGTCTCTAGAAAACATTTTAAGGTGACAAAAGGTGACATTTTTGCGAGCAAAACGAGCAAAACGAGCAAAACGAAAAAACCGAACAAAACGAGTAAAAGTAGAACAGATGATAATACAGTCACAAAATATATATGTGAAGAGTGTAATAATACATATTCGTCCAGAAATGGATTATGGAAACATAACAAAACATATCATTCTAAAAAAACCGACGATATTTCTGATAAAGAACTTATTATGATGCTTATTAAAGAAAATTCAGAGTTCAAAAATATGATGATGAAATTTGTTGAAAATGGAACTGGTAACCCTGTAAACAATACTACAAATAATAATACAACTACTAATATTAACTCTCATAATAAAGCATTCAATCTTAATTTCTTTTTAAACGAAACATGTAAAGATGCTATGAATATTACTGATTTTATAAGCTCGATTAAACTAAATCTTGAAGATCTTGAAAATACTGGAAGAAGAGGATATATTGAAGGCGTATCCAATATTATCTTAAAAAATCTGAATAATATTGAACAACACATGAGACCATTACACTGTAGTGATCAAAAACGAGAAATACTATATATTAAAGATAATAATGAATGGACTAAGGAATCTGATAATAAACCAATACTAACAAAAGCGATTAAAGTTATTGCAAATGAAAATATAAAACAAATCAAAAATTGGACAGATAAAAATCCTGATTGTACATCATCTAATTCAAGAAAAAATGACTTATATTTAAAAATTGTTAGTAATTCTATGAATGGTTTGACTGAAGAAGAAGGACGAAAGAATATTAATAAAATTATCAGTAATGTAGCTAAAGAAACTGTTATTCAAAAGATATAATATATTTACTATCATAATTTATTAAATTAGCGTTTATTTCCTTGTATTTTCTTAAATTGAGACCAAGATATATACACTTGTGGACCTTTATATTCCGGTTCTTTTTCACCAGTTTCTGCGTTTAATTTTTCGGCCTTTTTTAATGCACTATCTACATAAACTTGTTTCAATAGAGTACCAAATTTAAAAGCACCTTCATGCTGATCTAATTTTCCATCTTCAATATCTCTTAATACATCAAATGCATCAAATAATATTTTTAAATTAATTTCGTCTTTTCTTATTTTATTATAAATATCAGTATAGTAAGTAAATAAAAAATTACATTCTGTCATTCCTTCTAAATGTACTTTTTCAGGATCATCTTGATATTTTGCCTTTAACATAATTAGATTATTTACATCATCACGTAAAATATGACTATGTTTTAACTTTCTAATTAAATCTGTATTATCCTCAACATTATTGGCAGTAATCATTTTTTGTAAATGAAGTCTTTGATTATCGTCCATTATAATATTATTTTAGAATACTATTTTTAAACTCAAACTTATTTTATTATAATATATTATTATATAAATGAGTATTCAAGAACAAAGGATTGTTCAAACAGATGCTTTGCCGTTAAATAAAGTTGCTCCACTAGAGCTAGGAGCTCAAAATGTATTTGCTTCAGCAGCAATGAAATCAACAAATCAGAATCAACTTCAAAATAACTTGGTAAATCAAGGTGGTGGAGTAAGAAAACGTAAAAGGCATATTAGAGGAGGTGCTAACGGAGTCGCAAATGAATCAGCTCCTGTTGTCGTTGTTACAGCAGCACCATCATATGACACGAATCCAGCAGTTACTAACGCAAATAATACACAACTAGCAACACTTGCTAACATTGTTTCATCTCAAGCTACACTTGACAAAACAGTTGGTGGAACTCAGGCTCAAGCAGCAGCTATTTCTGCAAAAAATGAAGCAATATATTATGGCAATGGTGGTTCTCGCAGAAGAACATTTGATAAAAAGGGAGGAGCTTGTCCAGTATGGGGATGTTTTAGTGGAGGTAAAAAATCAAGAAGATATAATAAAAAATGTAAGGGTAAGGGTAAAAAAAGTCGTAAACGTGTAAAAATATACCACCGACGTTACAAAACGATAAAACGATAAAAGATGAAAATAATATATATAATAATATTATAGATTATGCCAACAATGAATAATTATTTAAATCTAATATATGTAAATTTAGGTTTTATCGCACAAATAACAGTTATGATGTATTTTAAATATGTTTTAGATATTAGAAAAAATTGGCCACTATATAGATGTAATCCACAATATTGGTTTTTTTCAGAAAATATAACGGAAGATTTTACATATTGTGTTCAAAATACACAAATGAATATGATGGGGTATTTACTTCAACCATTAAATTATATGGTTTCATCCCTGACATCTGTTGGTGGACAATTCGCTGAATCAATTAATAATATTCGTCATATGTTTAGCTCAATAAGAGGATTTGTATCAGATATTATACAAAACGTATTTGGTGTATTTCTAAATCTTATTATTGAATTTCAAAAGATTATTATTAGCATTAAAGATATGGTTGGTAAAATGATTGGTATTGTTGTAACAATTATATATGTTTTAGACGGTTCTATTAAAACTATGAATAGTGCTTGGTCAGGGCCGCCAGGTCAATTAGTTAAAGCAATTGGTTCTTGTTTTCATCCTCATACTAAAATTACACTTGCTAATGGAACACAGTGTAAAATGGAAAATGCTCCTTTAGGAGCAGAACTAAAGAATGGTGGTAAAATATTTGCTGTACTGAAAATTGATAATCCAAAGAAAGAACCATTATATAAAATAACAGGACGAGAACAACATATTTTTGTTACTGGAGAACATTTTGTATTTAATAAAAATAACAATAAATGGGTTCAAGTTAAGGATTATACAAAGGCCGAGATTCAACCAGAATTCATTCCAGAATATTTCTCTTGTTTAATAACTACTAATAGATGTATTAGAATTGATGACGAATTATTCTGGGATTGGGAAGATGATGAACTTGTAGAATAATAACTAACATACAACAAAAATACAACAAAAAATTTATACAATAAACATATGATATTATTATCCATTTATAGTATATGAGTAATAATAAAGAACAAATACATGTTGCTAATACAAATAATGAGAAAAATATAGCTGATACTTTTTTATTTATAAATGAAACTTACGATAAATTATCATATTTTGACCTATATGGAAACTCGGTAATAATATTTATACTTATGACGTTATTTGTTTTTATTGTTTTTTCATTTTGTAAAGTTATGCAAACAAAAGAATCAATTAGTGATGATTGGATTAATCAAAGATGTAAACCACAAAATATGTTGTTTGCTGGTTTAATTACTCATCCAGAAGGAACAACCTCATTTCAATATACTAGTGATAATTTTCAATATTGTGTTCAGAACATATTATCAAATATTACTGGATATGCTCTTCAACCTTTTCAATTTATGATTAGTAATTTAACAAAAGTTTTTCAGGAAATAGCCCAGTCCCTTCAACAAAGTAGAGAACTTATTAATAAAGTAAGAAATAGTTTCAAAGAATTTGCTCAAAATGTATTAAGTCGTATATTAAATATTATGATACCTATTCAAAAAATGTTTATTGCTTTGATTGATACATTTCAAAAAATTCAAGGAATAATGACAGCGGGACTATATACAATGTTAGGTTCCTACTATACATTACAAGCATTGATGGGAGCAATTTTGGAATTGATAATTAAAGTGTTAGTTACATTAGTTATAATTATAGTAGGATTATGGATTTTACCATTTACATGGCCAGCAGCATCATCAATGACA
>Ga0194119_10010615_pt1 | contig 12098 bp, 11 predicted proteins | sample TA2MahC100mmetaG_FD_148620 | JGI IMG/M metagenome (GOLD analysis project Ga0194119, IMG submission 148620) | Freshwater microbial communities from Lake Tanganyika, Tanzania - TA2015018 Mahale Deep Cast 100m | ecosystem: Environmental > Aquatic > Freshwater > Lake | place: Tanzania: Lake... | reverse complement strand
TCCGGACGTCAAAATTCGTATAGCTTTCAAAAAACCGCCACTCCTGTCCGGCCGTGCCTTGCTGGGCGACCGGCCGGAAAAGTTGCCCTGGGTTCAGCCCGGTGAAAGGATCCAAATTCAAAGTACTATAGGTCGCGGTGGCGAGGTTGCAGAAAACCACCCCCTCCGGAAGGTTTCGCCAATCGGTCCGGGGAATGAACCACGAAGAGGCGGTTTGATTGGTAAAGTAGATCCCAGCGGAGTTGGGCTGGGTGGTCTGTTCCCCGGGAGGAACTTCCTCAAAAACCGCGTAGGCCCGAAAAATGTTGGTCGTCAGGGTGTTGCTGGTGATTGGAAAGACAATGAAGGTCCGCCGGCCGGAGGAAATGGCCATTTGGCGGGTCATTTTCACGGCGCTGGCAACTTCGTTGGCGGCACTGGCTATGGCCGGTGAACGCATGCCCCGCAGGGACACAGCCGCCACCCCTGCCAGCAGACCCATGATGGTGGCTACCGCCAACAACTCCACCAGCGTGAAGGCGGCAACCGACCTCCCCGCCGGGCGCACCTTAATTCCAACTGGTGATGTCATCCTTGTTGTTGCTATCCGTGCGGTTGGGGATGCGGTTGGTGTATCCGGATTTGCCGTTCGGTCCAACACTCCAAACTTCCACCGTCTCGCTCATCATGCTGGCGCTGCTTGCGGAGGACTCTGTGCCGTTGGTTGCCAGGCGGTACCAGTAGGGATAACCGTAGGAATCCAAAACCTGCTGGCCGGAGATTTGATTGGTTCGAAAGGTCATGTAGTTGGTCAGGTTGGTATAAAGAGCGGATGAGGAAGGATTGTTTGCTGCCAACGGATACACCCCCCGCTCATTCCGATACCGTTCCAGAGCCACTAGCATGCTTTTAATCTCCGCTTTCGCCTGATCCCGGGCCGCTTTTTTTTGCACTCCCCCTGCCGCCCCAAGGACAATACCGGCAATCAAACCGATGATGGCCACGACGAACATTAGCTCCACCAAGGTGAAGGCTTTTGTTCCGGGGCCCGTTGATCTGGAAAATTTTAAGACTTGAATTTGCTTAAGGCATGAATTGATCATTTTGCATCTCCTTGTATTTACTTTGTATTTTCCATTTATAAGGTCAACTAAGAAAACAACTTATAAGTCTATCTAATCCTACGTGGACGGGCCTAGGCCCGTCCCTGCCCCTTTTTGAGCCAGCAACCATCTTTTCCAAAAATTGCGTTAAATCCTGAACCCCAAATGTTTCAGTCTCCCGATGCCCCGCCAAAATCAGGTTGATCCCCAACTCCCGCGCCTTCACTTCCGTCGGATAATCCACCTCCCCCGTCACCAGCGTGTCCAACCCTGCCTTTTTCACCTGATCCAAATCCCCAAAGCCCCCCGTCACCACTCCTATCTTCCGGCAAATCCCCGGCCCTGCCGCAATCACCTTTATACCTTCTGACCTTTTCACCTTCGCACCCTTCAAACCTTCACACCTTCTTACCAGCTCACTTCTCTTCCACCTGCCCCCTTCCACCTTCCACCCAATCTCGCGCCCCATCGCTTTTCCAAAGGGTCTCCGCTTGGCATTCACCAAGCCGAGAGCACGAAGCAAGCCGGTCGAGTTTCCGATCTCCGGATGCGCATCCAGCGGCAAATGGGAGGAATAGATCGCCACCCCCCGCCGCTGTGCCTCTCGGATTCGCCTCGCCCGGATCTTTCGATCCAAGTCTGAATCCCCCCAAAAGATTCCGTGATGCACCACGAGGAAATCCACTTTCTCCTTTCCCGCCCGCCGGATCGCCTCCAAATCTGCATCCACCGCCCAGCCGATCTTTTTCACCGGCCTCCCGTGGCCCACCTGCAGACCGTTCCTCGCCCCCGGGTAGTCCCGGAACTTTTTCGTGTCCAAAATTCGGTCACAGACCCGTGCCAGCTCCCTCGGTGTCATAAATTTTCTTACCAATCCGCGGGCGGTCCACCAAGCCCCCACCGCTCTCAACACGCCTACGTATTTGTGTTACAATCGTAACTTAAATACGCACACATCGGTTCTCCCGGAGCTTGGCCCGTTTTCACCGGCGGAAGGCGGATCGTAAAAAAGGTTTCCGTATTCTTGTTACAATTGTAACAAGAATATGTGGCGCGTGGTTCCTTGGCTGATTCCGTGGTCCTCGCCTGGTGGGCCTTGGGAAAGTTTGTTTCCCGGCCCTATGCCGGCGGGAGCACCGCCGACCTCCTCGAAGCTGTGGGGGAATTGGGCTTGGGTACTTTCCGGGCGGTGCAAGGACGCATTCAGGGAGAATCCTGGAGCCGACGTGAAAGCGAATCGTCGGGAAAATGGGTCGAAAGACTAAGGGAAGAACTGGCCCCCCTCGCCTTCCAGGAAGCAGACCCCCGAACCTGCTGGGATCGGCTTTGGGACCAAACTTGGCGTCTCCTCGCTTTTGATATCCCTGCCAGGCCCTTTGCCCGCCGGCAAAAGCTTTGGCGTTGGCTAAAACAAAACCGGCTCGGGTTGCTCCAGCGAAGCCTATGGATTTCCGCCAGGCCGCTGGAAGAAATCCGGGGCCTTTTTCAAGACGCCGCCAACTCCCACACGCTGCTGCTTTGGGAAGCTCCCACGCCAGCCGGCCTGAGCCCTGTTTCCATTGTCGAACAGGCTTGGGATCTACCAAGCCTGAATGCTGATTATCAGTCCGTGCTTAGCCTCGCCTCGGAGGAGGCCACCCCGGAGAATGTCCGCAAGGCCACGTTCCGGTGGCAGATGGCCGTGCTGGCCGACCCCTTGCTGCCGCGGAATCTCTATCCAAAATCATTTCGCGGTTTCCGAGCCACCGAACAGCTGGAAAAAATGTGGTCGAAGTTTCGCGGGGCGGGAACCTAAGGCGGATGACGCCCGCCATCGTCCAGGCACATCCGCAGTTTCTTATCGTCGACAAGCCGGCCGGGTGGCTGGTGCATCCCACCCGGCCCGATGGAACTTTTACTTTGATCGACTGGCTTCGGGAACAGCTTCCGGGTGAATTCCTATCCTTGGTCAGCCGCCTCGACCGGGAGACTTCCGGGCTCCTCCTGGTGGCACGGGGAAAAGAGAACGCGTCCTATTTTGGGAAAATGCAACAACGCCGGGAAATTCATAAAACCTACCTGACCATCGTCCACGGCCGTCCGCCCAACTCAGGGGTGATCGACCAACCTTTGGACCGCTTAGGCAAACACCAGCACAGCCGGATCTATATTCGGCAAGCCGTCGTCCCTGGAACCTACCCCGCCGTCACAGAGTTCCAAACCCTGGAAACCCGAACCCATCCAGAGCATGGCGAAATCAGCCTAGTTGAAGCCTCACCAAAGACCGGCCGACTCCACCAAATCCGCGCCCACTTTGACCATCTTGGATTCCCTGTCTTGAATGACAAAATTTACGGTAAAAATGATTACTATTTTATAAACTATATCGATAAAGTTAATCAATTTAAACAAGAGATTGGCCGCCATTGCCTCCACTCAAATAAACTTAATTTTGCGTTGGTACCGGGGTCAGAGATCGAAAAAATCGGGGTCAGAGGTCAAAATTTTGGGGGTCAGAGGTCGCAAATCACGGGGTCAGAGGTGGGGACAGGGGTGGGGTCAGAGGTTGATTCTATTTTTGTGGAGATCCCCTTGGCTGAGGATCTGGAATCTATTTGGTCGGAGGCTGTGCCAGTTTCCTCCTAGAGGGGTTATCTTTCGCCTTACGCTTTCGTGAACGAAAACCTAAACGTAATCGACAGTCTCCATGGCTTCCCCCGTCTACAAGCTGCCCCCTTACAAAGTGGACAAAGTCATGCTGGCCACGGCCGAGACGATCGACTGGGGTCTCAAACTTCTCAACATCCCGCCCCTGTGGCTGGAAACCAAGGGCGAGGGAATTAAGGTGGCGGTCCTCGACACCGGCATCGCCTTGGAACACCCGGATCTCAAACCAGCACTACTGGAAGCCCGCGACTTCACCCGTAGTCCCTCCGGCCCCAACGACGTCCAAGGTCACGGCACCCACGTGGCCGGCATCGTGGCGGCGCGACGTAACGCGCACGGGATTGTCGGGGTGGCCCCCATGGCCAAAGTTATCTCCGCCAAGGTGCTGAACGACGAAGGCTCAGGAACGAGCGAAGAGATTGTGGCTGGCATCCGCTGGGCCACGGAGGCAGGAGCCGATGTGCTTTCGCTTAGCCTCGGTTCCCCCGCCCCGGATCCGGACATCCACCTCGCTTTGGTGTCAACCATCAACAAGGGGAAGTTTGTGATCACTGCCGCCGGCAACGAGGGGCCGGATCTGGACACGGTTGGCTATCCCGCGGGCTATCCCGAAATGGTAGCGGTGGGCTCGATCGACCGCCGCCAGCGCCTGTCCCGCTTCTCTTCCCGGGGGCGGCAGGTGGATGTGGTGGCGCCCGGCGATGAGATTACCTCCTGCTATCCGCCCCGCGGCTTCGCCACTTTAAGTGGAACTTCCATGGCTACGCCGTTTGTTTCGGGAGTGGTGGCACTGATGCTGGCCAAGCATCGGAAGCACGGCGGGAAAACGCCTGTCCGCAACCAACGGGAGCTGATCGAGCACCTCTGCAAAACTTCCATGGATGCCGGGCCCTCAGGCTTCGATCCGCTCTATGGGTGTGGGATTCTGGATCCGGGGAAATTGATCAAGGCTAGAACCTGAAGCTTCGGTAGGGGCGATGGTCCCCATCGCCCGATAGAATTTTCCCGGTCTGAACATCCAATCTTTCCATCGGCCGATCGGGACGATCGGCCCTACCGACCTCACCCCTGCTGCGCCGGCTGCTGGAGCTGGACACCCTGAAGAGGAATTCTCGACACAATCTTTCCGTCGTAAATCACATCAAAGGAGTACTGACCCGGGGTGGGCAACCGCAGGCCGGCGATGTTGAAAATAAAGTTCTGGCTCCAGAAAAAGGCCGTGGCGGGGGGTTCGGCCATGTTGAACTCGATCTTGGGTCCACCCTGCGGCAGGACCTGTTTGCCGTCCTGATCGATAAAGGAAACCTGGATCACGTGCTTGCCTTCATCCCCGGTCCGAAAGAGCAGACGGAGGGCGATCGAACAGTGAGGGTGGATGGCAGGGTACTGTCGGGCGCAGATGGTGTCGAAAGAGCCCAGGACGCAGAGCTTACCCTGATAATCACTGGCGGAATCGGCGATCAGGGCGGTGAGGACTTCCATTCAAACACAATATCGAAGTGCGCCCACATCAGCAATCGGTACGGACACGTGCCCCCACGCGTCCTAGGACGGCTCGGGGAGTCGTCCGTACCCATAATCGGATATCCAAATTTCAACCTCCCTTCATCTTCATCTTCATCTTAATCTCCAACAATGGCTGCACCGTTTCTGATGTTCATCATGGCCGGGGGATCGGGAGAGCGCTTCTGGCCTCTGAGCCGGAAAGCAAAGCCTAAGCATCTCCTTAAGCTGGTCTCCTCAAAGACCCTGTTGGAAGAAACCGTTTTACGGCTCAAGCCCTTGGCCAAGAAGCCGTCCGATCTGCTCATCCTGACCAACCACGAGCAGGTTCCGGGAGTCCGGACGGCGCTGCCCCGCTTTCCCAAAGCCTCCCTGGTCCCGGAGCCAGCCAAACGGGATACGGCACCCGCCGCCGCCCTCGCCACCGCTCTGGCCCTGCGGAGTCATCCTGATGCGATTCTGGCTCTTCTGCCGGCCGATGCGGTCATCGGAAAGCACCCTGTCTTTCGTGCCCAGCTGGGCGCGGCGGCCCGGGCGGCAGCAGCCTCTCCCTCCTTTGTCACTTTAGGCATCAAGCCTTCCTACCCAGCCACCGGGTTTGGGTATCTGCATCTGGGGGGCAAAACCCTGGCGGGAGTAAAAGGAGGACCGTTTCTGAAAGTAAAACGGTTCGTGGAAAAGCCCTCTTTGGCCAAGGCCAAGGGTTACTTGAAATCCGGCCAGTACGCCTGGAACGCTGGGATCTTCGTTTGGAGGGCTGCCACTTTCTTGGCCGAGGCCCGTAGACAGCAACCTGCTTTAGCCAAGTTTATTGAAAAGTTTCCCAAAAAAGGGTCCTTTGCCGCTTATCTCAAGCGGGAATTTCCGAAGTTGCCGAAGATCTCCGTGGACTATGCGATCATGGAGGGAGCCCGGTCGGTCCTGGCGCTGCGGGCAGCCTTCCCTTGGGACGATGTGGGATCGTGGACCGCTCTCCCCGCCCATCTGCCCACCGACAAGCACGGCAACACCTTCCGAGGTCCGGTGCTTTCCATGGAAAGCCAGAACAGCTTGGCTTTGGCCCAGGGAGGGAGACCCGTGGCGTTGTTGGGAGCTGAAAACCTTGTGGTGGTGGACACGCCGGATGCGGTGTTGGTGTGCTCGAAGAACAAAGTGCAGGAGGTGAAGAAGCTGATGCCCCTGCTGCCGAAGACCGTGATCTAGGTAGGGGCGATGGTCCCCATCGCCCGATGGAACGATCGAAATTTCCAGATTCAGACACCCAATCGGCCGACCAGGATGGTCGGCCCTACCGAACAAACAGACTTAAACCTTGAAGCTTCCCGCTCCCCTACTTCGTTCCAACCAACCCTTTCCTGATCCCACCACCGCTAACCGGGACGGGCTGGTGGCGATCACCATGGATCTGACGGTGGAGCGCCTGCTGGAGGCTTATCCCAAGGGCATTTTTCCATGGACGGAAAAGCCGGTGACCTGGTGGTCGCCGGATCCGAGAGGAATCCTTCCGTTGGATCAGCTCCATGTGCCGCGGCGGCTCGAGAGGACGATCCAAAGCGGGAAATTCCGGTTCACGATAAATCAAGCTTTTGAGGAGGTCATTCGGGGCTGCGCTCAGCCCGCACCGGGTCGGGAACAAAGCTGGATCGGCCCGGCCTTTCTCAAGGCTTTCACCGAACTCCATCGACGCGGATTGGCCACCTCCTACGAGGCTTGGCAGGGCAACCGGCTCGTCGGTGGGCTCTATGGCGTGAAGATCGGAAATTTCTTTGCCGGGGAGTCGATGTTCCACCGGGTCCGGGATGCCTCCTCCGCAGCCTTGGTCTATGCGGCGAGGACGCTCCGGGAGCAAGGCTGCCAGTTGTTTGACCTCCAGATGGTCACACCACACACGGTCAAGTTCGGGGCGGTGGAGATACGAAGAGCAGAGTATTTCAGGAGATTAAAATCGACCCTTCGCTAAAAAAGTTCTCAATTTTCTCATTTTGGGGTCAGAGGTCATGCAAACTATTGTCCGCCATGAGGTTCGGAGGTGGAAAAAGTGGCTTTGGGGTCAGAGGTCAAAATTGCCTTTGCGGGGCTTGGGGCGATGGAGATTTCGAGGAAGGATTATTTGAGGCTTCTTAAAACAGCCGTTGGGTACGGACGGCTCCCCGAGCCGTCCTAGGACGGCTGAGGGCAGGCGTCCGTACCGATACATCAACGCCCATGACTTAGCCTCCACCCCTCTGGCATACGAAACAAGAACGAGCTGACCAGCAGAACGATCAGCGGCTTGAACCAGACGTCGGTGGCCTTGTAGATCCATAGGCCCATCCCGTCGCACATCAGGCCGATGCAAGCCGCCGCCAATACGATCCCCTTCCACCTAGCCCCTTCCACCTCCCGCCAGCAGGCAACCGCTGCATAGGCCAAAAGCGGCGAAATGAGAACGTAGCTATTGGTTTCGGCCCGTGGGTTGAAGACGGTAAAAACCAGCGCCGTGCCTACCCAAAGAGCCCAAGAGGCCCTGGCCACACCATGGCGGCGATAGGATTGCCAGACCCAGACCAAGGCAGCCAGACAGGCGCCGGCACGAGTCGCCTTTTCCAGCATGGGAGGGATTTGAACCCCTGCCCGGTCGATGGCGCCGAAAATGTCGCTGACACGGAGATTTTCGGGGGTGTAGGAATGACCCAGTTTGACAAAAAATTCAACCCATTGGCCCCAGGCATAGGAGGGGTTGGGATGGAGAAAACCGACCAAAGCCAGAGCAGGTAGTCCGATTAGCAAAGGAGTTCGTATGGCCGGAAGGACAGCGAAAGCCAGCAGCCACGGGGCTAAGGCGATGGGCTTGAGGACCAAGGAGAGGCTAAGGAGCAGTGCTGCCAGATTCCACCGTTGATCGCGCAAGGTTAAGGCGGTCAGGACAAGGCAGGCAGAGAGCGGGAGATTCGTCTGACCGTTATTGAGGGAAGCTAAGGAGGCAGGTACGGCTAATACAACAAGGGTCAAAAAGGCTGCGTTGATATAAGGTAGGCCCCTTTTGATAAAAGGGGCTGCCACTTTCATCGAAAGTGGCCTACCTGTGTGCAGCGATAATTTCCACAAAACCCAGGCGAACAGGCCGAAGCCAAAGGCTCGCCAAAGGATTTCACCGAAGATTTCGGGGCGGAGAAAGTTCAACGGGCTAAAGAGAACGGCGAACGGCGGGGCGTAGAGGAAGCCGTGGGTTCCGCCGGGGTACATAGAGGTTCCATCCCACCAGTGGGTGGCGGCAAAGCGGTAGTTGGGCACGACCCCGGTACGGGTAGGGTTGAGGATCAAATAAACGGACATTCCAACAAAAACCGTGACGAGAATGGTCCAAGCCAGGAAGTTCAGACGGGAACGCACTATTCAAGGCTCAAGCATGAATCGCCGGACGTGAAGCAGGATTTTCGTTTACGTTTAAGAAGCGATACAGCGGAGAAGTTGCATCAGGGCGAAAACCCCCTGGACCCACTGCGCGTGCGCTACGCGCACAAAAAAAATCGAACCGGAGGGCCAAATGCAGTGGCCAAGGGCGGGTGTTTGGGGCGAATCACACGCAAAAACAAAAACCCCCGGGACCCAATCACTGGTCCCGGGGGTTTTGTTAAACGATCTACTCTCTAAATTTCTTTAGAAGCTGTAGACAACTTCAGCACCGGCGTAGTGGGAGGGCCCACCGCCGCTGCCGGCATTCGCCGTGCCAGGGGCATTGCCAGTCCCTTGGCTGTAGTCACCCCAATCCAAGCGGTATTCGCCGCGGATGAGGAGGTTGTCGATCACGTTGAAACCTGCGGTCAACGTGAAGGCCCACCAGTTCAGACTCTGGTTTCTACCTGCAGCAGCCGCAGTAAATTTCTGGGCGTTGTCCGTCCCAAAATAGGAACCACGGCCTCCCAGATAGAACCAGTCATTGAACTGATACTTGGTGTAGGCTTCGGCTCCATACCAGGTGGTGCCAGAGTAATTGGTGCCAGCGGCCTGAGTGCCGAGAACCGAATCAAACGCAAAGAGCAATTTGTCGTCGGCAAACTTAGGTGCCCAGTTACCCCAAGAGTTGTACACGAACACCCCAGCGCTGGGATTGTTCGCACCACCTTGGACGGGCCAAGAGCTGGCCGGAGCGCCTGTGGGGACGCCGAGTGCCGTATCGCTCGGGTTGCTGGTATCCCAAGTGAAGTTATTGCTCCAGTTGGCGTTGCCACCCGGGGCCGTCACATTCAAGGAGGCCAACAGGGTCACGCCGTCACCAGCAAAGTTGCTGGCCGTGTTGTTGTCCGAGTTGGCACCGTTGGCCACGCCGAGTTTGGCATCCAGATAATCGTCGAAACGATAGGATGTCAGCACACCGGTGTAAGTGAAGGTGTAGGCGTTCTGGAACAGCAACCCGTAGGTGATGTTCATGTTGGCCGGGCGCTCGATAACCTCGTAGCCGAGGATCGAGACGAACTTACCGGCTTTCCAATCCCACCCGTTGCCAACCGGCACACGGAACTGCGCATAGGCCTGTTCCAGGAATAGCTGGTTGGAGTCCTGATCAGTGTTGCTGTAAGCACCTAAACCACCGTCACGGTTTGAGAAGTAGCCGGCGTCCTCACCGATGATCACATCGGCGCGGAAACCCGCCTGAGCCTTATTCTCCGAGGTCAGCGCCTTTTCGAGTGCGACCTTGAAGGCGTAGAGGTTGAAGTCCCCACGCTGAGCCGAATCCACCGGGGCGCGGCTGTTGACTGAGGAACTTCCACCGCTGCCGGTAAAGTTGTAGCTGTAGCCAGCGTCCACGTATCCGCTGAGCTTCACGCCCTTTTGGGCGGTCTCAACGAAGTTGTTTTGAACTATCTTCTTGGTATCCGTGGCGGACGCTTCCGGACCGCTGTCCGCGAGGGACAGGGCGGCCGCGGCAACGAGCACGCCGAGGATCGCAGTGATCTTTTTCATTCTAGTTTGTCTCCTTTGTTGTGTTTGTTTGGTGTCTTCCAAGAGCCGTGATTGTCGCCAAAGCTCTCCGAAGACTTTGTAACAGTATCTACCCCTCCCAACCCGTCAACATTTTTTTTGAACATTTTTGGGGGTTGTCTGTCTATGCCATTTCAAGCTCGAACGTCTCCGAGGGTGTTCGGCAAGAAGCGCAGGCCGCCAAAGCCTGCGCTTTTTGTTTTAAGTGATTGAAGCATAGGTATTTATATTGAAATAGTGGGTCGGATGGGACTGATAGGACCTATCCAATATTGTATTAAGTACTTATTCACAATGGGATGGGGTGATTTAAGGCCTCGGTAGGGGCGAGCAGCTGGCTGCTCGCCCGATTTAATACTGTATCCTCAAGATCGAACGCCCCATCGGGCGACCAGCAAAGCTGGTCGCCCCTACCGTATCTTCATATCCCCGGCTCTTCGGTCCCAAAGAATCGCCTCAGCTCTGCCCTGGCGTTCTCAGGGGAATCAGAGCCGTGGACGACGTTATGCATCTTATCCTTCCCAAGATCCCCCCGGATGGTGCCCTTGGGAGCCTTGGTGCTATCGGTCGGCCCCAGCAGCTCCCTTACCCGCTCAATCGCCTTAGGCCCCTGCAGAGCGGCCGCCACCACCGGCCCGGAGGCCATAAACTTCTCTATCTCCGGGAAGAAAGAGAGGTGGGCCAGATGGGCATAGTGCTCCTTCAGGAGGGCCGGGGTCAGCCGAAGCATCCGGCAGTTCAAAATCCGCAACCCCTCCTTCTCAAATCGCCGCAGCACCTCCCCCGTGAGGCCCTCGGCCACGGCATCGGGCTTTACCAGAATCAAAGTCGTCTCTGTCGTCATCTTATTTTTTTTCTTCTTAATCTTCCAGGGGGTTAAAAGGTCGCGGGCGAGCCTGCCTTTTTACCGGTCCCCCCGCAATCCGCTCTTTCACCCAATCCAGCATCTGCTGGGCTTCCGCAAATGTCTCCGGATCGTTGATGTCACTGCCTTTTTGAAACGTCAGCACTTTTTCAAAAGACTTTTTAGCCCCCTCCAGATCCCCTTTGCGGGCCAAATGGTTTCCGTAGGTCAGGTGGGAGTACTTTGCATAAGGCCGCATCTCCAGCCCACGAAGATATAAAGGCTCGGCCTCCGCAAACTTCCCCTGCAGATCCAGCACCGTGGCCCGCCGGATATACAGCGTGTCATCCTTTGGACTCCTCTTCTCCCCCTCCGCGTACCAAAAGATCGCCTGATCCCCCAATCGCCCAACCTCCTCCGCCGACGCCTTCCCCCTCCTCTCCCCAAACTGCGCCTCGATCAGCTTCAGCCGGTACGCATCCCCCAACAGCGCCGCCACCTCCGGCGACCGCGGATCCCATCGGTTCGCCCGTTCCCCCCTCTCTGCCAGCTCTGGTTCGGGTAACTTCGCCGCCTCCTCCGGCTTGGCCGGCAGGGCCTTCCAAGCAGCCATGGTTCTTGCCCCCGTCCAGCCCACCAAACCGGCCAACCCCAGCGCCACGATCAGGAAAACCAGGTTCATCGGCACGGTCCAGCGCCACGACCGTTCCCCCCACGTCGTCGCCGTCGCCAACCCAAGAATCAGAAAACAGGAGATCGCCGTAGACGGGATGTGAAAATTAAAATCCACAAACGCGTGGGTGAGCATCGCCGCACAGACCGCCCAGCCGAGCCCGATCAACGCGTCTGTTTTGGGTCCGGCATGGCGACTCCGCGCCCGGACGAGAAATAGCGTCATCACACTGAGCCAAAACAGCGCCATCAGGGAAAACCCGACAATTCCATAATCGCTCAGGGTGTTGATGTAGTCGTTGTGGGTCCACTTAGCCCGGGTCCGGTAGTCCTCCGGCGCTGCCCGCTGGTGCTCCAAATCAAAACTCGCCGGTCCGGTGCCAAAGATG
>Ga0194119_10010614_pt1 | contig 12099 bp, 11 predicted proteins | sample TA2MahC100mmetaG_FD_148620 | JGI IMG/M metagenome (GOLD analysis project Ga0194119, IMG submission 148620) | Freshwater microbial communities from Lake Tanganyika, Tanzania - TA2015018 Mahale Deep Cast 100m | ecosystem: Environmental > Aquatic > Freshwater > Lake | place: Tanzania: Lake... | reverse complement strand
TCCTCGTTCGCCCCCACCTTGCGTTTTCCGAAGAAATAACATTTCATCTTCGGCTCCGTGCCGGAGGCCCGCACCGCCACGCGGAATCCCTCGCCCAGATCAAACATCAGCATCTTCTCCTTTGGGATCTCCTTCCCGTCCACATCCCGGTGGCTGCCCTTTTCATAATCCTGCACCCCCACCACTTTCCTCCCGCCCCACTCCTTGGGCGGCTGACCCTGGTAGCTCGCCACCGCCCGCGCGATCTGCTTCGCCCCCTCCGCCCCTGGCATCTCCAGATTCCCCAACTTCTCCAAATACAGCCCGTGCTTCCGGTAAATCCCGTCCAGCTCCTGCAACAGGTCCCGGCCCTGCGACTTCGCCCACGCCGCCGCCTCCACAAACATCAGCACCGCCCCGTTCGCATCCTTGTCCCGCACGTAGTCGCCCCCGCTGTAGCCGTAGCTCTCCTCGCCCCCAAACACGAAGAAGGTGCTCTTCTCGATCCGCCTCCTCCTCCACTCCTCCGCGCCGAGGTTCCCCCTTCCTCCCGCCTGCTTCTCGTAAATCCCGAGCTTTTCACCGATGTATTTGAAGCCCGTCAGCGTCTCCACGCATTTCATCCCCGCCGCCGCCGCCATCTCCTTCTGCAGATCAGTCGTCACGAACGTTTTGATCAGGCAGCAGCTCTTTTCCTCCCCCGGCCGAATCCAACTCTTGGCCCTCATCCGCTCAATCCGGTAGGCCGCCATCAAGGAGCCAATCTGGTTCCCGGTGATCAGCTCGTATTCGCCAGCGGCGTTGCGCAAAGCCACGCCCATCCGGTCGGCATCCGGGTCGGTCGCCACCACAAAATCAGCCTTCTCCTTCTTTGCCTGCTCAATTCCCAACGCCAACGCCTCTCCGTTCTCCGGATTGGGCGACTTCACGGTCGGAAACCTGCCGTCGCCCTTCTCTTGCGCGGCCACCATCGACACCGGCACTCCCACCGCCTTCAAGATTGCCGGCACGATCCGGATGCCGGTGCCATGCAGCGGAGAGAAAACCACCTTCAGCTTTGCCCCCTCCTTCCTCAACCGTTCCCCCTCAATCACCAACTCCTGCAAAGCCTGCACGTACGCCTCATCCACTTCTTTCCCGAGCACCACCACTTTGCCTCCATCCTTGGGTTTCGGATCGGTCACCACCTCCTTCACCGCCTCCACCTCCCGGATGATCCCGGAGGCGTGCGGCTCCACAATCTGCGCCCCGTCGGAGAAGTAGACCTTGTAGCCGTTGTCGTGCGAAGGGTTGTGGCTGGCGGTGATCTCCACCCCGGCCTGCGCTCCCCGATGCCGGACCGCGAAGGAAAGCTCCGGCGTGGAGCGATCCTCCGCAAACAGGTAAGCCGTGCCCCCGGCCGCCGCCACCGTGCGGGCGGATAGCTCCGCGAACTCCCGCGAGAAATGACGGGTGTCATGGGAAAAGACCACCGACGGCGCCTGTCCGGAAAAGTTTTTCTTCAAATAGTTGACCAGCCCCTGCGTCGCCCGGGCCACGTTGCCGTAGTTCATGCAGTTGGTGCCCACCGCCGGGAACTCCGGCCGGCCCAGCGCCGTCGGCTTGCCCTGCTCCGCCTTGGTCACCACCTTGCCGATCGTCCGGCCGCGTAGTCCGCCGGTGCCGAAGGCCAGCGTCCGGAAAAAACGATCGTTCAGCTCCGCCCACTCGCCCCCCGCCACCAGCTCCCCGATGCTCGCCTCAATCAGCGGCAGCGGCTGCGACGCCGCCAGCTTGCGGATGTTGTCGGCCGACTCCGCCGAAAGCTTCCCAGCCTTCCCCGCCTGCTCCACCGCTTCGCTCCATCCCTTGACCATAAACTTTTGTTTTATCCCAACCGTTCTTCGCGGGCGAGTTTCCCCTCCCCCTCATCCTCATCCTCATCCTAATCTGGCCTCGTGAAACCCCGCTGGTTCGTTCGCGGAGATCTGGACGGTTTCGTCGGTCTCTTCATCGACAACCTTCTCCAACTTCTCCTGATCCTTTCTCTCGTCCCACCCGTCTGCGGCATCCCGGCGGAGATCGTCGTCTCCCGCATCCTCCCGGCCGCCGCTGTCTCCATCCTCCTTGGAAACCTCTTCTACTCCTGGCAGGCCCACCGGTTGGCCGCCCAGACGGGTCGCGACGACGTCACCGCCCTCCCGTTCGGCATCAACACCGTCAGCCTGATGGCCTACCTCTTTCTCATCATGGGCCCGCTCTGGCAACAGACACGGGATCCGGACCTCGTCTGGGCCGCCGGCATCTTCGCCTGCTGGGCCGGCGGCGTGCTGGAATTGGTCGGCGCCTTCGTCACCGATCCCCTCCGCCGCTGGCTGCCCCGCGCCTCCCTGCTCGCCCCGCTCGCTGGCATCGCCCTCACCTTCATTGCCATGCCGTTCGTTTTCAAAATCTACGCCGCCCCCGCCATCGCGCTGCTTCCCATGCTGCTGGTGGTCTTTGTCTACGCCGGCAAGATCCGGCTACCCGGCCATCTGCCCACCGGCCTGGCCGCCATCCTCCTCGGCGCGGGCGTGGCCTGGATTCTCAAGGGCTTCGGCCTGGCTCCCGCGGAAACCCCCGCGCCCGCCTCCGGCATCGGCTTCCATTTTCCCCTGCCCGCCTTCGATAAACTTCTCTCCTTCCTCCAACGCGAGGGCGTGGGCGCCTTCTTCTCCGTTATTTTCCCCATGGCCCTCTTCAACGTTATTGGCTCCCTCCAGAATCTCGAAAGTGCCGAGGCTGCCGGCGACCGGTACGCCACCCGCTCTTCCCTTGCCACCAACGGCGTTGCCACCCTGCTCGCCGGATTTTTCGGCAGTCCTTTCCCCACCACCATCTACATCGGCCATCCCGGCTGGAAACGGATGGGGGCGCGGATTGGCTACTCCGGCCTCAACGGCATCCTCATCACCCTGCTCTGCCTCTTTGGCCTAACCGGGTCCGTTCTCCGCGTCATCCCGCTGGAGGTGACCCTTGGAATTCTTCTTTGGATCGGAGTGGTCATCACCGCCCAGGCCTTCGTGGATACGCCGGCCAGGCACGCTATCGCGGTGGCCGTCGGCCTGATTCCCTGTCTGGCCGGGTGGGCCGCCCTGATGGTCGAAACCGTGGTTCGCGTTTCCGGAGTACCGCTCGACGCCATCGCGGCCAAGACCAGCGGGGATCTCGTGCTTTCCGGCCTGTTCGCCCTCGGCCAGGGCTTTTTACTTTCCAGCATTCTCTTGGCGGCCATGACGGCCTTTGTCATCGATCACCGCTTCATGGCCGCCGCCGGCATCGCTCTGCTGGGCTCTTTCTTGTCCCTGACCGGACTGATGCACGGCGTGGCCATTACCCCCACGGGCGCCCAAGCCTTGGCCGGTTGGTGGATCGCCCCCTCCTTCGCCGCCGCCTACGCCGCCACCGCTCTCGTTCTCCTCGCCCTGAAGTTTCTCCCCCAAGCTCGCTCGTCTTCCTTCTTCTCATCCTAATCTCGGATGGTGAAAAAGCCCCCCAAATACCTTTGCGAGCGCTGCACCAACTGTTGCCGCTGGCCGGGGGACGTGAAGGTTTCCGAAAAGGAGATCAGCGCCATCTCCCGTCACCTTGGCCTGCAAGAGGATGATTTTATCCAGCAATACACCCGGCTGAGATCCGACCGCCGCGGCCTGTCCCTAATCGATCAAGCCGACGGCGCCTGCATCTTCCTGGACGGTCAGGACTGCCGGATCCAGCCGGTCAAACCCCAACAGTGCCGCGACTTCCCTAACGCCTGGAACTTCCCCGGTTGGCGCGACATTTGCATGGCCACTGAAATTTCCTGACCTATCTCCCAACCAACCCTGCCCCAAGTCCACCCCTGAAGCTGGAAAGAGTGTGGCCAAATCGTCAGCTCAAAGCATACTACTACTTCCCATCCTAGGATGAGCCTAGTTCCCCAACACACCACGGCGCCTGGAGACAAAATCCCCAGGATCCAAAAACTCGCCTACGGGATCGGGTCCCTCGTCAACAATCTGCTGGGCGCAGCCATCGGCATGATGGCGATTGTCCTCAATCTCGGTTTGGGGATCGATCCAGTGGTGGTGGGCACCTTGATGGCCCTTCCACGTTTACTTGATGCGCTGACGGATCCCTTGATGGGATATATTTCCGACCATGCCAGATTGCGCTGGGGCCGCCGGCGCCCCTTCATCTTCTTCGGGGCCCTGGCCTCCGGACTGGTCTTTGCCCTGCTTTGGCAACTGCCCTTGGGATACAGTCAGCATTTCTATTTCTGGTACTTCCTGATCGGGGCAAATCTTTTTTATCTGGCCTACACGGTTTATGCCACCCCCTGGGTTGCCTTGGGATACGAGATGACCCCCGACTATCACGAGCGCACCCGCCTGATGGGCGTCTCGAATTTCATGGGCCAAATCGCCTGGGTGGCGGTGCCGTGGTTTTACGCCTTCATGGAGAACGACAATCTTTTCCCCGATTCCGTCACCGGCGCCCGCTGGTTGGCCATAGGGGTCGGTATTTTTGTGGCCCTTTTCGGGCTGGTCCCGGCTTTTCTCTGCCGGGAGCGCATGCAGACGATCGCCGAGAGTGAAACTCCTACCGGCCCCCGGATCAGTTTTCTCCAGGCCGCCTGGCAAACGACCCGGGATTTTTTCCGGGGCTTCCTTGCCACCATGAAATTCCGCCCTTTTCTGATTTTATGCGGGGCCACTTTTCTGGTGTTTAACGGCTTTATGCTGGTCTCCGCGTTTTCCTCTTACGTCATGATCTATTACGTCTATGGCGGAGATAAGGATCTCGGGGCCAAACTGATGGGCTGGAACGGAACCCTGTCCGCCGTTGCCACATTTTTGGTGATCCTGCTGGTCACCTGGTTGGGCACACGGATCGGAAAGCGGAAAACGTTTTTTTTCTCCACGGGAATTTCTGTGGCGGGTTATCTCCTGAAGTGGTTCTGCTACAGCCAGTCGAACCCCTACCTGATTCTTCTTCCCACCCCCCTGATTGCCTTCGGCCTGGGCGGGTTGTTTGTCCTGATGGGATCGATGGTCGCGGACGTTTGCGATTTCGACGAACTGGAGTCCGGGCAGAGACGGGAGGGCATGTTCGGGGCGGTATTTTGGTGGGTCGTGAAGCTGGGCATGGCCCTCTCTCTTGCCCTCTCCGGATACGCCCTCAACTTCACCGGGTTCAACGTCAACCTCGGCGGGGACCAAACCGAGCGCACCCTCCTCCTCATGCGGGTGCTCGACATCGGGGTCCCTGCGGCCACCTCCGCTGTCGCCATTCTCTTGGTGGCCTATTATCCCCTGACCGAAGCCATGGCCCATGAAGTGCGCGCCCAATTGGAGAAGCGCCGGGGCCGTGCCCCAACGGCTGCCTAACATGCATTTTTCCCTCCTTTTTTTGGCCCTCGTCGCCGGCACAGCCTTGGCGGGGGACTTTGTTCCCCAAAAACCAGCCGATCTTTTGGATCCGCAGCCCCTCGCCCTCTCCTACTCTGGATTCCGAAGGGGCCAATACCCCGACCGGGGTCAAGGGGCGAAAAACCCCTCCCGGAAGGAAATTCTTGAGGATCTGCGTCTCCTCAGCGGGTCGGCAGGAATCCGCCTGATTCGCCTCTACGACTGCCGGGAAAATTCCCGCACCGTCCTGGAACTGATCCGCAGCGAGAAACTGCCGCTCAAAGTCATGCTCGGGGCATGGCTGAACGCCGAGATCAGTCCGCACGAGACCTGCGACTGGATTAAAATCCCCGTCCCGAAAGAAGTGCTGGCTGCCAACCGCAAAGGCAATGAGGAGGAGGTCAAGCGGGCCATCGCTCTAACCAAGGAATTCCCAGATGTCGTGGCCGCGGTGAACATCGGCAACGAGACCCTCGTGGACTGGAACGATCACCGGCTCTCGGTGGAGCGGTTGGCCGGATTTTTGCGCCAGGCCCGGGAGGCCCTTCCCCAGCCGGTCACCACCGCGGAAAACTATGCGGCGTGGGTCCGTTACGCCAAGGAACTCGCTGGGGTGGTCGATTTCGCCGGAGTCCACACCTACCCGATCTGGGAAAAAAAGACCTTATCCCAGTCCATGGCGTTTACTTTGGAAAATCTCGCCGCCGTCCAACAAGCCCTTCCTGGAATTCCGATCGCGATTGCCGAGGCCGGTTGGGCCACGACGGCCTCGGAATTCCCCGAGGAGGCCAACGAAAAGAAACAGGCCCGCTATTTCAAGGATTTGCTGGAGTGGGCCGGAAAAAACCACGTGACGGTCTTCTGGTTCGAGGCTTTCGACGAGGACTGGAAAGGCGACCCCAACAACCCGCAGGGAGCAGAAAAGCACTGGGGTCTTTACGATCTGGACCGCAAACCCAAGCTCGCCGCCCGGGAAGTCCTGCCAGGCTTGACCAAAACAAAAAAATAAACCGGGGAGCCCGCCCCGAAAGGATTCATCCACCCGTTGCCGGCAACAGAATAAATCCTGTTTCCCGATCGCCGATCACCTCACTCCTCGTTCCCCGATACATCCAGTGCCAAAGTCCGATCAGGGCACAGAAGAAGGCGTTCTGTAGGGCCACCGAAGTATCGTAAATCGAATCCTCCACGACTGCCTGGTCCCTTCGACTAGCTTCCGTTCACGTTCACGAGAAACTCCGTTCTTTCTCCCCTGCCTGGCGTAAAAAGAAACCCTCGTCCTGGTCTTCCGCTTCTCGCCTCCCGCTCGCCCTCAACCCACCGCCTCACCGATTGCCTTGCTTTCCGCCAAAAACTCGGCGGCCACTTCCTCCGCCGCCCGGCAATGCCGCCCATAATCCCTCTCGATCGCCTGCGCCTTTTCCGCCGCCTCCTCCGGCGTTCGGAAAGCCACCAGCCCCCGGCCCTCCGGCAACCACCGCGACCAACCGGTGTCCTGCAACAAGACCGGCCGACCCAGCGAAAGGTAAAGCGCACTCCGGTCACTGAACCAGCCGGTTTGCGCCGTGACATACCCCGCCTTGGCGGGCGAAAACTCCCCCCGGCTGGCCGCCAAAAAAGCGCGGTATTCCTTCCAGTCCGCACAGATTTTGGCCGGTTCCAGAAACTCCCACCCCTCCGCCTCAAAGGCCTCCCTCTCCTTGCCCGGGCCTAAATCGGTCACCACCCGCGGCCGCAATCCCGTCCGGCCCGGCCAGCCCCGCAACTTTTCAAATTCCCCCGCCTTGTTTCCGTAACTCCGCCCCTCCCACTCCACCGCCGCATACCCATGCCAATGCGTGATCGTCGTCCAACGGCCCCGCCCCGCTCCCGCCGTCGGCCCCGTGGGTTTGCCCGCCGCCCCGGCCGACCAATATCGCCGGCACACCGGAGGCCGCACCGGTTTCCAGGCATGTCCCGTTTCCGGCACCACGGCCCCGCGCCCCATGGATAGCCCGACACTCCAGAAGGCGTTGTGCCCGCTGAAATTCATTTTGCTGCCGTAGACCTTGGCCCAGATCTGCGTGAACGCCGGGTCCAGATCCACATACACCCGGGCGGCGGCCCCGCTCACCAGATCCACCCGCTTGAAATGCCCGGACAAATTCAGGAAAAGATCGGCCCCCTGGGCAAACTCCCTCAGTTTGCGCTCGTCTGCTTTCTCCCCCTCCAACAACAGGCTGGCCTTTTCATCCCAACCCAACTCCCGGAGGTAAGCGTTCCAAGTTGCGAGGTTCAGGCTCTCCCCCCAGCGACACGGCCGCCCCGCGGCGTTGACCAGCTCCTTGGGGGCGAGGGTTTCCACCATCCATACCTCCCAACCCATCTCCCGCAATCCCGTCGCCCATTGCAAAAAGGCCCAGGAATTTCCCGCGGCATGCCGGGGAAAACCCGCCACTCCCACCCCCACGACCGCCCGCTTTCTCAACGCGGCTCCGGCCCTTTCCCCGCCTTACGAAAAACGTACGTCCTTGCCGGGATCCATCTCAAATTCCAGCACCTCGATCTTCGCGGCGTTCGGTTTGAGAATCTGGGCCTCAAACTGGTGGTAAAGCGGGTGATCAAAAGCCGAGGTGCGTTTGAGGATGTTCTCAAACTCCAGGGCCAAAAAGAGATCATGGAAAGATTCTTGCTCCTTCAGCGGAATCTTCTTCCCGCAGGCCAAACTCAAAACATCCTGGATTTTCAGCAGGCGAATCCGGCTCTCCACCATCACCTCCTCCACCCGCTGGGGCGGAAGACCCCCCTTGAGTTGGATCAGTTTGAGGTGATGAATCATGGGCTTCAAAGGTTGCGTAAGCCCCTTGCTCTGTGTCAAGGAGCCCCCCCTGGACTCCCCCCCGAAAAAAGTTCCTTGTCATTTCTCTTTTTCCCGCGTTATCGTGTAAATATGTTCAGTCGTTCCAACGGCCGTAAATCCGAAACCATGGAAGCCACCTTTAACTATCCCGAGGTTGCCAAGCAGAGTACGGCTCACTTCGGGTCCGCAGGCCGCTCCGCTCTGATCACGGATCAGGTGGAAATCAAAGGCACCCTCGCCTTCGACGGCCCTCTTGAATTCAACGGCACCTTTGAGGGTGAAATCATCTCCCAAGGCTCCCTCGACATCGGGCCTGAAGCCGTCATCAAAGCGGAAATCCAGGCCGCCAAGATCGTCATTCGCGGCAAGGTCCAAGGCAATCTCACCGCCACCGAGTCGGTCGAGATCTGCGAAAATGCTCAGCTCTTTGGCGACGTCCGCACCAACAGGTTTATCGTCGCGGAAACCGCCCTTTTCCGCGGCCGCTCCGAACCCATTGAGGGCAAGGACGACAGCCCCGATTTCTCCCCCAATTTCCGCCACCTTACCAAAGCCAAATAAACCTCGGCCCGCCGGACCCTCCCGGCCGCTGGCTCCCTATTTCAAACGACACTCCTTACCCTTGCCCCCTCTTCCACCGTCAGCTCGGTAAAGCTCACTTTTTCCGCCATCAACACCCCCTGCGGTCCGACCCGCAGCGGCCCGGTAAACCGCGCCTCCGGGCACCGTAATTCCCCCTCGATTTCTCCACTTGCGAACTGAACCGGCTCCCCTGTCTCCAGGGCGGCCCCGGCCTGGATCTCCAGTTTTCCGCCGGACGCCCCTGCCCGCAGCTTTACCTTGCCCTCCACCCGCAGGCATTCCGCCGCCTCGAGAAAACCGCTCGCCCGCCCCTGCACCACAATCCGGACCGCCCGCGCCCGCGATCCCCCAAAATTTCCTTTCGGCCCGATTTTCAGATCCCCCTCCAGACTGAGGTTGCCCAAAAACTCCCCCGAGATCTCCCGATGCCCCAGCTCCAAATGCCGACCGCAATCCAGACAGGTGGACGAGAGCGCTTCCGCCGCCACCTCCTGCACCGACCCACACTCGGCGCAGGTCAGCTCCCGTTTTTGAACCAAGGCCCTTCGGACTTTCTTCCGGCCCGTCCCCTGGGCCCGCTCGGACTTGAAATAATGGCCGCAGCCCCGACAAACCGTGGAGATGAAGTTCTCCGATTCCATCTGCGTCCCCCCACACTCCGGGCAGACGACTTCGATCTTCCGCACGGCTTACCCCACCTCCAGCTGGCCTTGGAACTCCGCCCCGGGCTCGATCCGGACCGCCTTGCCACTCACGCGGACCCGCACCTTGCCTTGCGCCCCGATCCAAACCCTTCCCGATGCCGTCACCCCGCCGGCCACTTCACCCTCCACCCGCACATCTGACCCTCGCACCGTCCCGGAGACCACGGCCTCCTTTGCCACAATGACTTTTTCCGCCCCGTCCACGCTGCCGCGGACAGTCCCGCGCAGCACCGCATCCGCCCGGAGCTTGATCTCCCCCCAGATTTGCAGCCCGCCCCCTTTCAGGGCCACTTCCAGGTTTTCCGGATTGCCGCTGGCCTGCACGGAATGATTTTGCGGAAATCTTCCTCCCCGCTCAATGCCCATCTCGGCTCCCGCAGGATTGCCGAGGATTGCTTTTTTGGATAAGATTTTCTGCTTCGCCTCGGTAGCTCAGTTGGTAGAGCAGGTGACTCTTAATCACTTGGTCCTAGGTTCGAGTCCTAGCCGGGGCATCGTCACCCCGCGCCCAACCCACCCGGGCCCCCTCGTGACGGGGACCCCCCCCTTTCTGGTTTTTCGCTGCGCTTTCCTGAAAACCGCCCCCAGCCCTTTACTTATTTTCCTCCTCCACGAGCAACAGCGCCAGGACGGTCAGCGCCAAATGGATCGCGAGGTCCGCCACCGTCGTGTGCCCGCCGATCAGCATCTGCCCCCCGGCCAGGGAGAGAAAAAGAAGGCCCGCCAACCCCAGCGGCACCCGGTTCCTCCCCCCCACCAGAATCGCCGCCCCGATCAGGATCTCCACGTACGGCAACATCCCCAAGTACAGCTTCAACAGCCAAGCCGGCAGGAAAGTTTTTTCCAAAAACGGCTGGCTTAACGCCGGCATTACCTGCCCGTAAAAATGGGCAAAGCTCAGCCCCTGCGGCCCGTTGAATTTCCCCATCCCCGCCACCAACAGCCGGGCCCCCAAAAACGCCGCCAGCAGGAAAAAGGCCCAGTCCCGGGCGCTCCCGCGCAGCCCAAAAGGCCTTGCCTCAGGCGTTTGTTGGCTCAAAGGTCACCCCCTCCCCAAGCGGAATTCCCGGTGGGCCGCCCGGACCGCCTTCGGCCCGGCCGACTCGTCCACCACCACGGTGATCTTGATCTCGCTCGTGCTGATCATCTGGATGTTCACCCCCGCCGCCGCCAACGCCCGGAACAACTGCGCCGCCACGCCGCTGTGGCTCCGCATCCCGATGCCCACCACCGAAACCTTCGCGATCCCCTCCTGAAACAAAATCTGCCGCGCCCCGCCGGCCCGCCGGAAACCCTCCAACACCCGCTTGACCTTGCCCAGCTCATCCCGCGGCACCGTGAAGGTGATGTCCGTTGCCGCCTTGCCCTTGCGCCCGGCCGGCGGCAGCGAAACGTTTTGCACAATCATGTCGACGTTGATCCCCGCCTTGGCAATGCCCGTGAACAGCCGCGACGCCACCCCCGGCCGGTCCGCCACCCCCGCCAACGTCACCTTGGCCTGGTTCTTCTCCAGGCTCACCCCCCGGACCACCACCCGCTCCATGGATTTGGCTTCGGCTTTCACCATCGTTCCCCTCGCCCGATGGAAACTCGATCGGACCTCGAAGACAACCCCGAACTTCTTGGCGAACTCCACCGACCGCGCCTGCATCACCTTGGCCCCCGTGCTCGCCATTTCCAGCATCTCATCGTAGGAAATTTCCGGGATTTTGCGCGCCCGGGGTTCCGCCCGGGGGTCGGCCGAATACACCCCGTCCACATCCGTGTAGATCTCGCAACGCGCCGCCTTCAACACGGCCGCCAGGGCAATCGCCGTCAGGTCCGACCCCCCCCGCCCCAGCGTCGTGATCTGCCCTTCCATCGTCTGCCCCTGAAACCCGGCCACGATCACCACCCGCCCCGCCTCCAAGTGCTTCCGTACCGCGGAAGGCGCCACGTTCGCAATCCTCGCCCGGGTGTGCGTCCCGTCCGTCACGATGCCCGCCTGCGCCCCCGTCAAGGCCGCCGCCTCGACCCCCCGCGCCTGCAGCGCCATCGCCAACAACGCCGTCGTCACCTGCTCCCCCGTCGCCAACAGCAGGTCCATTTCCCGCTCGCTCGGTTCCCGGTCGATCTCCCGCGCCATCCTCAGCAGCCCATCCGTCACCCCGCTCATCGCCGAAACCACCACCACCAACCGGTTGCCTTGGCGGCGCGCCTCCGCCACCCGGTCCGCCACCTTCCGGATCCGCTCCAGGTTGGCCACCGACGTCCCGCCGTACTTTTGCACCAGCAACGCCATGTCGGACTCTAACCTGCCCCGCCTGCGTTTTGAAGCCTCGGTGCGACCTGCGCTCGTGCCGCCGGGCCGCGTTCGGGTCGGCGAGGGGGCCGTGCATGCCTGGCGTGGGAAGGGAACCAGCCGGACCCCTTTTTTTAACTTCAACTTCAACTGGGGCAAAATCGGAGTATCCTCTTGGGATGACCGATTTCCGCACGCAGACGATCGATTCCTTCTCCTCCTCCGGCATCCGCTACCATTTCCAGTCCCTCCCCAAACTTGCCGCCCACCTCAAGACCGATCTCCACCGCCTCCCCGTCTCCCTCC
>Ga0194119_10010607_pt1 | contig 12105 bp, 10 predicted proteins | sample TA2MahC100mmetaG_FD_148620 | JGI IMG/M metagenome (GOLD analysis project Ga0194119, IMG submission 148620) | Freshwater microbial communities from Lake Tanganyika, Tanzania - TA2015018 Mahale Deep Cast 100m | ecosystem: Environmental > Aquatic > Freshwater > Lake | place: Tanzania: Lake... | reverse complement strand
ACGCAATCGGGGGGGGGTAAGATAAATTGAAAGACGCACCTTTGAACTAATTTTCTATAAGTTACTCGACGAAGATAAAATAGCTGCAAAAAACCAACGTTAGCAGAAAAGAGGCACCCATGAAATTGAAACGTCGTTGGGTTTGGATTCTGGGAGTCTTTTTCTTTGTTTGTATTTTACTGGTCATCTTGCTGTTAACCCTTTCGCGAGAGGGACACATCGGCTATAAACGGGGGCTGGTATTTGGCGATAAGGGCTGGGAACTGCAATGGATAAAGGCAACAGCACTACCGCCCGACTGGAATTCAACGTTCAAGGTTATCTGCGTAGTGCCTGCGGAACTTATTTCCGATATCTTTCCTGATTTCTCAACTCCGGACAACCACATGCGGGAGAAACTTGCAGCTTTCCGAGCAGACATTGAGGAAACCGAGGCATACACTATTGAAATCGACCCTGATGAATTCTCTACAAAGCGAAAAAGGGGGTGGTACCCCGTAGCATTACCGGGTTGCACAAACATCCCGGACTCCTGTGTGCGATGTACAATGATTCTGCCATCCCAAACACAAATCATCGTGCCTGCGCTCGAGAACCATGAGGTCGTCTATGTATCAAAAAAATCTCTAAGACAGGCAATAGTCATAAGGTTGAATAAACAGTAGAGGTAAAGCAATGAACTGGAAGATAAATTTTAGATTAAAATGCGTTGCAGTATTCATACTTATGCTTCCCGCCGTACCCATCTGCAGCCAATCCGAAGACCATCAATCTACCAAGATAGCTTTTGCGACTAATATCGACGGCAACTTGGAAATCTACATAATGAACGCAGATGGCTCCGGCATTATGCGCCTGACGAGAGATTCTGCAAAGGATGCAGAGCCAAAGTGGTCGCCCAACGGAAAGAGAATTGCATTCAAGACGACGAGAGATGGTAATGACGAAATCTACGTGATGAATGCCGACGGCAGCAATCCCGTCAATGTAACGTGTAATCCGGCGACAGACGAAGACTGTTCGTGGTCACCCGACTCAAAAGAATTGTGCTTCGCCTCAAACCGCGACGGCAACTTCAAGTTATATCGCATTCACGCGGACGGGGGAGACGTGACACCCTTAACAAAGGAGACATCCAAGGACTTATCACCTTGTTGGTCACCATGTGGAAAATTCATCGTCTTTATCAGTTGGCGAGAGGAGGTCGATGGCATTCATGTCATGAATGTTGACGGAACGGGAGTGCGGCGGCTACCTGTTACTGGAGGAAACCCCCGTTGGTCGCCAGATGGAAAGTCCATTGTTTTCCACCATGCAACAGACAGCAACATGGATATTTGGATGATCAACGCTGATGGTACAGGGCAGAAACGGCTGACTGATCACCCGGCGCTCGATGGATTGCCTTCATTTTCCCCCGACGGCAGCAGCATCGCGTTCTTCTCGGCAAGGGACGGTAAACCGGGCATCTACGTCATGAACAAGGACGGCACGAACGTTCGCCAAGTCAGTCCAAAAGGACAAGTGGCTATGTCCCCATGTTGGTCGCCCTTGTTTGCGGAAGGAACCACCAAGCCTGGTATTATGCTCAAAGGGAACGATTTCCAGCTTGAACTTACTGGCCCCGGCGTAGTCGAAAACACGCAAATTAAGATACAAGGACAGTTGCTGCAAACAACAATCGTGAAGGTGCCAATCAGATTGACAAACCTTAGTAAACAAAAACGCGACGTAAATGTCTCAGATGCATTCACGCTCCATCATCCGGAACAAGCGGATGCATTCAGGCTTCTCAAGGAAAAACCTGGCCCCTTTGTACTGGAATTCGCTCCGGGTGAAAGTAAGGACTGTGAGATTCAATACATCATGAACCCAGAGGCACCATCTTTGCGCAGCAGGTTGGGTGCCCTTGAATGGGAAACCTTCTTGGGCCGGGTCAAGATACCGTTGAGACTGGATAATGAACAATAACCATGCAGAAGTTGAAACAGAATGGAGGTAACCATGGAAACGGATAGACAACCATTAATCGCACAGGAAGAAAGAGTTGCGAAGCCTAACGGGAAGTGGAATTTCCTCAGGATATTCGCCTTGATCGTCGCAGCTATTTTTATAGGCTTCGGAGCGATTCTGCTTGCAGACGGTCTCGCCGATGCCGACAACCGCATTCCTGGACGTGGAAAGAGATATGTGGACAGCAAAGAAATAGCAATTGCTGGTGCCTTTCTGTTGAGCGGGGGCATGGTCGTAGCATTGTCTTACGGAGTTCTGCGGCCACGGTGTGGTCGAAAATCTACCCTCTACCGAACATCTCTTGCGCTGGGTTGCGGCCTCATCCTATCACTTGCAATGAGAGGATTGGACGTAAGGTTCAATAAACCTCACTGGTTTACGACCAATGTTCCTGTCTTGGTACCCACGGGCGGCGAGCGATACATGAATGCAGAGATTAGGAACCGGGCGCTTCTTGAGAGCTTGAATCGCATATCTCGAGAGAACCAATGAGGAGACGATTGGATGAACGTATCGCCTATGTCGCGCAAGACGACATAGGCATGAAACACCAGAGGACAATAAAATCAAGTCAAGTATAATCCCAACAAAAGGAGAAAAGATGGAGACAGACAACAGTGCAAATGCTGTGGTGCAACAGAAATTTATCGGAATTAAAGGATGGCTCATACTTCCTGCAATAGGCCTCGTTCTCAGTCTCATTATTGGGCCCATCGGGCTGATTGCAGGACTTGCGAACATGAATACAGAGTATGCAGCTTACTCGGCATCCGCGATCCTCGTGAACGCAGGACTTTATATTTACATTTGGGTTACAGCTATCCGATTCTTCAAGAAACGAGCCGACGCACCTCAGACGATAATCCATCTCATAATCATAAGAATCATCGCCTCTGTTGTCCTCTTCGTCCTCGGCCTCGTGGTAGTTGGAGGGGACGATGCATTGACGATAGTGGTATTATTGAGAAGCAATAATTTCGTAGCCCAAGGTATTGCAGCCGCAATATGGATTCCGTATTTCAAAGTATCAAAACGAGTCAAGGCAACATTTGTGAATTGAAAACCATTGGTCAACAACAACTGCCCAGGTGACGTGATACCCGTGTGCCTGATATGGATACTGTTGGGGCCGTAAAAACAGGAAAATGTGCTGAATAATTGTAAACCAATTTCAGACTCGGCTGAATTTGTATGTCAGCAGCGAATAAACCAGCTTCGCCGCCAAAAAATCCGACCCCCAGTGTTCCTTGCGCGGGCATAATTCCACCACGTCAAACCCCACCACATTCCGCGCCTGAAATACCGCCTTCATTAACGCCATCACATCGTACCACCCCATTCCCCCCGGCTCAGGCGTCCCCGTGGCCGGTAATATCGCCGGGTCAAATACATCCAAATCAATCGTGATATAAACATTTTCAGTCAGCAGCCCGACGCATCGCTCAATCCACTCGCGCCCCTGTCCATCACAGATATCGTGTGCGAAAAACACCCGCCCCCGGTCCATATTTTTCTTTTCGCCGATGTCCATACTGCGGATGCCCACCTGCACAACCGGACACATCTCTTTCGCACGGGCCATCACGCAGGCGTGATTATACCGGCTGTCATCGTACTCATCCCGCAAATCGGAATGTGCATCCAACTGCAGCACCGTCAGATCTTTATTCGCCCCGGCCTGCGCCTGTATCACCCCAACGCTGACCGAATGTTCCCCGCCCAAAACCACCACAAATTTGCCGTTTTTAATATGCCCCGCCATCCGCTGCCGAACCGCTTCAATCATCGGCTCAGGCTTCACAAACCTCTTCACCGGCGAATCGGTGTAAATCCCCTCGGTAAAGACCTCGTAATCCGTCTCAATATCGTAAAATTCCAGATTCGGCGACGCCCGCAAAATCGCCTCCGGCCCCTTATCCGCCCCCTTCATATACGTACTGGTACCGTCAAACGGCACAGGAACCACTACAATTTTCGAAGTGTCGGCACGGGTATATTGCGGTGCAAAATCCCCAAATTCCAGCTTTCCGGACATCCCTTTATTCTCCATCGTACAGCGGCACGAAAAGCGGATTACTCAAACAAAAACACCGCCAGCGCCACCGTCGTCGTCCACATCCCCTTGCGGCCCTTGGCTACTTGCGTGATATTGCTGGTTTTAATGAACAGCCCGCTGGCCTTGTACGCCTGTTCTTTTTCCGACCACGCCTTGTTCGGGTCCACTTCCAGCCCCAGCGTCGTTCCCAGCATCCCGGCAGCCAGGTCTTCGGACATATCCTCCGCCTCGCGTTTGTTCATCCCGTGGCTGTGGACTTCGCTCAAATAACCCCAATTGTTACGGTCTCTCGGCACGGCAATGCCAATCGACGAGGCAACCAGCCGGCCGTGTTCGTTGGTATCGCAGCGAGCCAACACGCAAAACGTAATCGCCCCGGGTTTGAGACGCTTGAGCCCGTCTTCCCGATAAATCACTCTGCATTTGGGCGGCAGAATAGACGACACCGAAACAAGGTTCTGCTGCGCCACGCCGGCCTGGCGAAGCGCATCCTCAAACGACTTCAACTGGTAAATGCTTCGACCGACGCCTTTGGTCAAAAACATTCTCTTGGGAACAAGATTCGTCATAATCGTCGATGTTTCTGGTTTTTTCTTCACTGCGGTACCTCTTCTCAAAACAAATCGTTACGGTTTCAACAGTATTCGCTAATAACATTCCCATAAATTCCCCCCGCCCGCAAGTATTTTTTACCCCTTTTTTGTATCCAATAGCTTCTTTCGGGAGTTATGCTATCAGGACGGCCCCGCCGGGGCAAACAAAAACCGCCTTTTCAGCGTCCCTTTCCCGGCCCGGCCCGGCGATGACGCAAAAATTCTTTCATCCCGGCAAAAACGTTGTTGCCAATTGAAAAGAAGTTTCTATAATTCCCGCGATATCTACTGGGACGTTCACCCGTCGGCGGGCACGACGAACCATCTCGGCATTATAAATTCAGGATAAACCCGGTATCATGGCAAAGAAAAAAAGCAACCGTAAATTGACGCCAAAGCAGCTTGAAAAGTATCGTCAGATTCTTTTGGACAAACGCAAAGAGCTGCTCGGCGACATGGAATGCATGGAAGAGAACATCTTTCAGGGCAGCGGCGAGTTATCCAGCATGCCCATGCATCTGGCCGACATCGGCAGCGACAATTTCGAGCAGGAATTCAGCCTGGGCCTGATGGCCGAGGGAAAAAAGGTTCTGGTCGAAATCGACTTCGCCCTCCAGCGCATCGAAGACGGTTCCTACGGCATCTGCGAAGGCCTCGGCATCCCCATCGAGACGCCCCGTCTCGAAGCCATCCCGTGGACACGCTATAGTCTCGAATACGCCCGCAAACTCGAGAAGGGCCGCTTACCGTCCACCCGGCCACTCGACATCGACCGCCAGGACGATGACGCGGAAGACAACGAAGAAGAAATCGAAACTGACGACTTGGATGCGGAAGTCCCGGATGCGGACAAAGAATCAATATCGCTGCCCGACGACGAGGCGGACGATTTCAACGACAAAGAAGAACTGGACGAAAAGCACATCAAAGAATAACTGCCGGCGAACCGATGGGCATTATTCTGACTCAAGACTTCTGACCTCTGACTTCTATTCAAAATAGGCCTTCAGCACATACTGCTGCATCATCCGCTGCGTATTAAAAAATGACCCGTTCAGCGCAATCGCGTGCAGCATCACGTTGCAGAACCGTCCCTTATCGCCGTAATACAGCTCCGCCACCTGCCGCAGCTTCGCGTATAATAACGCCGCGTCGTTGGCACGGTCGCTCGGCTGCTCGGCCTGCCGATGGTTTGCGCCGACCGCCCAGCCCGTCACACCCTCGATGCACCCCTCAATCCACCACCCGTCCAGAACGCTCAGCGAAGGCACCCCGTTCAGCGCCGCCTTCATCCCGCTGGTCCCCGAGGCCTCCATCGGCGGCTGCGGCGTATTCAGCCACACATCCACCCCCGCCGTCAGCAATTTAGCTACCGCCATATCATAATTCGGCAGATACACAACCTTGATATCGTTTCGCAGCGCATCTGCCGCCGCGAAAATATGCTTAATCAGTTCCTTACCCGCGTTGTCATTCGGATGCGCCTTGCCCCCGAAAATAATCTGAAACTTCCCCGCCTCCCGGCTGATTTTACGCAACTGCTCCATATCCGTAAAAATCAAATCCGCCCGCTTATAGCTCGTCGCCCGCCGGGCAAACCCGAACGTCAGCGCCTCCCCATCCATCCCCGCGTTGTTTTCCCGGTTGACAAAATCCATCAGCGCATTCTTCGCCTTCGCCCGCGCCTCCAGCAGCTCATTTTTCGGCAGGCTCAGGGCATAACGCAGGCTGAAATTATCTTCACGCCAGCCCGAAAAATGCCGGTCGTACAACTCCGCCATTGCCGGGCACACCCATTGACCCGCGTGCACGCCGTTGGTGATCGAATCAATAAGATACGATGCAAACATGTGCTGCGACACCTCGCCGTGCTTTTTCGCCACGCCATTGACGTAATGGCTCAGATTCAGCGCCAGGTACGTCATATTCAGCTTGTCGCCGCAGCAGAACACGTCCTTATGGATAAACGCGTCGTGTTCACCCATCACTCGTTTGACCAAATCCATCGGAAACTGGTCATGCCCGGCCGGGACAGGAGTATGCGTCGTAAAAACACATTGCTCGTGCACAGCCGCGATGTCCGCAGTCGTGATGCCGTCGCCCCGGCGATTGCGAACCTGCTCATCCAGCAGTTCCAGCGTCAGCAGGCTCGCATGCCCCTCGTTCAAATGAAACTTCTTAATGGCCGTATGTCCCAGCGCCCGCAGCATCCGAACCCCGCCGATGCCCAGCACGATTTCCTGCGCCAGCCGGTACGCCAAATCCCGCCCGTACAGGTAATGCGTCAATTCCCGGTCTGCGGGCGCATTGGCTGCCAGATCCGTATCCAGCAGATACACCGGCACGACATACCCCGACGCCCCCTTGACCTCGTATTTCCATGCCCGGATATGCACCGTCCGCCCCTCAATCTGCACGGCCACCCGGCTGGGCTGTTCACGCGTGAAATGCTCTACCGCCCACTCGGCCGGGGCTTCCGTCTGCCAGCCGTCGGCGGATAATTTCTGGAAAAAGTACCCCTTGCGATGCAGCAGCGTTACGGCCGCCATCGGCACGCGCATATCCGCCGCAGATTGAATCGTGTCGCCCGCCAATATCCCCAGGCCGCCGCTGTACGTCGGCATCCCCTCCTCAAGCCCTATCTCCATCGAGAAATACGCAACCTTTTGCCCATTTTCCTGCATCGTCAATCCCTTAGAGATATATTCATCCCACAGCAAAACCACCAAAGCTATCAGAATGACCTGTTACAATAACTCGCCAAATCTTCATCTTTCACTTCTTCTGGTGGAACAAGTCGATAATGTTTTTCGGCGATTACAGCGATACCGCTCTTCCCTTTTTCAAAAGAAAATAATGCAATTAAATCATCGTCAAGAAATTGTGCTGCGATAGGACGACACATCAACAACGGAAACTTAACAGAACACATAGCAAAGTCTTGTTCGATTTGAACAATCCCGAGTTGGTCTGTTCCGCCTTTGGCTTGAATAGGGAAAACATATTGAGCGCCGCGTTGATCAACACCGACATAAATTTCGTCTGTTTCAATTTGTCCCATATTGGGAACCGTGGTACGCAAATGATTCTGTAATGAATAACACGTTATGCCGGTAAAAATATCGATAAGTCGATTATATCGTAACTTCGCAAGTAAACCTTGTTCATCATTCACGGCATACTTTGCAATAATACCAGGGGTCGCATCAGGTATTTTCGTTTCAGCCAAAAGATTATTGGGAATAATGCGAGGCATGGAAGTAAGACAAAATTTATATTTCGCCGGTCCTGTCGGACGGATAATCCATTCTAAACCAGCAGGAGTGGCCTGCCGGATAGATTCTGGAAAGTCAGTTCGATAACGAAAACTATAAATAATATCTCCCAGATTTTTAGGAAGTTTAATTTTTAGTTTTTTCGCCGTGCGTACAAGGTCGTCCCGCTCAAACGAGACATCTTTCGCCCCTTTTGTATAATGCTGCGCAAAAACATCTTCAATAAGTTTGGAGTAACGATTTTTTCCTTTGTTAGCCATATTATTATTTACCTCTCAATTGACCCTGTTTTATTCATCCATGCCAGCGAAGAACAACAACTTCCTCTCGCATTTGTTTTCGAGTAGCCGTAGCAAACCGGGTGCGGAATAAATCCATACTTACCACCTCATATCCCAGCGACCTGGCAATGTCAGACAATATCTCTCCAGTCCGAATTAAAACCTGCAAATAAGATGCCTGGTCGCCAACAACATATCCAAGGTACGCACCCGGCTTAAGGAATGGCCTCAACTCCGCCAGATGTCGCGCCATACCGCCAAAATATAGCTTCGTTACCTTACCATATAGCTTCTCAAATCCGGACGTTTTCCCCAGTTCAATTCGGCGTTTTTCGATAGTATCCGCGATATGTTGTATTTGTGAATATTCGGAAACCCAGTTATCATCGTCATCGCCTTTATAAACATTGCGTGTGTTAGATCGAAGCAACCCTTTCTTTAATAATCTCAATTCCGCTTTATTATGAATAAATCCGAGAAGTACAGATTCCAGTCGTGTGGTTCGGGTGTAGTCTTTTTCGTTGGGGTATGGAGGAGAAGTAAAAACCGCATCGATACTTTGATACGGTATATCTGTGGACAACACCCTCGAGTCGGCACAATAAACAGTCGTGGAAGCGTCTGATACAGGACGATTACGCAAATCCCGAGCCATCGTATGAACTTCTTTTAACCAACAACCAAGGACATCTGCGTCATCCTTTTTGATGCGATGAACGCCGACTTCAGGCCCAAAATGGAGATTGCTTATGGAAAACACAAGAGATTTTGCAAAAGCAAGTAATTCATGCCTATAATATGGAGCATCTTTATGACGATGTATCTCTTCAAGCAAAACGAGAGACTTATGTAATGGCAGTGGACTTATTGAATCCTTAAGCAATAGTGACTCGGCTTCCAGGGGCAGTTTTCTTGGATTTTTACACTCCTCTGATTTCAGAATACGATCCACGTGTATGGCTATTTGATTAGCATGAGTCAGCAAGTGTTCAGGGGCGATCTCCCAGTTCACTTTTACACAACTGGCGAAATGGGCCATTGGATTGGCTTCAATACCAACGCCGTGAACGCCATGAATTTTGGCTTCAACAAGTGTTGTTCCCGTACCACAAAATGGATCCAATATAACTTGTCCGGATTGCAATTCAAAACGATCGAGATACTCTCGAACTAAATGAGGTGGAAATGACAAGACAAATCGATACCAATCATGAAATTGTTTGTCATTGGAATCAAGCTTGTTTGCAACTCCATTTCTTTTGTGGTGAGTGGTTTTATCATGCGTAGGAAACAATTCTAATTGCACAAGACATCTCCGATATAGCATCCTGCTAATTGCCGGTCACATACAAACAATCTCTTTTTCGATTTATGATGTTTCAATTTCTTCTCAGTTCATTTCCACGTCGAATTTATCTCTGAAATATATCAAAAACCGATTTCTTCAATTATACCCCAATTTTGCTCCATTATTCAATAAATCTTTCCGCTATTTTTTGCCGCCTCGCTCGCATTGGCGGGCGGATGAGAATGGGCCGCCCCGCGCGCTCGTCGGAATCCTGCCCGCCGCAGGCGACCGGCCATGCAAAAAATCCCGCCTTTTCGTCCGAAACAATATCTATATTTCTCTCCCCTTTCTGCAAATCCCCGTTTCTTCAGTCGCGTCGAAGCTTTAGCAACGGCGGCAGCTTTAGCGAAGACGGATATCTCTCTATGCCAACTTTCGCCTGTTCGCTCTTGTTTTTGTTTCGAGAATTGGAGCTTTTGGATTTAGAATTTGTTTCGGATTTCGAACTTCGAATTTATTTCTTTCCTTATCTCTGTGCCGCTCTGAACCCTCTGAGGCAAAAAAACCTGTTTATCCCGTCAAAAACCCTTATCTCTGGTCTATCGTCTCTTGCCTCTTGACTTTTCGCACCAATAGCGATTGCACTATCTTGCTATTTCCAAAAATTCAGAAAATTTTTAAGTCCTTATCCCGTAAAGACTTACGGCTTTTTTGCCCCCAAAAAATCCCGAGTTTTCGACACAAATATGCAACTCGGGGGTAATTATGGTGGGCGGTTTTTCTGCCCCTGTGGTTCTTTGAAATATAGTTTTGAATTTTATCTATCTTAACAATACCTCTGTGTTCTCGGTGAACTCGGTGGCAAAAACAAACGCAAGACCCGCTCAAAATGAGCCAAAATATGATCAAAAAATACAATCTAAAGCCAATGTAACCCAAAAAAAGTATGCTTAAAGCCAATCTAAACCCAATTAGTGAGCGAAAATGAACGCCAAATATGCCTCTAAACCCAATTTCAACCCAAACGAACCCGACTTGTCGCGACAAGTCGTCCCGAATCCCTTTATGGGTGAGAGACCTGCTCATTTCAGCCATCGGCTCTGCCGACTCCACACTTTTTCCTTTTCCCTTATTTATCTCTGTGGTTCTCTGTGCAACTCTGTGGCAAAGAAAAAACGAACCCAATTTTTTCACGACCAAATGTGCGTTATCAAATCAAAAACGCAGAAATGGAGGTTGAAAACTTAGTCAAAAAAACGAAACGAACCCAATTTAAAAACTGAATGGCAGCGATATTTTTTCTTCTTGCCAGAGGCGAGGTGTTTCAGTACAATCCGCGTTTTCCGGGAAATACGATGGTTTAAGTACTTTTTAGGGAGGTTCCAAAGCGTGGCAAATATCAGCGACATTCGCAATATCGTACTGTTGGGTCACGGCGGCGCGGGCAAGACGAGCTTAGCCGAGTCCATCCTTCACAAGTGCGGCGTCATCAACCGCTTAGGCACGGTTACCGACAAAAACACCGTCAGCGACTTCGACGACGAGGAAAAGTCCCGCGGCTATTCCATCCATTCGGCCCTGATGTACGCAACGCACAACAACCGGCAACTCAATATCCTCGATACGCCGGGCTATCCCGATTTTGTCGGCGCGGCACTGCAATCCATCCCGGCGGCGGAGACGGCTGTAATTGTCATCAGCGCTTCGGCGGGTATTGAAATCAATACCCGCAAGCTGTTTGCCGCCGCGACGGCGGCCAACCGCGCCCGTATTATTGTCATCAACAAGATGGACGCGGAAAACGCGGAACTGGGCGATTTAGTGACGGCGATTCAGGAATCGTTCGGCAAACAATGCCGATGCGCCAATTTACCGGCGGCGGACAGGAAATCGGTGATCGACTGCATCGTCAATACGGCCGGCGAAGGCCCGGCGGGCGACGCCGAAACGGCCCATACGGAATTAGTCGAAAGCATCGTGGAAGCCGACGACGCGCTGATGGAAAAATACTTGGGCGGCGAGACGATAACGCCTGAGCAAATAGCCGGGTGTTTCACCAAGGCTCTGCTATCGGGTACGGTCGTGCCGATCGTCTTTACCAATGCTCATGCCGAAGTCGGCGTGACAGAACTGCTGAACCTGATTACGCAGGTTGCCCCGTCGCCCGTTGACGGGCCGCTGGCCCTCCTCAAACACCACGACGGCACAACGACACCGATTCAGCCTGACGCGGGCGGCCCCTTGGCGGGACTCGTTTTCCGCGTGGGATTCGATTCGCGTTCGAGTATGAAATACTCGGCCATCCGGATTTTCAGCGGTTCGCTGCCGGCGGCGATGACGCTGATGATCAACGACGCCAAAAAAGGTGTGCGAGTCGGCCGTCCGCTGAAAATGCAGGGCGGCGAATCGAAAGAAATCGAATCGGGAAGCTGCGGCGAATGGGTGACCTTATCCAAAATTGACGAGCTTCGGCTCGGCGATTTCGTGCACGACGGCAAATTCAGCGGCAAAATCGAGATGCCTCCGATTCCCAAGCCGATGTTTGCGCTGGCGCTGGAACCGGCCAGCCGGGGCGACGAAAATAAACTCGGCAGCGCGC
>Ga0194119_10010606_pt1 | contig 12106 bp, 7 predicted proteins | sample TA2MahC100mmetaG_FD_148620 | JGI IMG/M metagenome (GOLD analysis project Ga0194119, IMG submission 148620) | Freshwater microbial communities from Lake Tanganyika, Tanzania - TA2015018 Mahale Deep Cast 100m | ecosystem: Environmental > Aquatic > Freshwater > Lake | place: Tanzania: Lake... | reverse complement strand
TTCCCCGTCCAAGGCCCGAAAGGGTCCCCCAGGCTCCTGATCTGATCGACCCAAGCCGTTGACAAGTCCTCACCACGGGGGCATCCTCTGTCCCCAATGGGCGGCCGCCCATTGAAATTCCTATCCTGCAATGGGCGGCCGCCCATTGAAATTCCTATCCTGTCGTTGACAAGTCCTCACCACGGGGGCATCCTCTGTCCCCAATGGGCGGCCGCCCATTGAAATTCCTATCCTGTCTTAACCTACAGCCCCACCACCTATATTCGTATTGTTTTCATCTCTAACATAATAGGTCACAGAAATATTTTTGCGCCTGTCATGTTTGCCTTTGAGTTGATTGTAGCGATCAGTTTCGGCCTGAAATCTTTTCCGTTCCGCAACGTAAGCTCGAAAGTTTAAAGGTGATACGCTTCTATCGGGTTGTGGCGGCGGGTGCATTGGCTGATCTTCCACTATTTCAAGGTAATGATAACCATGTTTTTCCCAGTAACGACGCTGATTACAGCCGCGTTGCGTTTCGGCGATTGTCTGTGCATGATCGCCGTCATGGTCGCTACTCAGTGATGCACCGCCGCCACCTGAAATAAGTTGCGTACAGCTGGTACTGGCGGGAATGTGGGCATCAATACGGTCATTTGCATGGACAATGGTGCCAAGACTTGCCATATCGAAATAAGCCGCTTCTTCATTTAATAAACGTACCATTGGGTGATGCCCTTCTCTTGAAGTTGCGAGTTTATCGGCGGTTAATACATGATCATGGGCACAAAGGATTAATTTAAAATCCAAGCCCTGTCGCTGCATGGCGTAACCAATATTCCAACCGAGTTCCATGAGCTTTTCTGCACCGCCATCAACATGCTCAAAGCTAAATGGATGAATATGTCTATCAATGTTGGTAACACCGAAAGCGGATGCGTACATTTTTAAATCATTATTGCTACTGATGCGATGCCCGCCTGAAACGATAGGGTGATGTTGCACCAGCACCTTGATATTATTGACTCCCGCCCTGAATCTGTAGGCTTCTTTTAACCATTGCTGCTGTTCGGTATCAAAAAGATAACTGCTGGAATCCATGCAAAAGAAATCGGCGAGTTCCGAGTACAGCAAATAATAGCGATAGGGCATATTCCAGGCAGGATGCGGACGAGCCACTGGATTTAAGCCTTTCACATTACACTGGTTTCTTTGGGAATATGTATAGTCAACCTGACGATAACCTCTCTCAATGGTTTCTCTAGGCGATCGTCCAACCGTATAATTGCGGGTCATCAATAACCCCCCCAGCGCTTTAACAGGTTTTTGGCCATGTGCGGAAAAGCCGTGTATTTTGTAATCATGGTTACCCAACACCGAAAAGATGACCTGCTTTTCTATAGATCTGGTACTCATATAGACATTACGATAAGCAGTTACAAATCGGTCATCTCTTGAGTCTTTCACTCCATCGTCATAAAAATTATCGCCTAGGAGAAACACTAAAGACGCATCGGATCTCCTTATCAGTTCACCTATTTTCTTCTGCTTTGCATCAGACCTGCCCTGAAACAGCCTATCCCAGAATCCGCAACCAATAGCGCCATGGCAACCTGTCATGGCAATTTTGCCATCAAAAGGCCTGCCCAGTCGCTGCATCATATACGCATCCAGATTGATTTTAAGGGGACCTAACCCATTTCCAGTGAATTGCCCAAACGACGTATATTTGGTTAAACAGTCACGCGCATGGGTTTGATAATTTTGGTTAAAAATAGTCATTAAGTTCTCCCTAGACAGGATGTTGAAAAGGCCATCGCGGTATCATTCTGCCACCTTAGCCACCTAACGAGATCCCCCGATGCGCGAACCGGACATCCAGCAACAGGAATTTTTCAGCTAGAAACCCTTGGAGGAGCGAGTGCCCGCTGACCATCCGCTGCGTCTGGTGTCGGTGTACGGCATCCTCAAGAGCATGGACGCCGAGTTTGAACAATTGTACAGCGACATCGGGCGTCCCTCGATCCCACCGGAGCGCCTATTGCGGGCTTCGCTCCCGCAGATCCTCTAGTCCGGGTAGTGAGCGGCAACTCATGGTGGGCTGGACTTCATTCGGCTGTTCCACTGGTTCGTCGGGCAGGGGATGTAAGCAGCCGTATGGGACTACTCCCCCTTCACCCACGACCCCGCGCCTGACTGTTTATGCGCATGAAGTGTCATATTGTGGCTGGAATCACTACACCGAAGCATTTCATCGCGTCTTTCAGCGGAATCGAAAGATACTTCGCCATAACCACAAATTTCCAATAACCAAGTGGTCATCAAGCAATTTTGGCGTAGCAATTAGAATGGTTCCATAAATGGCTATATTCATATAAAATACAACCTATAGGCATAAGTGTAAGACTATTTCTTAGTCTTCATTATTGAATTGTTATAAGCAAACGATTCATAGCGAAAGCATATTTGAAACGGGCATTTACCGATCCGATTTCTTATTGTCTGCGGCAGGAGAATTCTTTGGGATAATAGCCATAATATCTGGAATGACAGGATAATTACACAAGGATTCATAGTTGGTTTGATGTAAGCTTTTCATTGCCTTGCACCATTCTGGAATTCCAATAGATTCTTTGGGTTGCTGCAAGGCAGCGATAACTGATTTCTTCTCATTCATCAGCGTAGAATACAGGTTAATTTGCTGCGTGAGATCAAATGGTGAACCTTGTATTGGCATCTCATAGTAAGACTCACCTGAGCTTGGTCTATCTTGACTAGCCTTACTTTTCATTTTGCTCATGTATAGATACATCAATATACATCCCAGGAGTAAACCGGAGCTTAAGCCGATAACAAAAGCCAACAGGGGAGTGACCATTTAAGAAACGCAGGCAGTTTTGGCGCGATCATTCAATATTCAAATACACGCGAGAAAAATCCAGGCTCTTCGCCAATAATTGCTCGATTATACCCAGGTAGTTCAACGCCATAACTTTCTTCCAAAGGCTCACTCAGCAGGGTTTTCCAGTTGATGCCCGGGTCGGTGAACAGGAAGTACACCGCAGCGACTCCTTTAGCTGAACCGGAAACAACAATCTCTCTCTTTTCCCCTGGAATGATGGCATGCAATCCTAATAAATTGGGGTCATCGGCAACGGGGAAGGCCTTGTTTGCCACTGTCTCATAACTTTCATCTATGAATTGTTTTTCACTTACGCTTCTCACCATCATATAAACCAGGTGGCCGTCGTTGACGCTAGGGGAGGCATTGACATAGAGGCTGATAGGAGGCGGTGGTTCTGGACCATCGGATGAACAACCAAGAAATAACAGGATAATCAGAGTGGTGAAGCAAGCGCAGGACCAACGGCAGAGTTCTGCGGGTTTCATAATTCATCTATCTTCTGTTTAGCGACTGAAATATTTCAAAAGGGTCTCTTTTGAAGGTATAAGTTATACGGAGTTTTTGTTCGGGTGCTTCCGGCAAACTGACGAGCCAAGTATACTGAAGGTCTTTTCGTGTCGCCATCCTGAGAAGTCGCAATAGAGGCCAGGTGACATCATTCACCTCCTGGCTTGCTTGGCGTTTAAATTTCTCATCCAAACTTTTAAATTCCAACCCAACACTGGCGCTTGCTTTTTGCCACCAATCGAATGGCAGTTCCTGCCAGTAACTGCGTTGATTAAACCCTAAAGCCGAATGAGAGCTTGATCGTAGAAAATTAAGAGATGCAGTGACAGGATTGTCTTCGTCCGCAGGAATGGGAGTAGGTTGAGCAATCAAGTCTGCTTTGACCTTGAAGATGAGCGGCGCATTTTGAGCATCCTTTGTCCAGAGGTATTGGCTAAGCCTCGAAGCCGCGTTCAAACGATCCTCCATGTTATCAGGCAGGCTTATCGAGTTCACCAATTCCGGTTTCGCGACCCACTTTCCATCGGTCACATCAAAAAGGCTTGAATAATTCCTTTTCGCTTCTTGCCAGAAGACACCATTGACAGGATGAAATACCGCTGTCAGCTGCTCAGGGGTTATCTCATTGGCATTCCCTAAGCGATCCCTCTCGAAGGGAAACTTGCCCAATAGAGGGAGCACCTGGCGATCCCAAAGTTGCTGCCAGTTATTTTCTATAGTTCGATTGATATCTTGGCGACCGAACTCCAATACTTTCTGAAATGGAATTAGGAACGGCCCCCGCCAGGATGACGGAATGGACATTTCTTTGATCCAGGCATCCACCTTGCGTAAATAGGAAGATTCCGTTCCTTGAATCATGTCCAGGGCCACCCGCCCAATAGGGTTCAATAAGGCCTTCAGACCACTATCCTTGCCATCAGATTTATCCTTGACAGCAGCGCCGTCGGACGTATCGGCAGTCAACTGGTCATTCATGTCTGCAACCAGTGCGATATACCGATTCAATTCCGGGTAACTACCGGCTTGCTCGGTCATGAGTTTCTTCATGAATAAAAAGTCTTGGAGTCGCTCTCGAACCAATTGATAGTTCTGGCTGGGGGGAATATCTAATTTTACATTATCATTGATTCGGATCAGATTTTGGACGAAGGCCGAACCGGGTCTCTGCAATTCATGTAGATACATCGTTAACTGATCGATGCCGGAGATTCTGATGACGATGTTTCTGAAAAAGCTCCAATACGCGTTGAAATAATTGCCCGTATAAGTCGCCAAATTACGCACAAAAAAATCTACCAATATTTGTTTATCGGCCTGCTCCAAAGGAATATCCTCAATCAGGCCACTTAGCGCTTCGATGGCAGGTTTTACATTCTGCTCAAATCCATCGCGCGTCAAGCGAACATCAACTTGAGCATTATTGGTTAGGACACCTGATTCATCAGTGCTGATACCAAGCGGAATGCGAAAGGGCCGGCTTTGCCGATCAAAAAATATCCAGCCATCAGAGCCGATACTTCTCATGTAATAGCTTTGTAAAAGTTCCCGAATTTTTGATCGATAAATGAGATAATTCCAATGATTGCTATCGAATGTATAGACAGAACCCGCGATATGAGCCGTCAGTATGCCGCGATTATTTCCAGCACTTTCATCCTTATATTTCTTCATAATATCCCGTATGTCGCTCATCACTTCCGTGATGGTATCGGGTATCTTGAATGTCGTAATGTTAGCTGTCAGAACCAGATCCAGAGTGTCCCGGATATCCTTGGAGTGGAGTTGCGTATAGCTCGGAAAATTCTGCCATTGCTGTAGTGTCAGCGGGGATATATGACCATAATTTTCCAACCATATCCTCTCCTCATCCAGATATTTTGAAGCTTGCTTCTGCTCAGCCCATGAGGTGATATTTCGCGCCGCTGCCTGCAGGGAATCGAGTGTTTTGGGCTTGAGGTAGAGGGTGCCTTCGATTGTCCTTAGGCTTTCTCCCAGCGCGTGCAATAGCTTGAAGCCATCACCCACGACCTTGAAAACCCCATAGTTTTTGGCCTGCAGTTCGAGCAATTGAGGATCGTCGAGATCATCATTAAACTCTATGTAGTCCGCAATGACTTCTTCAGGGATATCCAGATCTTTCTGGGATTCCTTATCACTAAATATTCTACCCATCTCATTTTTTTTATTGGCGTGCAACAAGGCCAATAGCTCAATGGTCCTCGTATATACATGGTCCTGATTTTGAGCCAATTCCAGCTTGGGAATCAGGTAAAACGTACGAATAGCCTTGTCAATACTTCGCCGGATAATATTGGCTTGTTCAGGGTAATACGAAAAGTGAAATATCCCATCTGCATGGATTGAGACTTCATTATCAGAGACAGGATAAAGCGCGCGAAAGACGGGATGCACCCTGCCAGAATACTGGTCTAGCAGGATGGCAGGCATTTCGCGAATCAGGTTAGCTGCCTGACTTAGCGTCATGCGCTCTCTAACAAACCCGATAATCTGCCAAGAGAGGCAAAAAACCGCCAATATTGATGCCCGTTTCAAATGTTTGCTGGAGAATTCCCAGCTTGTACCTCGTTTGATCGGTGAATGCAGGAACGGGTTATTCCGATGCAATTGAATCTGTTGATCAGAACCGCCATCAGATACCAGGCAAACCCTTTCGAGAAGAGTATCCTCAAGACCATTCCTGAGACAACCTGTATCGATCAGGCTTTGCAGTGCTCCCAAAGTCTGATTGGCACTGCCGAGAAATTTCAGTATCCGGGTAAATTCCGTGGTTTCGCAACTGATCAGGATATTGGTTATAAATTGATGATAGGTCTCCAATCCGTCCGAAAAACGCGCGACGGGTCTCGCGTTTTCGATCGACACCTGAAAATCCATCCCATAGTTGAGGGAAAATCTATGAAATTCCGAAAAGCCCTCAATCAGATCCATGTGAGTCAGCACGAGAGAAAACTGTACTGGAGCCTCGTTGACCTCTGAGAAAAGGGCGAGTTTTCCCATAAGTGCATCACCGATCCGGGCCTGATGTTCGGTATCACCGTAAAGCATCGCATGAGCGTTCAGTGCCAGAACCAGCTTGGAGTTGTGGGGCAACTTGCGCCACAAATTGAGCAGCGCATCAACGTGATCCCTGGAGCCAACATGAAGGAAACTCGCTGACAATTCGATGATGACCGCTTCATTGCCAAGATATACCTGCATCAGGTTATCTTCATCGTAGCTCGGGTGATCTCTAAGTTCCTGCGTATCTGAGTAAGCGCAGTTTCTTATTAGGGTTGACTTGCCTGCTCGATCATCCCCCATGACGAGATAGATCGGGTAATACTCTATGAAACGACGGAGGCCCCTGGGTATGTCTCTCTTGAATTCACGCCAGATATTAACGAGGCAATCGGGTTGAATTTCCGGTTGCCGCCTGAATTCCCGCCAAGCACCCAGCACCCATGTACCATAGCGTCTCCAGAACCACCAGCCGATTAGCCCAAGAAACAGTATTGCCAGCAGAACTAAGATTAATAGCTCCCAATGGGCCATTATCCAGGGCAATATTGAACTGATGGGGGCCATCACGTTCCTGTCATTCTTCCATCGTTGTGATCGGACTCAAACAACCTCAACCACCTCGATGATGAGTTCATCCCCGTCTTCGCTGGAATCCACTGTAATGGTCTGATTTCCGGAAATTTCTCCACGCAGAAACATTTCGGACAGGATGTCCTGAAGTCTGGTTTGGATCACTCGCTTCAGCGGACGAGCGCCATAGAGTGGGTTAAAGCCCCAGGTGGCCAATTTTTCTCGGGCAGCATCAGTCAACTCCAGCGTGATTTCCCGTTCCTTCAAGCGGTGGATCAGCCGACGCAACTGAATGTCAACGATTGGACGCATCGCATCGGGTCCAAGCTGCTGGAAGATCAGGACGTCGTCTAGCCGGTTGAGAAATTCCGGACGAAAATGCCCCCGAACGACCTCCATGATCTGGGATTGCATCGCCTGATTTTCCTCCTCGGTGTCGACAGGCTGAATGTACTCCGACCCCAGATTCGAGGTCATTAGAATCAGTGTATTAGTGAAGTTGACAGTTCGACCCTGTGAGTCAGTTAGACGTCCATCGTCCAGCATCTGCAGAAACAGATTGAAGACATCGGCATGCGCTTTTTCCACCTCGTCGAAAAGAAGGACGCAGTAGGGCTTCTGTCTAACACGATTGGTCAGCAAACCGCCTTCATCGAAACCCACATACCCTGGAGGTGCGCCGGTAAGTCTTGAGACGGAATGCTTTTCCATGTACTCGCTCATGTCAAAACGGACGAGCGAGGCCTCATCTGAAAACAGAAATTCAGCCAGTGATTTTGCCAGTTCGGTTTTACCGACCCCGCTGGGACCCAGTGTCAGAAACGAGCCCAGGGGACGCTTTTCGTCATGCAAATCAGCCTTTGCGCGACGTATGGCCTTGGCGATAGTCTTTACGGCGTCATCCTGACCAACAACGCGCTCCCGGAGACCGCTTTCGAGTTGTAGTAATCTGTCGCGCTCGGAGTCCATCAGCTTGCTGACGGGTATTCCTGTGATGCGTGATACCGTATCGGCAATATCATCAGGTCGGACCAGGCTGTGTACCGACTCCCGATCAATATCATCGGGGTTACCGAAATCCGCAAGCAATTTCTGGGCATTGGGGATGATCTTGTGTTCTAGCTCTGCCACGCGGGCAAAATCCTCCTGGGCAATTTTCTCCTCCATCTCACGCTTGGCGGATTCCAGAGTGCGGTAGGCTTCCCTGACCTGCTCCATGCTCCGTTGGTTTCGTTCCCATTCCTCGGTCAGTGCCCGGCTGCGGAGATTAAGTTGCTCGAGTTCCTGCTTCAATATCTCGGCGCGTTCTAGATTTTCGTTGCGTATGGCTCGCCATTCGATCTCGATTTTGCGGATTTGCTGATCGATCCGTTCGAGTTCCTCGGGTTTCGAAGAAACCCTGATCCTTACCGCTGCCGCCGTCTGGTCGATCAGATCGATCGCCTTGTCGGGCAGAAAACGTTCTGTGACGTAGCGCTTAGAGAGCGTGACAGCAGCCAGGAGCGCCTGATCCTGAATGACAACGCCGTGATGGCTCTCGTATTTTTCCTCCAGGCCCCGCAAAATGGTGAGTGTTTCCTCAAGGGTAGGTTCTGGTATTTCAACCTTCTGGAAGCGGCGCATCAGCGCCTCATCCTTTTCGAAATGCTTACGGTACTCGGCAAAGGTTGTGGCGCCTATGCAAGTCAACTCCCCGCGAGAGAGGGCCGGCTTCAGCAGATTAGCCGCATCCATGGAGCCTTCGCCCTTGCCAGCGCCAATCAGTGTGTGGATCTCGTCAATAAACAGGATGCCCCTGGGTAAGGCCGCAAGTTCCGCCATCAACCCCCTTAGACGTTCCTCGAATTCGCCGCGAAATTTGGTGCCCGCGATCAGTAGACCCATGTCGAGGGCCAGGATGGGAGCCTCTCTCAGATTATCGGGGACGCACTTGCTGGCGATATGCTGGGCTAAGCCCTCGACCACGGCAGTTTTACCCACGCCGGGGTCGCCTAACAGAATTGGGTTGTTCTTAATCCGACGGCATAAAATCTGGATGGTCAGTCGAATTTCCTCATCGCGGCCGATCACTGGGTCCAGTCGACCAGCTTCAGCAAGTGCCGTGAGGTTGCGCGTATACTTTTCAATATAACTGCCATCTTCACCCTCATCACTGCGAGGGTGGCTCATCACTGGATTAAGTTCCTGTTCATCGATGGCGGCGAGCCCCTCCTTCAAGGCCCCCAGCGTGGCGCCCGCTTCCAGCAAAACCTGCTTCACATCCTCGCGCTCCAGTAGTGCGACCTGCAGATCCTTGAGAGTGATCTTTTGATGACGGGCTTCTTGCGCCACATCATCCGAACGGATCAATAGACTTTCGAGATCACGGCTAATTGGTGTTTGCTGAGCATCCCGCAGTGCCTTGGGTAATTCCGCAAGGCGCAAGTCGATTTTCAGGGCGATAGTTTCTGATCGAATCCCAGGGATGCTTGTAATACCGCGCTGCTCAGCTTGCAGCACGCTCATAAGATGCCAGTGAGTGACATAGGCGTGATTTTTCTTGACCGCCAGTCGGCAGGCCTTCTCGATCAGGGATTGTGAAGATTGGGAAAATTTCTCGATGATCATGGTCTTACCTCGGGGGCTCTGGTTGCTGGTAAATGGCTTGCTCCGGGCAACCCAGAAGGAGAAGGGCGAGTTTAAACCGGCTGATAGCCTGGTGAACGGGATGCCTGATCCGGTGATCGTATTCGCCATTCAGGTAGGCCGTCCGGGTCCAGGCTTCGTCGATCGACCCATCTTCGAGCAGGCGTGGAACGAGCGGAATAATGACGACATCGTCTGGGATGGCGTCGGTCCCGACTTCCCGCTCCAGCAGGGAGACGAGCTCCGAGGCCGGGCGGGTTTCCATGAAGCCCACGAGGGTGTAGCTAGGTGTCTCCAAACCATTGACGCTGGGTATCTCAATAATGGCATGCCAGGCTCCAGCCCGCATCAAAGCTTGACTGACCACCTTCCGAGGGTATGGTCTACCTTGGCGACCCGCCGGATAACAGCCAACGAAGCGAAAAGAATCGCCGCTCTTGCTTAACATGAAGGGGGTGGGTAACGGCACCGGTTCCGCCTCCGATTTGTCGAACAAACAAAGTCGACCGAAATCCGACAGTGTCCGCCGTCCGGGTTCACTTACCTGGCCCAACTGCCAAATCAGTCCCGGGGGTGGACATAGCCGCCAATCGCCAATATCCGGGTTCCATGCCGAGCCCAGGCAGATTCCGCCCGAAGCAGCGCTCCAGGCTAGCTGGGCCTGGGGTATGTTTTCCAAGCTGCACTGCTGCGTAAACTGGAGCCAGGGCGAGGGATCGATACTTTCGACAGGATGTCGGAACCATCGTGACCAGTTGGGCGGTTTACCCTCGGCGGTCGCCAGTTGGACGTAGCATTGGGTTAGGCGGCGGGATACGCGAACGGCGTGACACTCTGTGTCCAACAACAAGCGCCAGGACGCTTCCGCATGATGCTCATCCAGCAGCGTGATGATGCCCCCGCAAAGTAAAGTGGCCAATTCCAGAAATGGACCCTCATCACCAGGATCAGGACTCCAGACCAGCCGCGCACCCCGCGTCATACCTAGGATTCGGTAGCCGTCGCGGATCAGATTGGTAAACAGTTCGGACGCGAGGAGCGCGTGGACTCCGCCCTCTTCAATCCAGGGATCGAGCGTCCGCATGACGATGGCGTCTTTGGGATAGCAGAAGGAAGCATGCCCGGGCGTCTTGCCGGATGCGGTCGGCTTCACCAGACGAATTTTCCATTCGGCGGGGACCCAGCTCCAAAACGCCGGGTCTACCACGAGGTGCTGACAATCCAGTGCTGTCAAGCTATGAGCCAGTCGCGACGGTCCAACAGCAGGGACAACAGTGACAACGAGACCTCGCCTCAACGCTGCCATCAGGGCCACTAACCGGCGGACAGGATCGGGGCTGACGATGGCTACTGTGTGTCCGGGCTGGAGCGATGATGACCATTGACCTTCCTGCAGCAGGATAGCCTCTCGCAGGGCACTGTAACTCAGAGAATTCCTGACGCCCCCTTTCAGCCACTCGATGGCCAGTCTATCAGGCATGTCATGGCGGTTCACCAGATCGGAATAGAAGTCGATGTCATGATCAATGATGGATTTACATCCAAAACCCTGCTCTCTGCGCCACCAGCTAAATAAGGAAAGCTGAAAATTCGGTTGTTCTTTCCCTTCCGCGCGGATGTATTCGAAATCCTCAATCGCTTGAGATTCAGCCAGTAACTTTTTGTTGGGTGTCGGGTTCATCGCCTAACCGGGAACGGAAACATTGAACTGACCGGGACTGACGACGCTGATCACTCCGGCCCACATGCACATCAGCTTGCAGTTCTGGTTCAGCGTGGGAAGACCGCCGGTGAGCACCGTGGGCGATCCCGGCACCCAAGGGGCGACGAGAGCGGGAACGCATGGCATGGGCGTAAATACGCCGAGCGCAGCTGCCGTGGCGGCGATGACCGTGGGGTTGGCGATACTCTGGCACATGCCGAAGGTCGGCACATTGGCAAATGGAAGGTTGCTCATGATGGTCCCGACAGGCATCTGTACTCGGACCATGGCCGCGGGTATGACATTGAGCGGCACGGGGGCCATGCCGAAAGAACAACTCAGGATGGCGGTGCTGGTGCAGGCTTGGCTCATGGTTACCGCACGCCGTTAATAAATGACAGGCTCGACGGGAACGGCAAGAAATGCTTCGTCATCGACTTTATAGAGACTTTCCAGCGCCTGCCACTGTGGAGAATCGCGCATTCCCATCACCTCGTTAATCGATCCATTATGCGTTACCAGCAGTGTGAAATAGCGAGAGAACAGCGAGGGAAAGTAGAGCCTGGGATCGAAGTTTTCGAGTATTGCAGACAGGTCCGCGACAACGACGGCCGCCTTGACCATATCGCCCGACTCGACGACCCGCTCGAAAAAGGCGAGTTTACGCAAGAGAATGTCGAAGTGTATCGAGCCTCCCGGGAGGCCGGACTGAACTGGCCCTGGCCCCGTCCTCGGTTCTGGGTTGTTGGCTACCGCTGTCAGAGTGGATTCTGGCTCGGCTACCAATTCCGCAT
>Ga0194119_10010598_pt1 | contig 12110 bp, 16 predicted proteins | sample TA2MahC100mmetaG_FD_148620 | JGI IMG/M metagenome (GOLD analysis project Ga0194119, IMG submission 148620) | Freshwater microbial communities from Lake Tanganyika, Tanzania - TA2015018 Mahale Deep Cast 100m | ecosystem: Environmental > Aquatic > Freshwater > Lake | place: Tanzania: Lake... | reverse complement strand
TTGCCTTTATAATCTCAATTCAGCAAAACAGGCCATCCAAACACTGGGGAATAGTGTAACGGTAGCACAAGTGACTCTGGATCACTTTGTCGGGGTTCGAATCCCTGTTCCCCAGCCAATTATCTCAAGGACTTACGACTTTTGCAACATTGCCCTTTTCCTCAACTGTAGTCAAATTGTAGTCAGAATCTAAAATATCTACTCCTTCTCTGAGACTCTCCGGGCAATGGTGTGCATACCTTTGCGTCATGGTAATATCATAATGGCCTAATAACTTTGATATTTTGTACAAATCAATACCTTTTTGTGCTAACCTCGTGGCAAAAGTATGACGCAAATCATGAAAATGAAAATTTTCTATTTCAGCCCTTTTTAAAGCCTCATTCAATGCTCTTATCAGATTCGGACCATTAATTTTTGTCCCTGCTTTACTGGCAAATACCAAATCATTCTTAATATTTCTTACCCTTGATTTTTCTTCCAATATACGAAAGGCCGTTTTATTCAATGGAACTGTCTTAGGGTTTCCGTTTTTCGTCTCTTGTATAATAATCGTCCTGTTAAACAGATTTACCCTATTCCATTCCAATGATAATAATTCGTTCTGACGTAACCCGGTATGCAAGGCAAAAACAACTATATCACAGAGCCATTGAGGCAAATTGCTCAGGAATCGCCTTTCATCTTCAAGAGTCAACCAACGATCTCGTTTGTTATTTTCTTTCTCTTTCGGTACTTTTGAAACGGGATTTTCCTTTATCCATTCCCATTCTTTGACTGCAAGATTAAAGGCTTTTGATAACATGGCAAGCCGACGGTTTATTGTTGCAGGCTTTTTCCCCTTCGCGTATTCTGATACTTTATAATCAGAAATTGTCTTTGGGGTAATTTCAGATAATTTACAATTCCCGAAAAAAGCCATTAAACTTTTCTTAGATGTCTTATAACTCGTTTGCATCCCGAACGACACCTTTGGCGCATATTCTTTCATAAACTTATCGATAAGATCATTAAATGCCTTGCTTTCTCCTGCAAATTTCTCAAAATATTTACCTTCAATGATCTCAGTTTTTATCTTGGCCTCTAATGCTTTTGCAAGCTTTTTATCATTTGTCTCAAGGCTTTTCTGATACCTTTTTCCGTTGTACCTGATACATGCCCACCAGACACCGCCCCGTTTAAACATATTTTCCCTCCTTTCCCGGGACTGACTTGTGTGTCTGTATGACCGTATCGGGAATTATACTCATTTCCGTAATATATCTCCAATAATTTTATCAACGACTTTTTCCCTTTTGTTTATGTCACGTTTCAGAGATTCCATCATCAGGTCTATATCATTCAGATCAAATAGCACACGTTTCTTTAATTTAATTGAGGGAATAATGCCCTGACTTGCCATTTCGTATAATGATTTAACTGGCAAAGAAGTATAGCGTGAAATCTCTTTTATACTCACATATCTTTTTTCCATAACACACCTCTTTTAATATATTTTTTAAGTATCAGGTATAACAATACAAACAAAACAATAGGAATATCCGCCCTATCTTTAGTATCAACTCTTTAATCAACTGATAGAGACAGGAAGTATAGAAATTATTGGAACAACAAAAACAATTCGTTTAAAACGGAATATCATCACCTCCAAACCATTCTTTTACCGACCCCGTATAATCTTCTTTAATCATTTTCTCTAAATCCTCAGCCCTGTATTTCTCCAAATCCTTCCGAAATTTTCTGTTTATCTTGGGAAACAATAATTGAAGCCCGCCGATAGCAAATAATCTTTCTTCGTCCTCAAAGTTATAAAACTGTAATCGTTCAAAATGTTTCACTAAGGTGCTTGGGTCATTTATCAGTTCCTTTAACGTTCCCCGATAGTTTTTTATCCTTAATTCAAACCTGGTGATTTGTTTTCCTTCTTCCAAAATCTGTTTTTCTTTTTCAGTAATTGCGAATCCCTTTTTTAGACGAGACTTAATCTCCAAGGTCTTATCGTAAATAGTTATCTTCGGGTCTGAGCCTATGTAAATAGTACTCCCTTTAAAGAAATTATAGCTTCTCCTGTTAAACCCTTTCGCGTATAAGCGAGCAACTACTACATCAATAGGGAGATTCTCAATATCCGCCTTTATATCAACTCTTGTTACGGAAAAATACTCCGGAGATATAATATTGTTTTGGACGAAAATCGTTTCTAAATAACTATAAAATTGTTTATATGAATCAAAATACTTTGGGTTAATATCCACCTTAGAGTATGAAATTCTGCAATTCGTATCTTCTCCAAATTTATGGGGGCACCACATTACCTCTGCATAATCCATCTTACAGAAATATTTGTAGAGCCTCGACCTTACTTCATCTTCCCTTATCTCCCAATACGCTTTTAAATACTCCATATCAGGAATATAAAACGATGTCAGTCCTAATTTATCTATTCCCATAATTACCTTCTCACTTTTTTCTTCTTTCCGTTTATTCTTTCAATTTTGTTTCTTCTCATGTGTATATGTGTTTAGTAACGAGTTTGCTGGTTATTACCCATAAACCAGCAAATGTTCTCTTAATCTTCTCAACTCACTCATGCGGGACGGGCTGCGCTTGATCGTGCCTTGCCGCCAAGCTATCGGCACTCATCGCTTGCCCGCAGGAGTTGAGATATTTATATACTTCTTCACTATCCACAAACCACTTGCAGGGTTGATGGGTAAATATTTCGGTGATACAGTAATCATCACCCTGCCAGTAAAAACAATGTTCGCAATTATTCTTTGCCATATTTCTCCCTTTCTTATGGTTTTCGCCCTTGTCCGTCCTGGCCCATGCAATGTGCGCTTGCGCCCACGTATTGATGGTACGTGCGCACTTGCTCTCCTTCCGGCAGTGCGCCTGAGGCATGGCGCAAGGTCTCATCGGATCAAGGGCGAAGACTTTTTTTATTACCAGGAAACACTCATAGTATTTTCACAAAATAAAAAAGCCGTGACTACAGTTGAACTTGTCAACCACAATCACGGCTTCTTTGTCTTCTGGAGACTTCTTTGCCGATTACATAGATAATAATTAGTATTATCTTTTATCTACAATAAAACTTTTACATTTAGGGCACTTCGTTTCTATCATTCCCTCTGATTTATATATATTCACAAATCTTGATTTGTAACTTATACGTTCATTTGTTTCTACTTTTAATTTTGTTTTACATATTGGACAATTACCACTGGGAAGAAGATAGAAAGGCATTTTTTATACTCCTGCTGTGTCATTTTCTTTTAATTCTTTTTTTAATTCATTGTGTACTTTTTCAAGTTCTGTCTTTATTTTTATATAAGAATCCTTTGCAAAGGCCAGAGCGGTAAAGTGGTAGCATGCCTTTTCTGCTAATTCTTTTTTCATCTCGATTATATACCCCTGGTTTTCCTTATCATTCGACTTTATATAGGCAAGTCCTTCAATAAGGGATTGCCCAATTGATTCAATGAATGAACCTGCAGCATATCTTTTGAAATCTTCGGAAATCGAATCAAAATGCTTAATAGTGTCATTTAAAATGATACCAATCCAACTTAAAAGTATGACAGGTTGATAGTCTGTTTCGGTTTTATTCGCTGGATTGAGAAATTCCGTGTAAATACATGCAATAAAATTCTCAAATGCTCTTATAATCGGTGATTTTTCTCGCTCTTTCCAGTAAACAGGCCGTTCTTGCTTCCTTTTACTAATAGTGCTTAATATGAATTCTTTATCTTCCTTAAAGCTATCAAGAAGGTTTTCATCAATAAGTTTTGACAGGGAAATACCCTTTGCCTTTGCCTTCTTTTCCAGGAACTTTCTGAGTTCTTTACTGATTCTTATTCCTACAAATTCTTCTTTTTTTGCCATGTTCTATTAGTTACTAATTGTTTAACATTTATTTACAAGCTGATTATCAATAATACCATCTATTTTGTCAATATAATTATTTATTTTTCTTTTTTTATATGTTTCGGATCATTCTTAAATTTTCTAAAAGTTGCTCATTCAGCGCTGGATTGTTTGGAGTTGCATTATGGGGGGTAATTTTTATTTTGGCAGGTTTTTTCTCTCTCGAAAATGGGTATTTTCAGTTTTTCTTTGTTCCTCTATGATCTGATCAAACAACCTATTTCGCCCGTGTCATTCCCTTCCCTCTTAGTTCCGCAAAATACTCTCCACTAAGAGCGAAGGTTTCAGCGTTATTTTATTTTGCTTTCCCCTTAGTTGTTCCCATAGCACAGCATTCTTTCATCTTCCACAAAACAGAAGATCAAAGAATGCTGTGATTTATTAAATTATCTTTATTTCAGAATAATATGGTTTTTCAATGTAATTGCTTTATATTCATTCAGATTTGTTAATAGGAAAAGGTAGGAGAATATTGATATGAGCAAATTTTATTTATTATTCACTTTTTACATCTAACGTAAAGCTCAGCGGCGAAGCGTTAGCGGAGTCCGCGGGAACGTTGGGTTAAGTTTTTGAAAGCTGCATGCAAAATACAAAACCTAATTCCATGTTTTCTAAGTACTATATTCACTGCTTAGAAGCTTTACTAAAATTTGCGCCCATTTAATGCTATCAAAAACCAATGGTCTTAATACTGGCTTTGTTCCATGAACGTCTGACATATTTGCCCTTAAATTTTGCATTACAAATGCTGCTTGATTTAAGGAACCTTCAAAGTTTTTATTAAAAGGAACAATGCCAGAATCTTTCCAGTTAATGTCTTTTAGTTGATCGCCTATTGCAGTAAACACGCCTAAAGCTTTAAGAGCCTCTGTACATCGTTGCTGAAACGATGCTTTTGTTGGATCACCAAGATTTTTATTTTGATAGATTTTATTTGTAATACTATCAACTGCCCCACAAGCCGCCGAGATTGCACCGCTTAAGTCACCATCCCTAAGTCGTTTCGCGACTTTATTAAATCATCTCTGGAAACTTCATCCAATTCTTGAAGATCGATGTTATCAAGTAATTTAATAGGGATTACATTACCATCTATAATTTGCCAACCAAGACGAGACAGATATTTTTCTAGCTGTTCTTTAGTTTCACTTTTTCTATTTAGAATTTCTTCCACAACAATATTCAAAGAACGATATTTTTCTTTCATCATCGAATTTAAAAAATTCTGATTTGATTATACTTAGAAATGGATTCCAGAAATCGCCAGTTTTTGCAATTTGGATAACATCGAAACCCGCAAGCTCAACGATTTTTTTAGCATCAAGGAGTCTAAAATGTTCTTCTAGTATTGCAGTAGCAGCACACCAAGCGGAGTCAATATTGGGATTCATAGCGCCTCATTTCAGCACCTAAAGTTCAAGCTGAGTGGCGTGGCAAAAGATCTTGCCCATAAGGCCACTGACGACAACCATGTCCACTCAAGCATTTTGTTGGGCATCGACAATATCTATTAATAAATATTCATTTTTTTTGCTATCTCAGCCTTTGGGTCAGCTGCCAAATAATTAAGGTTTAAGGGTAGATTATATTCGACTGGACTTGGTATGTTTTTTGCCGACACAGTACATTTGATGGCACATTTACTAATTTGATTATCTGAAGGTGGGATCAATATATTCAATTCAAATGTTTCATTATGAGTCTGATGCCTGAACTCCTCACATTCAAATTCCCAACGTCTAGAAGGCTTATTGGGCTTGTTGTTTTTCCAATAAAATAAATTCCTATCCCTATCATTTCTTAAAGAAAGATTAGGGATGTTTTGATATAGGGGATCAGATAACGACAAGTGGCTTTTTTGTATATCTTCAACAAGACCTAAAAAAGAGTTTCTCTGCTTTTCCCATCTACCTTCTGGTGGTTGGGGAGGAGATGGAATCTTATGAGTATTTTTTTCTTTTTGGTCTTTTTCATCAAATTTATAAAAAAATATGCCACCTAAAGCTTCAAATGTGATTATTAAATTTTCAGCAGGGACGTTACCGATATTACTAATTACAAATAATAATTTTACAAACCTTGATTCGTTTTCCAGTAATTCAGGATATTCTGAAATGAATTCCGAAACTTTATCAATCCAATTTGGGTAATCTACTTTTAAATAAGTGTTAATTTCCTCTTTAGAAGGTGGCACATAAGTTTGTGTGTAGCCAAGTGCCATTGACATAGCTCGTAATCCAGAAAACACATCATCTGGGGGGCTTGATTCATTAGAAAAATCTGTTTTAGGAGGGTATCGTTCTTTTATTTTATCAACAAATTCTTGAACTTCTTGGTCAGTCAACTTGTTATATATTAATATGTTTGTTTCATATTTATCTATTTCATTACCTATTGTGTCTTCAACAATAATGCTTATAACAGGATAGCAACTTGTAAGATCGTTTATTTGTTCTGTTAGTTTATTGATTATTTTGTCTTTTTGGTCTGGTTCTGGTGGCAATAACCATTCGTCAGGAACAACTATACTTTGTATGTTACATCGTTTGGCTGTTAGCAGAGGGTTTGTGTCATGGGTAATGATTGATATACTTTGTTTATGATATATTGATTTATAGTTAAGTATTTCAGCTATTATCCTGTCGTCAGGATGTGACATATCTAAAAAATCAGGCAGATGGCATTCAAGTTTTAACGCAGGTGTAAATGAAATTTCCACTAGAGGATTTGATTCTTTAATAATAATTTTTGTATGTTCTGAGAGAATTATTTCTCTTAATAGAGCATTTGCTTTTTTAGCTCTTTTAGACCTTCTGCTATTACCATCATGTTTTTGTCGATCAATTTCTTCCTGTACTGCCTTTGGAATAAGAAGAAGTATATGCTGATCGTCAGATAGTTCATGCCAAGGCAATTGCTTTAACTCCTTGCATTGAATAAAAATATTTGTATCAAGAAAAATTGTTTTCATCTGAATGATTTTCTAATTATTTTTGCCCAACAATGTTATTAACAAATTTTGTTTTATTCTACAAACTATACAGCACAAGTCAAAGAATAATTGACACATATATTGACATATAAAATCCTCACCAATATAATTCTAAGTTGTTAATATTACAAATTGAGTAATATCAAGAAATAGGATAAGTATTTCCTTCATTATCAGCTTAACTCGTAAAATTGTGTCATGCCAAGTTTATTTTCCATCACCTAATTTTTCTCGTACTTCATAGATAAATTTCCTAACAAATTTATCATTAACAAAAGTTTTATTCATAGGTTTTAAAATACTTCTTTTTAAATTTTTATCCCAGTTGCTATTATGTGCAATTAATTTTAAATTTAACTTAGTTGTGGTATCATTTATTCTTTCAACTAAGATGTAATATTTATAATATTTTCGATTCATAGACCATCTGCAAGTATCTGTAATAATAATCCCAGATTCCTCGTCTGATGTAATTATTTTTTCCTTTTTTTTGTTCAAAACATAATTCACTGCATCCCATACATCTTCGTACTTATAGTTAAATACACTGTAATGACTATCAAAGAGGTTTGCATCCTTTTCTCCTGATAATAATTCTTCAAAGGTTATTGCTGCAATTTCAATTTTTGACATATCAGAAATTTCTTTATTAGTAATGTCGGAACCTACTTGACTTTCATAAATCTTGGCATAGCGGTCCGCTTCTTCATACAATTCTTGAGAACGATAGAATTCCTCAAGAACTTTATATACATCATAAAATTCAGGGTCAACTTCGATCGATTTATTAAGATATAGTTCCGCGTTTTTAACAGCACCTTTTTCTTTGTATGCAAGCCCTATCAAATAAAAATAACTTGACGTTTCTTTGGTTTTCTCCAAGGCACTCTGCCAAATAGCAATCGCATCGTCCAATTTCCCTACTTTGGTGTATGCAATACCAAGGTTATAGTATATTTTTATATTTTTATCACCTTTTTCTAATGCTTTTAACCATTCAGCAATAGCTTTCTCATACTGCCCATTTTTCGCATAAAAAGTCCCCTGTTTGTATTCAGATGGAAATTCTTCGTCCTTATTTATTTTCTGAGAAGTTTGTTCTGTCTTGACAAAATTTGTTTCTTTAGAAGATTTATTTTGCTCACAAGAAACAGATGTCCAACCTTGGTTCATTTGCAACCAATTTGCCCAACCACCTGTTTGGTTTCCTAACACAAGATTTACACAAAAATTATTTTCGGTATCTAAAGAAGAAAAAATATACTCTTTGTCCACAAAAAATTTATAAACTATGCGTCTTTGTGCATATTCAAGAAAATCATCACCTAGACTTCCAATTACCAAAGCATAGGCTCCTTTTGACAATGTACTTTTTGGAGAAAGGTAAACTATTTCTTGATTGTTTGCAACGGGTTGAATTCCGAGACTAATGACTCTCGATCGTTCGCCACTACAAAATACAGCATCCCATTTTCCTATCCGTGATACTTTTTTCTCTGGTTTTCTAAAATCACCTCCACTATAACTTATTTTATTGTTGATGTATTTCATGGTAACTAAATGAATATTATTCATTAAAGTTTTTACATTCTTATCAAATAAAATAAATTTTACCTCTCCATTTAATTCTTCTGGTTCTCCTTCGTATGAACTATTTACTTCAATAAACTTTTTGTCTTTTAATAAATAAAAACCATAATATTGAGGATAAGCAGTTTGATTAATTGATGAATCTGTTTTTTGTATTTGTAAAGGATTAGTATTGTTTCGATCTATCATTATTTCGATCAATTTGTTACTTACACCGTTTTTTTTTAATTCTACCAAATCATTTGGACTTACATTAAATTGAGTAGAATTCGATTCTATTACTTTTATTATTGCAACTTCACTTAAACCTGCTTTTATAAGCTCAATTATTGTTTCATTAGTGATAACTGACTGAGCATCTTTGCTCTCAACATCTTTTGCTATTAAAAGTTGATTAACAAAAATACACAAAGATATAAATACCACAAACGTAATTAATCGTACCATTTTAGTTTCCTTAGAAAATTAGTTATTTATAAACACATTTCATATAAAATGTTCAAAATACTAGAATACTAGGGAATACTAGGAACATCGACCGTTTTATTTGTCAAGTATATTATTCTAAGATAATCATTGATATCTATTATTTTTCCCTTCCAAAATACTTTTTAATGATACAGTTATTTTAATATAAAACTAGAGGTATGCGTATATCTTCCGTTACTTTTCTTGCCTTTCGATATCCGACTATTTTATAAAAGAGATACCAAGGTCTTTAAAAATCTTTTTAGCGAGATTATCATTTATTTCAGTATGTCTTGGAACTACTGAGCTTCTGTTCATCTCTGGATTATACCATTATGATTGCCCCCCCCTTCCCTTAACAATTCACATCCTTGTAAACAAAGATGCCGGATAAGTTTAATTCATTTCATAATGTGATTTTTTCTTCCTGAAAACCGCTTCCGGCAGCAGATAGCGCGTCTTTTTTATTGAATTCCAACACTTCTTTTAAAGTAATTTGCAAGCTTTCTAACAACTCTTCCCGTGAAGACTCCTGACAATTTACACCTGGTATTTCTTCACTCCATCCTATCCACCATTTATCTTCTTTTTTTATTACCGCAGTGTATTCGTTATGCATAATTTTACCTCTTGGTTTTTTTACGAATTACGATGATATTTTGACTACGGTATGATGTCTCATTAATTTATGTAAATATTTATATTAATGCATATTTCATTATGAAGCGCCACCTCGCTAACTGGTAATTCTCGCTTAAATTGTCTCAGATACCTCAACTCTCACATCATATCCGAGTCTGTGCAAGTAATCATAGCAATTGTCCCAGTTTAAACCAAACTCACGGACATCTGCAAGCCCTATCCGCGCAAGGATATCTCTTATAAGTTCAAAATACTCATTTTCAAAATCGGCATCTTTCATCATTTCTTCTGCCCAGCTTATGAGACTTGATAAATCTATCTCCCTGTTAATATACTTTATAAGCATACCAGCGAGCATCTTTCTTGATACGATCATTGTTTTTCATCTCCCATTTTTTTATGTCCCTTATCCACAGGATATTTTTCATGGGTTTCAATCAAATTTCCATCATTATCATAAATTTCCTGATAAAATTTTATAGTTTCTTCCATGGCATCTACTTCTTTCACATATCGCGCTTTCCACCCATGTCTTCCGTTTATCTCCAACCAATATTTTCTGCCTCCGTCACTTAATTTCTCCCAGTTAGCGAATTTTCTTTCATTAAGCCGTCTTTTACCTTTGATATCCATATGAAACCAACAAGTCTAAAGTTATTTCCATATTTCTTTTGCTTCCCTGATATCTTTCTCCGTTACTTTACTCCCCCTTGTTATTCCCTGAAGTACAACACGATTTTCCTTCTCTTCTTTCTTCGTATCACTGAAATAGTCTTTTAATGCTTCTTCGGTAACAAGCCATTTGGTTCCCATTTTTCTTGCTTTAAGCTTTCCTTGACGAATATACGTTCTCAAAGTAAAGGTGGTAATTCCTAAAATTTCTGATAGCTCTTTTAATGAGTAAAGTTTTAGCTCTCTTAACATTTTGGAATATATCACTCCACAAAATATTTTTCCCTTTATCTGTAATAGTTTTTACGTTTGCGTTGGTTTAATTATACTCTTTCCCATTTAAAATAACATAAAAAACATGTGAGTTTTTTACTTCAAACATTAAAAGAGTATTTTTCTTAAAAAGTGTAGTCATTTCAGAATTTTTAAGAATCCTTTATCATTCTTTACCATCATTCAGATTTATAGTTACACAGAAAAAAGAGTGTAGTCAAACTGTAGTCAAATTGTAGTCAACGCATGCGAAATGCAGAGAATTCAAGAGGAATAGAAGGGAAAGTTCTTTTTGTAGTAATTGTTTATCATTCAATAGGTTGCGGTCATAACAGACACAAAGTCAGTCAGTTATAAAAAGTGTTAAAAATGGCATTTTTCAGACTCTGGATCACTTTGTCGGGGTTCGAATCCCTGTTCCCCAGCCAATTATTTCAGGAACAATTCATTTCATCTTGATTTCGTACGAATATTAAGCTTAAATCGCGTATTATATGTTCAAACATATTCCTGCATCTCCACTTCGATGAAAACTTATGGACATTAAAGAACGCAAAAACCACAGGATGTATATTCAGGTGCTTCGTCAAATGTCACCGGAAAAAAGATTGCTCAAGGCCTTTGAATTATCTCACTTTAGCAAGCAACTTTTTATTCATGGCCTGCGGAAAAGATTCCCTAACCTTTCAGATAAAGATTTTCAGAAAGAACTTTTGAAACGTCTCGATAAATGTCACAACAGGAACTATTAAAAAAGGTTATTCAGGCGCTCGAAAATGCCGGAATTGAACACATGATTACCGGCTCCGTAGCTTCAAGCCTGCAGGGAGAACCGAGGTCTACCCACGATATAGACATCATAGTTGCAATCCGGGAAACAGACGCAAAGAACCTGATACAGGCATTCCCACCATCCGACTTTTATTTAGACGAAGACAGTATTATTAATGCCATTAACGCACAAAAAATGTTCAATTTGATTGACGTAAGAGAAGGAGATAAAGTTGATTTCTGGATATTAACCGATGAACCTTTTGATCAGTCACGTTTTTCCCGAAAATATGAAGAAAATGTCTTTGGTATAAAGATGCAGGTATCCAGTCCGGAAGATACCATCCTGGCAAAACTAAGGTGGGCAAAACTTTCTGGTGGCAGTGAAAAACAATTTACTGACGCCTTACGTGTTTACGAAGTACAATTTAAAAAACTGGATATGCAGTATCTGTCGTTTTGGGTTAAAAAATTAAATATTGAATCCTTATGGAATCGGTTGAAAAATAGCGCAGAAACTGAATAAAATATCAGGATAGGGAGGCACATACTATGAAAATTGAAGAAGAACCTTGCGATCTTTAATAATTTATAAGATAAATAAAACTATGCCCACAATCATTCATTAGTAGCAAATCAAGCTTTGATAATCATATAGAAGGCTCCTTCACAATTCGATGCCAAATTGTATCATAAGGGCATCGTGAAATAAACGGTGAAAACGGTAAGAAAGGAGGAGCAGATATGAGTTATTTTGTGGGAATAGATT
>Ga0194119_10010591_pt1 | contig 12114 bp, 7 predicted proteins | sample TA2MahC100mmetaG_FD_148620 | JGI IMG/M metagenome (GOLD analysis project Ga0194119, IMG submission 148620) | Freshwater microbial communities from Lake Tanganyika, Tanzania - TA2015018 Mahale Deep Cast 100m | ecosystem: Environmental > Aquatic > Freshwater > Lake | place: Tanzania: Lake... | reverse complement strand
CCAGAATGTGTGTTCGCCGAGGTGCCAGCCATGATCGCTCTGGAACACGACCACGGTGTTATCACGCAGGCCCAATGCATCGAGCGCCTTCAAGACGCGGCCCAGTTGATCGTCCATAAAACTGATGGCCGCGTAGTAGGCGCGGAGCGCTTCCATCTGCTGGTCCTTGTTCATCTTCATGTTGTACGAGGTGTTGGGCATGGTGGCCATCGCGATCGCCGGAATATCGTCGAGGTCGTTGGCGGGATTCTGCGCCAGCTTGATCTTCGAGAGCGGGTAGCGGTCGAAGTACTCATTGGGCGCGACGAAGGGAACGTGTGGCCGCACGAAGCCGAGGCCAATAAAGAACGGATCGTTGCGGTGTTTCTCCAGATGTGCGATCACGCGGTTCGCGGCATCGAAGTCGGCCTGTTCTTTCGGATCCGGGGTGCGCACGTACTGCATCGCGACGCCTTGGCCGATGTGTGGCGTGAGGTTCTTTCCTTCGCCCTTCGAGTTGTGTTCCTTGCCTTGCGGGCTGCCGTTGTGTGACCAGCTCTTCGCATCCTGCCATTGATCGGTGCCGACCGTCCCCGGCACGCCCATGTGATACATCTTGCCTTCGCGAATCGCCGCGTAGCCGTTGTTCTTGAAAAGCTGCGGCATCGTAACGTGATCGGGAATGAAGTCGCGGAAGTCGGGGCCGTTTGTCCGCACCTGCGTCGTATCGGGCCGTAGGCCCGTGAGAAAACTCGCCCTCGACGGCGCGCACAGCGCGTATTGACAATACGCGCGGTCGAACCGCACGCCGGCCTTGGCGATCGAATCCACGTTCGGCGACTGCACCAGCGGGTGGCCGTAGCAGCCGAGAGCCGTCGACGTTAGATCGTCCGAGACGACAAACAGCACGTTCATCGGTTTTTTCTTCGGCGCGGCGAAGGCCGCGGCGGCGGAGGCTATGAAGTTTCGGCGGAGCATGAGGAATCACGATATCATTTAGCTCGACTATGCGTTGGATAGCGCTCTTCCTTCCGCTCTTCGCCCAGCAAGACCTGCGGCTCACTTATGAGCCTGGCTCTCAGCCCTACCGCGTGTACGTTCCCGCTCAGCACGCCACGCCCGCTCCTCTGGTGATCGCGCTACACGGTACTGGCGGCGATCAGAACACGCTGCTCGATACGCACCGCACTTTGAAATCCGCCGCCGATAGGTTCGGCGTGATTGTCGTTGCGCCGCACGGGCGCGGTGTTACCGAGTATCGCGGGATCGGTGAAGAGGATGTGCTCACGGTCTTGAACGAAGTGCGCAAGCGATTTGTCATCGATCCCGAACGCATCTATCTCACCGGCCACTCGATGGGCGGAACGGGCTCCGCGTATATGGCGATGCGGCATCCGGACACGTTCGCGGCTTACGCGCCGCTCGCCGCCGCCTACAGTTTTCCCTGGCTGGCGCGCAACAGCGCAGTGGTGCCGTCGTTATGGATCGGCGGCGCGGCCGACGCCGAATACTACCATCGCGGCGTTGCCGTCGGCATCGAACGTATGCGAAAGTTCGGTGCGAACGTGACAGTGGAGGTGTTGCCGGGCGAAGGCCACGACGGCCCGGTCAAGGACTTCGAGCGCGTTTTCGGGTGGTTGCTGAAGCATAAGCGAGACCTCCACCCACGCCGCTTCACTTACGAAACCGACACGCCGCTGCACGGTTGCGCCTTTTGGACCTGCATCGATATGGTGGCAACGCCCGGCCGGATGGCCACGATTGTCGCCACCGCACCCGGTGGCAATCGCGCCGAGTTCGTTGTCGACAACGTCGCCGAATTTACGTTCATCCCCGACGCGACGTTTCTTGACGTCACTCGTCCGGTCAACGTCGCCATCGGCGGAAAAACGATTTGGAGCGCGCCGATCCCAATCGGCCAGCGCCTCCGCTTCACGCACGGATGGACCGTCGCGCTCGAAGACGCTGCACCTCGCGTCGTCGAAAAGGTCGCGCGTACGACGCACAAGCTCGACATGCTTGGCGATGAAAAGCCGCTCGCGAATTGGATCGCAGACGCAATGCGCCGAGCCACCGGCGCCGACATCGCTCTCTACGGCGGCTGGGCCTATCGCGGCTCGCCATTGCCCGAAGGCGCCGTCGACATCGTCGACCTGATCCAGTGTTCACGGCCCTTCGATCAATATCTGGTTACCGTGAAACTCACCGGTTACGACATCGAGCGCATCCTTGACGACAACGTCCCGCATCCAAAGAAGGACCAGCCGCTGCGCATCGATTCCCCCGGCGCCAGCCGTCTTGTGCAAGTCTCCGGCATGAAGTACGTCTTCGATGCAGCGAAACCCGACGGCTACAAAATTGTGTCGTCGACGCTCGATCCCGATCGGATCTACACGGTAGTGCTCGAAGGCCAGGTCGTCGAGCGGGAGTCGATGCTGCTTGCGGGGCGGTTCCGCCGGCTCGACTACAAGACCACCGAAATCCCATTGACGCTTGCACTTTACGGCCACGCGGCCGGCGGGACGATTCACGCCGCCGCCGAAGGCCGCGTTACGCGCGCGCAGCCTGCCGGATCGCGTTAGCCACTTCGCGCCAGGCACGGCTCTCCGAGCTAGAACGTAATCCGCGCCGCCACGGTGATCTTTCGCTGCTCGCTCCAGATCGTGTTGTTCACCGTTCCAAACAGCGTATTCGTCGGCGCCGCATTCGGTCCGCCGAAATGGGCGTGATTCAGCGCGTCCACTGCTTCAGCCCGTAGCTGCAGCTTCCAACGTTCGCTCAAAGAGAACATCTTATAGAGCGACAGATCCCAGTTGTTCCACCCGTCGGCGCGGATGCCTGTAAAGCGCAGCGGGAATGTCCGCAGGTTGTTCTCGAGTTGGCGGCCGGGGTCGCGTTCGAAGCCGCTTGTGTTGAACCAGCGCTCAACAGTGCGATCGGCGTAGGGGATTACGATGTCCCGCACGTTGCCGCGGAAGATCACGTTGCCGAAGTTCACCGGAGCGCCGCTCTGCCACTGATAGATGGCGTTGATACTCCAGCCGCCGGCCACCGCGTCGAGCCAGCGCGAATTGCCGTTCATCCAGGCGCGGCCCCGGCCGAAGGGAAGTTCCCACATGCCATTCAGTGCGAAATGATGCGGCCGGTCCTGCGGCGAAACGACGTGGTGCGGATGGAGGTCCTGTCCGTTCAACCGTTCGACGGCTTCCATGAATTTCGACCAGGTCCAGTGTCCGCCCGCGGAGAAGCCTTTCGTGAAACGGCGCTCCACCCGCACGGTGCCGGCGTGGTACCAGGAGAAGCCGTCGTTGACGGTCATGGTGAGGCCGTTGAAGTGCGGATACGGGCGCAACAGCGAGGCGCGGCTCACGAACTGATTGTTGAAGAAGGCAGGACTCTGGCCAAATTGCGAAATCCCCCGGAACGGATTCGCTATGTTCGTGCTGAGGAAGTTGACGGTGGCGACATCGCGCTCCGGGCTGCGGCTCAAATACTGCGCCGGTGTGAGGTTGAAATCGTACAGCACGCCGAGGCCTGTGCCGCGGTTGCCCAGATAGCCGATCTCCACCACCAAGTTTCGCGACAGTTGGCGCTGGACGTTGAAACTCCAGCGTTGCATGTAGGCGTTGCGGCGTTGGGGATAAACCGACGAAAGTGCCAGGCCCAGATTCGTCGCCAAACCGGCTGACGAACGCTGCGCCGCGATGAAGCCATCCGGAAACGGGTTGGCGAGCGTAGCGCGGAACGTCTGCCCGTTGTCGACCGACGGATTCATGTTCGTGCGTTGATTGAAGCCCACCTGCGTGGCATCGGCGCGATCGGCGCCGAGCGGTTCAAAGAAGATTCCATAGCCCATGCGGACGACGGTGAGCGAGTTCAACTGATAAGCCAGGCCGATGCGGGGCGAAAAATTGTTGCGGTCGGGATCCCATAATCCGCGCGGCTGCCCGCTGGTGCCGGCGAAGAGCAGACCACCCCTCAAATTGAAGTTCGCCGGCGCCAACTCCGGAATCGGATTCCGCGCGTAGGCCGCGCGCGCCGCGTCGTTAGCGGGATTGACCGTAGTGAAGTCGATGCCGCGATTGGCGCGATTAAAACGCTCTGTAATGCCCTGCTCCAGCTCGTAGCGCAAGCCCAGATTCACGGTCAGTTTGCGCGACGCCTTCCAATCGTCCTGTAAGAACACTCCGAGGTAGCCGGACTTCTCGGCGCTTGAATCCTGCACGTCCACAAAGCCGCTTGTTGGCAGGCCGAAGAGGAACGAGGCCATGCCCTGCCCGATCGGCGCCACCGGAGAGTTATCGAGCGGCCCACGCGTCCACGCGTTGGCGAAGGAGTATTGCCCCGAGTAGTTGCCGAAGTTGGAGGCGTTATCCAGAACCACCCGGTATTCACCGCCGTAGCGCAAAGTATGGTTGCCCTTGGTCTGCGAAAGTGTGGCACTGACGAACTGAGCGTTGAAGCCGCCCTTGCTCGGCAGGTTGGTTCCGATCGTTACCATGCCGCCGATATCGATCTCCGGCAGAGCGGTGAGGGCGCGGTCCAGGCGATTCGCGAAGGTGGCCGGAAGACCCACCGTCGTGAGATCCAGTCCGAGGGTGGGCGGTCCGCCCGAATTGGCCTGACGGGTGACGCCGTAACGGAGATTCGCTACGGTGGACGGGCTCACGGTCCAGACATAGTCGAGGGCCAGCGAGTTGTAGCGATTCACCGTGATGCTGCCGTTGGCGTCGTTGTTAAGATTGCGCCCCTGGTCGCCGTCCGTGCGCATGGTGCTGAGCGATACATAGAAGCGATGGCGGTCGGTGATCACTTGGTCGGCCCTGAACATGTGGGACCAATAGTCGATCGTCGCCGATGTAGCCGTGACAAAGTTGTTGCGGAAATCGGCGGTGCCAGGCGTGTTCGGCAGCGGATAGTAAGGAAGCAGCCTTTGAGCGATTGGACTGATGCGGCTGGCGGGGATGATGTTTCCCGGAAGTGGCGATCGCTGAAAGCGACCGCCGGCAACCGCTGTCACGGTGGCCGGATCAAAGATCTGATAGCTGGCACCCAGCGCCAGCAGGCGTGAGAAGTCACCGCGACGCTGCTCCTCAGCGGGCACCGTGGTGTTGGTTTGGTTGTTGAAGTTGCGCTCCATCAGCTCGTTGCCGTAACTGATAAATGTCCGGTTGCGGCCGTCATACAACTTCGGGATGCGGATTGGACCGCCAATCTGCACGCGATACCGGTTCGTGCGGGATGCCGGCCAAAGCCGCGAGCGCTTCGCCTCGAACGTTTCGCCTGGCCGGCTTGTCGCCGTGTTGTGCAGATTGCTGTTGATGAAGAACGGATGCGTCATCAGCGGACGGCTAAGGTGCGAGCCCCACAAGGTGCCGTGGTAGGCGTTTGCGCCGGACTTCAGCACCATGTTTACGCTGGCGCCCGCGAAGCGCCCCAGTGACGCGTCATAGGCCGCCGTCTGCACGCGGAACTCCTGAATCATCTCAGGCGGGGGCTGAAAGGCGATCACGCCGTCGCCGCCCATATTCGGAATCCCGTCCAGGGTGAACTCGCTCGACCGGGTGCGCGTCCCCGCCACGGCCACGTCGGACACCGAACCCCGGGCCTGCGGCAGCCAACCGTGCATCGGCGCGTTCGTGGAGACCGCACCGGGAGAAAGCTGCATCAGGTAGTTGACGCCGCGGCCTGAGAGAGGCATCTCGCTGATCATCCGGTTATCCACCACCTGCCCGAGGCTCGCGGTGCCGGTTTCGAGGATCGGGGCTTCGGCCGTGATCGAAACGCTATCGTTGACCGCGCCGAGTTCGAGTTGGATGTTCAACTCGACGATGTCGCCCACGCGGAGCACCAGTCCGGAACGCGCGTGCTTCTTGAAGCCATCGAATTCCACGGTGAGAACGTAGGAGCCGGGCAACTGATTCAGCAGATCGTAGACGCCCTCCCGGTTGGTGATGGTTTCGGCGTTGGAGTTGGTTTCCGATTGGGTGATCTTCACCTTCGCGCCGGCGATGATCGCGCCTTGCTGGTCGGTGACGCGGCCGGTGAAGCGGCCGTAAGAATTCTGAGCCGGCGCAGGGGGCGGAGCCAGCAGGGTGGCGAGTACAAAGAGCGAGCAGGCCGCGTATCGGGCGCGAGGTCCGCTGGACTGGGGGCGAAGAGTAGTCAGCATCGTGACTCCTTTTCCAAATCTTCGGTTTCGGGTTTCCCGGAAGCCAACAGGATACCTCAGCCACCTCACTCCGGTGCCGGAATGGATGGCCTCTTCGCGCAGCACACGGCTCCCAGTCCGCTCAAGTTGCCGAGGGTCAGGGTCCCGATCGGGCTGAAACCTTGGAAACTCAGCCGCGTTATGCTCATCGTCCGCCTGGATCTACTTCGTCGCCGGACACTGGGCGCATCACCTTGAACTGCTCCGCTTGCGATACATTGTTCAACATGTCACTGACCCGTCGTGAACTGGCCGCGTCGCTCGCCCTGCAGGCGCAATCCGCCGCGAAGCCCAACATCCTTCTCATCCTGTCCGACGACCACACCGCCGAGTTCGCCGGCTGCTACGGCAACACGACCATCAAGACGCCCAATATCGACCGCTTCGCGAGCGAAGGCATGCGCTTCACGCGCTTTTTCTGCGCGGCGCCGCAGTGTGTGCCGTCGCGCACGGCGTATCTCACCGGGCGTAGCCCCGTTGCCGCGCGGATGGGCCGATTCACCTCGCCGCTGCCGCCCGATGTCGTCACCCTGCCGGAACTGCTGCGCTCGCAGGCAGGCTACTTCACGGGCATCTGTCGACGCCAGTTTCATCTCGACGGCGCGCCCGGGCCGAACAGCAAAGCCGTCTACGACAAGCACAACTTGCAGACGTTTCAAAATCGAGTGGACTATCTCGACCGCGCCTCGCCCCGCACAATGACCGAGCGTCGCGTCAACGAATTCTTCGACAAACGCCCCGCCAACAAACCCTTCTTCCTTTGGGTCAATTTCGATGACCCGCACTTCCCGTGGGACAACGTTCCGAACGGCATCGACGCGAACAAGCTGCGTGTACCTTCGTTCCTGCCCGATCTCCCAGGAGTTCGCGAAGACCTTCGCCGCTACTACGACGAAGTGCAGCGCGTCGATGGCGAGTTCCAATCGGTGCTCGACATCGTGCAGAAGCGCGCGGGCCTTGACAACAGCATCGTTCTTTTCGCCGGCGACAACGGCTTTCCGTTCCCGCACGGCAAGGGCACCTTGTATGACCCGGGCCTCAACGTGCCCTTTGTCATGCGTTGGCCCGGCAAGATCAAGCCCGGCAGCGTGAGCGACGATCTGATTTCGGGCGAGGACTACGCCGTGACTATGCTCGAAGCTGCCGGGTGCAAGCCGGTGAAGGAGATGTCCGGCGTCAGCTTCTTGAATCGCCTCCTCGGCCGGCCGTTCGAAGGCCGCAAACATGTCTTCGGTCAGCGCGTTACGCACGGCTCGCGTCCATTCGGCGAAGGGACGACCACGCACACCTTCGATCTCTCGCGGATGGCGCGGTCCAAGCGCTACAAGCTCATCTACAACTGCACGCCGCAGCAGAAGTACTCGCCCGTCGATAGCTACAACGAGCGCAGTTGGAAAGAGATGTCGGACGAAAACGCGTGGGGGCGTCTTGCACCTCGATTCGCCCGCGCCTACTTCGCCCACGCGCGGCCGGTATTCGAGCTATACGATCTCGACAAGGACCCCGATGAAATGGACAATCTCGCTGGCCGCGCCGAGTTCGCCGCGGTTGAACGCGAACTAAAGCTGGCGTTGCAGGAGAAGATGATCCTCGACTACGATTACCTCCCGCTTCCACTTACGCCGTAACCTTGCGCGTCGTCGTGCGTATCAGCGGTATGAAACCGCTTGTCCTCGCCCTCGCCTGCGCCTCACTGTTTGCCGAGTTGAAATGCAATAGCCGCAACAACAGTAACCACCAAAAACACTTCTGCAAGATCAGTGAGCAGTCGCTCGCCGCGCCCGGCCGGCTCAGTGTCGACGGAGGCCGCAACGGCGGTGTTTCCGTGCATGGCTGGAGTGAGAACCGGATGCTTGTAAGAGCGCGGATCGATGCCTGGGCCGAAACGGAATCGGAAGCGAGCCTCATCGGCGGGCAAGTGCAGATCGGCGCCGCTGGTGCGCAGGTGAAGGCGTCGGGGCCCGAATCGAAGGGCGATAACGGTTGGGCCGTGTCCTATGAGATCTTCGTCCCGCGCCAGACAAATCTGTCGGTCAGCGCTCACAATGGCGGCGTAAATCTGGAAGAGTTGCAGGGGCAAATCTCCTTCAGCACGCACAACGGAGGAGTCAACATCAAGAACCTTGGCGGAGACGTCAAAGGCTCGACCCACAACGGCGGCGTGCATGTCGAACTCGCCGGTGGCTCATGGCAAGGCGGTGGCTTGAACGTCGAGACTCACAACGGCGGTGTGCGTGTTAACGCGCCGCGCGAATACGCGGCCCGCTTCCGCGTCGAGACCCGCAACGGCGGAATCAGCTCCGATTTTCCCATGCCGGCAACGAACGAAAAGCGTCCTCGTTCCGCCGAGTTCAACGCCGGCGCGGGCGGTCCACTTCTGGCCTTGAAAACCGTTAATGGCGGCGTAAGCTTGAAGCGGCGGTAACTTGTGATATCTTACCGTGGCAGGAGGGAGTATTTTGAGACTCTTTATCGCTTTGGCGGCATCGCTGCTTCCGGTTTCCGCCGCGACGATCTATAACAACGGAACGCCGAACGCAATGGGCGGAGTGACCTTCAGCCACTTTCGCGTAGTCGATGATTTTGCTCTTGCCTCCAATGCGACGGTCACCGGCCTGCGCTTCTGGACGTTCAACAATGCATTCACGATAGCCGATCTGACGTGGGCGATCTATGCCGAAAACACCGGACTCCCAGGTGCGGTGGTGCAAAGCGGTTCGGCGACAAACGTCGTCGCCATCGCCGAGATCAACAACATCCAGCGCAGGGAAATTTCGGTGAACTTCGCGCTCAGCGCGGGCGACTATTTCATCGAGTTCCATGCCGCCTCCGCGCTTACTGTCGAAGGCCCATTCCTTTCATCTTGGGCGTTCACAGCCGACAACACCACCGACCGCTATCGCCAGGGCGATCTTACGGCGGTTCCAACGATCGAGACCGGAAGTCCCGATAGCGGAACCCGACACGCCGCCTTCCAACTCGACGGCACATTCGATAGCGAAGTCCCCGAGCCCTCTTCGGTCGCCCTTGCGGCTCTCGGTTTCAGCGCGTTGTGGTGCAAGCGCTCATCGCGCCTTGCAAGAATTCGCCGCGGGTAGCGGCGCCGACGCTCGCCGCGCAAGGCAGGCGCTTGCGCCACCGGCTCTTCAAGGAGTCATCCAGCGCCTTCTCCGGCTCGACAAAATGCAGCGAGTGCGCGAACGAATATTGCGTGCCGAAGCGCGACTTCAACGGAACGTAGACGGCGGTCTGATAGTCGACGACATCCGACAGCAAGCCGCGCAACCCCGCCCACTGTACCGCCGCGAAGTACGGCGAATCCCGCTCAATATCGGACGTGTAAATCGTCGCCTGCTTCTGCGCGTGCAGCATCGTTTGCAGTTTCGGCACGTCGATCGCTCGCGTGTTGTTGCGTGTGTCGATCGCCAGATGCGCCGCCAAACCAGCCGCGTGCCCCAACGCGCTCCACGTCGGTTCCAATCGCAGCGCCGAGTAACCGACATGCGAAGCCGATATCGCCACCGGTACCAGCAAGTTCGACACACCCTTCGGCAACATCACACGATAAGGAATCATGAACGGCGTGGCCGAAAACGAAAAGTCGCCTTCGAACAATGTCGGATAGAAAGGCCCCGCCGGCTGATGCCCGTGTGAGTTGAGCGCGTAGTCCCCCATCGCGATCGCATCGGCGTGCACACGCGCGCGGACACTGCTGGGCGCCGGCATCGTGTCATGTTCGGTGAAAACGTAGTCGCCGAGAATGCGGCGGCCCTCGCGAACGTACAGCGCCGGCGGCAGGTGGTTGTTGTTGACGAACTCGTCTTTCGTCAAGCCCCATTCGCGCGCCTTCTCGCGAATCGCTTCCGGCACGCCGGAATCATTCTGCAAGAAGTAAAGCAACCCGATGTTGTGGGCGACATGCCGGTCGAAAATGCGCTGGCGCGCCGCCGCGTCGCCGTCGGCCCAGCCGTTGTTTTCGCCCGCAAGGGAAAGACGCACGACCGCCTGCTTGATGTCATTCATGTCGGCTTTGTCGTTCGGGACGCGCTGCAATCGCAGCATGCCGGAGTGATCATGGGTGTAGACATCCTTCACCCTGCCGCTCGAGAAGTGCGGCAATATGCGCAGAAACTCCTCGCGGTTGTACCCCGGCGGGCGCGGCACGGGCAGCCGGTTCGACGCGCGATTGGTCATGATGATCCGGGAGTTCATGCACTGCTCGTTCGTGTCGCCCTCGCCTGTCGAACCCGGCAGAATCAGGCCCTGATCGAAAAACAAAACACCGGCGAAACGTTCGCCATACTCGCGGGTCGATTCCCGCCCAATGCGGTACGGCGTCTTCGCCGCGGCCGCCAGATCGCCTTCATACGAGGCATCGATCCACAACTTCGCGTTGATCGCCACCGTGCCGAAATTCGCCGAAACAATCGCGTCGCCCTTGCGCGAAACGCTGGACAGCGGGTGCCGCATCAAGACCGACAGCGTCCGCTGTTCGGCGACCATCGCCCGCAGCACACGCTCGGAAACATGTGGCTCCGAGTGTGCTCCGAAGAAACACTCGCGCGCCTGTTGGGAGTCTTTCCCGTAGCGCGAAACGTAGTCCGCGTGCACGCGGTCCATGTACTCACGAAAGAACCCGGTCACCGCTTCCAGCGTGCGGAAATCGGTGTTCGACAAGCCGCCCGTCAACAGTCCGCCGAAATGATTCGACGGCTCAATCAACGCAACGCGGCGCCCTTGCCGCGCGGCGACAACGGCGCTCGCGATGCCCGCGGGAGTTGACCCGTAGACAGCGATGTCGAAGTCGGCCGCCAGCAACGGCGCCGCAATGAATAACGCTGCGAGACGAATTACTTCTTCTCCGATCCCTCAATCACAGCCACGCCCTTCTTCGCGCCATCTTCCGGAGCGCCTTTCAGGATCGAGGCCGCGCCGGTGCGGATGACCGCCGACTCGCCAGGCGCCTGAAAGAACTTATAGCCATGACGTTCGCGCCACGCCAGCGGACCCGCGAGAATCTTTCCGTGCTTCAACACCGCGTCGTGAACACGAGTCACGAGCGCTTCGTACTTCGGATCGCCCTGACGCAAGCCGGTGAAGCTGCCCAGGTCGGTCGAAGCGACGAAAATGACATCGACGCCCGGTTCCATCGCCAACTGCTCGGCGATATCGACGCCCGCCGGCGATTCGATCATCGCAACCACCATGATGTTGTCGTTGGCGATGCCGCGATAGTCCGAACCCCAGATCGCGCCGTAGTTGCCGCCGCCCTGGCTGCGTTTGCCGAGCGGAGGATACTTCGCGAACTTGATGGCGTTGCGGATCTTCTCCATCGACTCCACCATCGGCACGATGATGCCCGCCGCGCCAAGATCGGTCGCCTTTTGAATATCGCCTTCGCTATCGTCCGGCACACGGACGAACGGCATCGCCGACGCGCCCCGGCAGGCGTATACCATCTTTGCCACTTCCGAGTAGGACAGCGGGCTGTGTTGCATTTCGATCCACGTGAAGTCGAATCCGGCGTTCGCCATGGCGCAATAGATATCGGGGTCCGACGACGAAACCGTGCCGCCGATTACCTGCTTGCCTTGCGCGAGTTTCGTCTTGACGGTATTAAAGATGCGTGGAGATTTGTTCTGTGCCGCGAGCGTTGCGGCCAGAGCGATGCTGAGTACGAGTAGACGTTGCATGGGCGCTATCGTATCAGTTCCACCCACCGCCGGTCACGTGCCGATGCGAAAACCGCTTCAATCACGCGCATGTTGCCGAGCGCGCTTTCGAGCGAAACCGGTACGGGCCGCTCGCCGCGCACCGCGGCCGAAAAGGCCTCGCCCTCGATTGTGTATTGATCGCACGTATCGAACGTGACTGTCTCAACGCCCGTGCCAAACACGTCGCGGCCGTCGTCGCCGAACACGCGC
>Ga0194119_10010590_pt1 | contig 12114 bp, 11 predicted proteins | sample TA2MahC100mmetaG_FD_148620 | JGI IMG/M metagenome (GOLD analysis project Ga0194119, IMG submission 148620) | Freshwater microbial communities from Lake Tanganyika, Tanzania - TA2015018 Mahale Deep Cast 100m | ecosystem: Environmental > Aquatic > Freshwater > Lake | place: Tanzania: Lake... | reverse complement strand
CGTCGAAGCCGGCCTCATCCAGAATTTCGTTCAGCTTGCTGTAGCACGGATGGCTGGCACTACGCGGCAGTTCGGCCGTGGCCACCCACAGCCACTCCTGCTTGGCCTGCTTCCAGCGTCTTCCCATCGCCATATCCGCATAGACGTCGGAAACATCTCCGGGGTCACCTGTGCTGGACTTTTACCACGGGCTACCACGCTAAATGCTTGCGCTCCATTTGTCCAGTACCCGGTAAACAAATACGGGAGACCTTCTTGCTCATTGGAGGGATTGTCAGCGGCTGCGTAACCTTCAAGACGGGTCCGGCGGGCACGATAAGGCCGCCCTTCAGGTTCGGAATGAACTGCGGAGTCCGAGAGAGGCTGATGCCACCTGCGGCGTGCACGGCAAAGTTGCCGGGATCCAAGCGTTGAATGGGGTTCCAATTCTTGACGCGGTAAGATCCCAGGTAGTCGGCCCAAACCGAGTCGATAGAGACGATGGGCGCGGTGAGTACGGCGTAGGACTTGCCATGCCAGTTGGCGAAACCAATCCCCGGTTGCGAATCCTCAAGATCTCTCTCTAGCCTTTCAAAAATGCTGCCGGGCCCAAACAGCCCCGGCAGATTCCCTCCCAGGCTTCCGTGAAGGTCGCCCCAATGTTCGAGTTCCTGAGCGCGTTGCGGCAAGAACTGCGGACGCACTGGGAAGCCCAGATTATAAGAATGCCGACACTGCGCGTTGGCAAAGTTCCGCAGCAGTGGCTGGACGATGTTGCCTATCTGGCGGGTTGCGCCTGGATCTTCGGAGAGAAAGCGGAGGAAAGTTTGGCGGTCCGGCCCTGTAGGCCGCGCAGTTCGAAGGCCAGGCCGATCTTGTGGCTGCAAATGTGCCCGGGGTGGAGCAGCGAATTGGGATCGTGCGGGATGAAGTTGTACATGGCTGGGAGTGCCCTCAGCTGATACTGCGCAAAGCGCTGAGACTCGGGGTCATTTTCGTTTCTACCCGCGGGCGGCGCGCTTGAGTCGTTTGGCACGTGCAGCCTGGGGCAGCGGCGGCGGCAGTAAGCGTAAAGCGGGATACATAACGAGGCCTGCGCGCAGTCTGCTGGTGGTTGCTGGTTGTCACGGTTCGGATTCTCCTCCTCAACTCGGGTTCGTTGAGCGAGATTTTTTCCGCAGCAAAGGGGGCGGCGGGGCGCGCCTATACAGCGTTGGTTGAAAGGGCCCGACGTCAGGCTTTGAGGTGGAACTTTACTTCCCGTCTTGGAGGATAGCGGGCCGGGCCACGCGAAGCGCTTCAAGCGATTGCCAGGTGACTGGAGGCCCTGAGTTTGCGGGATGTCGCCAAGCGGCGAGGCGGCTCATTCGCCGCGCTTTTGCGAATTTCGCCGAATACCTGGGAGAGCGCCTGACCGATTGGAAGGGAGTCGCGCATTGCCAATCGGCCAGTTCGGTGTCGTTTACTATTACCCGTTCATACTCGACAGAAAATCCGCGTTGCTTTTCTGCTTCGACAACCGGTCCAGCAGCAGTTCAATCGACTCCACCGGCGAAAGCGGGCTCATCACCCTCCGCAGAATGAAGATGCGGTTGAGGTCCTTCGGCTCCAGCAGCAACTCGTCCTTACGCGTGCCGGACTTGTGAATATCGATGGCCGGGAAGACGCGCTTGTCCACCATCTTGCGGTCGAGGTGCACTTCCATGTTGCCCGTGCCCTTGAACTCTTCGAAGATCACGTCGTCCATGCGCGAGCCGGTGTCCACCAGCGCCGTGGCCATGATCGTCAGCGACCCGCCCTCTTCGATATTGCGCGCCGCGCCGAAGAAGCGCTTGGGGCGTTGCAGCGCGTTCGAATCCACACCGCCTGAGAGCACCTTGCCAGATGGCGGCACCACGGAGTTGTAAGCGCGGGCGAGGCGCGTGATCGAATCGAGCAGGATCACCACGTCGCGCTTATGTTCCACGAGGCGCTTGGCCTTCTCGATCACCATCTCAGCCACCTGCACGTGGCGGGCGGCCGGTTCGTCGAAGGTGGAACTGATCACTTCGCCCTTCACCGAACGCTGCATGTCGGTAACTTCTTCCGGCCGCTCGTCGATCAGCAGCACGATCAGATTCACCTCGGGGTGATTCGTCGTAATCGAATTGGCGATCGACTGCAGCAACATGGTTTTGCCGGTGCGGGGCGGCGCGACGATGAGGCCGCGCTGGCCTTTGCCGATGGGCGCCAGCATATCCATCACGCGGCCCGAGTAGTTCTCGCGCGACGTTTCGAGCTTTAGCCGTTCCTGCGGATAGAGCGGCGTGAGGTTGTCGAAGAAGATCTTGTTGCGCGATTCCTCGGGTGGCTCAAAGTTGATCGCGTCCACTTTGATGAGCGCGAAATACCGCTCGCCTTCCTTGGGCGGGCGGATCTGGCCGGACACCGTATCGCCGGTGCGGAGATCGAAGCGGCGGATCTGCGACGGCGAAACGTAGACGTCATCCGGGCCCGGCAGGTAGTTGTACTCAGGCGCGCGGAGGAAGCCGAAGCCATCAGGCAAGCACTCCAGCACGCCTTCGGCGAAGATCAAGCCTGACTTTTCCGCCTGCACCTGGAGGATCTTGAAGATCAGATCCTGCTTGCGCATACCTGCGCCACCGATGACGCCAAGGTCGCGGGCGATCTGGTTGAGCTTGACGATGGACATGTCCTTCAGCTCAACCAGGTCGAGACTGATGACATCGCGCCCGCCCTGGCGGCGGCGGGTGGTGCCCGGAGGTAAGTCGGAGTCCTTCAACTCGCCACCGCTGCTGCCGCCCTGTTGCTCCGCCGGTTGCGATTGCTGCGAGGGCTGCTGCTGCTGGTTCGCTTGGGAAGCAGGAGGAGGTGGCGGTGTTTGTTGACCGTCGCCTCCGCTTGCCGCAGCGCGCGGACCGCGATGCCCGCCGGAGCGGCCGCCGCCGCGTTCGCGTTCAGGTTTGGCGCCGGCGGGCGGGGGCGTAGCAGAGGCGGCCGGAGGAGGCGCCGTGGCCTCCTGGGTGGGTGCCGACTCTTCTAAGACGTTCTGTTGGGGGGTGGAGTTGTCTTGATCGTTTGCCAAATTTCCCTCACTCCCTGGCCTGTGACTGCCGAGAAAAGAACCGGTTCAAGATCACCGGCATGTTCTTTCAGGGCGGCCAGTCCGGAATGACGTTCTTTGTGAGATTTCAACTTGTCCCATTTTGTTCCAACCACCAGGTAGGGACGGCCCCGGTCAACCAACCAATCCTGCAAGGCGAGATCGACTTCCATCCAACCCCGCCGCGCATCGAGTAAGAGCAGGCACAAAGCCAAACTCTGGCGGGTGCCCAGGTATTTTTCTATCAAGGACTGCCAGGAACGGTGGGTTTCCTTGTCTACCTTGGCGTAGCCATAACCAGGAAGGTCGACGAAACAGTACTTGTCCTCCACCTGGAAAAAATTAATCAGTTGTGTACGTCCTGGGGTGCTGCTCGTTTTGGCCAAACCCTTTTGGTCGACCAGCTTATTGAGCAAACTCGATTTGCCGACGTTACTTCTCCCCAGGAAGGCAAATTCGGGCAGGCCTTCCGGCGGATAAACCGCCGACTGGCCTGTACTCATTATAAATCGCGCAGTGGACTTTTGCATGGGGCCCTTGCCCGCCGCCCGTCGCGGAAACTGAAGGCGCTCCTTAATGCGGTTTCTCTTCGCCCACCGGTGTGGCCGCCGGCGCCTCGCCCGCCGCCACGGCGGGAATCGGGGGCAACGCTTCAAGAGGCCGTTCCAGAGCCAGTTTCAACACCTCGTCCATCGAATCGACAAAGTGCAGCTTCATCTCCTTGCGAATGTTCTCCGGAATGTCCGGCAGATCTTTCTCGTTGTCCTTGGGTAGCAGCGCTTCGAAGATGCCCTGGCGATGCGCGGCCAGGAGCTTCTCCTTCACGCCGCCGATGGGCAGCACTTTGCCGCGCAGCGTGATCTCGCCCGTCATGGCGATATCGCCGCGTACCGCGATGCCGGTGAGCGCGCTGATGATGCTGGTGGCGATGGTGATGCCGGCCGACGGTCCGTCTTTCGGGATCGCGCCCTCCGGTACGTGCAGGTGGATGTCGAGCGAACGGTAGAAGTCGCGCGCGAGGCCCAGCGAGTGCGTGCGCGACCGGATGTAGCTCATCGCGGCCTGCGCCGATTCCTGCATCACGTCACCCAGCTTGCCAGTGGTGGTCAGCTTGCCGCGGCCTTCCATGATGGTGGCTTCGGTGGTGAGAATCTGGCCGCCCACTTCGGTCCAGGCGAGGCCCGTCGTGGCGCCTACTTCGTTCTTCTTCGAAGACTGCAGGTCGCGGAATTTCAGCGGCCCCAGCAACTCCTGCACCTTGGCGCCGTTGATCACCGCCTTAGCGGTCTTCTTGCCGTTGGCGCCCACCACTTTGCGGGCGACCTTGCGGCACACGTTGCCGACCTCCCGCTCCAGGTTCCGGACGCCGGCCTCGCGTGTGTAGCTCTGGATGAGCGTGGTGAGGCCTTCGTCTTGAAACTCGATATCTTTGGCCGCGAGGCCGGCAGACTCGGTCTGCTTCTTCACCAGGAACCGCTTACAGATTTCCAGCTTTTCCAGCTCCGTGTAGCCGGACAGCCGGATCACTTCCATACGGTCCTGCAGCGCCGCCGGAATCGTGTGGAGCACGTTGGCGGTGGCGATGAAGAACACCTGCGACAAGTCGTATTCGACGTCGAGGTAGTGATCTATGAACATCCAGTTCTGCTCGGGGTCGAGCACTTCGAGCAGCGCGGCCGATGGGTCTCCGCGGAAGTCCATCGACATCTTGTCGATCTCGTCGAGCATGAAGACCGGGTTCTTGGTACCCGCCTTCTTCATGTACTGGATGATTTGGCCGGGCAGCGCGCCGATATAGGTGCGGCGGTGGCCGCGGATCTCGGCTTCATCGCGAACGCCGCCGAGCGACATGCGGACAAACTTCCGGCCCGTGGCCTTGGCGATCGACATGCCGAGCGAGGTTTTGCCGACGCCCGGAGGCCCGACGAAACACAGGATCGAGCCCTTCGGATTCTTGACCAGCCGGCGGACGGCGAGAAACTCAAGGATACGCTCTTTGATTTTCTCAAGCCCATAGTGATCTTCTTCGAGCACCTTTTCGGCGTGCTTGAGTTCGCGGATTTCCTTCGACTTCTTCTTCCACGGCACCGCGAGCAGCCAATCGAGGTAGTTGCGCGACACGGTGGACTCGGCCGACATCGGCGGCATCTGTTCCAGGCGCTTCAACTCCGTGAGAGCTTTTTCCTTGGCTTCGTTCGGCATGCCCGCCGATTCGATCTTCCTCTTCAGCTCGTCAAACTCAGACTTTTCGCCGCGCCCAAGTTCCTTCTGAATCGCCTTGATCTTCTCGTTGAGGTAATACTCTTTCTGGGCCCGTTCCATCTGGCGCTTGACACGGCCCTGGATGGTGCGGTCCATGTTGAGCTTCTCAATCTCGATATCCAGCATTTCGGCGACGCGCGCGAGGCGATCCGCCGGATCGAAGATTTCAAGCAGCTCCTGCTTTTCTTCGATCGTGAGCTGGAGGTTGGCGCCGACGGTGTCGGCGAGCTTGGACGGATCGTCAACACGCGTGGCGGCCACCATGGTCTCGTAGTTGAGATTCTGGCTCAGCTTGACGTACTGCTCAAACAGCGTGGTGACGCGGCTGGTGAGTGCTTCGAGCTGCGGGCCGGATTCCACCTTGTACTGCGCCGTGCGCACCATGGCGCGGAAGAAGCCTTCGTCGTCGGAGACGCTGACGATCTTGCCGCGCTCGACGCCCTCGACGAGCACCTTGATGTTCCCGTCCGGGAGCTTGAGGCTCTGCACGATATTGGCGACGGTACCCACCTGGAAGATTTCGTCCGGGCTGGGATCGTCAACGGACGCGTCGTGTTGCGTGGCGAGGAAGATTTTCTTATCACCGGCGAGCGCGTCCTCCAAGGCGCGGACGCTAGCATCCCGGCCCACGACAAACGGCGTCATCATGTGGGGGAAGATCACCACGTCCCGAATGGGCATCATGGGGAGGCGGCGGGTTTCTGGTCTGTCCTTGGAAGTAATCAGTATGAGAGGAGTCCTTCGCGCGGGGGGCCGAACGGCACGGCCCACCGCCACTACTTAGAGCATACAGAATTGAGGGGCTGGCGGCGCAACTATCCTTTTTTGGGGGGGCGCACACCGTACTAGCCGAACGCTTAGCCAGCCTTCTCTAAGATCGCCAGGCTGATCTTTTGCGTGAGCACCATCTCCTTGGTAACCACGAATTCGCGTACCTTCTTGTAGGACGGGAGATAGTACATCAGGTCGAGCATGAGGTCTTCAAGAATCATGCGCAGGCCGCGGGCCCCGAGTTTACGTTCCATGGCCAATTGAGCAATGGCTTCGTAGGCATCGTCGGTGAAGCGGAGGCGCACATTCTCAAATTCAAACAGGCGTTGATACTGCTTGCTGATGGCGTTCTTGGGTTTGGTGAGGATCTGCACCAGCGCGTCCCGGTCGAGTTCGTCGAGCACGCCCACTACCGCCAAACGGCCGATGAACTCCGGGATAAAGCCGAACTTGATGAGGTCGATCGGCTGCACCTGGTTGAGGATGACCGCATCGCGCCGCAGTTGCGCTTTGCGCAGGTCTTCCTCGGACTTCTGGAAGCCCATCGACGTTTTGCCGATGCGCTTGGAGATGACGCGTTCGAGGCCCACAAACGCCCCGCCGCAGATAAACAGGATATTGGTGGTATCGACCGGCGTGAACTCCTGGTGAGGATGCTTGCGCCCGCCCTGCGGAGGAACGTTCGCGATGGTGCCTTCCAGGATTTTGAGCAGCGCCTGTTGCACGCCTTCGCCCGAGACATCGCGAGTGATCGACGGGTTTTCGTCCTTGCGGGCGATCTTGTCGATTTCATCAATGTATATAATGCCCTGCTGGCAGCGCTGCACGTCCCAGTCTGAGTTCTGCAGCAGCCGGAGCACGATATTCTCAACGTCCTCGCCCACGTAGCCTGCTTCGGTCAGCGTGGTGGCGTCGGCGATGGCAAAAGGCACGTCGAGGATCTTGGCGAGCGTCTGCGCCAGCAGCGTTTTGCCGGTGCCGGTGGGACCGATCAGCAGAATGTTGCTCTTGCTGAGTTCGACCTCGGCCGCGGTGCGCTTGTTCATCTGGATGCGCTTGTAGTGGTTGTAGACGGCGACAGCCAGCTTGCGCTTGGTGAGCTCCTGGCCCACCACGTACTGGTCCAGATACTCCTTGAGTTCAAGGGGTTTCGGGAGCTTGTTCGGAGCCAACCCGGTGGCGGGCTCGGTGCGGTCGTCCTCTAGAATCGAGTTGCAAACAGCAATGCACTCGTCACAGATGTAGGCGCGTGGGTAGTCACTGGGGGAGGAGATGAGCTTCCCAACGACGTCTTGGCTTTTATGGCAAAAGGAACAACGGAGCGTTTCGTCTGATCCTGAGCGCTTCAAAAATGTATACCCTCCCCTTGGCAGACCGGCCATCCTGGAATGGCGGCTGTTTCGGTGCCCCCTATTATCTCCAGAGTGCCGGCGAGTGGCAAATGGCAACGTAAGGCTCAAAACCCCGACGGGTCGGGGGTACGCCGTCAAGGCGGTACCATCGAGGTAGACCATGAGCCGATTTGAACGCTGGGCGTGGGCCTTTGTGGCCTACCTGCTGTTTGTGATTCTGTTCGGGGCTTGGGTCCGCATCACGGGGTCGGGTGCCGGCTGCGGTACGCACTGGCCTCTCTGTCAAGGCGCCGTGGTGCCGGATGCGCCGGGCACGAAGACGTTGATTGAGTACACGCACCGGTTGACCAGCGGGCTGAGCGGGATCTTCGCGCTGGGGCTGGTATGGTGGTCGCGGCGGATCGGCGCGCCGGTGTTCCGCGCGGCAGTCGCGATGCTGGTCTTTCTGATCATCGAAGGCTTTGTCGGCGCGGTGCTGGTGAAGAAGGAACTGGTGGCGGGCGACGCCTCGACGTCGCGGGCGGTCGTGGTGGCGCTGCATTTGACGAACACTCTGGCCCTGATGGCGTGCGCGGCGGCGATGGCATGGCGAGCAGGCCCGGGCGCGTGGGACCGGCGCGAAAGCGCTCCGCGCGGGTGGCTGGCGGCGCTGGTACTGCTGATAGTGGTGACGAATGCCACCGGAGCGGTGACGGCGCTGGGTGACACGCTATTTCCGATTCAGCCGGCGCTGGACGGCGGTTTGATTGCCAAGGTGCGGGGCGATCTTTCGCCGGCGCATCATTTCCTGGTGCGGCTCCGGGTGTTGCATCCGGTGGTGGCGATGATCTCGGTGGTGGCCGGCGGCGCGATTCTATTGTGGCTGATGCAGCGGTGTTCACTCCGGCTATTGAAGAGCGCGCTGCATGCGCTGGCCGGTCAGACGGCGCTGGGGTTTCTGAATATCGCGCTCGGCGCGCCGGGTTGGCTGCAGTTGGTGCATCTGCTGGCTGCGCAGGTGGTGTGGATACTGGTGGCGCTGGCGGTGATGTCGCTATGGGGGCGAGATCACGGTGTAGCCGCGTTGTAGACAAGCCCTCCCTGATCACAAGGGCCTGGCGAATCACAGGTGCCGGCGTGACAGCCCAGCTTAACGAGTGATGGCCGCAGGAATCGTTACGTGAGCGGAAAGTTGCCCGGTTGCCCGTTCGCCGCAACCGCCCCAAGCGAGATAGGTAGAGACGTGGTGTTGGCGGCCTTCGGCTGCGGCGAGCTCGGCCTCGGTGGGAACAAGCTCGCCTCGGAAGGCGCGGGCAAGGATGCTTTGTGTGAGTTGGTTGACTTGGACGGTGGCCTTTTGGAGGCGGGCTTCGAGGCGGTCAGTGAAGGCCAGAAGCCGTTCCGTCGCCTTGACCACTGTTGACTGTTCCTCCAGGCATGTCGGCATCGGTACTTCCCGCTCCTTGATGATCCCCAGGTTGATCACATTGGCCTTGACGCCCTGGCTGTACGGCGTGAAGGTGCCGCGCGGCAGGCGGAGCACGGTGTGCAGGGCGCAGTCCTGCATCACGATTTCAAAGACTTCGCGGGCCTTGTCCTCAAACAGGCAATTGTCAGGCAGAACGATGGTGGCGCGGCCGCCGGGCTTGAGGATATTGACGATGTGCTGCACAAAGTTCAGCTGCTTGTTGCTGGTCTTAATGGTGAAGTCTTCACGTTCCGGGGCCTGATCGGCGCCCTTGGCGCCGAAGGGCGGATTGGTGAGAATCACGTCGTAGCGCTCACCGCGGTCCGGCTCATAGATGGTGTCGCCGAGATAGATGTGGGGCTCCACGTTGTGGAGATACAGATTCATCAACGCGAGGCGGCGGGGGCGAGGCACAAGTTCTTGCCCGTAATAGGTGGACTTGTTGACGTGGCGCGCCCGCTTGCTCCAGGGCGCCCTTGTTCAACTTGAAGAGCCACTCGTAGGCGGCGACGAGGAAGCCGCCGGTACTGCAAGCCGGGTCACAGATCTTGAAGTCCGGCTTGCCGCGCGGGTCCGGCTGCATGACGTTACAGATGGACTGGATGAGCGGCCGCGGCGTGAAGTATTGGCCCGCGCCTTTCTTGCCTTCGATGGCGGCGCGCTCCAGGAGGCCCTCAAAGGCCGCGCCCTTGACGTCCACATCCATGGCGGACCATTCTTCCTCATCGACCATGCCGATGATGCGGCGCAGGTTCACGGGGTTGGTGAAGCGGGATATGGCCTGCGCGAAGATGTCTCCCAGCAGGCCGGGCGCTTCGCGAAACTGCCGGAGAGCATGTCCATCGTGACGACGATGGACGGCTGGGGCCGGTTGCGGAACTCGCGAATGCGCTGCAGGGGGCGGTCTACCCGGCCGGTGATCTTTTGGACGAACGAGTCGACCGACCGAGAGCTTCTTGGCTTCGACGATGGCAACGATACGGCCGCCCGCGCCACAGAGCGCGTAGTCTGCCGGGCCGTGGGCGGTCTCGAACTCTTCAATGCGCAGTTTTCGAGCTCAGCGAGGGCTTGGCCAGGGACAGTAGGAGACGACGCGCCAACCGGCGGACGAGAGTTTGCCGTCGATGATGGCCTTGCGGGTGTGCCATTCGGAGCGAGCTGGAGACGGGCACGCCATGCTGAGCCTACATACTTAGTCTACGTGAAGTAAGTGGGGACGGTTTCGGGCGACCAGGTGACGGTGAGCCGATCAGGCGCGTAGGGTCCTGACTCACGTTACTTGCTTAGTTAGCCCGCCGTTCTCACCGGCGTCCAGCGCACGGAAGCCGTCACTTGCCAAAAGCTCTTCAACCAACTGCTGGGCGCGGAAAAGATCCGGTTTGAAACCGGCCGGTCGACCATCAGCAAAGCCAGCCACCGCCTGCTGGACCGGTTGGCGGATACGGCCGGCAAGTATACGGCCGCGCGAATTCGCGTGGACGGCCATACGGACTCGCGCGGCAAGCGCGACATGAATCTCCAGCTCAGCCGCCAACGCGCCGAAGCCGTGGTGCGGTATCTCACGGACAAAGGCGTGGCCGCCGCGCGCCTGACGGCCGAGGGCCTCGGCCCTGACAAACCCGTGGGCAGCAACAAGACGGCCGCGGGCCGCGAACGCAACCGTCGGACTCAATTCAAAGTACAGGGTCTCTAGACTGCGCCATTGAAAGGACCACCTCCATTGGGCTACGTATTCTCAAACATCTTTCCGTGCCTCTTGCTCGCCGCCGCGTTCGGCGCGCTGTTGGGATGGCTGGCCAAGCACTGGCGAACCGGTGACAAGCTACAGGAGGCCGAGAGCGAGCGGCAAAACCGCGTGGGCGAAGCGGAAGGCGATCGCGACCGCCTAGTGTCAACGCTCCGCGAAACCGAAGGGCAGTTGGGTGGATGGAGGCCAAAGCTCGCTGGCATGGAGGCCAACTTCGGGCAGCTCAAGGCGGAACTCGATGGCGCCTCCGCAAGGGTGCCCACGCTGGAAGCGGAGATCGGCGATTGGAAGAAAGCTTCGGCCAACTGGGAAGCGGACCGTGTGAGAATTCTTGCGGATCTGAAGGCGTGCGGCGAGGCGCGCCAGTCGCTACAGGCGCAGTTGGCCGGACTGCAACAGCAGGACCATGCCGATGACGACGCCTTCCAGGCGCAAATCACTGAGCTCAAAGCAAGGATGGCTGAACTGGTGGAGTCAGGCCAAGCGAGCGACGCCGCTTACGAGAAGAGCCTGGCCGGCCTGCGCGCGCAGTTGAGCGCGGCGCGCAGCGAAACCGCCAGGGCCGAATCGGATGACCGGGCCGGCGATACCGCCAATGAAGCCAAGATCGCCGAACTGAAAGCGCGGATTGAGCAACCGGTGGAGGCCGGCAAGGCGAGCTATGCGCGTTATGCCGCTTATGAACACCGTATCGCCGAGCTCGAAGAGCGTCTGGCTGCTGCCGCTGCCGCCGCCGCAAGCTACACCACCCAGGTCGCCATGCTCGAAACCAAACTGGCCGCGGCGGATACGCATCTGGCCAAAGCTGCCGCCGGCGATGAGGCGGATGCTGCCAGTTACGCCGCCAGGATCGCCGGACTCAAAGAGCGCATCGAGCAACTCATCGAAGCCGACAAGTCGAGCGGCGCCCGTTATGAAAAGAGCCTCGCCGATCTCCGTGCTCAGTTGAGCGCGGCGCGCGGCGAAGCGATGAAGGCGGAGTCCGACGGCCGGCCCGCCGCGGCGGAATGGGAGAAGCGCTTCGACGAAGTGCGGGCGCAACTGGCGCAAGCCGCCGCCGACGGCGAGGCCAAGGACGCTGCCTGCCGGAAGCAGATTGCCGAGCTACGTTCTCAACTGGCCGGGACGCAGCGAAGCCTCTTCGAAGCTGAGGCTGGCGACAAGGCGGATGACGCGGCCTACGAGCAGCAGATCGCCGGACTCAAGCAGCAACTCGCCCGGGCTACGTCCGAGTCTGAGTCTCGCTGGGCGCTGCGTCTTGCGGCCGTGGAGCAGGACCGCGACGCGTTCCGTCTGCAGTTGACGGACCTGAGTGGCCGCCACGCTAAGGGGCTGACAGGAAATCGAACAACAGAGTAGGACGTAGCTCTGGCAGCGGACTGCTGGGCGTGAGCCTCGGTTTTCACGAGCCCAAGGCGGACCACGGCCAATATCGACATCGCGTCGGGCGGGA
>Ga0194119_10010583_pt1 | contig 12118 bp, 1 predicted proteins | sample TA2MahC100mmetaG_FD_148620 | JGI IMG/M metagenome (GOLD analysis project Ga0194119, IMG submission 148620) | Freshwater microbial communities from Lake Tanganyika, Tanzania - TA2015018 Mahale Deep Cast 100m | ecosystem: Environmental > Aquatic > Freshwater > Lake | place: Tanzania: Lake... | reverse complement strand
AGCGGCGGTCGAGCACCGAGAGACAGTCCGACACGTTGGCGAACGGGGCGAACTGGGTCAGCCCCGACAAGCTCGTGATGAAGACGTTGCTCGGCACCCCGAGGCCGTCGTCCCCATCCGTGGCCGAACCCAAGTCCGCGATGTGCTGGTCCTGCTGGAAGATGTAGTAGGAGCCCTGCTTCTCCGCGTTGAGAGCCGCGTCCATCTCCTCGAGGAACGACAGCATCCGCTCCCGCAGCATCAACACCAGGTCCACGGTCTCCTCCGAGACGAGCTTGGTGGGCCGGATGATCCGGTAGCTGAAGGGCTCGATGCTGCGGAACGAAGCGTCCTGGTACGAGTTCGACCCGTTCGCGGTGTGGGTGATGCGGAGGTCCATCTGACCCTCCGTGGGGCCACTCGGTCCGCCGGAACCCGTGATGTCGGGGTACACGACGTACTGCTGGTTGGTCGGGGCAGCGGATCCGAGGATGACCGGCGAACCGCTGGACCCCGTGAATTCCGTCTCACCCGACACCGCCAGGTAGGTCAGCGTCACCGAGGGGTCGTCCGTGATGCGGTACCACCCACGGTTGTCGTCCAACTCGGAGGGCCCGCCAGCGATGTGAGACCCGTCCGTGCGGGTGTTCACCGACTGATCCCCGATGGGTCGGGCTCCATACTCGACGGGGCTCGCAGGTCCCGTCGGCCCCGTCAACACCCCAGCGGAGTCCACAAGCACGATATCGCCAGGCTGCGGGGCCGGGTTGAGGGCCGCGAAGCTCGCGATGCCGTTGTCCTGAAGCTGGTTCACCGTCACCACACGACCACCCGAGCCCGCACCACCGCCCGCCGAAGGGTCCGCCGTTCGGGTGAGGATCACCTGGTCGGTGATGAGTTCGAGGAGTTGCTCGTTGGACTGCTCGTGCGGGACAGGGGCCTGCTTCAAGTAGACCTGGAACGACTCCCCGCCGACGGGCGGGTTCTCGGCGAACCCAGGTGACCGGAGCCGAACCGTGGTGGCGTCGATGACCGAGGCGATCTCGGCGAAGTCCACCACGTTCCCATTCCCGTCCAGGATGCGAACCACGTCACCCGCGTTCACGTTCACGTCGGCGTCGTTGAAGCCCCCAAGCTGGGTGCCCGTGCCGCTCGCCACCAACGTCCGGGTCGAGGCCGTGTAGCTGGCCACGGTGCCCGTGCGGGTGTCGTAGGCGTACCGAAGCGGCCCGAGGTTCTCCCCGATGCCGTCCAACACCTCGTGGAAGCGACGGATTCGACGAACACTGAAGGTGACGGTTTCCGGCGAAGTGGCCCCGTTCCCGGTCATCACACGCATACCAACCCGACTGGACCCCAGAGCGGAAGTGCCCGCATCGACGACCTTGATCTCCCCGTTCCCCAAGTCGAGGGTCGGGCGGAACACCGAGGGCTCCACGAACACACCCGCCTGCACTTGGAAGAGACTACTAGGCGTGGCGGTCAGATCCGACCCATACAAGGTCATGTTGGGCATCAGACAGGCGACTCCGGGCTGCCCGTGGATGGGGTTCCAGATCAACTGAATGCCCGCGTCCGACGGGTCATTCAGACCCGTCAGGTCGAAGTGGAGGGGCACGCCTCGGTACACCGGCGTGTTGATGTCCGCAACGAAAGCGGTCGAGTCGTTGGTCGTGGTCGCGTCTGAGACACTGACGCCAAGCTGAGCCGCAGCAGGGGCCGCCGTGGTCGAGTCCACCAGGTCCCCCGCCGTGGCGAACGTGTAATCGCCAGCGGACCCCTCGAAGGTCACGTTCACGAAGCCGTTGGTGGTTGCGCCCCCGTTGTCGTGACCCACCGCGTTGTTCGCGGGAGCCGGGGACGGGAAGCGGCCGATGGGGAGGTAGGTCATCCCCGAGACGTAGGTGTTCACGGTGGCCGCCGCGACCACGTTCAGGTTTGACACCGGCGTCACGCCGTCCGCTGCCAGCCCCGAGCCCGAGGTCAAGGTGAAGGTCACCGAGGAGGGCCCGACCGTGAACGCGGTGTACGCGACCGAGATGACGGTCGAGGGGTCGGCGGGGTCCGGAAGAAGGAACAGCCAGCCCGACGACGGGAAGTTGTACCCGCTCGGGGAACTGCTGACCGCCAAGAGGGGAGAGGTCACGATCCTGAAGGGCCCCGTGGTCGCCGACTGCACCCTCGGGAAGGGGCTCTTGATCCACCCGTTGGTGAGGCCCGTAAGAGCCTTCGGTGCCACGGCGGAGAAGCCCGACCCCGCATCCGGGACGACATGGCGGACGATGTAGGTGCCCGCAGTCACGGCCCCCTCGCCGACACCCCCTGTGATGACCACGATGTCGCCCGGCTCGACGTTCGCCAGGGCACCGGTACCCGCCACCACGGTGCGGATGCGGTCCTCGTCGTCGTACACCTGCCCCGTGCCGGAGAGGATGGAGCCCGTCTGGTTCTGGTCCGAGGACGGGATGGCCGAGAAGGTGACCGCACCCGAGGTGGGGATGGGGGTGTTGTTGTGCCCCTCGAAAGACATGACCTTCACCGACCCACGGCCCGTACCAGGGCTGGGGTCGAAGGTGCCGATGTCATTCGGCGAGCCCGAGTCCCGGGCCAGGAACGTGAAGGCGGCTCCGCCGTTCACCGTGCCCGGGTTGTTGACCGTGCAGGTGTCCGTGCCACCCGCCCGCACCCGGAACACCGAGAGTTCCCCTTGGACGGAGACGGCACCGATGGTCACGGCCCCTCGAGGCCGAACCGTGCGGAGGTCCATCGCCTCAACGAAGGTGAGTCGGTCATCGTCCACGAAGGCCGTGTCGGACCCCGCAGACGCCGGAACCGTGACGAACGTGTCCACGGTGATCTTGAAGTCGAACACCGCGCTCGGCCCAGGAGCCACGGTGCCGAGGTTCGCGAAGTTCACGAACCCGATGCCGGTGACCGTCAACACCTTCTGCGAGAAGGTGGGCATCGCCCCCATCACAATGGCCCCAAGACCACCTGTGGCTGCTGTTCCCTCGATGGTGACCGTCTCCACCACAAGCCCCGTGGCGTTCGAGATGATCTGCAACGTGATGCGGTTGTTGTTCGGGTAGGCGAACAGGCCGTTGGAGACGATGTTGTTGAGGCCGCCGACCGTGCCGACAGCACCGTTGTTGAGGAACAGACCGCCAACCGACGTGATGTCGAAGGTTGTGGTCAGACCTCCGTTCTCCTGGACAACCACGCCCGAAGTGAACGTGGTCGTGAGGTGGACCATCGCGTTGGTGAACAAGTAGCGGATGCGGGTGCCGACCACGGTGGGGGTCACGAAGCGGGGCACTTCAACGGTGTCCGACGTGACTTCGCCCACCGAGAGGATGCCCTCGGCCCCATCCACGATGTCGGTCTGACCCTTCTGAACGAGGAGCAAGTCGTAGCGACGCACATCTCCGATGCCCGAGTGCGGGGTGTAGACACCCGCCGTGGCGACGGGGGTGAAGTCCCGGCTCGACAGGAGCGTGGCAGGCGGGGTGGCTCCCGAGGCCGCCGAAAGGATGGAGCCGTCGTTGCCGATGATCTCGTCGGGGTAGACCGCCAACCAGGTGTGCGTGAGGAACGGACCGTCCGTCTGAACGATGGACGTGAAGGTGCCCTGCACCGCCCCCAGACGGTCAAGCTCGGTGTTCGTGGTGGTGAGATACGGGAGGCCGTAGTCGCCCGAGTCGTTGGTGGGGCCGCCGAGCAACGCAGGGAACTCGAGCGGGTCCCGCATCGAGTTCGCGAACTCGACCTCGGACTCGATGGCCATCAACGGCTGCGCGTGCCGGTCCCCAGAGGACTTGTACGAGAACACCGGAGGGTGGTCCACCACCGAACTGCTGCGCTCCTTCACGCCAACCTTCAGGTACGGCTGGTTCCGCTCGAACTTCTTGAGTTCCTTCTCCGTCGGGGGGTTGCCCATGGAGGAAGGGTCGAGGGCGTTCGGGTTGATGATGTAGATGGTGTCGCCTCGAGTGACCGAGAACTCCTCCGTGGTCCCGTTCGGACCGATCACAACGATGTCGTTGGGGTCGGTGATGTTGTTGCCGTCCTCATCCGCGAACGTGATGATGCAGCCCGAGAGCACCTGGCCGACGAACACGCCCTTGAACACGGGCTCGAACGTGATGTCCCCGCCAAAGGCGTTGTCGAACGATCCCGAGGACTGTCCCACGTTGAACAGGCTGCCGTCGGGGCTGCCGAAAGACACCTGAGGGAGCACGTCGTTGTCGGTGTCCACCACCTCCCACGGAGGCGTGGAGAGTTCGGGGTCGCCTGTCGTCAGGTCGTTGAGGTCCCCGCCGCCCGACAGGAGTTGCGTGAGGTCGGGAAGGCCCGTGTCGGGGTCGAGCGGGAAGTCCTTGAGGAACAACGGGGTCGCGATGACCGCCGGCATCCCATCCGAGGCCGGGTCGATGTCGGGGAAGCCCGTCGCGGAGTACGCCCAGATGCGTGCCCGGGGGTACCGGGCCAAGACCTCGACCTTCTCGGTGATGTTCTGGATGAGCCCGAGCACCGGGTTCGAGATGTCGGCGATCTCCTTGCGGAAGGTCGTCATGGCCACGACCTTCTGGCCCTTCAGAAACTTGTCCACCCCCGTGTCCACCTGGACCATCTTCAGGAAGGCGTACTCACCGGGGTTGTTCGGCAGCGTGCCCGCCTCGATGCCCGGGTAGGTCGTCGTGAAGAACGTGGTGCGCTCGGGGAACAGCCGGGAGATGACGCTGGGCTCCCACATGCGGCGGAAGTCCCCGAACACCTTGAAGGTGAGGAACCCGGAGAGACGCGCCCGCTCCTTCCCCGCGAGGATGGTGTCGTCCATGTCGTTGAGGACGAGAGCCCGCTGCTGCCGGATGTAGAAGTCCAGCAACCACGGGTCCATCGGGTCACCGTCTACCTCCTTGGTGACGGGATCCTGCGTCGCGGTCACGGGGTTCACGATGGGGTCGAGGAGTGACACCTCGAAGTTCCCGTTGGCCGCCTCGAACACCTGGCCCCACACGAACCTCGAGGTGAGGAGGCCCGTGATCTGATCCTCGTAGCCAGGGCCGCCGTACACACGATCCCGACCCACGAAGAACCGGAACTTCCCATCCCGGTCGCCGACGACTTCGCCCGCGATGGTCTCGTTGACCTGCTCGAACGCCCGCACGAACTGGTCGTAGAGGCTGATGAACACCCGGGCCGCCCGGTCCTGGTCCTGAAGCTCCCGCTCCTGCGACTGGATGGGCACGGTGCCGAAGTCCCAGTTGTTCTGGCTCGGCCCCGTCGTCACCATCGGACCACCATGCGGCGTCCGAGAGGACACACGAGTGGCCGCGATCTGGGCCACCTCACCCATGTAGTCCACGAGGGGGGTGGCCCGGACGTAGAACGCATCCGGGCTGGAGAACGTGTACGTCCCGATCAGGAAGGCGTTGAGGAAGCCGTTCTTCTTCGTCGGGGTGGTGACGTGGACGTACTTCGCCCTGTAGCGCGGCACGATGATCATGCCGTCCTTCAGGAGAGGCGAGAGCCCCCGACGCTTGGTGTAGCTCAAGTAGAGCGTCTGACCCGGCTGGAGCGGACGTTGCGGCGGGTTGAGGAGGGTCACCTCCCCCGTCGAGGTCGAAATCTCGTAGTCGCGACCCGGGACCAGCGTGCGACCCGGCACAGGGTCGCCCACCGTGTTCGTCTCGCCGAACAACACCAACTCGACAGACTCAGAGGCAACGGGAAGCCCGATGCTCAGGAAAAAGTCCGCATCTGGCGGGTAGATGGGGCGAACGGACACCTTCACAGCATCGACGGTGGGGTCGAACCCACGGTCGAATGGACTCGTCATGTCCACCCGAGTCGTCGTGCCGTCCTCGGACAGCGTGCCGCTGGCGATGATGAGCGGGTAGCCTCCGATCTCCAGCAGGTGACCCGCCACCGAGAACTGGGTCACGTTGCCCTTGAACACGATGGAGAGCATCCCCTTGTCCACGGGCTCGTAGTCCACCGCCAACGTGAGCAGGAAGCCCGGATCGCCAGCCGTGGGGGTGCCGTTCACATCCGTCGTCACGGGCTTGCTGGAGAGGAGCGTGAGAGCGTCGTTGCCCGGTGCTCGACTGCCCGCCTCGGCCAGTGGAGTCGGGAACAACGTCACCGAGGTGGTGTCGGCCCCCGCGTCGTAGGTGGACTCCTGGATGTAGAACGGCGTCGCCCCGATGCGGAGGAGCTTGCCGGGCACCATGTCCGCCGTCCGGTCAGACTCGAGCGTGAACGGGTTGACCCCTGCCTCAAGGAAGAACGGAGGCCGGTAGACCGGAGGAGTCGAGACGGTGTAGGCGGATTCCCCGCCGAACGCCTCGTTCACGGCATAGGTGATCTGCACCACCGACCCGGCTGCCACGGGGCTGACGAAGTTGATCGTGTTCGTCACGTCGTCCACGGTGCATTGGACGACGTTGCTGTAGTTCATGAGCCGCTGGTTGACCCACACCTGCGTCGGGACATCTCCACGGGCCGTGCGACCTGTGGGATTGAACGCCCACACGAGATCCGAGACGTAGGTGGCCTGCTCGATGCGGACGAACAGCGGGAGCTTCTCGGTGATGAGGGTCGGGTTCCCAGAGCCGTCGAGCACCTGGTTGCCCGACACGTCAGCCTGGTAGTAGCTGACCTCCACGATCTGACCCGCACGCAGCGGGCGGTTGAACATCGAGGAGCCGTTCATGGGGCTGATGGCCACGTCGAGGCGGTCCTCGGTGATCATCTGCTCGACGAAGTACGCCTCCGTGCCCGTGTGCGCGGTCATGTCCGCGTCCGAGAGGTTCAAGTCGCCCGTCACCGGGTCAACCTCGGCCTCCCCTGCCGACAAGTCGGTCGAGGCCGAGAACTCCTGCACGTAGTAGACGAAGGAGGTTTCGAGTTCGTCGAGGGTGGTCTCACCGAAGTTGAGTTGACCGTCGATGCCCGAGCCGGGGAGGCCGTACTCGATGATGTCGCCGGGCAACGGCACCGTGAACGACAGCACCCCGACCAGGTTGGAGCCCGAGATGCTGTACGACTCGTCGCCCACCAGGATCGAGAAGGCCGCGTTCGTGAAGTGCGGGTCCGCCAAGTCCGGAACGACCAGCGACCCGTTGACGATGACTCCCAGCTTCGTGCGGGTCAGAGCGGTGATGCTGGCTTCGGGGCTGCCCACAGCCTGGCCGAAGCGCACCCACATGGGCCGACCGTTGGTCAGGGCGTCCGTCACCACCGCGTTCAGACGGGTCGTGTCATCCGGCGGAGTGAGCCCGAGCCCCGCCATCACCCAGATGCGGAAGGGCTCGCTCGGCAGGTGGTTGAACTGCTCGTAGAGCACGTCTGCCAACAGCGACGGGTCGTAGACGGAGGTGGGGAATCCCTCGTACACCTCCCAGGTGACTCCCGAGCCCGTCTCTGGGAACGGGATGGCGGGGTCCACGTCCAGGGTCGTCTCGCTCGTGGCCGAGGCCACGAGGTACGAACCCTGGGCCGCATCCGGGCCGCCCGTGACCTTCAGACGGTAGCCCGCAGCCACTCCGTCAGTGAGGAACGTGGCATCGGGGTCTGTGAAGGTCGTACCACCAGCGGTGAAGGAGCCCCGAGCCCCAACGGCAAGCCGCCCGCCCACCCGGTTGATGAGCGTGGCCTCTCCAGGAGACTCGGCGAGCAGGTAGTCCGTGTCCAGCGTGAGAAGCGAGAATGGGCCTCCCGTCTCGTCCAAGTAGAGCCCGTACCCGTTGCCCACCGCCGGGTGCAGCGTGAGGCCGATGACCCCCGAGTTGCCCAGAGGGAGCACGTCGATGGGCGCGGTGACGGCTGCCGTGATGGAGCCGACCTCAGCCCAAGAGAACCGGCCCTCCTCGAACTGGTAGTAGACATCCTCGAACGGCTGCATCAACCGCTGGAAACGGCCGTCGATGATCTGGAAGAAAATCCCCTCGTTGAACCCCGCCACGTCGAGGAGCGGGTTGTTGTTGAGCAGGAAGGAGGGGCTCGCCAAGACGCCCTTCGAGAACACCGCGTTGCGGAAGCGTCCGCGAGCCTTGAAGTCGGCGTACTCCTGGCTCCGGTCCCGGTTCTGTGGGCTCCGGTACGCACCCAGAGCCACACCAGAGTCCGGCAGCCAGTTGTCGTTGGTGCTCGGGTCGTCCACCCGCCACCCCGGCGGGAAGCCGAACACGGCACAGCCCGACAGGTCACGGTCGATGAACGCGGCCAGCGTGGTGCCAAAGCCGATCTCCACCGACCCCGTGTCGAGGTTGCCCGCCTGGATGATGAGGCGGCCGTTGCTGGCGACGACCTGTCCCGTACCGGTGACGATGGAGTCGAGGCTGGCGGCAACCACCGAGGCCGTGAATGTCCCGGCCCCCAGGAGCGCGTTCCACACGTAGGTCGTGCCGTCGATGGCGAAGGCGAACACCTCGGAGCCGTCGAGTTCGAACGGCTCCATCAGACGGGAGATGACCCGAGCCTGGTCGGCGTAGATGGCCGCCTGCACCTCGGCCTGGAGGAAGTAGATGGGCTGACCATCCAACGCCTGCCGGTCTTTGCGGCCGATTTCGAGCTTCGACCCCGCCCCGCTCGAGTTCAACTCGAGGGCCGCCACACCCCGACCCTTGCGGATGAGGAAGGGGAACTTGGGCAGTTCGTCCTCGAACTCCACCACTTCGAGGCTCTCGATGGCCCCGCCGATGCCGAAGACGATGAGGTCACCGCTGCCCGCGATCTTCCGCACGAGCCCAGAGCCGTTCGGGCGAGTCCCCGGAGTCGCCGAGGTGTTCGGCACGATGCCTGTCTCGTCAGGCACCCGCATGACGCCAGACGTTCCGGGTGAGGGGAGCGGGGTCGAGGCGGGGATGAACAGGTCTTTGCTGCCGTCCACGACCGTCGGAGTCCCGGTGTCATCGACGATCTGAACCGGCTTCCGAGTCCCGACAGCGGTGCGAGTCATGGACACGCCGTCGTAGACCACCTTCGCACCGAGGTAGAGAAGCTCGAAGCCAGCGGCGTCGGGATCTGCCTTCTGGATGTCGGCGTCGTTGAACTTCAACTGCCCCGTGGAGCGCGACCAACCCACTTCACCCTCGGCGGGGGTCAGAAGGGCCAGTTCGGCGTCGTTGTTCACGGGGAGCGGACGTAGATGCCGCCGAGAGCCGAGACGGATGAAGGGTCGGTCGGTCAGTTCGGGGATCGGGCAGATGAACAGCGGGTCGAGGTCGGCTCCCTTCAGGTCACCGATGATGCCTCCCGAGTCCTCCACGTAGGTCTCGTTGAGATACCAGGCGGTACGGCCCGCGTTGGAGGCCACGAAGGTCGGGTTCCACTGGAGCACCCCGCTCGTGACCCCGACGACCGCATCCACACCAGGTGGGAAGGCGTAGGTCTCGGCAGCCTCCGTGTCGGTGACCACCAGCACCACGGCGGGGTCGCTGTTCGCATCCGGGCGGAGCCCGACGCGAACCATCGCGTAGGAGTCTGGGAGCAGCGTGTCGCCGGGGAGGTTGTCCCCCACGCTGAACCGGGCGGGTCGAGGTTCGAGCGTGTAGCTCTCGTCCTCGAGGATGAGGCCGAGGTTGACCGCAGCGTTCCCCCTGAACGGCAACCACTTCTGCTGCGAGCCATTCCAGCCGAACCGCTGGAGGTACGAGTCGTTCCGCGTCCACCAGAACTTCTGGGCTGCCAGGTAGTAGGTCACCTGGGAGATGGTGTCCCCCCGGTTCTTCGAGAGCCCGCCGCCCAAGGCCGTCAGGGTGGCGGCGTTGAGGGTGACCACCCCTGCATCCGCGTCCTGGCTGGCGAAGGTCGTGACCACGATGGGGACGAGCGGGATGTCCCCCCGCAGGATGATGAGGCTGACCACCGCCCCGATGCTCCGGTCGTCGTTGTCCGTGACGATGACCCGGTCGGTACCGTCCGTGTAGACGCCGACCGTGAGGGTGCCCTTGGGGACCACCCCTGTGGCCTGGTCGATGACCCACGAAGGATCTTCGAGGATCGCCAGGTTCGAGGAGTTGGCCGCCCAGAACAGGTACTCCTGGGTCGAGTCTGTCGGGTTGTCCAGCACCGCCGCCCGGTACTGATCGGCCGCGATCTCAACGAAGTCGCCAGAAAAGTCGAAGCTACCAGGCAGGTTGGCGTGCTCACGCAGCACACCACTGCTGGCTCCGGCCGTGCTCGTCGCGTTGGACGGAGCCGACCGGGCGGACTTCAAGACGTAGCCGGAAGTGTCGAAGCCCATTGTTCAAAACACCCTTGAGAGGCTGGTTCCGGCGGAGGGAGCAGGTCCGACTGGACCGGCCACGACACCGATGCCTGTGCCTGTGAGAAGTAGAGCCGCAATACCGGGACCGAGCCCAGCACAGATACGCGGAACGTTGACCCCCACGAGCCCCGTGGACGAGGCCGCGAGACCAAGAGCCGCAACCAGGGTGGGACCGTTCGACAGGGTGACCTTCGAAACATCCGTCCCCGACCCGACTCCGACGGATGCCCCCTGGTAAGTCGCGGAAGCGTTGACCGCCGCTGCGACACCGAGGCCCACGGCTCGACCGACAGAGGCCGCATCCAGCCCCAGCAAAGAGGCGGCGGCCACAGCGGCAGGCACAGGGAGAGGAGCGGGGATGACCGAGAGCTTCCCCGTCACGATCCCGCTTCCCACCGCCCCCGTGGTCACCCCTTGCAGGGTGACGTTGGCCGGAAGCTGCGACCAGGCTGCCACCGCGATCCCGACGGTCGTGGCCAGCTTGATCCACGAGGGCCCCCTCAAATCGGGGCCTGCGGCAAGGATGGCGGCAGTGATGGCGGGAGGGGCGAGCGGCACAGATCACACGTTGGACAGGAGATGTTGAAAGCTCCCCATCCCGAGAAGCTGAAGGGGGAGGCCCGAAGTCGGGTCCAGATCGATACCGCTGACGATACCTCCGAACTTCGGGGAGCCCACGGCGACAAGCTGAACAGACCCAGGCGTCGCTCTGACTCCGGCGGTGCCTGCTGCCAGGATGTTCACGGCTGCCGCACCGTTGATCGCAACCACCCCCGTGCCCGTGATGGTGACCGCCCCGGAGGTGACGGACACACTGGCTGGCGTGACGGCGATCGAACTGGTCCCGACGGCCACAGTCCACGACCCAGCCCCGACGGTGTAGAGGCGGTTGCCCACACCGAGGTTCGAGATGTGGTTGCCCGTGGCGATGGTCTCCAGCTTGTCCCCGTAGATGAGCGTGTACTGGTCCGCAGGGCCGCCCACGAACCCCGTAGCGGGGGTGGTGGCAATGGTGACCTCGCGGGCAGCCCCGTTCGTCGGGAGGCCGTCCTTGGGACCGGAGTACGTCTCGGTGGTCTTGCCCATCGAGGTGACATCGCGGGTGTTCGATGTCTGATTGAGGGCCTTGCCCGAGGACAGCGACAACTGGGCGTTCGAGGACAGCGTCAAGTTCGAGGTCTGCTTGAGCACCAACGCTGCTGCCGCGATGGTGACATCCTTGTTCGCGGCGAGGAGGATGCCGGTGTTGCTCTGGATGGTCACGCCCGAGGGCGGTGTCTCGTCCACTCCCCCCGTCGTGGCGTTCCCGGCCCCCGAGATGAGCACCGCACCGGTCGTCGAGGTGATCTCCACACCGACGTTGGACTGGTTGTCCACCCCGTCGGCCCGAACCGAGATCACGCCCGAGGAGGAGAGGTCGAACCCTCGCCCACCAGGTGCGGCCCCTGTCCCCAACGCCAACCCAGCCCCGAAGAACAACTCCGCGCTGTAGGTGGTCCCAGGCCCGGCAACGGACGCCTTGACCCGACCATCCTTCGTCACGGACCAGAACGTCGGATTTCCGGACGGGTTCGTGGGGGGCGACAACCGGAACAGGGCTGCCGCGTGATCCGTGATGGGAAACCCAAGTCCCGAGGCGAGAGCCGGGTTCGCCTCCTGCGCCTTCGGACTCAGGAACACCTGCGGTCTGATCGGCAACCCGTATAGGGTCTTGCCCGCCAGGGAGAAGGGGTCGTTGCCGACAACGGAGCCGAGGACGAACTCGATGAACGGAGAGGCCGTCGAGTCGTTCAGGGGGCTGGTGAGTCGAGGCACGCTGTCGGGGAGCCGGTCCGCATCGAACCCGTCCGTCTGTTCGGTCACCGG
>Ga0194119_10010579_pt1 | contig 12122 bp, 10 predicted proteins | sample TA2MahC100mmetaG_FD_148620 | JGI IMG/M metagenome (GOLD analysis project Ga0194119, IMG submission 148620) | Freshwater microbial communities from Lake Tanganyika, Tanzania - TA2015018 Mahale Deep Cast 100m | ecosystem: Environmental > Aquatic > Freshwater > Lake | place: Tanzania: Lake... | reverse complement strand
GCTGCCCGACAGCCTGGAGCAGGAGCTGTGGCAAGCTATCGAAACTTTGGAAGGAGAAACCCGAATGCCTTACGTCACGAGCGTTGAGCGTCTTGCCACCAAGCGCGGCATGGAGCAAGGCATGCAGCAAGGCGAAATTGCTGTCATGAAGCGCCTTCTTCACAAGCGCTTCGGCGAACTGCCTGAAGAAGTCGAGCTTCGCCTCCACAAGGCCACCCCTGAACAACTCGAGGTCTGGACCGATCGTGTGCTGGATGCGCAGACCCTCGAAGAGGTGTTTGGATCCCACTGATTCGACACGGCTGACAACGCGCGAGTAGGGTAGCCAGGCTTGCTCCCGACGAGGCTCTAAGACCTATGGTAGTTGCAGGGCTAGAAACAGACAGTGGACTGAAACATTCGCTTATGGGCGCGATCTTTTCGAGCGAATAGTCTGGAACTTGGTTCCCTGAATGCCCACGGAAGGTTTATCGAGGTTTCGGAACTCGCACTCCGGGTCTCGACATGGGCGAAGCGGATTTCAATGATTTGAACCATCCAGCTTGCGGCGGCGTGGAAGGGCCCGAGCCTGTTGTTCGCATTGCCTTCCCGCTGATGGCCTGGCGCAAAGTACACGGGAGGAACTCCGTATGCTTCATCGTGCCCTGGAACACATTGCCCCGGCACCTTAGACCCCACAGGGTCCCTATCTCACGTCTCAGGACGGCGAATTGCTAATCGGTTACCATTAGCGTCTTTCCTTGAAGGAGGCAGCGATGGTCGGCGATCAGAATTCGGGTAGAAACGCGGGTGCTGCCCCCTCCCGTTATGCAGGGCGCATATCGTGGCTGGGGCGACGGCGCGGGTTTGTGGTGGGGATGATCTGGGCGGGAGGGGCGAGCCTTGCTTTGGTGCACTACACGGCGCTACACGCACAGGAGTCGGTGACCGTTTTTGGCGCCCGACTCGGCGCCAAGCCGGGGGAGGGTCCCCTTTTGCGCATCGAAGGCACAGACCTCGATGCACGACGTGGTTCCACGCTTGGCGAGACCTTGAGTCTGCTGCCGGGGGTTCAACACTCGGCTTTTGGTCCGAATTCGTCGCGACCAACGATCCGTGGTCTCGATCAGGACCGGGTGAAGATCCTGCAAGGCGGGAGTGGCATGCAGGACCTGTCGTCCTTCAGTGCCGATCACGCGGTGGCAATCGACATGCTCCTCATCGACCGCGTCGATGTTCTGCGCGGCCCTGCGGCGCTGCTTTACGGTGGCAATGCGATGGGCGGCGTGATCAACGTGGTGGACCGACGCATTGTTCGCGCGGCCAGCGATCCCGCTTCCTCGCGAGTGCTCTTGCAGGCTGGAAATGGGGCCAACGACCGGTTGGCAGGTGCGGTGATTGCCGGCCCGCTCGGTTCCGGCTTTGGGGGTGCCGGCTCATCGGGCTCGAGTTCGGGTACGTCGCAATGGTTCGGCCACCTTGATGTATCGGGGTTTCGCGCAGGCGATACGCGCACGCCGGCCTTCAGTCTAGTGGATCACCACGCGGGTGAAGTCGCAGGACCGTTCCGAAGGATCCGCAACTCCGACTCGGATCAGCGCTCGGCTGGTGCCGGCCTCAGTTGGGTGGGGCCAGCCGGCCATCTCGGCGCTGCGATCGACGAGGTTCGCAAGGACTACGGGGTGACCGCCGAGGAGGGCACACGGATTGCGATGCACCGGCAACGCAGCCGTATCGAGGGCGAGCGTGCGTTCGGAGGGTCGCAGGATCTCAGACTTGGATTCCGTTTGGGCCAAACCAGTTACCGCCATGACGAGACCGAGGATGGCGAAGTTACGCGCTTCAGTAACCGCAACAACGACTGGCGCGCCGACCTCAGCTACGGCAGTCGTGGGAAGTACTCGGGCGTCGTGGGACTGGAAGGCGAGCGACAGCGCTTCAGTGCACTCGATGCTGAAGGCGGGTTTGCCTTCGTGCCTCCCAACCAGACCCGAAAGACCGCCGCCTTTGTATTGCAACGGTTGCCGTTGGGAACGAGCGAGTTGCAGCTTGCAGCGCGACAGGAGGAGGTAAGCGTGAGTTCGGAGGCCCTCGCAGCAAGCGGTGCCGGTACTCGAAGTTTCTCGCCGCGCTCCTTCAGTGTGTCGTTTGGTGCACCGCTCACGCAAGGCTTGAGCATCCTCGGCAGCCTTTCGCGTGCCGAGCGCGCGCCCTCAGCCTTCGAGTTGCTGGCCGACGGTATCCATCATGCGGCAGGTACCTTCGAGAAGGGCGACCCCCTGCTTCGCTGCGAAAAGGGTGATCTGGCAGATCTCAGTCTCAACTACCGGCAGGGCGAACAAGAGCTGAGGTTCTCGGTGTATCAGAGCCGCTTCAAGCGCTACATCGGCCTTGTTCGCGACCCGAGCCTTGATACCGAGCACGGTTACCACCACGCAGAGGATGGGGGCATCCCGGTTGGCGCGGCAACAGAGGAGGATGCCCATCACGATCGCGTGCCTGGCTACCGGTATCAGCCCGTGCGCGCAAGATTTCGTGGCGTGGAGCTTTCCTGGAACACGAGCCTCCGCTTGGGGGACTCCACACTGCGGCCACTGGTGCAATTCGACCTCACCCGCGGCATTAACGCCGACACCGGCGAAGCGATAGCCCGGATTGCACCCAGGCGCGTGATTCTCGCTGCGGGTTGGGCCTGGCAGACACGCCACGGGCATGCGTGGCTGGTGCGCCCTGAACTCGTCTTTGCCGCGGCGGGTCGCCAGACGCAGGAGGATCGCGATTCGGAGAGCGACCCCGCACCGTCATATCGTCTGGTCAACCTGTACGCTGCGGTCGATGCGCGCGGCTGGAAAGGGCTGGGTAAGGGCATGAGTTTCTATGCGCGCGCACGCAACCTCACCAACGAACTCGCCTACAACGCGACAGCGCTGCCCAACATCCGAGCGCTTGCGCCGCTTCCCGGACGCAGCGTGCAGTTGGGGTTGCAGTTGCGCTTCTGAGCTTTGGCCGCGCGCAGAACGCGGTGGCGCCTGCGCAAGCGGGGTGCGCAAGAAAAGCTGCAGCCTCGCGGCCGGGGTCTTGAAAGTGGGGTGCGTCAGAAAAGCTGCAGCCTCGCGGCCGGGGTCTTGAGCCCGCGGGGGGAGTCGCCGCTGGCAGGCACTTGCGACCACTGGATCTCACCCACTTCACAAGTCTGGGTCACGGGTATCCACACAGCGCCCGCCTGTTCGGGCAAGCGCGCGGTGAACGAGAACTCGTCGAAGTGATCGTCGCGCAAGAACTGTTCGCGTCCCCTGGCCTCCCAGACGATTTCGACCACCTCCTCGGTCACGCGTTTGCCGTGACTCGTGTAGGGCTCCTCGAGCTTCACGCGGCGTGTACTCAAGTCCCAACCGGGCTTTGGTTGGGGCCTTGTGCCCTGAAACCCCCTGGGAAGCGTGACTGCAACGCGCCACGTTGCTGCGCCATCGCACCCGTGGCCTATGCGGATACTCCCTTTGTAGTGGGAGCCCGCTGGGGCCCGCGGCGGGTCAAGCACTGCATGGGCGTGTGCCGCGTGCAACGTGAGCATGGGCGCCGTAAGTACGAGCGCCGCAAGCACGAGCGCTCCAGGTCCGAGCGCTCCAGGTCCGAGCGTCGCAGGTCTGCGCGCCCGCTGGGTGCTCTGCTTCCACAATCCTGAATGGTCTGGTGCATGCATCGAAGCCTCCCTTCAGCGCATCGCATACCTGAGCTGCGTAACATAGCTGCGCTGCGGGTATGGGTGGAAATTCCAGTATTGATAGTTGTTCAGATTATCAATGCCAAACGCAAGACTCCACTGTCTGTCGATCCGGTAGAGCGCCCGCACGTCCACGGTGAAGAATCGCGATACGCCCATGTAGCTGAACCCGTTCACATCGGCGTTGTTGAGGGTGCGGAACTGCGGACCGCTGTAGCGGGCGGCAAGCGTGCCCGTCCAGTCGGTGCCGAAGCGGTAGGTGGCGAGTACCGTGCCGCGCCAGGACGGGATGTTGGGCTGGCGCTTGCCCACGGTATCGCCAGGCGTTGCCACGAAGCCGGCGTTTTCGGTGATCGTGGAGTCGGTGTAGGTGAGACTGGCGAGCACTTCCAGGGCAGGCACAAGGAGCCCGCGCTTCTGGAGCATCGCCTCGGCACCCCTTGTTTCGATCCTTCCAACGTTGGTGACCCGCGCAATGGAGCGATTGGCGATCGGATCGAAAACAGACTGGGAAAAGATACCGTCCTGGGTGATTTCCTGGAAGCAGGTGAGTCGCCAGTTGCTGTCGGCGAGGGTGCGCTCGTAGCTCAACTCGGCCGAGACCACCCGCTCGGGAAGAAGGTCTGGATCGTTGACGTACTGCGAATTGGTTGTGGAAGTGTTTCCGTACAGTTCAAACACAGTGGGCATCCGTACCGCGCGGCCGCTTGCAAACTTTACGACCGAGTCGTCGCTGAGTTGGTAGGAGAGCGCGGCCTTCGGAGACCGATAGCTCTTTTCGCGTTCTGGCCAGGACTGGTTGAACGCGGGGTTGACCGGCGTGGCAGCAATCCGCGTGTAGCCCTCGCTTGCCCGCCAGGTTTCGGAGCGCAAGCCAGGCACGGCGAGCCACTGTGGCGCAAAGCGCCACGCGTTCTGGATGTAGACACTGTTCATCCGGGTGGTTCCACCTGTGTCGCTTGCCATCGATCCGGCTGGATCAACCATCCAGTTTGGTGTGGCAGTTGCGGTGCTTGCTGCAACGTTCGAGGTGAGATAGGTCAGCCTGTAGCGATCAAGCTGATAACCGAAATCCACGATGTGCGCTCCGCCCACCCCCGCGGGCCTCCATGTGCCGCGCAGCGCCATGTTGTTCCAGCCGGTCCCGTCGCCGCGCGCGATCGTGCCGGGCCCGCCCAGAAGTGCGGCTGGCAAGGTGTTGGTCCCTGCGTTACGGCGGTTGGTATCGCGCGTGTAGTCGTAGAGACTCGCGGAAGCGGCCCAGTCGAACTCTCCCTGCGTAGTGGTCTTGAGAGTGAGGCTGTGCATCTGATGCAGCAGATCCTCCCGGGTGAGAGGAAAGTCACCTCCCGTGAGCGCTGCGAACTGCCGTCCGTCGATCACGATCGGGCCGGAGGTGACCGGTGCGTCGGTTGCCGCGTTACGCAGGTAGGAGGCGGGCCTACCCTGCGAGTCGTTCTGCCACAGGCCACCAAGGTAGGTCATGTTCAGTGTTGGCGAGAACGCGTAGGCGAGCTTGAACTTGAGGTGATCCTGCACCGTTGCGTACTGCGTTCCTGATCCGACAACACGGATATCAGCGTTGGCGTTGTTGCGGTCGGCCACGGCGCCGCTCACCGGGACGCCAGCGCTGGTGGGCGACGTCCCTGTGCCCAGGGTTCGGGTGGCGAAGGTCTGGGGCTGCCCGGTGCTATCGAGTCGGCTTGCGCTGATCAGCCACGACCATGGGCCTGCACGGTTGCCGATCGAAGCGTCGGTGCGCCAGGCACGGAAGGTCTCGTCGGTGTTGTAGAGCCTGAACGGTTGGTGCACGTAGCTCGCACCCGCAGTTGCCTCGAATCCGGTGGGCATGCGTGTAATGAATTCAACCACCGCGCCTGCCGAGTTGCCTGGATACGCCGCCGAGTACGGTCCATACATCACGTCGACGCGATCGATTTCGGCCGGCGTGACCATGCTCCATCGCGGAGGAAAGCTGAGACCTTGCACGCTGTTGCCGAGGTAATTCGACAACAGGATGCCATCGGCATACACCATGGATCGCGCCGGGTTGCCAGTTCCCGAGGCGCGGCTCGAAAGCATCGCATGATTGTAGTCTCCGATATAGCGTTTGCGGACCAGAAGGCTCGGGAAGTACCTCAGCGCATCCTCGCTGTTCATCGCGTTGATGCGTTCCTCGATGTCGCGGGCGGTAATGCCCTCCATCGTGGTGGGAATGATGGTGGGCAGTGAACTCGGCCGTCCGGAGGTCACAACCACCACACCGGTATCCCGGCTGAGAGGGTTGTCCTGCGCGCCGAGTGGCCCATGGGCAAGGGCGGTCAGCGTGAGGGCGAGAGGCGCAAGCGGCTGGAGTGGCTGGCGGAAGGGGGCAGTGCCGTGCGCTGAAGCGCCCGGGCCGTGTTGTGCGTTCATTCGTATCTTCCCTTGATGTCGGTGCCGCGCGCTGGATGCGCGGCCGACCTGGAGTTGCGCAGGTGGAGGCGGTTAGGCGCGAGCGCTCAGTCGCTGCGCGAGGCCTCGGTGAGGAATCAAACTAGCGCAGGAGGGAAGGGGGGCCTCGGGAGGGAAGCGGCGGGGCGGTAGCCGACGCGAGATGGGCACGCTGCCGCGGGACGAGCGCGTGTGCGAGTGAACTGGGCGCTTCGAAGGTGCTCCAGCGCGAATCGAGGCGGTGCTCGGAGATGGAGCAAAGAGGGCAATGCAGGTCGAGGAAGCCCTCCACCGCATCACCGCTGCCATTCACCAGCACGATCTTGCCGCCATGGGCAGCGGTGCAAACCGCCTCGAGCGTTGAGGGGCTCACGATCGGAGATCCCGCAGTGGCACCCACGAAAAGGGCAAACCACGCAAGAATCAAGCGCCGAAGGAGGCGACCGCGCAGACGCTGTACCAACATAAGAAAAGGATAGCATGCTCTCCAGAGGCATCTCCAGGGCGGAGGGCCACTGCCAGTGGGTCTGACAACACTGCGGCGACAGGGCCTGAGGATCCTCTGGACTGCGATCGCGGCACGGGCTCAACGTCCGGACAGCGCGGCGGCCTTCACCAGACACCAGACCGGCGTGCCGACCGCGAGGCAGAGGTGGGCGCGCGCCCTTCGGCTGATTCGTGCAAGCAGCGGTTGGTCGGCGCAGCGTACTTCGGCGATCAGGTAGGCAGGATTGCGGTCGTCGACGATCGTCTCGATCCGTCCATGGACCTTGTTCTGAATGGTGCTGAGCACAGGCTCGGAAAGGCTGAGGCTCACATCGCTCGCGTTGATGTGCAGGCGCACCCTCGAGCCGATCTGGAGACCCTGAACGCCAATCCAGAACACGTCTGCGCCGAGTCCGATCGCGTACAGGTGGCATTCCGAATCCAGCGCCATGACCGTGCCCTCGAGGATTGCACCCGCTTCCCCACCAAGAAACAGCGCGGCGGCCGGGCTTGCGAAGATGCTGCCAAGCGCCCCGCTTGCCTGGGCAGTGCCGGAGTGCATGAGCACCACATGGTCGGCAAGCCGCGTGAGTTCCTCCATGGTGTGCGTGACGTAGAGCACCGGAATTCTCAGCGCCTTGTGCAATGCTTCGAGCCAGGGGAGGATTTCCCGCCGACGCCCCGGATCGAGGGAGGCAAGGGGTTCGTCGAGCAGGAGGATGCTCGGCTCGGTGGCCAGTGCCCGGGCGATGGCCACCCGCTGTCGCTCGCCCCCGGAGAGGCTCGAGGCGTTGCGTGCAACCAGATGTTCGATCCCGAGAAGCTTGAGCGCCTCGGCGAGTGCTGTGCGCGCCTCGATTCGGCCTACGCGCCTCACGCCATATTCGAGGTTTTCGCGCACATTGAGATGCTCAAAAAGGCTTGCCTCCTGGAAGACATAGCCAAGCTTGCGGGCCCAGGTTGGCACAAAGACACCACGGTCGTCGTCCTGCCAGACTGTGGAACCCAGTACCACGCGGCCGCTGCCCCGCTCGAGTCCGGCAACACAGCGCAGCAGGCTCGTCTTTCCCGAGCCCGATGCTCCGAAGAGAACCGTGATCCCCCCGGCGGGGAGGCGGAGGTCGACGTCGAGTTCGAAGTCGGCCCGCCTGAGCTTGATCGCCACCTCGAGTCCAGCGTCCACCGGCGCTTGCGTCACCTGGCGGCGCGCCAAGTCCTTCGGCGCTTCTGCGATGCGCCGCTCAGAGCGGTCCACGGTCGGTGCGCTTCTTGAGCCGAGCGAGCGCCACGAGCACTGCAAAGGAGAACACCACCATCCCCGCAGCGAGCGTGTGTGCCTGCGCATATTCCATCGCCTCGACATGCCCAAAAATCTGGGTGGAGACGGTGCGGGTCTTGCCGGGGATGTTGCCGCCAATCATCAGGACCACCCCAAACTCGCCCACGGTATGCGCAAAGCTGAGCACCGTGGCGGTGAGCAGTCCGGGCCTGGCAAGCGGAAGCGCCACGGTGAAAAAGACATCGAGCGGCTTGGCGCGCAGCGTGGCCGCCACCTCGAGGGGGCGCTGACCGATCGCCTCGAAGGCGTACTGGATCGGCTGCACTGCAAACGGCAACGAGAAGATGATGGAACCGATCAGCAGCCCTGTGAAGGAGAACGAAAGCACACCGAGGCCCAGCGCTTGCGTGATCTGCCCCACCCAACCCTGGGGACCGAGCACAACAAGCAGATAAAAACCCAGGACGGTGGGCGGCAGCACCAGGGGAAGCGTGACCAGCGCCGCAACCGGACTTCGCCAGCGCGAGCTGGTCTGCGAGAGCCACCAGGCCATCGGAGTGGCGATCAGCAGAAGCAGCGCGGAGGTGAGGCCTGCGAGTTGGAGGGTCACGACGACGGCCTGCCACGCCTCGCCGGTGATCGGTGAAGGCATCATGCAGCGGCGGGCAGCCTGGCGACCCTCAGCGCTTGATTCGCAGGATCGCGCGTGCGCAGTGTTGTGAGCCCCTGGATTGATGCGAGGACTGAATCGAGGATTGGTCCGAGGGTTGACTCGAGGATGGGTTCAAGGTTCATAACCGAAAGACCGGATGAGTGCCCTTGCCTTTTCAGTCTGCAGATATTTGAGCAAGGCGAGCGCAGCCGGGTTGTCCTTGCCTGGGTTGAGCAGTACGGCGTCTTGCCGGATCGGAGCATGCATCCCCGTGGGCACCACCCAGCCTGAGCCCTCCTTGATCCGGCCGTTCTCGAAGACCTGGGAGAGCGCCACGAACCCAAGCGGCGCATTCTCGGACGCAACAAACTGGAAGGTCTGCGTGATGTTTGACCCTTCCACTACCTTGGGGAGGATGCGTTCACGCAGTCCGAGCTTTTCAAGGGTTTCCATTGCCGCAGCTCCGTAGGGGGCAAGTTTAGGGTTGGCGATTGCGATCCTGTTGAAAGGAGCATTGCGCAGCACCTCGCCTTGCGCATCCACAAAAGATGGCCTCCTGCTCCAGAGGACAAGCCTTCCGGTCGCATAGGTGAATCGGGTGCCCGCGATACCGAAGCCCTCTTTCTCGAGCCTGTGGGGTGTTTCGTCATCGGCCGCCAGCAACACCGCGAAGGGCGCGCCATTACGGATCTGGGCATAGAACTGTCCGGTGGCTCCAAAGGCAAGCGTGGCCTTGTGGCCGCTGTCGCGCTCGAAATCCTGGGCGATCAGCTTCATCGGTGCAGTGAAGTTTGCGGCAACGGCCACCTGGACCTCCGCAGCGTGGGCCTTGAAACCGGCCGTACCCACGAGTATTGCGCAGAGCATGCGACGGCGAGAGGCTGAACACGGATCAGGCAGCATGGCTTACTGCGCTATGGTAAAAAGGAATAGCGTAGTCTATCACGCCTTGCGATCAGGGCACTGCAACCCCACGGGGCATGACTTCGCTGCGCCGCACCTCGATCCGCGGCGGGCTTGCGCGGAGGTCGACCGCGATGTCCAGCCCGTAGACCCTGGTGAGTCGCTCCTCGGTCAGGACCTCGGAAACCGTTCCGAGTGCAAGCTGTCGACCCCGATCCAGGAGCAGCAAGCGGTGGCAATACCTTGCGGCCAGCGCCAGGTCATGCATCGCCATGACCACCGCGTTGCCCTGCCCGGCGTGCTCACGCAGGGCCTCGAGAAGGCCATGCTGGTGGAAGAGGTCGAGCGCCGCAGCAGGTTCGTCTGCGAGCAGCACCCGCGGACGGCCGGCCAGCACCCGCGCCATCGCAGCACGCGCCTGTTCGCCGAACGACAGGCCAGGCACCAGGCGGTGTGCCAGATGTTCCACATGCATCCTGCGCATGGCCTCGCCGATCGCGTGCGCTTCGGTGTTTCCCCAGGGAAGCCGTCCCAGGCTCACCATGTCGTGCACCGTGAGCGACCAGACGCACTGCGGAGCTTGCGGCAGCAGCGCAAGGATGCGCGCGCGCTCCCGAGGGTGCACCGCACGCAGATCCTCCCCAAGGAGACGCAAGCTTCCACGGGCTTCGAGGAGACCCGCCAGGGCATGGAGCAGCGACGACTTGCCTGCCCCGTTGGGCCCGATCAGGCCGAGCAATTCGCCTGCGTGCAGATCAAGGGAGACCGGCTCGAAGCGACCCGGAACGCTGAGTCGGTCGAGCGTCATCAGCGGCATGGCAGGCTGCGGCGTGGCAGGCTGCGGCATGGTGGGCTGCGGCACGGCGGGCTGCGGCATGGCAGGCTGCGGCATGGCAGGCTGCTTCGTCGTGGGCTGTGTCATTGCAGCTCGTGTCATGGCGAGCTGTGCCATGTCTTGCGCTCCTTCCAGACCAGCCAGAGGAAGAAAGGCGAACCGAGGAGCGCAGTGATCACGCCGAGCTTGATTTCCCGGTCGGGCGGAATTTGCCGCACCAGGAGATCGGCAAGGCAGACAAGGAGTGCACCGAGGAGCGACGATGGCACCAGAAGGCGGTCGGGTCGATGCTTCACCCAGCCACGCAGCAAGTGGGGCACCACCAGGCCCACGAATCCAATCGCACCGGCCACTGCGACTGCAGCGCCTACGAGCATGGCTGCGGCAAGTATCACCCGGCGACTGTGGGTGGTGAAGACATACCCGAGGCTTTGCGCCACGTCCTCGCCAAGGCTGAGCGCGGCGAGAAAGGAGCGCTCTTTCCAGAGAATGAGCGCTCCGAGCGCAAGAGCTGGCGCGAGCAGCGCCACATGCTGCATCCCGCGCTCCGACACCGATCCAAGCAGCCAGAACACCAACTCCTGCATCGCGAAGGGGTTGGGTGCGAAATTGAGCGCGGTGGCGAGCAGTGCCCCAGCGATCGTGGACAACGCCAGACCCGCGAGCAGCAGGGTGGAGGCCCGGGCGGGACCTGCGATCCAGAGCAGGATGGTCAGAGTACCCCCTGCGCCGAGCAAACCGGCAAGGGTGGTCGACAGGATTCCCGCTTCAGGAAGAATGCCGTAGTAGAACACGGTGGCCGCACCAAGAGCGGCGCCCTGGCTCGCGCCCGTGAGTCCAGGGTCTGCGAGCGGGTTACGCAAGAGTCCCTGCAGTGCTGCGCCGCTCAACCCAAGAGCAGCACCCACGGCGAAAGCCAGCAGCGTCCGTGGGAGTCGGATTTCACCGATCACGATCGCAGCGTACGTGGCTTCGCCCGCAAGCCAATCGTGAAGCCCACGGAAGACCTCAACCTCCACCGGCCCGGTCGCCAGCGAGACAACCCCGAGCAGCGCCACGCCCACCCCAAGAAGGGGCGTGACCCAGGCGCTCATGTTCACCGCCGGAGTTGGTCCACCAGCGACTGTGCCCACGGCCCTGGACACTGCCAGCGCCACGCGTCGGTATGGATCCAGTGCTCCGGTGGCACCGCCCTGCGCAGCACAGGGTGCTGCGCAAACCGCTGAGCCAGCGCAGCATGCGCAGACCCCGACCAGACGATGCGATCGGGGGGGTGGGAGGCAAGGGTTTCGAGATCGAGCCGGATATGCCCGGCGCGCTCGAGGTAGTTGCTCCAGCCTGCATGCCGGATCAGGTCATGCTCGAAGGTGCCCTCGCCAACACCGTAGCCGTTGGGGCCAAGCAGGAGCAGGCGGCCGCGCGACGCGGCGGGTGCCGCGCGGGGTAGAACACCGGATGCGTTGCCGGGTTTCCTGGACTCCGCTGCCAGCGGTGGGAGAAAGGGTCGCGGAGCATCTCCTTCGTTCATTTCGCGGCCGAGCACTTCGAAGATGCTGCGCTCGACGGTGCGCAGTGCGTTGAGCGATTCAGGGTGCGCAGTGATCACGACCCGCAGCCCCGCCGCAGCGAGCCGCTGGCGCAGCAAGGCTGCGTTGAAATCGTTCACAACCACCCAGTCCGGCTTGAGCGCGAGGATCATCTCGAGGCTTCCGTCGTGGGAGGGGTGGCGCCCAGCGGCCGAGGGTGGTGGAAAGCGTTGCGCCCGCGGCGAGAGCCATAGCGTGTGCCCTGGCAGCGCGTAGTAGGCGAGTAGCCAGTCCGAACACACATCGAG
>Ga0194119_10010576_pt1 | contig 12124 bp, 10 predicted proteins | sample TA2MahC100mmetaG_FD_148620 | JGI IMG/M metagenome (GOLD analysis project Ga0194119, IMG submission 148620) | Freshwater microbial communities from Lake Tanganyika, Tanzania - TA2015018 Mahale Deep Cast 100m | ecosystem: Environmental > Aquatic > Freshwater > Lake | place: Tanzania: Lake... | reverse complement strand
GGTCTACTGTATTTGTAACCCCGGCGAATGGTCTTCTGGCTAAAATTTCAGGTTGGGTACGCCAACCGACACCCCCTTTTTTTCTGAAAACGTGCAACATCGCAAATAGCTCAAATATAACTTGACTTTAATATAAGTTTAACTTATTATAAACTTAACAAGTGGTTTGGTGAGCTATGGAAGAGATTTTCAAAAGAACTGTCATAGATGAGATCAATAAGTTCGTAGACAGCAATGACGTTATTGTTCTCCACGGGGCGCGCCAGGTCGGGAAGACCTACATTCTCCGTTACCTTCAAAATCAGTTGAAAGACAAAGGTGAAACAACCTATTTCATTGACCTCGAAGATTCCCGTTATGTAAGGATTCTTGATGCGGGGGTTGAGGCCTTTTTAAAACACCTTGAAGAAGAAGGGGTCACCTCTTCAGGTAAAAAGGGGAAATGTTTTGTTCTGGTTGATGAGATCCAGTACCTTGGCGATCCATCCTCTTTCCTGAAGTTAGTGGCAGACCATCATAGGCATATAAAGCTTATTGTTTCAGGCTCATCAAGTTTTGCCATCAAAACGAAATTCAAAGACGCTCTTGTCGGAAGGACAGTAAATTTTGAGATTTTTACTCTCTCGTTCAGGGAATTCCTTCTCTTCAACCAGTTTCATTTCGAGGAAGGAAAGGTCTACACTGAAAAGAAAACGGATGAACTCAGGGCAAAGTTCAAAAAGTACGTCCTTTATGGGGGTTATCCGAAGATTGTCCTGACACCTGAGGTGGATAAAAAGGAAAAATACTTGCAGCAAATCATAGACACCTATGTAAAAAAGGATATCAGGGACCTCGCCAGCGTAAAAGACATCGATAAGTTTAATAGACTGCTGGAGGCCCTTGCCAGCCAGAGTGGCCAGCTACTTAACGTGAAGGAATTGTCTAACACCACTCGGATTGCAGCTCAGACGATAGAGAAATATCTCTTTGTTCTGGAAAACACTTATATCCTTAGGTTAGTAAGACCTTTCAGCAGGAACATCCGTTCAGAACTCTTTAAGAACCCCAAAATATTCTTCTACGATTCAGGGCTCATGCAGATGCTCTGGTTGAAAGGTTTGCAAAAAGAAATTATCGGCCAAGTGTTTGAGACCGGAGTGTTTGCGGAATTGATAAAGAAATATGGCAGAGAAAATCTCTTTTATTGGCGAACGAAGGACAAGAAGGAGATCGATTTTATGCTGAAAATCAAAGACTCTCTCATCCCCATCGAGGTGAGGCTCAATTACGAGCAGTTTAATCCCACGGCGATCAAATACTTCAATGAACATTATGGTATAGACAATTACAGGGTGGTGGGCCTCAATGGCATACAGAAAGACCGCCATTGCGTCTATCCATGGGACGCATGATCATAAAATCATAGACGATCTTTTTCCTTCAATCGGATTTTCCGATTACCCCTCTCTACATATTGAATACCTTCCTGATCACCAATCGCTATTCACCAGTTCTTCAAGAAATTGCCATAAAATTGGATTTTTGGTATAAAAGGTCAACTTCCCGAGGTGATTGGGGCAGAAATATAAGAATTCAAATCGAGATTGAGTAATTATTGTCTCACTCGGGGAGAAAAACCCTCGCCTTCAGGCGAAGACTTTAGTATGCACACTGTGTGCAGGTTTTTTAGATTTCCCCTCGTGAGGATTTCTGTGCTGTTTGTTTTGTCTTTAGCTGACTTCAGTCAGTAGAGAATCCACCAGCTTGTAGCTGGTGGTAGTTCAATTCCCTTTGTCCCTACGTCCCTCAATTTACAAAGGGTGCCTTTTATATGATTATCAGGTCTCATTCGCAATATGGAGATATGCGCCAATCGACTTTACCGACAGGAAGGGAAAGAAGAGGTGAAGATCTTAATGAATTGCAGCATGGCCTTAGTGACATATTTGTTTTTCCGGTAGTAGATTCCATAATCCATCTTCCCAAATAAATGACTTACGTCCACAGACCAAAATCTCTTTTTATCTTCCGGGGTAACCGCAAAAGAAACCGTGATTGTCACGCCAATACCCTTCTCCACATAATTCCTTAAATTCTCTTCAAGGTCGGTCTCCATCACCACGTCATAGGGAAGGTTGCTTCGGGCAAAAGCATCATCAACTAGCCTTCTCAGTACGGCTCCCTTTCGATATAAAATAAGGGGAAGTCTGCTAATAGCTCGGAGGTTGATAGCCTTCTTTTTTTGCAGAGGATGGTCCTTGGCCGTCAAAAGAACCAAACCGAACGATCTCCAATGCTTAAATGTCAATTTCCTAAATTCTGCTTGATTCACCTTCGGTACGATTGAAAGATCGACCTCGTCATTTGAAACCAAAGAAACCAACTCTGTGGCAACCGCTCCGCTGATCAACTTAAACCTGATCTTAGGAAATTGTTTTGCAAATCTGTCAATAACATCTTCTAAAACGTAGCTCATTATTCCGTTCGTCGTGGCAATGGATAAGTGGCCATATTTAGAGCCCCGGATATCTTCAGAGAGTTTTATCAAGTTATCCAGTGCATCTAAAAGCTTATCCACACCAACTGACAACACTTCCCCTTGCTTTGTTAATTTGCTGACATTCCCAAGCCGCTCGAACAATTTAATATCCAATTCTTTCTCCAATTTTCTGATCTGGTGGCTAACTGCGGACTGGGTGATGAACAAATTTCTTGAAGCAATGGAGTAACTCCCGGTTCTAGCAATTTGCTGAAAAGCTTTCAGTTGGTCAATTTCCATCTATCCTCCTCGCCAACCTTTAGAACAAAGGCACAAAAGTGTTATAAGACCAATCCTTTGAACCTCCGTAACTGTATGAACAATGGTCATATGGTAAACAAAAAAGATTCATTTGACAATATGCTTTCATGGGAATTACCATGTCTTGGGGTGGTTTTACTCGACACCAAAGTTGAAGTCAGCGTTCAGAGGAGGATAAAAGTACTGAATGCAAGACAAGACACTTCAACAAAGAAATCCCTACAGGCATGGCGCGAATCCAGTAGAACCTGACCACAAATTGATCACCAGGGATTTCGGGGGGGAGCGTAACGGGTGCGGTGGTACTAATGATTCCAACCGCGCGAATGGAGGAGAAAGCAGCCCCTCGATATGGAAAAATAGTTAAACAGGCTGCGAATGCTATTTCCGCTCAAAACGGAAATGAACGTTCATAGCTCAACGAAGAACCAAAAATATGGACGCTGAAACGCTTTTGCAAAACATAACCTCCGGAGTCGAAGCCCTTTCTACTAACAGCAGTGCCGGAAGTCATCTGGAGAGGAAAATGGAACAATGAAGATCTCGGGAGCCAGGTTCGTTGCGGAGACACTTAAAGGTTACGGCATAACGCACGTGTTTTACGTTGAGGCGATCCTCAGGCGAGCGCTCGTAGAGATGGAGGCTCTTGGAATTGAACGTATTCTAACCCATTCGGAAAAAGCTGCGGCGTATATGGCGGATGGATACGCGCGCGTTTCGCGCAGACCGGGTATCTGCATGGCACAGTCCGTGGGCGCCGCCAATTTGGCCTCGGGGCTGCAGGATCCCTTTCTGGGTCTCTCCCCTGTTATAGCGATCACAGGCAGAAAACCTCCCATTGCCCAGCATCGAAATGCTTATCAGGAAATCCTGCATTCGAAGATGTTTGAGCCGGTGACGAAGCTCACTGCATGCGTGGAAACAGTCGAGCAACTTCCACACTTGCTCCGCCAGGCATTTAGGGAAGCCGTGAGTTCCGCCCCCGGGCCGGTCCATCTTGATTTTCTCGGATATGAAGGAGAACTGACGGATCTTTCCGAAGCCCCTATCGAAGTCCTTGTGGAGGACCGATTCCGCCAATACCCTCCGTTTCGGCCTGAGCCCGAACCGGGTTCCGTGCGGGAGGCATCTGAGATTTTGAAGGCGGCTAAAAGACCCGTCATCGTTGCGGGGGGCGGCGCAGCAGTTTCAGCGGCCGGCCCTGAGGTCATAGAGCTCGCGGAGACGCTCTGCATTCCTGTAGCCACCTCTTTGAACGGAAAAGGCATCATTCCTGAGAACCATCGACTAGCGGTAGGCGTCGTTGGATCGTATTCGCAATGGTGTGCAAACCGTGTTGTCTACGAATCAGATTTGGTCCTCTTTGTGGGGAGCCGGACAGGAGACCAAGTGACCAACAATTGGACCATCCCAGGGAAGGCCACAAAGGTTATTCAGATTGATGTCGACCCGACAGAACTCGGAAGGAATTATCCGAACGTGGTCAGCTTGGCAGGCGATGCAAAGGCCATTTTAAGAGTGATGGGAGAGTATTGTTATATGCCCTCCCCACATAGAACTGCATGGTCGGAGTACGCGCACGGCTTGGTTGAGCAGTGGAACGCGGAATTTTTTCCTCTTCGTTTGTCCGATGCCGTCCCAATCCGTGTCGAACGGCTCTGTGAAGATCTCACTAGAACCCTTCCTCCAAATGGTATTCTTGTGTCCGATACCGGTTACGCGGGGATCTGGACCGGAGCTATGGTAAGGCTTCATGACAAAGGACAATCCTATATTCGTGCAGCGGGATCTTTGGGGTGGGGGTTTCCTGCAGCCCTCGGCGCAAAGTGCGCTGCCCCCTCGAGACCGGTCATTTGTTTCATAGGGGACGGAGGATTCTATTACCACCTGAGCGAACTGGAAACGGCGTTGCGCCGCCACATCAATGTCGTTGTTATCGTGAACAACAATTCGTGTTTTCGGCAGTGCTTGGAAGGTATTAATCACGCCTACGGTGCAAGAGCAGGGGCAAAGGAAGCCATGTATAAATTTATCCCAACGAATTTTGCCAAAATTGCCAAGGATTTCGGATGCGAGGGAATCCGGGTCGAAGAACCCAGTCACATTATCCCGTCACTCAAAAGAGCACTGACATCAGACAGAACGACGGTGATCGACGTGGTGACCGACGAGGGATGCCGCCCTCCAAGCCCCTGGATGCCGGAATAAAATCGACGACGGTTATGGATGCGAAACCCTATATCTTGAAACAGGATCGATCGGCGGAACCCAGTCAGATGTCGCATGCTGGAAGGCTTTGGAACATGATAACGGCTGCCATACTCATGCCATCGCATAGTTCAACTCCAAGAAGGTGCACAGATGATGGCTTGGTGGTGTTGAAGCTTATACAGCTGGCCTAATATTTTCACTACATCGAAGGAGGAGTTTTCTATGATCGTATACATCAATGGTGATTACATGAGTGAGGAAGAGGCCAAAATATCTGTTTTCGACCATGGATTTCTCTATGGGGATGGGGTCTTTGAAGGGATCAAAGCCTATAATGGGCGAGTCTTTGCACTCGATGAGCACGTCGATCGCTTCTACGAATCCGCACAGTCCATTCAACTTGAATTACCGGTCGGCCGCGACGAGATGAAAAAGGCCATCGTTGAGACTGTCAGACGCAATAATTTGAGAGATGCGTATATCCGTCCCGTGGCGAGCCGAGGAAAAGGTGCCCTGGGGCTTGACCCAAAAAGTTGTGCGGAAGCAACAGTGGTTATCATGGTGGATGCCGAAATCCGTCATCCTGAAGATAAAGGTGAAACATCTTTAAGTCAAAAAGGAATAAGGGTGATCACCACCGCTTTTCGACGCAACGGTCCGGATGTTCTCAGTCCACGGATAAAGTCGACCAACTATTTGAACAACATTCTGGCCAAATTACAGGCCAATGCCGTCGGGGTTCAAGATGCCGTCTTCTTAAACGAACAGGGCCTTGTCTGCGAGCTGACGGGCGATAACCTGTTTATTGTGAAACACACTCGGGTCATAACCCCACCGCTTTGGCTGGGGATCCTGGATGGCATCACGCGACGAACCATCCTGCGGATCGCTAAAGAGGCAGGCATGGAAGCAGTGGAAGAACCTTTAACGCTTCATGACTTATATACCAGTGATGAATGTTTCTGCACGGCCACTCGTATCGAAGTGGCCCCGATCGTGTGGGTTGACGGGCGGCAGATCGGAAGCGGAAACCCTGGTCCTATTACGACACAGCTTACAAAAACATTTTTTGAAAAAGTTGACAGAGAAGGAACTCCGATATACAGTGGATGAAGACAGACTTCGTCAAGGTGCTTTGATGGCATGCCGGACTTGGCGTATACGAGGAAAAGAGAGAAATGTCGGATACAAGGAAAGCGTCCGCTAAAATGGCCCAAACCGTTTTGGGCTTGATTCATCCAGATGATCTTGGAATAACTTTGCCTCATGAACATCTGCTCATCGATATGGCAATTTGGTTTGTTGAGCCGACAGCGCCTGAGCTAAAACCACTGGCGTTCGAACCAGTGAGTTTCGAAAACATCAGCTGGATTATGTACAATCAGTACAACAACTTGGATAACGTGCGCTTGTTGGATGAGGATCTTGCGATCAAGGAGGCGATGCTTTTTAAGAAAGAAGGCGGAAGCACGATTGTCGACGTTACCAGTGCCAGCTTATCTCGTGACGTTTTGGCGCTGAAACGCATATCCCAGGCTACGGGCCTTAACGTCATCATCGGGTCAGGCCATTATGTCGTGAACGGGACAGGATGTCAGGAATTGGATAGAAAAACTAAAGATGAGGTTGCCGAAGAAATCGTTAGAGACATCCTTGTCGGTGTTGGCAAAACTGCAATCCGAGCTGGAATTATAGGCGAAATCGGATGCTCATGGCCTTTGCAAGACAGGGAGAACAAGGTGCTTAGCGCCTCTGCTCGCGCACAAAAGCGCACAGGAGCTGCCATCACCATTCATCCAGGTCGCCATGAGCGTTCTCCTATGGAAATTATCGGGGTTCTTGATGATGCCGGAGCGGACATCAGTCGAGTTATCATGGGGCACATCGATCGGACCGGTTTCTTGCCTGCCACGAGGTATGAAATAGCAACAACAGGTTGTTACCTTGAATATGACATCTTCGGCGGCAACCCGTTCTACCCTCTACACTTTGGTGTCTTCAATAGACCTTGCGATAGAGAGCGAATTGAGCAAATTATGGATCTCATCGATAGAGGGCATTTGGAACAGATTCTCATATCGCAGGATACCTGCCTGAAATCAAAGCTCGTCCGCTATGGAGGTCAAGGTTACGCACATATTTTGCGCAATATTGTGCCACAAATGTTGGCCCGCGGTATCACTGAGGAGCACATCAAAACGATCATGGTAAAGAATCCGAATCGATTTCTCTGTTTTGTTTCGCCGAGTGACCAGAATGATAGAGGATAAGGAGGTTTAGATGTCCGCCTCACCTTTGAACCAGCATGACAGGCTAAGTGGGGTCATCGGAATGCTCATCGGCCTGGTTTTCTGTATTGGTTCCGTTAGCCTGGGCCTGGGAGAAATACACCAGCCGGGTCCGGGGTTTCTTCCTTTCTTAGTGGGGGCAGTTCTCGTATGTCTGTCGGCCATCATTTTCATTCCAACCCTGAGGAAAGAAAAGAGCGTGCATCGGCAAGAGATTGGCCGTGGACTCCGAAAATACCGTAAGGGCGGATTGATCGTGCTGGCATTGGTTTTCTACAATTTTTGCATTGGTTTCTTGGGATTCTCATTGACGACGTTTCTCTTCGTGGTTTTTCTGATCAAGATTGTGGAGGCCCAGGGCTGGACCCGAACCCTCGTGACGGCGCTGTGCTCTGCTGCAGGGTTTTATTTCGTTTTTCAATCATGGTTGATGCTGGACCTGCCCACCGGGCCTTGGGGTTTCTAGGAAATGGACGTCCTTCAACATCTGATTGTCGGTTTTCGCGTGGCCTTGGAGCCGATGAACCTTCTCCTGTGTTTCTTGGGATGTCTAGGAGGGACACTGGTGGGGGTTCTGCCAGGATTCGGACCTACAGCGGCAATGGCACTGCTCCTGCCCGGGACTTTTCATTTATCTCCTGTCTCAGCCATCATTATGTTGTCCGGTATCTACTACGGTGCCATGTACGGAGGCTCCACCACTTCCATCCTGGTCAACATTCCGGGAGAAACGGCGTCGGTGATGACGTGTCTCGATGGCTATCAAATGGCCCGCAAAGGTCGCGCCGGACCGGCCTTGGGGATGGCTGCCTTTGCATCCTTTATCGCCGGGACGATCGGGGTCATCGGCCTGATGCTGCTTGCACCGCCCCTGGCACGGTTTGCCCTCAAATTCGGCCCGCCCGAGTACTTTTCCTTAATGCTGCTCGGACTCACAATGGTGAGTTACCTCTCCCAGGGATCCATGATCAAGGCCTTCATCATGGCAGGGTTGGGACTTCTTCTCTCTTTCATCGGTACGGATATCATCTCGGGGGTATCGCGATTCACTTTTGATTTTATGGAGCTCCGGGAAGGCGTGGGGATCATTCCTGTCCTGATGGGTGTCTTTGGGGTGGGGGAGATCCTCTCCAACGCCGAGGAAGAAATGGGGCGGGAAGTTTTCACCCAGAAGATCAAAGGCCTTCTCCCATCCCTGAAGGATTGGATGGACAGTAAATGGGCCCTGATCCGGGGCGCTCTGTTAGGGTTCTTCCTGGGAATTTTGCCGGGAGGCGGTGCAGCGATTGCCTCATTCATGGACTACGCGCTGGAAAAGAGACTCTCCAAACACCCGGAGCTCTTCGGCACCGGAACCATTGTAGGTGTTGCCGGGCCGGAGAGTGCAAATAATTCGGCCACAGCCGGGGCTTTCATCCCCCTGTTGACCCTCGGTATACCGGGCAACGCGGTGACGGCTCTGCTTTTAGGGGCCTTTATGATTCATGGTACCCAGCCTGGTCCTCTGATGATGCAGCGGACGCCGGATCTCTTCTGGGGGATCATCGCCAGTATGTACGTTGGAAATATCATTCTCTTGATCCTGAATCTTCCCCTTATCGGCATGTGGGTGCGAATCCTGAAAATCCCGTATCCGATTCTGTCTCCGCTTATCCTTTTATTTTGCATTGTGGGAGCCTATTCTCTTAATGGCAACCTCTGGGATATTGCTATCATGATTTTTTTTGGGGTTCTAGGACACGTGATGAGGAAAGCGGGTTTTGAAGGGGCCCCCATGATTCTGTCCCTGGTGATCGGCCAGATGTTTGAAAATGCCTTCCGCCAGTCTCTCTTAATTGGGGATGGAAGCTTTTTGATTTTCATCAGACGCCCTATTTCGGCAGCGTTGATCGCTATTTCCGTTTTCCTGATCTTTACGGCCGCATTTCGCAGGAAGATTCCTCAAACAAACTAACGAAGAAGAAAGGAGATTGGTGCAATGAGAAAGATGATTTTAGTAGGCATGTTGGTTGGAGTTTTAGGAGTGTTCTTTTCTCTGTCCTTCGCCGCGTTTCCGGAGAAACCGATTCAAATTATCAATCCCTTTGCGGCGGGTGGTGAGACGGATATGATCTTGCGGATCATCGCCAATGCCGCCCCACCCCATTTCGGCCAGTCCCTGGTTGTGGTGAACAAGCCCGGAGGAGGAGGGTCCATCGGCATCCAGTATGTGGACAAATCCAAGCCCGATGGATACACCATCCTCTCCGGCTCCTTAGCCACCCTTCTGCTCCACCCTCACATGGAGAAAGTGCCCTACACGTATAGGAATTTTAAGGTCATCGGCCAGTTTGGCATCAGCCAGATTGGTTTATTCTCCAAAGCGGATACTCCCTGGAAAGACTTTCAGGGGTTCGTAAAGTATGCCAAGGAGCACCCCGGGGAGATTAAGTATGGATCTGCCGGAGCCGGGACCATAGGGCACCTGTTGATGGAATCGATCTCCCTGACGGCGGGCGGTTTGAAAATGGTTCACGTTCCCTATGCAGGAACGGCCCCGGCTCTTACCTCACTGGCTGGAGGCCACATTCAGGTTTCCATCGGGGATGTCCCGCCCGCCATCCCATTGATGGAAGCCAAGCAGATCACTCCCCTGGTTATCACCAATACCCAGCGGGTCAAAACGCTGGCCAATGTCCCGGCCCTGCCTGAATTAGGCTTCAGGGGCGTGGATGTCTGGAAGGCTCTGTTTGCACCAGGTGATACGCCCCCAGCCGTTGTTAAACATCTGGAAAAAGCTCTTGACGCCACCCTCAAAGATCAGAATTGTATTGCTGCTCTGGCTAAAATTGGGCAGGAGCCCGACTTCATAGGGACGGAGAAATTTACAATCAAGATGATGGAAGATGATAAATGGCTGGCAGAGATTGTAGCCAAATTAGGGTTGGCCAAAAAATGATGAGATCGCAGCGGTACTCTGCTTATCCGGATAAAAAGCAACGCCTCGCCTGAATTTTGGAGGTTTAGATAAAGGGCAATGCCTTGCTCCCCACGGGATAGAGGGGAGCAAGGTCTGGGAGTAGGTTCGCGCTCAGGGGGAATGAGTGTTTCAGGAGTGTTGTTGGCGAAGGGTCGCGACAGATGTCATGTGAGCTGTCCCCGTCATCGACAGGGTTTTTCTCTCTCAGTTTTTTTTGTACCACGCGCCGATGACGAACATCGCTCTTAGTAGCACGCCGGCTTCACTCACACCAACTGGGGTAGTGCTACTTACATTGACTCATCGTGACGAATGCACCATTAGATTCATCCTCGTAAACACGATTCCATCTTCTGTAATGAGGAATATTCTATATAATATCTCAAGGAGGAACACATGGGGATTTTGGTGGAACCAATCAAGGGCATCAAGGAGGTGAAGAACTACATCAATGGGGAATGGGTCGACTCATAAGGACAGATTGTCGATGTGGTCAATCCATCTGAAAACAGTGAAAACACTGAAAACAGGAGCAGTGAAAACAGGGACGTTGGGTTAAATACAACTTCCCTATATTCGTAGCAGTAAAAAAGCGTGCGGCCAGCCCTGATAACCTTTTGTGGTCGAAACTCAGTTTCGGGATTCCGACCCTTGGCACCAGATTTTATCACGCGTCATTATGCCTTAGGTTTTTAATCTTCAACTTTACCCATCCCTTCATCGGCAACCTTTAGCCTATTGCCTTAATAATAAATGTTACCAGAAAGGATCGTTTGTAAGAGAGTGTTTAGATCTTGAATAAATTGACATGAATGAAAAACGCGCAACGGGACGTAGGTTCTGAAACAACTTGCCAATTTTCTGAATGGGCTATGATCAGGCATCGGTAATTCGGTATTGGCTTAAATCTTAGATCTCATCCGTAAAAAGTTCAATCTGATAGGTTTTCTATTCTTATCCCTTTACCTTTTTTAAGGCTTTCCCTGACTGATGCAACTCGCGCTAAAAACCTGGGATCATGCTCTCACTTCTGACAGGGCAATCCTTTTAATTTCTTCTCTCCTGTTTCCCCTTTCCTACAGTAAGTCTCTTTTCCAGAACCAATCCGGCAAACTTCAGCCTCTCTCATCAGAAGATCGCATAGAGCATAGTGTGGGAAAATCGTTAGGCGTGAGGAGTGAGGGGCAAGGGGGAGTTATCATGGACGATGGACGAAGGATGAGGGACAATAAACGATGAACCGTGAACAGTGAACCATGAACAAAAGACAATGAGAGTTGAAATCCATCTGTCTAACATTTTACAATTCGTCCGATGGAAAAATTGGATTGCCTTTTTGTCCATGTCCCCAAGTTACAGAACTATTACCGGCCCATTGGTCAGTTCATCTGGATCAACTTCCTTCCCATGGGACTCTTAGGTCTGGCAGATCTTCTCCAGAGGAACAAGATTTCCACCGAGGTTGTCCACCTGGGAGTGGAGTGGATCGAAGACCCCCGCTTCTCGATTGTCGACTATATCAAAGAGAAGAGTCCCCGGATCATTGCGCTTGATCTCCACTGGCACCATCAGAGTTATGATGTCCTTGAAGTGGCAGGAAAAGTGAAGCAGGCCTTCCCCTCCGTCTATGTTTTACTTGGAGGATTTACGGCAAGCATCTTCCATGAGGAGATTCTGAGGAATTTTGATGGGGTCGATGGAGTGATCCGGGGAGAGGCGGAAACTCCCATCCTGGAATTAGCCCACGCCATCCATCAGGGAGAAAAGGATCTCTTCTCCATTCCGAACCTCACCTGGAGAAGAAATGGGAGGATTATGATCAATCCTCTTTCTTATGTGGCCACTGAAGAGGATTTGAACCGGCTCTCTTTCACGAACTACCCT
>Ga0194119_10010572_pt1 | contig 12127 bp, 18 predicted proteins | sample TA2MahC100mmetaG_FD_148620 | JGI IMG/M metagenome (GOLD analysis project Ga0194119, IMG submission 148620) | Freshwater microbial communities from Lake Tanganyika, Tanzania - TA2015018 Mahale Deep Cast 100m | ecosystem: Environmental > Aquatic > Freshwater > Lake | place: Tanzania: Lake... | reverse complement strand
TTTGCTATCAACCAGGACACCGTCAAGGTCAAAACAGATGAGTTTGGTCATGGTCAAAGCCTCTGTCCTTTGTTGGCATCAACTTGGCTGAAGAACTTTTGATCCCTGTGCTCTTTCTGGTGATAAACCGTGCAGTTGTAAGCGCACTTGAAATGCACAAACGGACGTAAGCGATTCGTCCACTCCAGGTCTTCTTCCTGCATGTGACCCAGGGATTCATTGAAGGGTACTTCCAGGAGCAGGTCTCTGTGGACGCAGAAGATATTGCCTGAGATGTACACATCTCCTTGGTGTTGCCAGTCGCTGTAGTTGTAAAAGACACGTCGATCTAATTCCCGTGGACCATCGAAGCCACTCCAGTCGTACCAAAACCTTTTACCATCTACGCGTTGTTGCGGGAACGCAAGTACAGACCAGGGATATTCCAACTCGAAACGGTGGAGTGCTTGGTACCAGTGGGGGCTGAGTGTTAAGTAGTCATGTAGTAAACAAAGGCGTTCATATTGTGCTTCTTGGGCAAGCACATTCTTTTTCTTGGTAATCCACAGGCGACGTACTGATTCATCGAAAGGAATGAACCGAAGGTTTGGATGAGCCAGATCTGTAGCTAAATCTTCGGGGCATTCAGGACCAATCAAAAGAATTTCATATTCATCCAGGTCTTGGGCGTGGATTGAATTGACACATGTAATAAGGTGTTCTGGATTGTCGTACCCAGTGCAAATACCGAAGGTGATTGGTGTTTCGTGGTAGTAGTCCTGATTGGAAAATGTATATTTTTGTGACATCTCCAGGCGTTTGCGGTGATGCGCAACAACCTCAGCGGAGGGAACTACTTCAACGTCATGTTTGATTTCGGCATGGATGAGTGGGTCAACAATGACTTCATATCCATTGTCACGAAGGGAACGGCAAAAAGCCCAGTGCTCGCAACCTGCTTTTCCGTCCCATTGGACATTGAATTCCAGGGCGTCTGCTTTGATTAGTGCGACTGAACCAAAGGCACTCGATACACTTACCGGTTCTTCTGCCTCCCAGGTTTCACGGTCAATTGGAGACAGGAATGGGTTGGAGGCGAAGGTCATCGCCTGGTTACCATCGGCATCAATCAATGCCCAGCTGTCGTAATAAGACGGCAAGCCAGTCTCTTCAATAGCATCGGTAACGTCTTGAACAGTATTGGGTGTGATCATGCCCCAGCTGGGGTTGTCGTCCAGGGCGTCAACCATTCGTTGAATCTGGTCGGGACGGAAGGCCACATTGGTATCGGCCACCAGGAGATAATCGAAATCCCAGTAGTCAAGGAGTTGCAGGCACATGTTGCGGTACCGTGCCAACCACTGGGTTCGTTCGGTTGACTGGACACTTCCCCATTGTTTGGAATCATTGTGCTCACTGATGAGAAACCCTTTACGGGTGTCAAGCCAGGAACGCAGGACAAATGGGGTTGTATCTGTGGAGTCGTTCTCCAGAAATGCGTAGATGAATCGATATTTTTGGGGGATCAGCTCGTCTTCCAGCCACTCGTAGTTGGCAACGGTTTGTTCGGTTCCTTGTCCATTGTTGCGCCACAAAGTGAGAACGGCGATACGCTTGGCAACTGGCGGCATGGTGATCTACAAATCCACCCTAATGTACTCAATTTCCCGTTCTAAAAGTTTTTTTTCATAAAAATCTGCAAGCTCGGTGTCAATATCCTCGAAAATCTTGCCATCCAGGCTGAGGACTGGATACGCATCTACGTCTTCCAGGTAGAAGCGGGTCAGCTGACTAGCCACAGACCAACTCCCAAATCCCTTTGCCTGTAAGGAGTTCCAGCCAAAGGACCGATGAAAGAGTAATCATTGCCACACGCCCGTTGATTCGCTCGGCATACCAGAGAAAGTCGGCTGGATGGGTGGGAATATTCCAGAATTTCAGATCGGGGCACTCATCCCAGATGTATTTGATGGTCTCAAATAAGACCCAACTGAGACAATTGAGATAACCACGTATGGCAAGGATGAGTTTGTTCATTTGAAGACTCCGTTGATGATCACAATGTCAATAAGGGCAACCGTAAACATGGACGAGAGGATAAGTAAGACCACTAATCTGAACTCACTCATTGTCTGCGACTCATTTGAGTCTCAAATAACTTAAAGGATGTTTACAATATAACTAATAAATCAGGTTATGAATGACCTGCAGAACTAAAGATCAGTGGCAAAGCAAGCTTTCGGACCTCAACAAAGGGCCGGCTCGCATCACTCTTAACGGTAAAAGGCACTACGTCACGCCACTGCCATGTGGTCCGGCACCGTCTGTAACCACAATCATTTCTGAAACCGCATCAGAAGCCAACAAGAAAAAGTTGGAGATGTGGTCCAAGGCAAACCCTGGTGTGAAGGAGGTTGCTGCTGAACGTGGCACGGCGGTACACTACGGGATGGAACAGTACTTAAAGGGGAACAAGGCCCCTGAAATCCCTGATGGCTACCAGGATTTTTGGTCGGGCATGCCGCCAATTCTTGATCAATTTGAAGAAGTTCTTTGGGCGGAATCGCCTGTTGACGAACGTTTTAATTTCACTATTGGTGCCGATGACGTGGCTCGCGTCTGGGGTTGCGATGACGAAGGTCGCGCTTGGGCTGGTGCTCCTGACATTATTGGTGTGGTTAATAACAAGCTCACTCTTGCCGACTTAAAAACCAGCGTCAAACCGTATAGCCGCAAGTGGCCTAAGGACTTGGAGAAGGGATCGCCTGAATGGCGGGACTTGCTTGGTGGTCATATGAAATTCAAAAAGACTTGCAAGCAGCTGGCGGCATACGACCTGGCAATTGAACAAACTTTGGGTATGAAGGTCCAGCAGGCAGCCATCTTGGTTTCTACGCCAGTACGTACTCAGATCTTTAAGATTTCCAGGAATTTTTTGAATTTGTTGCGGGAAGATTGGTTCAAAATCGTTGAGGAATACTACAAGCAGGTCGAAAAACATGGAAACTATGACCCGGATTTGATCTGAGATGTTGAAATTATTCCTTCAACAGAATATTGATGCCATCGTCAAGTGGCTAAAGAAGGTTTGGTTTGAGGCAAAGCTGGCGGCTCGTCTCAAAATGATCGAACTTGAGAACCAGGTTGAGTCGGAGTTGGAGAGGGAGGAACAAGCTAAGCCGAAATATACGGAACATCCGATCAATCCTGAGCTTCAGACCGGTGAGTCTCGTTTGTTGGGTGGGGCGATGCAACTGAGTGCGCCATGGAGCACGTTGTCACAAAACGAAAAAGATCGACGCATTGATCTGGCTGTATCAACGTCTTCTGCTATAGAAACCAGTGGTGACAAAGGATCTCAAAATGAGACAGATAAGTCTTAAAAGATTTTAGGAATGCATAACGGTCGGCTTGGATTGGTCACCGTAGGATGATTAAAGTTTCAATTCCCACCCGATGGACGTTCACGTCGCAACGGGAGAGTGGATAAATACCCTCATTAACCGTATGGCACATGCGGCGGATGGGGACTGTTTTTATCTGCCTTCCCAAATGCATCTTCATGCATTTTTGTTGGCAAAAGAAAGCTCTTTCCCTGAGCGAAACTTTAGAGTGGAAGTAGAGGAGAAACAAGCAGCATGACGAACAAGAACAAGCAAGCCCTTCGTCCAGGGGAAATCAAGCTCGGTTTGATTCCGAAAGATTGGCCCTTGACCCCACTGGGGGGAAACAAGGATCCATACGTCAATGGCTGGCAAACCAAGCCATTTAGTGTCGTTGAAATAGAAGACGAAATTACTAAAGGTAAGTGCAAGGCTGTCGGACTGATCGGCGGTCCTGTTTATAACCATCCATATGGTTTTGTCTGGGTTGATGTCGATGGTCCTTCCGTCTATCAGCTCATTGAGCAAGTGTCGGACCTGCCCCTCCAGGAGGCACTGCCGTCAACTTTGACGATTTGCAGCGGGAAGATTGGTCGTGAGCGGAAGCTGTACAAATTAAATCGAGAAAAACACAAGCATTTTGTCCGTAATAAGTACACGTGGCATGCAGAGGAAAATAAAGAAAAGCTTGAGATCCTTTGGCAAAAGCACCAGGGCGTTCTCATGGGGTTGCACCCTGAGACGGACGGTTACTTTACGGCAGAGGATGGTGGGTTTGAGTGGATTGAAACTCTGCCTGAACTGCCGGACTGGATTCTGCAGGCCATCATCCAAAAGAACGTAAGGCAGGGGGTTCCGGCAGGGGAAACCACACGGATTGTTGGTCCGTCGTTCGCAGTACAGGCGTCAATCAACCTGGAACGCGACATGCAACTTGCCACCGAGGCAATGTGGGCTATGCCTCCAGAGGCAGCGGATGATTACGACATTTGGATTACGGTCGGTCAGTCGCTTCATGCACTGGATGAATCCTTGCTTGAAGTGTGGGAAGAGTGGTCGAAACAATCCGAGAAGTATCGGGATGGTGAATGCCACAAGCGGTGGCTTTCATTCTCGAAAGGTGGGGGACGCACCCTTGGCTCCCTCATTTACATGGCTAAGGAGCATGGCTGGCAGGAGTCGCAGGACTACCGGGCGATGAACGTCGATGATGACACGCTAGAGCACGTGTCCAATCTGTTACCTCAAATTGAGCAGGATCTTGGTATGAGTCCAGAAGTGTTGGAGGCTGCGGCCCAGCCATCGGTAAAGAAAACGATGTTGCGGCCAGGGAAGCCGGAATACCCATCAAAGAAAGAAAAAGAGCAGCGGCCCAAGAACGCATCATCGGATGTCATCGTCGATTTGCTTCTGCAAATGTACCAGGGAAATCTGAAGTACAGCATTCAGCACGGGCAATTCTTTCTGTATGAGCATGACACCAAGGGTCTTTGGTCTCCATTGACCAAGGTTGAAATGCTGGGTGACATCCGCTCCAAGCTGAAGACGAAAGGTGTATCGGATCTGTTGCCTGGTGGGTTTAATACCCGGATGATGAACGATATGTATGACCACCTCCAGACCTTGTTGTATTTCAGGGAGTGGTACGACGGTACAGACCATTTGCTGTTTACGAATGGCGTCCTGGATATTCACACGAGGGAGCTGCTGCCGTTCAATCGTCAAATGCATATGACGCAACAAATGCCATATGCGTATGATCCGGCTGCCACTTGTGAAGAAATTGTTAAGTGGCTGAAGCATATTCAGCACGACAGCTGGGAACGTGCTCAGGTGCTAAGGGCGTGGCTGCGGGCTACACTTCTTGGTCGTTATGAGATTCAGAAGTTTGTTGAGATTGTCGGACCAGGGAAATCAGGGAAGTCGACCTATGCAAACCTGGCGGTGGCACTGGTTGGCAAGAAAAATGTGTACTCAACTGACTTTGAAAATCTGGAGAAGAACCGATTTGAAGCGGCTGGTTACATGGGTAAGAAACTGCTGCTGTTCCAAGATGCGGATAGGTGGGGTGGTTCGGTATCTCGATTGAAGGCGATTACCGGTAATGACTGGATCCGTAGTGAACGCAAGTATCAGAACGAGAATCAGGAACCGTTTCAGTTCAAGGGTGTTGTAATCATTACGGCTAATGAAGCTATTCAGTCAACCGATTACACGTCCGGGCTTTCCAGGAGGAGACTCACTGTTCCATTCGATCGTCCGTTCAAGGGTGGTCCTCATGAACAAAAGGAACTGATCAAGTTTAATTCGCAGGGTGAACCGCAAGGTGAATTTGCACCCTTGTTGCCTGGTTTGGTGAACTGGCTCCTCGATATGACGGAGGAGGAAATGCGGGAGTACTTAATGGAAACCGCCAAGAAGGTGAAGTTCTTCCAGAAGTATGAGAAGATGCAGAACCTTCGTTCCAATCCGTTACTGGATTGGATGGAACACCGACTGGTCTTTGATTTGAATGTGAGTACGGCGGTTGGATTCACCAAGAATGCACCGATGGGATCCAGTCACATTTATGCGAATCATGATAAGTGGTTGTATGCCAGCTATGCAGAGTTCTGTCGGCAGTGCAACGTGGGCGTTATGTCCAGGAATAGGTTTGAGCCATTGTTCTTAGACATCTGTACACACCAGTTAGGTGTCAACGTGTATGCCAAGAGGAGCAAGCGGGGCATGCGGATCATTAACGTTGCGGTAAGGGAGTCGAACCCGAAGTATGAAAATTACCCCAGCATTGTTGAGGTTGCTGCTGACAAGAATAAATTCCAAGAGCATTACGGTGTTGATCTGTATGCACAGCCAAATGCCACTACGGATGCAGATCCTGAGGAAGATGAAATGGAAGTGTTTTGATTAGCTGCTGCAGAAACTTATTTGTTTTTGTATAGTTAATCGAGATATTTCCGATTAAATGACAAAAAAACCGAAGCTACTTTGGGTTGGTGACATTGTCGCCATGACGGGCTTCGCTCGTGTAACCCATAACGTACTGGAGCGCATTAAGGACAAGTACGAGATTGTGGTCCTTGGGTGTAACTGGCATGGTGACCCGGATCCAATGCAGGAGCAGTATCGGATGTACCCTGCATCCAACAGATTCCAGCAGGCTCCTTTCGGTGAAGAACGTATTCGTGAACTGGTGGATCGCGAGAAGCCAGACATCGTATTCACGATTAACGACATGTGGATCGTCAATACGCAATACAACCAAATTAAAGATCTGCATAAGGAGCGCGGCTTCAAGTTTGTGGGGTATGTCCCAATGGACTCCTACAACTGGATCGGGTGCCTCGCAGATACTGCTAATGAATGGGACGCAATCGTTTCGTATACCGAATTCGGGGCTTACGAATTCATTAACGGTGGTGTCCAGAAGGCAATCTCGGTTATCCCTCATGGAGTGACGCCCGGTCAGTTCTATCCCAAGGACAGGGATGAGTGCCGTAAGGAGTTGAGTTTGAGCCCGGAAGACTTCATTGTCTTCAATGGAAACCGCAATCAATTCCGCAAAAGGATCGACATCACGATCGCTGGCTTTGCTGAGTTCGCCAAAGACAAGCCGAATGCCAAGCTCTACCTCCACATGGGGACCAAGGATCAGGGCTGGGATGTGATGCCGATGTTCCACAGGGAAATGCACAAGCGTGGCCTCGATCCGAATGGACGCATCATCATGACTAGCCCAACGGATGGCCCTCCGAACGTTTCCGTTGAACTACTTAACACCATCTATAACGCCGTTGACGTGGGCGTGAACACATGCAAAGGAGAAGGGTGGGGACTGGTTAACTTTGAACACGCAGCCTGCCGTGTGGCCCAGGTAGTGCCCGATCACACGTCTTGTAAGGAGATCTTCCAGGGGTATGGCCGCCTCATCCGCTGCGACCACGTAGACGTGGATACCAACTTCGGTAGGGAGATGCCCTGCCCTTCCCACCAGCACCTCGCAGAGATCCTCACCGAACTGTACGAGGACCGCGAAAAGCTGGGTGCGGTTGCCGAACTCTGCTACACCCGCGCCACCGACGAAAAGTTCAACTGGGACTATGTGGCAGAGCAGTTCCACGGGGTATTTACTGAGGTGCTGAACCCAACGCTGGAGGTTGAGGCACTGGTGGAACCCAAGAGCAAAGGCAAAAAGAAAGGGAAGAACCGCGAGAAGGAACTGGTTACGGCGTAAGGTGGCCTGGGCGTGGACGGGATTTCCGGCCACGGTCGCAAGGGGAAATGGCTCTCGCGGAGGCGGGGGCCTTTTTATTTGAGAACCAAGTCTTATGTTGAGACTCGTGTGTCGTGCAGACTCTCAACAACGTATCTTTATTGAGAATGGGTTTTGTTGCTGAAATGCCTTGGTATGACTGGTGTCTTGTTTTGAGACTTATTTGTTGGTGCAGAGAATGCAGACTTTGGGGGTGGTTTTAACCTTTTACTAGGTCAAATTACAAATCCAAGATCTTTGTCATTTTTTTGAGAATCATGAGACTCACCTAGGAGCAACAAATTACAAAGATCTGAACTTTGTCATTTAGCTATAGATAAGATTAAAAAGACCCCAAAGTCTGCAAAGTCTGCACTCAACCATTACAATCTTCGTAACTTTGTAATTGTTTTACGTACTTTTGTACTATGGCAAACGTCTGGAAACCCCTGGAGCTAACGAACAACCATGCCAACTTCAGGCATGTCGATCTCATTGACGCTCTCACTGAGTCTCAACTGAGAGAAAAGGGGTACTATCGCGGGCACCCTTGTCCCCATGGCCACACCATTAGGGATCAAGACCACCACTGGTGTTACGAGTGTGTTCGGAAGATCATGAGCAACGTCTGTGGGTTCGATGTCAACTACTTGCATCCCGAATACAAGGTCAAATACGCCTCCATATGGAAGCGAGTACCGGTTGGTTTCCCCCAGGACTGCTGGCTGATGAACGTGGATGGAAACCGGACGCCATCAAGGGTCTGCCTGCCGTCCTACAGGTCTGGTTACAGCAAGCAGAAGTCTGAGAATGTGAATATCCATAAGGCGATCTACCAGTGTGCCTGGGGGGATGTGGGGTCGCTGCAGGTAACGAGACTGTGTGGAGACAAGCGGTGTTGCAACCCTCTCCACTTGGTCTCAAGTTGGAATCGCAACCTGCCGCCAAAGTCCATTTCTCCGCTCGAGATTGAGTTCAAAGCTGAGAAGCTGATGCTCTACGGCAAGAGAAACAGAGAGCAACAACCCATGGAACCGGTCTTAAAGAAAGATTACAAAATGTCTATTACCGATCCACAATTTGTTAAGGAACCTCCCGAGTACAATGAGGATACGAATATTTATGATTTTTGATGTCCACACGGTCATCGTTAAATCAGCGGCAGCGAACTAGAGACAATCCCCTGGTACTTGGTACGTTTAGTACCACATCGTTGCGTTATCTGACGGGAAGGTTGGGTCCTGAAAATAAGGTTGTTGGTCGCGCTGATACCAATCAATTTTCCAATGGTGGTTTTGGTGGTGGCACCATGAACCACTGGTTTCAAGTCAATATCAGTACGACTGTTTGGCTTATTGTTGCCAAGGGTCCGCCGAGGCCTCAATACATTCAAGTGTCTGCGTATGACTTGAATTTCAATCCAATTCAAGCGCGGATGATATTCGATGAGGACAGTATCGCCACGGTTTCAGACGGAGCGATTGTTCATCCGTACTTAGGCCACGTAATGGCCGCTGGTTCATATTTCTATAATGATTTCAACACGTTTCGTTTAGACAAAGGGAATAATCTTTATTACACCCTGGAGCCAGGAAGCTATTTGCTTTGTGTTTCCAGTACACGTAATGAGCTTCTGGATTATGCAGTTGGTCTTGTAATTGAAGTTTCTGATCGCAACCCATTCTTGTTGCTAGAAGATTTCTTTAATTTTGAATTTGAAAATTTTGATCAGATACTGTGTGATGTAACGCCTGACTTTACGGGTTCCGAAGAACATCAACATTCACTTGCTGAATGGACATTGTCCTGGAATCGAGAGCATCAAGATACAGACAAGCTACCTGCTGTATTTCCACCACTGACAACAGTTCCGTAATGCGGTTTTATAACTGGTTGATCTGCAAATTATTTAAACGATGTGAGATTTATGTGCCGCCACATGAGGCTTTTCGTCGTTATTGTAAGGAAAATCCGTGGCATAAAAGCTGCAAAATTTTCGATCTGTGATGGATGACGCGTATCAAAAGAAAGAAAAAACTATTTACAAAATACCTGAAGCAAAAGTATTACATGAAGCTGCGGTTGGTTCCGTGGATGAAAAGTTCTTGCGGTACGATATGGCTCGCTTCTTTAGCGGTTGGCAAAAGCGTCAGGCAGATAAACGATTGGATGAACAAACGGTCAAGAAGACCCAGGGTTCAAAACATGAGTTCGACTTTGACCGGTAAGTTGACGCTTGCTGATCAAAAATATCTAATCGAAAAGTTGCGTCAATGGTGTGAAGAACTTCCGATTCAAGATATGATTGCTTTACGTTGTGAATCTGTTGTTGCGGAAAAGCAATATCGTATCTGGAAAAGATGGTTGCTTACAAAAGAATCACCATATGGTTGGTCATTTAGCGATGAACATCTTGCGTTGTATTTTTATAAACACACCCCGATAGAATAACGATAGGTGCCTAAAAATCATGCACAAGCTCAATGAATACCTGGAAGTTGCTCTTGCCATTCATGCGGCATGTTCTGCAATTACCGCTCTGACCCCCACCCCGAAAGATGATGCGATTGTTCGCAAGTTGTATCGATTAATTGAAATCGGTGCTCTTGCTATTGGTCGTGCAAAACAACGTTGATTATTCAACGGCAGAGAACCAAAAAACAACGCCATCATTTTGCTCAACCCATTTACGTGTGGCGTATGCTTCCTCTTTGGACATCGTCACACATTTTTTTTCTTCACCAACTTCCCAACAAATATTTACACGAATGTGAGGATCTCTTTTTGCTTTCATGCATTAATAATCCCATCTAATACGTTGCTTAGAACTTCTAATTCCCAAATGCACGAATCCTTTTTTGGCGCCGTATCCTACTGAGTAAGGCCAATTTTTATCGCAATATTTTTCTACCGCATAAATATCTGCTCCGTTGACATAGAAATCAATTGCTCCTTCGTTAGCAACACTATATAAATGTTCTGACGCACTTGCGCCGCCAACAGCTTTATTCACGGCTGGTGGACGATGGCCACTTGTGATAATAAGAGGTTTGTTACCAAAAGCAGCTCTTACTTTTTCCAGGAAGCGACACAGTTCAATTGCTGTTTCGCATTGATGTTGTTTTGTGAAACGCCGTGTTTCTTGCCCTAAGCAAAGTTCGCCGTAAGTGATGTTGGGTGTGATTTTATAGGTGAATGGGCTCCAAGGATTAAATGGTTTTGCTGCTGGGACCGGATCCTTGGGATTTGCTACTCCAGTAGTCGTGCCAATTTCTCGATCCATAATCTGGATCAACTTGGTTGCGTAGTCAGGATCAGTTGCGTAATTTTCTTTTACCAGCAGCTTGGCACATTCATTCCTATTTGTAGCTCGATTAACTCCTTTGTATACGCCAAAGTCTTTGTACCAGCGTTCAACTAGGTATTCAACACAGGTAAGTAAATCGGGAAAGTCAATGAATCCTGCTTTGATGGTGACCCATTGACCATTGATAAATTCTTGTGTATTTACGTTGGATCCAGCACCTTTCAGTCCAAAGTAGTTGTGCTTACCGGATGTGTGTTTGCCCCAGGAACTTTCGAGTGCCCATTGTGCAGCAACAACTTCCGGATACTTGGCACCGCAATGCTTTCCAGCCGCAAGCACACCCTCCCAGTTGTTTTCGAATGCGTGTTTTGTCGGCGGTTTAATGCGGTATTTGGCGGCAAATTCTTCCAGGAGTTCTGGAGAAAGTTGCTCTTGTAACCACTTCCAGGCTGCAGTTTGATGTGGCTCTTCTTTGTAGTATTTAACTGCAGATATTAATTCAATTGGCATATTACCTAAAGCTTTTCTCTAACTTTAGGTCAGGTGTATTGATTGAACTATCCGGAAATGCCAGATTATTCAACAGTTGCTTCTGTGCCAGGGAATGCGGGCCAGTTGCTGTAAGCTTGGTCGCGGATCAAGGCCGCTAATTCGTCTGTGGTGCTGGTTGCCTGAATTCCTGTAACCTTGGAAGCACATGTTTCACGGATTGACTGCCTCCAGGTTTTGATGTCAGCCGGGCAAGCAGTTCCGTTATCAGCTTCTCGCACTACATACCAATCGTTTGGAGCGAGGAGAGTGTAAGCAGTTTGCTTGGTATTACCGGTCCAACGCTCTACGAGGTCGCCGTGATCTTGGGGGATGAGATTGCCGTTCTCATCGTATCCCCAATAAAACCATTGATCGTACGTCTGATCAGACATGTTATTGCACCTTTTATACTATTTTAAATCTTGCAATCTTTACCGTGCACGTGCGTATTTGAAGGGCGATTCGGCGTAGGCGGCGAAGATGTAGGTGCCGCCGGAAGCGTTGCCTGCTGTATGAGAATCTCGGAGCTTGAATCCGTTGGAAAGGGCATCAATACCAACGCCGATGTTAAGGCTAACCGAGTTTTCTTCAGCCGATGAGTTTGGCACCAGCTCTAGGAACATTTTGTTCCCAGTATCTCTAGCGGTGTCATAGATCTGCCAGTTTGCTGAGCTG
>Ga0194119_10010564_pt1 | contig 12138 bp, 13 predicted proteins | sample TA2MahC100mmetaG_FD_148620 | JGI IMG/M metagenome (GOLD analysis project Ga0194119, IMG submission 148620) | Freshwater microbial communities from Lake Tanganyika, Tanzania - TA2015018 Mahale Deep Cast 100m | ecosystem: Environmental > Aquatic > Freshwater > Lake | place: Tanzania: Lake... | reverse complement strand
CCACGATCTGCTCGGGCTTTAATCGAACACCTTTGGGCATCACTGACTCCTTTTGAATAATAAAAAAGCAATATTATTCTCACTCAATCTGGATCAGTTTTTAAACGCAGGTCAATGAGTCAATCGATTATGCAGAGTACGATGTGTTCGTCTCGGGATTGAACGAAACCGGTTAAATCATGCACATGGTGGCGATCAACTTCGCGAATAAATTTTATCAATTCAATAACATGCCAGCTCCCTGCATGGCCTCAGACTGAATTTAATTCAAGCGCATGTCAGCACCGCACTTACTCCCTGCACACCAACTTATCGCACTGTACCGCGATGGCAGTTTATCCCCGGTTGATGTTGCCAAAGCCGTTATCGCTCGTATTGAGCAAGTTAACCCTAGCCTTAACGCATTTTGTTTGGTTGACGCCGAGCGCGCGCTGGATAGTGCGCGGCTTAGCGAACAGCGCTGGCAAGCACACCGCAGCCAAGGCGCTGATGTGGGCGCATTAGAGGGCGTACCAGTATCGATCAAGGATTTAATTCTGACGCGTGGTTGGCCCACCTTGCGTGGCAGCCGAACCATCGATCCTTCTCAAGCATGGGAGATTGACGCGCCAGTGACAGCGCGGTTACGCGAGGCCGGTGCGGTACTACTCGGTAAAACCACCACGCCGGAGTTTGGCTGTAAGGCCGAGACGAATTCACCGCTGTATGGCATCACGCGTAACCCATGGGATGTGTCGCGTACGACCGGGGGTTCGTCGGGTGGCGCAGCGGCAGCGGTGGCAGCGGGTTGTGGGCCGCTTGCCGTTGGCACTGATGGTGCTGGCAGCGTGCGCATACCCGCAGCGTTTTGCGGCAACGTTGGTTTGAAGCCGAGCTTTGGTCGTGTGCCTGCGTATCCGCTATCACCATTCGGTACGGTGGCACATTTGGGTCCGCACACCATGAGTGTGAAGGACGCGGCGCTGATGCTGAACGTGATGAAGCAGCCTGATGCGCGTGACTGGTTTTCATTGCCGCAAGACGCCACCGATTTCACCGAGAATCTGGAGCAGGGCATACAGAGTCTTCGCGTCGCTTACTCGCCGACGCTGGGTTATGCCAAGGTACATCCTGACGTCGCGCAACGTGTAGAAGATGCGGTGCGTGTGTTGCAAGATCTTGGCGCGAGGGTAGAGCAGTGCGATCCGGGGTTTACAGATCCGATCGATATCAGCGTCGGGCTTTGGGTATCGGTTGTTCATCAGTTATGGACGGCTATGTCACCGCAGCAGCAGTCACTCACCGATCCGGATTTTCAGGCGCAGGCAGAGCAGGGTGCACAATATACGTTCGCCGATATTCATCGCCTGCAATTACGGCGCGCTGAGTTAGGTTCGATGATGCGGCAGTTTATGCAGCGCTACGATGTGATCGTCACGCCCACGGTGGCGATACCCGCCTTCGAAGCGCGTGAACCTGGCGCAGCAGCTTTCGATGCACAGCAGTTTCTGGGCTGGACGCCTTTTAGCTACCCATTTAATCTCACGCAGCAACCGGCGATCACAGTACCTTGTGGATTAACGAGCGATGGTCTTCCTGTTGGCTTACAAATTGTTGGGCCAATGTTCAATGATGCCTTGGTGCTGCGTGTGGCGCGTGCGTATGAGTCAGTGATGCCGGTCGCTCGGCCTGCGTAAATCATTACCGTTTGTATGCGCAACTGATTAAGTTATTACCGGAGTCATGAGGCTTCTGCCTCATCAGCGCTTTCTTTCGGACCGATATGTGCGCGTATCAATGCCAAGCTGACGACTGCCACTAGCATCGATCCGCCCAGCAGATTCAAATACGCGCTGGCACCACCAGCGCTGATCATGGCCGCGCCTGCAAACGAGCTGGTGAATGCGCCAAGCCGGCCGAAGGCCATTGCCGATGCCGCACCGGTGGTGCGAATCAAGGTGGGGTAGATATGTGCGCACAGCGTGAACATCGCGCACTGCAGCGCAGTCACAAATAATCCATGCAGACCCAAGCCCCACAAGAAGGATTCGGTGGCGCCGGTAATATCGACTGCTTTTAATGCGAAAGCAGTTACCGCCGACATCGCCGCCCAGAACACCATCGGCCAGCGCGAACCAAATTGGTTGATCGCCATCGCGCACAATACAGCACCAATCACGCCACCAAGATTATAGGCAGTTAGCCCCCTACCCGCCAATGCAGGCGATACGCCTTCGGTGGTGAGCATGGTAGGCAGCCAGCTAAATGCCGTGTAAATCGACAGCTGAGTGACGAAGAAGGTAATCCATAGCCAGCTGGTATCAAACGCTCGGCCATGACGGAACAGATCGCCAATGCTGCCGCGTTTTGCGTTATCGATCAGTCCTTCGGTAAATTCCCTCACTTTTTCCACATCATGAGCCATGCGGGTGAGTAGTTTGCGTAACTCTTCCCATCGTGCGCTCTGGCGTGCAAGGTACTTGGGTGATTCATTCAGTGTCAGTATCAATATCAGTGCGTAGATGATTGGCAGGCTACCTCCAATATAGAAGAATACACGCCAGCCAAAGACAGGAAGAATTTGTCCAGCAGCGAGTCCAGCCAACATGCCGCCCAGTGGGTAGCAGACGCATGCGGTGATCACCGCCATCGTACGAGTGCGTAGCGGAATGAATTCAGCAGTCAGCGTGGTAGCAGCAGGTAGTGCAGCACCAATACCAAGACCTGCAAAAAAACGAATGATGGCGATGGCGGTCACATCCGGGGCGAGGCCAATCGTCACCGTTGCAGAACCAAATAGCAAAATACTCGCAATCAGTACTGGCTTACGGCCAAAGCGATCCGACAGTACCCCGGCACTCAAGCTACCAATTGCCATACCCATGAGACCGGTCGCCACGGCAAATGAGAAGGCCGAGCGTGCAATACCCCATTCCTTAATGATTGCCGGAATAGCGTAGCCAATCATCTGGCCGTCAAAACCATCCATCACAATCGCCAAGGCTGCCAGTAGGTAAGCCATTTTCTGGACATTGGTGATGACACCATCATCAATTGCACGGCTCACATCAAAATTTGCAGACAGCGGCTGGGTTGTTACGTCGCTCATGTGTTCTCCAAGGTGCCGATATAGAGCCGGCTGTTTTTATTTTTAATGACAGGTATGTCCGGTAGTACAGTCAGCAGCTGCAACCAACATGCTGATGCTGGATACTGGCCTGCGCCGGTATGACGATTTGATCGATATTTCAGCCAAGATGAAAATGGCTGATACATGATCGACTCAAACGATACCTTTAACTTTCAACCCCTCAATCTCAGTATCAGACAAGCCTACATACCCTCTGAGCACCTGCTGCGAGTGCTGCCCGAGTGTGGGCGGCGCATCGCCATACTGAATCGGCGTACCAGAAAATTTAATCGGATTAGCGACGGAAGGAACGCTGCCCGCCAGAGGGTGGGGCAGGTCGATACGCATCTGTCTATGGACCACTTGCGGATTAACGAAAGTTTGCGCAATTGAATTCACCGGGCCACATGGAACTCCCTCCGGCTGCAGTACATCGACCCACTGCACTACCGAGCGCGTGATCAGTCGTTGCTGTAACAAAGGCAGTAATGCTTCGCGATGCCTGACTCGGTTAGCGTTTTTTGAATAGCGATCATCACTGGCAATGTCCGGGCAGCCTAATGCAGCACAAAGCTTGGCGAACTGCGTATCGTTACCCACCGCGATGATGAGCTCGCCATCAGCGGCATCAAATACCTGATACGGCACGATATTGGCATGGGCATTACCTTGTCGCCCCGGTACTTTGCCTGAGCATAGATAGTTCATGTTCATATTGGCGATGGTAGCCACCTGAACATCCAGCAGCGCCATATCAATATACTGGCCCTCGCCACTGATACGGCGATGCTCAATCGCAGCGAGCATGGCGATGGTGGAATACAGTCCGGTCATGATGTCGGCTACTGCTACCCCCACTTTCTGAGGTCCGCCGCCGGGTAGATCATCACGTTCACCGGTGATACTCATCAGTCCACCAAGGCCTTGCACGATGAAGTCGTAGCCTGCTACATCAGCCATCGGGCCGGTTTGGCCGAAGCCGGTAATCGAGCAATACACGAGCCGTGGATTAATCTGCTTGAGATCGTCGTAGCTCAAGCCATAGCGCGCCATGTCACCGACCTTATAGTTCTCGATGAAGATATCCGCATCTTTTACCAAGTGTCGAACGATAGCTTGCGCCTCAGGTGCGGCGATATTGAGCGCGAGCGATTTTTTGCCGCGATTAGCACCCAGGTAATAAGCCGCCTCGGTCGTGTCATTACCCGCTTCATCTTTTAAAAATGGCGGGCCCCAGCCTCGGGTATCGTCGCCGCTGCCCGGGCGCTCGATTTTAATGACATCAGCACCCATATCGGCCAACAGTTGGCTTGCCCAAGGCCCGGCCAATACGCGTGATAAGTCTACGACTCTGAGATGCGAGAGCGCCCCTGCCATATGATCCTCGTTTTATAAAACCGTGTTGCTCAATAATGCGGCGTTAAAATACCCAAGCACGGAAGCTGCTGGATACCGGCCGCTGCCGGTATGACGATTGGATTGCTGTCTTTCAAACATTAAAAATAAGTGCGAGCATACAACATGATCAGAGACCCGCAGACGCTGGCGCTACTGCTTGATTCAGTCAAGCGATTTGTGCGCAGCAAACTGGTGCCGGCTGAGCATCGCCTTGCCGAGACCGATGAGATACCGCCAGCGCTGATTGATGATATGCGCGAGCTGGGATTATTCGGCATGTGCATACCAGAACAGTACGGTGGCCTGGGTCTGACCATGGAGGAAGAGGTGCTGGTCGCTTTTGAGTTGGCCTGGACCTCACCCGCGTTTCGTTCACTGATCGGCACGAATAATGGGATTGGCTCGCAAGGGATTATCATCGACGGCACTTCGGCACAAAAAGAAAAGTACTTGCCGCGATTAGCCTCAGGTGAGCTTATCGCTTCGTTTGCACTGACCGAGCCAGACTCAGGCTCTGACGCGGCGTCGCTTCGTACCAGTGCGGTGCGCGACGGTGATGTCTACATATTGAATGGCACCAAGCGCTACATTACTAACGCACCGGAGGCAGGTGTATTCACCGTGATGGTGCGAACTGATCCAAATAGTAAAGGTGCGGGCGGCATCTCCGCATTTTTGGTGGAAGCGGGTGCACCGGGTTTATCGCTCGGTAAGCGCGATATCAAGATGGGGCAGAAGGGCGCGCACACCTGTGACGTCATTTTTGAAAACTGTCGCGTGCCCGCAGAAAATCTGATCGGTAGCCAAGAGGGCATCGGTTTCAAGACGGCGATGAAGGTGCTCGACAAGGGCCGGCTACATATTGCTGCGGTATGTGTTGGCGTAGCCGAGCGCATGCTGAATGACGCGCTAGCGTATGCGATGGAACGCAAGCAGTTTGGCAAGCCGATTGCAGATTTTCAGTTAATACAAGCGATGCTTGCTGACAGTAAGGCAGAAATCTATGCGGCGCGTTCGATGGTGTTAGATGCTGCCCGCCGACGTGATGCGGGTGAAGATATCTCGACCGAGGCTTCGTGCTGCAAATTATTTGCGTCTGAAATGTGTGGCCGAGTGGCCGACCGCGCGGTTCAGATTCATGGCGGTGCCGGCTATATTGCTGAATACGCAGTGGAACGGTTTTATCGTGACGTGCGCCTGTTCCGGATATATGAAGGAACGTCACAAATCCAGCAACTGCTGATCGCGCGAAATATGATCAAAGCCGCTACAACGTAGGCGTTATAAACAGAACTTAGATCGGTTTTAGATCAGTTATTTGGACGATTTTCAAGCAAGCGGCAAACACCAGAGCCGCAAGCTGCCTAAAGAGATAGGTTCATAGCACGAGGGAGGAGCAATGTCAGTCCACGCGCGTCTTCGATGGCTTTTTCTGGCAAACGCCACAGTGCTGTTGACGCATCAGATTGATGCTGCTTACTGGCATGAGTGGGAGTTGTTTCATATCCCGGGTGGTAATCAAGTTAACCTGCTTGCCAATATCCCGATAATTGCACTCGTTTTATATGCGCATAGTCGCGTCGTCGCCGATATCGAGACCGGTCTACCGTTCTACCAGCTGATGGCCATGTTGGGTTTCTTGACGGTTGGGATTCCTTCATTTTTCTTTTTGCTTGGCAGTGAGTCTTTTGTACAACCCATGTCGATTGCGTTGTTCATAGCGACTTTTGTTTTATCGATCTGGCAGTTGATGGCATTACGCGACTTTAAGAAGTTAATGGCAAGCGATAGTGAGTGATGACAACTCGCGAGTTGGCAGAGCAGTTTCATGACGCTTTACCGCACCAGGTAAAGCTAAAGGCGTGGGGCTGCTGATGACTCACCTGGATGACTTTATGGGTACCCGGCATTTGCCGGTGGCTGATAGCCGAGCCTGTCGTATTGTCAGTCTTGTGCCTTCGTTGACCGAGCTTCTCTGTGATCTGGGCCTGACGGACCAAATTGTTGGCCGTACTGGATTCTGTATTCATCCGCGGCAAGCGGTGGCGTCGATTCCAAAAGTGGGCGGCACGAAAGATGTGAACATCGAAAAAATTCGACGACTGTCGCCGACACATCTTATCGTCAACATCGACGAAAATGAAAAACCTACCGTCGATGCATTGGCTGAGTTCGTACCGAACATTGTCGTTACTCATCCTTTATCGCCGCTGGATAATCCCAATGTATTCAAGCTTTTCGGCGGGATTTTTTGTCGTGAACAAGAGGCTGAGACCTTATGCCAGCAGTTTGATACGGCGCTGGCTGATCTTCGGCATGCCACGCGCAATCATGCACACGCATCGTCGGATGCGAGTCATCCGAACCGCGTGCTCTACTGCATCTGGCAAGACCCTTGGATGACGGTATCGCGTGATACCTATATCGCGCGTATGTTGGAGTTGATCGGTTGGCAACAGTGGGCGTCGCCCTTGAGTCAACGCTATCCTACCTTTGAATGGACCCAATCACTCATTAATGATATCGATGAAGTCATCTTGTCGAGTGAGCCTTATCGATTTATGGAGCAACATGTCGATGCGCTTGAGCGTCAAATCGGCAAGCCCGCTCGTCTCGTCGATGGCGAGATGCTGTCTTGGTACGGCAGCAGGGCGATCAAAGGGCTTGGGTATGTGTCCTCCTTGGTGAGGCCTGTTTGAGCCACAGTTTGAGCCGGTCTCGGTTCAATTTGCCCTGATCGTAATGCTGCAATGCGCTATTTCTCACTGCGCTTATGGCGAGCAGTTCATCGTGATTCCTACCGGACTTGGCTCGCATGCGCCAGGGTTTATGGCCTCGGCATTCTCCGAGATCAAGAACTTCCCCGGCGGGGCCGCATTGATCGCGTTCAAGGTCAAGCGTTAACGAGTGGGTGAACTTCGGGTAGCGGAAGAAAGGCCAGCATGATGAGGGCAATTTCTCGATGCTATTGAAGTGAGCAGGGTGCCTGAGAGCGATCTCAGGCACCTTTTTGTTGCGATCTGCGCTTTTACATAAGCGACATTTCCTCGAGCCATGGATTTTGGAAACGATGCGCTGGAGACGAAAATTGAAAAAGATTGTTTTGCATGGTCTGCTAGCAGTTGGTGCTGCCTTGATTTGGCTCGGACCATCGACCGATAGTCAATTGCCTGCGAGCGCGAGTGCGGCAGATAGCGATGCGAATGATGGTTTTGTAACAGCGAAAGAGTCGGGCCCTGAGGCTGGCCGCAAGCCCCCGTTTGATCTGGCTGATCGCACGCGTATCGATGCTGGAAAAGTACTGTATATGCGTACTTGCGCGGGCTATTGTCATGGCGGTGATGGCGCAGGTGGTCGCGCGCCAAGCTTCAAGAATCGCGATGATCTTGATCCTGTGTGCGCCTACAAAACGATTGTGAATGGTCGTGTTGCATCAGATGTCATGCCAGTGTTTGGTCACACCTTCAGCGCTGATCAGGTATGGGAACTGGTCGCCTACCTGAAATTTTTAGGTAATAAAAAGGATTGATCATGCCGAATTCAATCCGTTTATCTGTTGCCTGTACGTTGCTGTTGTCGGCAGTGTTGGGGCTGAGTACGAGCACACATGCGGCCACGCTTGCAGATATGCGTAATGTCGGTACCATGAGCTTCTGTCTCAACCCTGAAGCCATGCCGTATTCCCAGCGCGATGCCGGTGAAAATAGCCCGGGCAATGGCTATTTATATGAACTCAGTATTGAACTGATCAAGAGGCTGCAGCTGAGCCCCCGAGTGGTCTGGTTGAATTCGCTGGAACGGCTGAATAAAACCGACTGCGACTTGGTGCCGAGTGCTATTGTTGAAAAAAAAGATTTGGCTGAGCAGCGTGGTCGTATCGAAAAAAATCCGGAGAAAGTTTTTAATCGTCTCTTCACCGTACCTTTCAATACGGCTTCCGGATTTTTGGTAAGCAAATCGAATAAATATAAGGACTTCGAATCTCTGAAGGCAACGCATGTGGCGGTGCCGAGTGGATCTTATGCGCAGGTAATTTTCAATCAGATGAAGGTACCGATATGGGTACGGTTTCTGACTGATGAAGATATCATCAATGCCGTACGTGAAGACGAAGCAGGGGCAGGGTTGGTGACCCGGACTGGTTTTGAATGGTATGAGTTCGTGAATGGATCTTCAGGGCTGGTCAAGCTCGATATCGATGTGGATAATTTCGAGCTTGATGCGGATATTGGCATGTTATTACGAAGTGCTGATCAGCCTGCGCTACTTGCGGTTGAGCAGGCGCTCAAGGCCATGGTGGACGATGGATTTATTACCCGCGCAATGAAGAAATACGGTATCACGCATCATCCGCCCAAGTGGTGATCACTGAGATGGCAGATCTTTCAGTGTGCTGATACGGTGCTGATGAAACTGTAGCAGGCTGGGGATCTCGACGGATTCTCGCGTGCTCGCGATCAGTTGCTCGAGATGCTCGCCAAGTCGCTTAGTTTCAATATGGCAGCGTCTCAACATTTGTATCGCCATTAAATCTGCTTCCAGCTCAAACTCGAAGTATTGATTGAGCGAAGCTCGTACTATTTCTTCGAATATCTCACCGGGTAACATCCGTTGCGCGCGTTCCAGATGGCTTAGCATGTGATGCGATAGCTCATGCGCTAGCACGAAGTGAAGAAAATCCTTGTCGTTAAAATTCGCTAGCAGACCTTGACTGATCACGATACGGCCGCTGCTGCTGAATGCAAAAACATCTTTGCCAGCCTCGATCTGCAAGTGTAAGGCTTGGATGCGATCACGTAATTCAAGCGCCGTACAATCACGCAGCGTTGTCATCATCGCATCGAGCGTTTGCTGATGTATTGTAAGTGTCTCTGTGTTTGCAGCGGGCTCTTCCGCAAGCGTGCAGACATGAGCTGCGAGCAGCAGCATGCCCAAAGAAAATTGCATAAAGCTGATTATATTTTTACGCATTATTTTGATTATATTCACTAAGCCCGAGTGACTGGGTAAAACTGTTATAGTCGGTTTCGTATAAGCAGGCAATCAATCGGGTTGCCAAATACATAAACACAAATATTGAGGAGACGGGGATGGGATTGTTCGATATGTTCAAAGGTGCGCCGCCCGAGCTGACACCGAAGCTCTCGCTAGCGGTGGGTCTGCTGCACATGATTAACGCTGATGGACACGTCGAGGCGGAGGAAATCGGAAATGTGTTGCAGGCACTGGGTAATGACAAGGCCTTGCTGGATGCTGCTGGCCGTTATGCGCGCGCCAAGGATATCGATAGCTACCTTGCAGAGTCAGCGAAGCTGCTCAACGCAGACCAAAAGATGTGCATCTTGCTGAATCTGTACGACTCGCTGCTGGCGGATGGCGTGGCGGCACCGGAAGAGCAGATTTTGTTCAGTCGTTTTCTGTCGGTCTATGGTGTTTCAGAGCAGACGATAGAGCCGTACACCCTGGGCATCGCATTGAAGAATAAGCGCGAGGTACTGGAATAAGCGAATTGCTTTGCACCCTTCAAGAAACGTCAGATTTCGGGAGCTTGTGGCCATGTCAAAACTACAGTTATTCGGTGTGGGCTTGATGGTAGGCTTGATCGTTATTTTAGTGATCGAGCATTTCGCCGGTTTTTTACACGTCAATAAGCAAGAGGCGAAGGTGTACCGGCATACGCCTGAGGGGCGGCTACTGAACGTGATTCAAGGCTGTCTGATCAGCATCACGCTCATTCTCTCTGGGCTGGCTGCGGTGATGATTCTCGGTTGAGCCCTTACCGCAACGATCGCTGAAACAACGACCAGTCAGCCCCGTCCTGCACGCTGACCGCCGTTGCTACGCCTGCCAAATTCGTTGCTTCACCTGCAGCACTGCAAGGTGATCGCCCAGATCGCTCACCGAGTTCCCGAGTGACTCGGTGAAGCGCTCGAGGATAAATGAGCCTACGGCAAAGAGCTTGTCGGTGTGGGCGTAGTAATCGTGGAGATTGAGCAGCAGGCTGAGTTTTTGGTCTTCGCGTAGCGTGCTTTGGCAGAGATTCAAAAAATCATCGAACGTGAGGTAGGCCACCAACGCCTGCACCTTACGTATCAGTGACTCGTCCATCAGCAAGTGGCGCACCGATGCCATTAGCTCGGGAACCGCCTCTACGTGCTCGGCGCACGCGAAAAAAAGTATCGCGGTCGCAAAAATCGTATCGATACTAATGGCCTCAGATTTCAATTTTGGTACCCAGCTCGACCACGCGGTTTGGCGGAATTTTGAAGAAATCCGAGGGCTTGGCAGCGTTCTGCATCATCCATGCGAATAATCGCTCGCGCCACAAAGCCATGCCAGGCAAATCACTCGGAATAATGGTGTCGCGCGCCAGGAAGAAGGTCGTATCTTCGAGTTCAAGAAGGCCGCCGACATGAGGCTCAAGCTGCTCCATGACTTGGCGTACATCGGGGGTCTCTTTAAAACCATACACTGCACGTGCAAGGTAAATGTTGCCACCCATATGCGTCACCGAGATCCGTTCTTCTTCAGAGACGTAAGGTACGTCCCAAATCGATAGCTTCAGGAAGATAACGCGTTGATGCAAGATGCGGTTGTGCTTCAGATTATGTAGCAGCGCGATCGGCACAAAATCAATATGGGGTGTCAGAAATACCGCAGTACCACCAACGCGATGCGGCGGGTGCGCGAGCAGCGAATCCACAAAATCTTTAATATGAATAGCTCCATCCGCCAGACGCTCGCGCAGCAGTCGTCGCCCGGTGTACCACGTCGTCAGCATGACGAAACAGATCGCGCCCAGCACCATCGGGTACCAGCCGCCATCCTTTACCTTGATCAAATTCGCTGTCCAGAATGAAAAATCCACTACAAAAAACATGCTGATCAAGGCAGCTACCAGTAGCGTAGGCATTTTCCATTCATTCAGCATGACGACCGCGAGCAGTGAAGTGGAAATCAGCATAGTCGTCGTTACCGAAATACCATAGGCCGCTGCCAAATTACCTGACTCGCGGAACTGAAACACCGTGAACAGAACCATCACGAGCAGGGTCCAGTTAATCGTTGGCATGTAGATTTGGCCGCGCTCGGTGTCAGAGGTATGCAGGATGACCATGCGCGGCAAAAAGCCCAGCAAGATGCCTTGGCTCGCTAGCGAGAAAGCGCCGGAGATAACGGCTTGTGACGCAATCACCGTGGCCGCTGTTGCCAAGCTGATCATGGGTAAGACAGCCCAGTCGGGCAGCATCATGAAAAACGGATTCTCGGCGCCTTCGGGATGCGCAATCAGAAACGCTGCTTGCCCAAAGTAATTCAACAGCAAGCTTGGTAGCGTCACGATTAACCACGCTAACCGAACCGGCTTGCTACCGAAGTGCCCCATGTCTAAATAGAGCGCTTCAACACCCGTCACCACCAGCACCACCGAGCCCATCACGATATAAGCCAAAAATGCATTGGCCTGAATAAAGTTGTAGGCATACAGTGGCGAGACCGCCATTAAAACAGAAGGATTTTGCAGAATATTATCGAGACCAGACAGCGCCAGTGCGGAGAACCACACCAGCATGATTGGCCCGAATAAGCGCCCAACCGCGGCGGTGCCGTAGCGCTGCACACCAAACAGCAGC
>Ga0194119_10010563_pt1 | contig 12139 bp, 11 predicted proteins | sample TA2MahC100mmetaG_FD_148620 | JGI IMG/M metagenome (GOLD analysis project Ga0194119, IMG submission 148620) | Freshwater microbial communities from Lake Tanganyika, Tanzania - TA2015018 Mahale Deep Cast 100m | ecosystem: Environmental > Aquatic > Freshwater > Lake | place: Tanzania: Lake... | reverse complement strand
CCATGCAAGCGGGGATTGCTGTAGTAGTTAAAAAATATGGAAGACATATTAATTCTCTTTCACTTAATTTTGTTCCTCTTTTAATTGGCGGTATAATTATGATTCCGCTTGCTTTTATTTTAGAAGAGAGCAGCACTTGGAATTTTACTGTTTCTGCAATTGGTTCAATATTTTACCTAGCATTTTTTGGCACCTTAGTTACATTTACTATTTATTATTGGCTGATGAAAAAAATTAATATTGTCATTTTATCAATTACTTCACTTATTACTCCAATAGTTGCAGTACTACTAGGATGGATTTTTCTTAATGAGAAATTATCATTTCAAGATATTATAGGAAGTTCATTAGTGCTTATCGGAATATTAATTGCTAATTTTAGAGGGCTTATCAACTATTATGAATCAACAAAGAAAAAGTTTTAGCTATGATTAATATTATCCGAATTAAAAACGCTGCATTTTATGCCTATCATGGTGCTCTGCAAGAAGAACAGAATATTGGAGGGAAGTTTGAAGCCGATGTTGATATTTATACTGATTTTTCTGAAGCAGCCAGCAAAGATGATTTAAAATTAACTATAAATTATGATGAGATTTATAAGTTCATCAATAAAGTTGTTCATGAAAAGAAATATTATTTGATTGAAACACTCGCTTCTGTTATCGCAGAGGAATTACTTAAGAAATATAAAAATATTTCAAAAATTGCTGTTCGTGTAAGAAAACATAATGTTCCGGTCGGTGGTGTTTTAGATTATGTTGAAGCTGAAGTTATAAAAGAAAATGGCAGATAAAATTTTTCTTGGACTTGGGTCAAATAAAGGAGACAGACTTTATTTTCTCAAGAAGACTGTTGCAGAGCTACAATCATTCAATGTTAATATTGTTAATTATTCATCAGTCTATGAAACAATTCCATATGGAAATAAAGAACAAAAGAATTTTTATAATGCAGTTGTGGAAGTCAGTTCTTCTTTAACTATTGATAATTTATTTAATTTAATAAAAAGACTTGAAAAGCAACTTGGCAGAAAAGAATCAAAAGAAAAATGGGCACCGCGTGAAATTGATATTGATATTCTTTTCTATAATCAGTTAATTTATAAGAGTGATAAGTTGAATATTCCTCATCCCGGAATTTTGGAAAGAGATTTTGTTATGATTCCATTATTGGAAATAGATAAAAATTTTTTTCATCCGATTGAAAAAAAAGAGCTTTTTCAATTTGATTTAAAGTCAATTGAAAAACATATTATTCAAAAATTAGAATATAGCCTAAGCTAATTTGTCTGAAATAAAATATATCGCTATTGATGGAGTAATTGGAGCTGGTAAAACTTCGCTGGCACAAAAACTTTCGGAAAAACTTGGTGCAAACTTAATACTTGAACAATTTGAAGAGAATCCTTTTCTTGCAAAATTTTATGATGATAGAAAAAGATTTGCATTTCAAACGCAAATGTTTTTTCTAATTAACCGTTATAAACAACAGCTTCAACTAAATCAACAAGAATTATTCTCAAGTTATATAGTATCTGATTATATTTTTGAGAAAGATAGAATTTTTGCATATTTAAATCTTTCCGGCGAAGAGATAAAACTATATGAAAGTCTTTTCCCATTGTTAGAAAGAGACATTCCAAACCCAGATTTGGTTATTTTCTTACAGTCTAGTATTGATCGATTATTAGAAAATGTTAAGGTGAGAGGAAGGTCAATTGAAAAAAATCTAACACGAGCTTACCTTTCAGAATTATCAGAAGCTTATAATAATTTTTTCTTCAAGTACAGCAGCACACCACTATTAATTGTTAATACATCCGAAATTGATTTTGTAAATCGGGAAGAAGACTTTGATGAACTTTATTCTCAAATATTTCGTGAGGATAGAGGATTTATTGAGTACTTCAACCCGGAGGTAAAATTGTAAAATGTTCTTAAGAATCATTTTATGGGGGCTTCTCTTTTTTCTTGTATTACGAATAGTAAAAAATATTGTTAATGCATTTAAGATCAGTGATGATAAAAAAAAGCAATCTCAGTTTAGAAAGCGTGATCATAATTCGAAGATTGATAAAAAAGATATAATTGAAGCTGAGTTTGAAGATGTATCAGAATCGGAGTCAGAAAAAAAATAAGAGCAGCTTTATTGAATGTCCCATAATAAATTCAAACAAGTCACATCAAAACTTCTTCAGAAATTTTTATCAGTTGATGAAATACACGATAAAAAAATCAAAGTTCCGAAAAATGTATTAATTATTCGTCAGCATAACCAATTTGGCGATATGCTTGCTAGTGTGTCTTTATTTCGAGCAATTAAAGAGACGTATCCAAATGCAAAAATTACCTTACTTGCAAGTGAAGAGAACTTTTTTGCTGTTGAAAATAATCCATTAATTGATAGGATATTTGTATTTAAAAAAGGAGATCTGATAAATCCATTCTATTTATTTAAACTAAAGAAAATTCTTAAGGGTAATTACGATTTAGCAATTGTACCGGTTACAGTTGCTATCTCTGTAACAAGCTGTATTCTCGCAAGTTTATCAGATGCTGAATTCAAAATTGGGCCCAAGAGTTTAAATTTTAAAAAAAATGAAGTCGATTTTTTATTTCATTACAGAATAGATTTGAATTGGAAAAAATGTCCTGACTCTTATGTATCAGATTTTATATTAGATATTCTCCGTCCATTTGGAATTAAGACAAAGAATTATAGTTCGATTTTTGAATATGATAATTATGATATCGACTATGTTAATAATTTTTTGCAGTCTATTAATTATAACAATAATGAAATTTTGATGGGATTTCATGTTGGCGCCGGGAAACCTCAAAACAGATGGAGCTTAGAAAATTTTATCAGATTAATTAATTTATTAACAGAAAAACGAGTTACTAAAATCTATTTTACTGGAAGCAGTGCCGATAATGTTGAATTAGATTTTATCAAAAGATATTTCCCAAAATCAGGTTATTTTATTGATAAAAAAATTTCACAGCTTGCAGCTTTAATAGATAGAAGTGATTTATTTATTACAAACGATACTGGTGTGATGCATGTTGCTGGGACAACAAAAGTTCCACAAATTTCCTTGTTTGGTCCAACAAATCCATTTAATTGGGCACCAGTTGGGGTGAATAAATTTTTTATTCGAAAGTCTGAAATAATGAATGATATTTCAGTTGAAGATGTTTTTTATTTAAGTAATTACATTTTAGACAAAAATAAAATTATTAATTGACACTCTATAATAAAAATATTGCCGCAATTGATATTGGTACAAATTCGTTTCATTTAATTGTTGTTAAAATAAATAACAATGGGAATTTCGAAATAATTGATCGTGAAAAGGAAGTTATTCGTTTAGGTGAGGGAAGCACCGGCGATATTAAAGTAATAAATCAAAGTGCTTTGGAAAGAGGAGTCACTGCATTAATAAGATTTAAAGGAATTGCCGATTCTCACAATGCAGAAATTCGTGCAGTAGCTACAAGTGCAGTTCGTGAGTCGTATAATAAAAATGAATTTATCCAAAGAGTTTATAGAGAAACTGGTATTCAAATTGAAGTGATCAGTGGAACAGAGGAAGCAAGATTAATAAATCTTGGGGTTCTTAAAGCAGTACCAATTTATAATAAGAAATCATTTATACTGGATATTGGCGGAGGAAGTACAGAATTCATAGTTTCTCAAAAAGGTAACATTCTCTTTTCTCAAAGTTTGAAAATTGGCGCTGTTAGACTTTCTCAAAAATTTTTCCCAGATAGTATTGTTTCAAAAGCAAGAGTTGATGCGTGTCGAAAATGGATAGAGGGAGAAATTTTTCATATTGTCGAAAAAGTTGGTCAATTTAATTTACAGACTGCAGTTGGTTCTTCGGGCACAATTATGTCTGCGGGGTTAATGATTTATGCAAAAAGGAATGGATCTATTTCTCCACTATCCATTTTAAATAATTTTGAATTTTCAAAGAAAGAACTTGATAAAATCGAAATGGAGATACTTAAAAGGAAATCCGTTGAAAAAAGAAAAAAGATTCCCGGACTCGATGATAAACGTGCTGATATAATTCCGGCCGGAATATTAATTCTATCTACAATTTTCAAGATGCTGAAAATTGATAAAATGATAATTTCAGGATATGCCTTGAGAGAGGGAATTATTATTGATACTATACAAAAGAATTCCCCGGATAATAAAAAACCAGTTCTTCATGATATTAGAAATGAAAGTATTAAACATCTTTCTGAGTCTTCAAAATATGATAAAGATCATTGTAAACATGTTGCTGTCTTATCACTTCAAATATTTGATCAACTAAAAAATATGCATAACCTTGATGATGATTGCAGAGAATTTCTTGAAGCCGCTGCGTTGCTTCATGATATTGGGTATCATATTTCTCATACAAATCACCACCATCACAGTTATTATATAATACGCAACAGTGAGTTACTTGGTTTTAATGAAAACGAAATTGCAATTATCGCCCACACCGCTCGGTATCATAGAAAAAGTCATCCTAAATCAAGTCATAATGATTTTGATTTACTCCCAATTGAGAGTCAAGAAATAATTAGAAAACTTTCTGCAATTTTGCGAATAGCTGATTCATTTGATAGAACACATAAAAGAATAATTGAGAATGTGGAATGCAGAATTGAGAATAAAAATGTAAAGATGAAATTGATGGTTAAAAAAAATGGAAATCCAGAAATTGAGCTTTGGAGTTTGGAACGAAGAAAAATTTTATTTGAAGAAGTGTTCGGGAAAAAATTAGTTGTTAGTACTCATAATTAGAATTTGGTATAGTTTTAATAGATTAGTTCTCCCTTAACCCCTTTTTGCATTAAGCTGTTGAATAAATTTTCTAATTCTTTCCCAGATTGTTTCTGCTTTTCTTTTAATGCTTCCGTTTTTTGAACAAGCTTTGCGAATTGTTGCTGAAGAAAGGGCGGAGGTAATGGTAATTTTAATGTTTTTATATTTGAGATATAAACCGCTTGCTGGGCTGAAGAAGGAGATAAATTTAATATGTACTTTAAATAATTTTTATCTCTGAACAAAAATAACAGATAAGTGGAGAATACGTTTTTAGGTTTTATAAGAATTACACTTCCCATTAGACAGAATTGTTTTTCAGTATCTACCAAACAACATCTTCCAATTGTTGCACCTCGACTAACAAGTAATAAATCATTTTTCTCCGGATTACATTTCTTAATAAACTTTATAAAATCTATCTCACTAACAAAATTATTACGAGAGAAATCAACACCTTCTTCTTTTACATCCATAGCGGTGATCATAAATTTGCCGATACTAGATAAGGAGGGGTTTAGATGTTCACCGTCTGTAATTTTGTTGCAAACTTGCTCTAACGTTTTTATTTCCCACCTCTTTGGATTTTTCATCGGATCGCCGAACATTTCTATAAATGCAGATTGCAGAAATTGTTCCGTTAGTGTGTTTGCTTCTTTGCGTTTCTGTTTTGCTTGGTCCGCTTTTTCTAAAATCCCAGCAATTTGTTTTTGGATTAGGAGAGGTGGGAGAGGAATTTGAACTTTGTTAACGAAGTCTCTTGAAATACCACCTTGAGCACTTCCGCGAAAATCTTTTAGTATTTGTAAATTACCATTTGATGAGTATAAATAATAAAAAGCAAACTGTGGATTTAATATTTCCTTCTTTGCACGAACTATAAATACATGTTCATTAACAGCCGACTCTTTAAATGGAAATTCTTCATCAACATAAGATACTTTACCAGTTGTGGCACCATCCTTCACAATTAGAATATCTTCTTTAAGAATTTTTCCTTTATTCATAGAATTAAAATAATCGGTAGGTACATATTTCATAGAATCAAAATTAAATTTTCCAACATCATTCAAATGTTCTGCTCCAATACTTGGGGTTCCACTTCCAACAGCACCACCTTTAGCTCTTCCACCAGATTCTAAAGAGTCAATAATTTCACCCAAAGATTTAATTTGCCAATTGGATGGTAAGTTATTCATTAAAACCTCTGTTCGAACTCATCCCCGGTCCTTCTCTTATAAAGAGAAGGGAGAAGTGCAAAGATTTAATTTGCCGGTTGGAGGGAAGGTTTGGTGTGGTTGTTTTCATTTAAGCAATTTCATCGTTTTTGATTTAAGCAAAGATTTTATCTGCATTATCGCAGCTTCATTTAATTTAACAAGCCGTTCTGCTTGGGCAAATCCCTGGCTAATTAGAATTGCATTAATGCTTTCGAGATTGCTAAGCACAACAAGCTGTTCTAAAGCTGCGTAGTCTCTGATATTTCCTTTTTTGTCTTTGTTATTATTTCTCCATTCCTTTGCGGTCATACCAAACATTGCAACATTTAGAAGATCAGCTTCGTTTGCATAAACAAAATTTATTTGCGCTTTGGTAAGATGCGGCGGAATAAGATTTTCTTTTATTGCATCTGTATGTATTCGGTAATTAACTTTTGCAAGAGTTCTTTGAAGATTCCATTCGAGTGACTTTGACTTTGCCTCTTCAATTTTCAATCGTTGAAATTCTTTAAGCAGATAAAGCTTAAACTCGGCACTGATCCATGAAGCAAATTCGAAGGCAATATCCTGATGAGCGAACGTGCCTCCGTAACGACCAGCATGTGATACTATTCCAATTGCATTAGTTGCAATTACCCATCTTTTAGAGGTCATAGTAAAACTATTTAATCCGGCGGAATTTCTAAACCCATCGAATTCGATGGAATTAAAATTAGGATTATGAAGTAATTCCCACAGACCAAGAAATTCTATTGTGTTTCTGTTTCTTAACCAGTTCTGAATAATGTAATCCGATCTTTCGGCATCCCTGGATTTTGCAATATCGGTTAAGGAAATGTATTCTTCATTCTCTTTAGAAAACAGAGAAACATCAATTCCTTTAACATTTATTTTTCGCACTGCCATTTTCTTACTTATCTAAGTATGTTGAATTCTTTACTAATTTTTTTATTTCACTAATTTCATTGCTAATTTCTTTTTCAAGAAGCAGTACTTTTTCCATTATCACTTCCGGCTTTCCATATACAACTTCTTCATACTCAATATTTTTGTAACGGGAAATTGAAAGATCATATTTATTTGCTTTAATCTCTTTCACATCAACAGTAAATGATTTATGCGCAACTTCTTTCTTCTTCCATTTTGAAATTATATCCGGGATGTCGTTCGCATCAATTTTATTACGTTTATCATCAAGAGAAAATCCGTCTGCCTGCATATCGTAGAACCAAACCTTATCAGTAATTCCGCCTTTCTGAAAAACTACAACTGCAGTTGAAACTCCGGCGTATGGTTTGAACACACCTGACGGCATGGAAATAATTCCTTCGAGCTTGCATTTATCAATTAGAATTTTTCTTAAATCTAAATGTGCATTGCTTGTACCGAATAAAACTCCATCCGGTACAATTACGGCTGCACGTCCGCCCATGACGAGCAAATCATAAATAAGTTCTACAAAAAGCAGTTCCGTCTTCTTGGTTTTTATTTTGAATCGTCCGTTAACATCGCTTTCATCAATTGAGCCTTTGAACGGCGGATTGGCAAGAACGATGTCATAAACTTCTTTTTCATTAAATCCTTTCGAAAGAGTATCGGTATAACGAATATTAGGATTATCAATTCCGTGAAGCATTAAATTCATCGCACCTATTCTTGTCATAGTAGAATCAAAATCATAACCGGTCAGTGCATGTGTCTTTAGAAAGTTGAAAAGCTTTTTATCGGCAATTTTATCTCCGATCAAATGATGCAGCATTCCTTCTTCGTCATATTCTAAAACATCTTTGCTTGTATTGTTTTCAAGAATGTGCATGTATGCGTTGAATAAAAATCCGGCGGTTCCGCATGCTGGGTCACAGATCCTTTCTCCAATTTTCGGATCAACAAGTTTAACCATCATTCTAATTATGTGGCGCGGTGTTCTGAACTGTCCGTTCTTTCCCGCGGTTGAAAGCTGCATTAAGAGATATTCATACAAATCTCCTTGCACATCAACATTCTGTTCGCTGATGTGAAGGTCATCTATAATTTTTACTGCTTCTTGTAATAGGGAAGATTTTGGAATTATGAAGTAAGCATCTTGCATGTGCTGTGTGAATGTGCTTGTTTCTCCGCCAAGATTTCTGAGAAAATCAAAAACCTTATCACGAACGTGCTTTAACATTTCTTCGCCGGAAAGTTGCGACCAGTAAGACCATCTGCATTTTTCGTTGTTCTTAAAAACAGAAGTGAATTTAATATTTCTTCTTTTAGCAGATGCAGCAGCTGCGTTGTCGTTATCTTCTAATCTTTTGAGAAATATCAGATACGACATTTGTTCGATTGCTGTTAAAGGATTGGAAATTCCACCGGACCAGAATTTATCCCACAGCGAATCTACTTTTTGTTTTATAGTTGCACTAGTTAGCATAATTATTTTTTCACCAGTTCGACTTGTATGGCTTCCTTACCTTTTTTACCATCAGTTAAAAGGTACTTGACCTCGTCTCCCTCTTTAGGATTTTTTATTTTGCAATTTTTTACATGAAAGAAAATGTTATTAATTGCGCCTTCCCTTATAAATCCAAACCCTCTATCGTCAAAATATTTTTCGATTCTACCCTTATGTATTTCAGTCGGTTCATTATCGTTAATCTGGTATGATTCAAGTATTTCATTTGAGTTAACCGTGACATTGCTTTTCAAATAATTAATCCGTTCAAGTGCTTCAACATAGTCTTTATTATATTCTTTTTTACGTATTTCATTTGCAAGCGTGTATTCCTGAATTGCATTTCTATATAATTGCAATTTTTCATAAACTAAACCAAGATGAAAATGTGATTTATAAAGAGATTTTCCACCTTTAATAATTGCGCACTTCAATTGTAACTTAGCATTGTCAAAATCTTCCATTGAGAAAAACAAACGTCCGAAGTGCTGATAAATATAATCCTCCATCTTATGAGATGGAATTTTTTGGTATACCTGAATAGCTTCTTGTTTTCTTTCCAAGAAAGCTAATGTGGTTGCAATTTTATCCTTAATATAAGCTTGATTTAGTATCGAATCCGCCTTCAAAAAATTTTGCAATGCATCATCGTATTTCTGGAGTTCTAGATTTATTTTTCCTGCATCATAATATGAGTATCCATCGTTACTATCTATTTCAATTAATTCACCACATACTATTATTGCATCACTAAAAGCTTTGTTTATAACAAGAAATTCTACCTTTACTTTTAACAGATTCTTTAATAAAAGTACTTCTTTTTTTTTATCGATTATCTTCTTTTCTAGTTCATTTATCAATCCAACAATTTCATGATAACGACCTAACTGTATCAAGCATTTTATTTTTTCGAGGTGGGCCCAAAGTAACCCATTAAATTTTTGAACCGCCAATTCCTGTTGTGCGAGTGCGTCTTCATATCTCGCTAAATCAAAAAAAACTTTTCCTATACGATAATAGTATTTACTTGTTTCCGGATGGGAGGATATTAATTCAGCGTAAACTCTTTCAGCATCTTTTAATTTTTTCATCTTGTAACACGATTCTGCATATTTTTCAATCGCTTGAACATCTGTAGGATTCTCCAAGTAGTTTTTTTTAATTAATTCATGCTCTTCTCTTTGGGTTTTATTTTCTTTACGCATTTCTAATTCTCTAAGATTTCTTTCGTGTTCTTAAAATGCATTTTAGCAATTTGATTTAATTCTTCTTTACCATACTTGGACATAATTATTTTGGCAATTTTATTCGCATCTGGACCCGCGCCTTTTGGTATTTCTACTTTATATTTTTCTGATAATTCTCTAATCCTTTTTGAGAATCTATCTCTTGCTAAGATTGAAGCCGTAGCTACTGCAATGTTTTTTTCTGCTTTTGGTTGCTGAATCAACTCTATTTTTCTGGCATCCTTCATCCTCGGATTTTTAGCAATCTCTAAGCGAATATAAGATTCATCGCCAAATTGATCAGCAATTGCAGCTTCAAATTCATTTTTTTCAGCAAGATCTTGGATAACAATAGCATGACACCAAGCTAAAACAGTATTAAGCCCTTTACCTTGAAGTTTCATTTTGTCCACAAACTCGTTGTATTTGGATGGAGGTAACTCGCAAATTGCAATCCGGTCTTTATATTCAGAATACAAAATCCTGGAGATTTCCTCAATCTTATTATCATTTAATAATTTGCTGTCTTTGATTCCGATAGACAACAAATTATTCTCAATACCTTTTTCGACAAAAAATGCGGCGGCTACAAGCGGACCAAAATAATCACCTTTGCCTGACTCATCTGAGCCAATCCACTTTATATAAGGAACAATAACAAGATCATCTTCGAGTTTTTTCTTGTCACTTAATAATCTGATCACTTCTTGTTTAATGAGCTCATCAACTTTCCCACCAATCACGAAACTAAATCCTTTTTTCGCTGAGAAATAAATGTTCAATATAAATTCATTTCTTCCATATATTACTTTGAACTGTGTGCCATGATTCAGTTCTTTTTCTCGATTTATTGTTACTCCATTTTGTTCAAGTAAATTTTGTTTCAATTGGAGTAGAGATTCAATTTCACTATTGTTTGAAAAAGAATTATCTGATTTTATTTCATTGACTAATTGTATAACTGGCTCTACAGTAATTTGTTCAATTTTTAAAATCCTACATGCTGATTCGAGAACATTATTTAACAATGTAGCTTCATTCATATTTTTTGGTGGAATTGGTACTATCTTAAATCCATTTTTGCCAGAATAAACGTTGAATTTTCCGCGTACAAAATCTTGATATACCTCAAACTGAATACCATATTCAATGTCTTTGCATGATTCAATCTCTATTTCATTAGAAGACAATTGAAATTCAATTAAATCATAAAAGTCACGAAGTTTTTGATCGTGAAATTCAATTGCATCTTTATGTTTCCCATATTTTGAATAAGTTTTCTTGAAAGCTTCATTTAATTCTTCAACAGAAATAAATCTTTTGTTTTTATCTAGTCTAATGGCTTTAATAATGAGATCGCATAAATATTTCATAGGCTTTAGAGAACAATGAAATAATTTTTGAGCTGCAATATCTTCAGATTTTTTTTCATCAAGATTAGTAAATCTTCCGATTCCATAGGGAAGGGAATTAGTCAAAATCTGATATATGGTTATGCCCACCATAAAAACGTCCCAAGATTCATCACCTTCTCCATTCCAAACTTCCGGTGGAGTATAACCCTCTGTACCACCAATAGACATTCCATGAGTGAGAGGACACGTTTTGACTCTCGCTAGACCAAGATCAAGTATTTTAATTGTTTCAGGCCTACCATCTACTAACATTATATTTTGAGGTTTTATATCTCGGTGCCAAGCTACTTTTGATATTTCATTCAAACCTTTTAAAATATATTTAATAATTTGCATTGCCTCTACCAAATCTATCTTCCTTCTACGCAGTAAATCATATAATGTATCACCTTCAACAAATTCACTAATAATAAAATTGTAGTTTTCATTGAAAGCCATAATATCAAATACCCTAACAACATTCGGATGATTAACATCCAATAAAACCTTAAAGCCTCTATGCTCAAAAGAAAATTTTTCCTTCGCAATAAATTTTAGAGCTACCGGTCGTTCAAAACTAGAATCATATGCTTTGTATACTTCACCAAAACCACCAAATCCTTTTCTTTCAAGGATTTCCCATCTATCTAATACTTTATCACCTTTATTGAATCCTAAATAAAACATGAGTTACCTCATTTATTATATGATTAGCTTCTTAGTCAATTCAACCAACTCTTCCACTTCTTCTTCACTAAACAATTTCTCAACAGCATTCACACCAAAGTTTGTAAATGGGGGTTCGTAAAGATCAGCCGGTTCAAGTTTATGATGCTGTATAAAATAGTTTTGCACTGCTCGCAAGAAACGGGACTGATCCGCATTGTAGTTATGTTCAAGTATAAAAGAATCAAATGCTTTTCTAACAATCGTTTCATAAGGCGGCAATGCTTCTAAATTTAAAACATGTTTTAAGAAATCCACAAAACTGCCGAGCTTAACTCCGTATGCTTTCAACATATTTTTGTCGTCAAA
>Ga0194119_10010559_pt1 | contig 12141 bp, 9 predicted proteins | sample TA2MahC100mmetaG_FD_148620 | JGI IMG/M metagenome (GOLD analysis project Ga0194119, IMG submission 148620) | Freshwater microbial communities from Lake Tanganyika, Tanzania - TA2015018 Mahale Deep Cast 100m | ecosystem: Environmental > Aquatic > Freshwater > Lake | place: Tanzania: Lake... | reverse complement strand
GAGGAATTAAAACTGTCATACTTCTGTTGAAATAAACTTTTATCTGTTTCTATTAAATAATCATGCTCCTTCTTGTTGGTATTGGAAATAAAATAAATCATCGCAGCAAGATTCGCAGTCGATAATGTTGTTAGTGTAATTCCTTTAGTTAAACTGCCGTTTTTAATTTGACCCCATCCAGGTACAATAAAATTTTGGAGAATCGAATATTTAAAAGCTGGATTTATTTGTATTGAAGTAGATTGATTGTCAGTAGAGTCAATCTGTTCTATTTGTGGAGTATGCGTTTTAATAAAATCGTTTTTAACTGAGTTAAATATTGAAATAAGTTTTGGAGATATTTTTGCTGGGTTAGGGTTATAGTCTTTCTTTAAAAGGAGAATTTCAAAAAAATTGTTTCTTGTTGAATCCTCTTTTCCTATGGAATAAAACGAAACAGCTCTCATCAAATAGATATCTATCTTTAATGAATCGGACATATTACCATGAGAAGCAAAATTGGTTGAGAGCTCAATAACTTTTGCATATTGAAAAGCTTCGTATTCTTGTTTGATTTTTTCAAATGTATTTTCTTGTGCGAGTGTGGCAAATGAAAAAATAAACAAGATTGAAAAAGATAATAGGGTGATTTTTTTCATTAAGAAAACAGTAATATTAAAATTGATTCAATACTATATTAAAACTATCTACAATTTACTAAATTGAAATTAACTTTGTAATTCTAAAATGTAGTTTAGTGTAGCTATTTCTTGAAGTTAAGTCTTAATGTAAGTGTATCGCCCATGCTGACGTTTAACATTGTATCGATATCACTATAATTTGGATTTTTCAAAGTTAGTCTAATAAATCCCGGTCTAACCTTAATTAAATTTCGAAGTGGTGTTTGACCTTTGTAATCTCCATTTACATAGACATCGCCCCATGGACGTGCGTCACAATTAATATAACCCATTAATGCTTCAAGTAATACGCTAATTCTTGTAACCTTTCCTTGTGCAACTTGAATAACCTTAGTGTAAACCGGGTAATCCTCGTTTATAAGTTTTATTGTATGCTCCCCTTCAGCAAGAGTGAGTGGTTTTGTCATTGGAGTTGTCTCAACTTTTTCACCGTCTACATGTACTTCTGCCCATGGTAAACATTCAACAAATAATCCGCCATATTTTATTACCGGCTGACTAATTTGAACATTAGTGGATTCATTATTGTCTTTTTGATTTTGCTCAATGAGCGGTTTAGTCAGAGTTGTTAAATCAACATTATCTTTTTGAACCGTATCCCTTAATTTATCAGAAGTGTTATTGCCTATAGCTTTACTTGAATCTTGCGGTGATAAAATAGATTGATTTGTATTTTCTCCTGACAAAGAGTCTATAAATTTAATAACTAAGAAGAGTCCCATAATTACAATTATTGCAACTACAATTAACATTTTTTTCTGATTCGGTTTTTTGTCAAATCCATTAATAATTAAAGTCGGCTGTTCATATTGAACATTTAACTTTTGCAAAATTTCTGCAGCAGACTGAAATCTGTTCTCGGAATTCTTTTTTAGCAAGCCAACAAGCACTTCTTTTATCTCTTCTGGAATCTCTTTTATCTCTGCAACTAATTTCGATTCATCATAACTCATTATTTCATTGAGTGTAATGCTGACGTTCTCTTTTAAGAAAGGATTTTTTCCTAGAAACATTTCGAAAAAAACTACTCCAGCAGAAAATAGATCGCTTTTTGCTGTTAGCTTCGCACCGCGGACTTGTTCTGGCGACATATAACTTGGAGTTCCAACTATTGAATAAGGATTTGTAATAAAATTGTCTTCAGCAGAAAGTGCTAACCCAAAATCCCCAAGTTTACAGTTGAATGAATTATCAACAAATATATTTTCAGGTTTAATATCTCGGTGAATTATTCGATGACTATGCGCAAAGTCGAGAGCTTTGAGCAATTGTACCATGAGATGTTTTTTTTGATCGAAAGAAAGTGAGTTGGTTTTTAAAATATTGCGCAAGCTTTTTCCTTCAATATATTCAAATGATATATAGAAGAATTCTTTTGCCATCCCGAAATCGAGAACTTTAATGATGTTTGGATGATCAAGCTTGGCAAGAAGTTTTGCTTCCCTTTTAAATCTTTCAACTAAAGCTTGGTCAGAAATTTTCTGAGTGTTTAGAACTTTTAAAATTATTTTTTTGCTCAAATAGATGTGATTGGCAAGGAATACCGCTGCATGTTCATCTTTCTTAAGTACTTCAATGATTTCGAATTTTTCGAAAAGTATTTCTGATGTAATTCCTTGCATATTCTATTGCTCGCCCATCTCTTTTAATTTCAACTGAATCCATCTTACTGATACGCCGAGTGATTTGGCAGTCGTTGTTCTGTTGCCGTTACATTCATCAAGCCGTTTCTTTAACAAAAGCATTTCATATTCTTTAAGGGTTCCGTTGAAGTCGGAAATATCTTTGTTGTCTTCTAAGATAACATTATCAATATTAATCTTATTTGTATCAGACAAAATAATTGCTCTCTGAATTACATTTATTAATTGTCTAATGTTCCCGGGCCAATAATAATTTTCTAATTTTCGCAATGCGTCTGAGGTTAGCTGAATTTCTTTCTGTGCTAATTTCTTTGCAAAGTGAATTGCCAAAAGAGGAATATCCCCTCGTCTTTCTCTCAATGGCGGAATTGAAAGCGGAAAAACATTTAATCTATAATATAAGTCTTCTCGAAACTTCCCTTCCTTCACTAATGCTTGCAAATCCTTATTTGTTGCAGCAACAATTCTCACATCAACTTTTTTAACCTTTGTGTCCCCTAGCCTAATTATTTCCTTATTCTCTAGAACCCGTAATAGTTTTGCTTGCAACGCTGCTGAAATATCTCCTATTTCGTCAAGGAAAAATGTTCCGCCGTCAGCCGCTTCAAGAAGACCTTGTTTGTCAGTATTTGCGCCAGTGAAAGCACCTTTTTTGTAACCAAATAATTCACTTTCTAGAAGACTATCCGGTATTGAGCCGCAGAACTGAGCAAGAAATGGTTTCTCTTTTCTTTTGCTTAATTGATGAATTGCTTTAGCTGCAACTTCTTTTCCAGTTCCGCTTTCGCCGACAATTAAAACCGAAGCATCTGAAATAGCAACCTTCATTATCAGCTTAGTAAGATTTCGCATAGCCGGACTATCGCCAATCATCTCCGGTATTTCAACAATGGATTGCAGTTTGTTTAGCAAAACTTGGTTCTCTTTCTCAAGCTCTTCTAATTTGATTATTCTATCTAATGCAAGAGAAACAAGATTAGAAAAGAAATTTAAAAACATTAAATTTTCATCGGTGAACTCTCTTCTATCAAGCGTGCTATCTGCAACAATTACGCCCCAAACTTTTTGCTCGCGGATTATTGGCACGCCAATCACAGATTTTATTTTATGAATTTGAACACTCTCGAACTGCGATAGGTGCGGATCGCTCATAACATCATGATATAAAAGTGGTTTTTTTTCGCTAATAACCTTTTGAAGTATTCCAGAAGAAAATTCAGCTAGATTTGTAATGCTTTCGCTTGAAATCTTCCTCGCGGTTATAATTGAAAAATCATTTCTCTCTTCATCATACTTTACAAAAAGACCGCGCTCGGCATTAATTACTTTTATAACTATATCAATTGCGTCTTCTATTAATGATTCTTGATGAGTTGCAGAATTCAAAATCTGGCTGAATTCATATAGAGCTTCAAACTCATCCTTAGATAGGTTCTTTATGTGATTTATATTTTCTTGAAAAAAATTATTCATTTGTTATCTCACCGAAAAAGTAACAACCTTAGATCTGGCTCTATTCTGAAAATCGTCAATGCACCAAATAACCCAGAAATAATTTCCAAGCGGAAGTGATTGATCTACAATTTTTTCGATATCATCTTTTGAAATATTATCTTTTTGCCAAACTAGTATTGGCGAAATCTGGTCCGAATAAATTTGGATCATATACTTAAAATTAAATCCGGGCAAATAACGAATCCATCTAAGTGTTGGCTGATTTCCAACAGCTTGTCCATTTACTGGCGATTCCGGAAATACTTCTTGTTTAATAATTCTCTTTATCGTAGTTGTATGCACTAAATACTTTTTGCCGCTCCTATCTTTTACAACAATATCAAATTCTTTACCTATTGCTTCATCCATTGAGATTATATTTAAACTTACAGATGAAAATGAATTTTCATAGAATCTTGAAACCGGATTATAGTTGAGTATACTTTTAAATTTTAATGCATTACATTCAACATGAACCGAATCAATATCGCCCTCTGCATCAGTTACAGTTGTCTGAATTACCAATTGATATATCTGGTTGTTGGGATATTCATTCAGAACAATGGTATAAAGATTTAAGCTTGTTGAAATTGGATCAGCATTAAGCAGTACATCTTCATTTCTTTTTGTCGGTTGATTATCGAATTTAACCTGGATAGAATCTTTACCATACCCAGATTTTTCAAATACCAGCCAGCCATCAACCTTGGGTATATTGCTGAAAGAATAATAACCCGATGAATTAGTTGTAACTAGAATATTTTGATTCATCCAAAAAACCTTGGCACCGGTTATTGCGCTTCGCGGCAGCGCTTCAGTTTTTACAAACCCATCAAAACTTACTACTGTATAATTTAGTATTCTATCGCCAACTCTCTTACTCTTTTGATTATTCCATATAATTAAAACAGAATCCTTAGCAAAACCGTCTTTTTCAAAATAGAGAGTCCCGTCTTTCATTTGCAAATCTTCTATCTTGAAATATCCAGCTTCGTTTGTTTCAGCAATTGCATTTTGATTTTTCCAAATTACTTTTACTTTTGAAAGAGGCTCTTTCGGAAATGAAAAAACAAAACCATCTAATTGACCAAGTTTATTGTCCGGATTTAGTGGATCCAATGGATTAATTCTTGGAGCATCACAAGAATTTACACCAATTGAAAGAGTTCCTACTAACAATATTAAAAACAGCTTTTTCATCAATTAATTAAATATTTACACTCAAAGATAGAAGTTTTGCGCAAATTTTTCGTAGTGCGCAAAATTTTATGGGTATAAATATGCAGATAATTTTGCGAATTAAAAATTCAAAAGAAGATTTCCAGTGAGATAAAGTACCCCTTTTCCTGATATTTTTACTCTATTTCCCAAATCCTCGCAAAAAAGTTCTCCTCCTCTTCCCGAAACTTGCAATGCATTCATTTTCTTCTTACCCAATTTTTCTCCCCAATAAGGTGTTAAAACAGTATGGGCCGAGCCAGTAACCGGATCTTCATCAATCCCGGAATTTGGTGCAAACGTTCTTGAAACAAAATCGGCACCGTTTCCTTTTGCAGTTATAATAACAGCATGCTCGTGAAGTTTTTTAATCAAATCTATTTTAGGAACGTATGTGCGAATAAATTCTTCTGATTCAAAAACCACAAACAGAAAAAAACCATTCGTTAAAATTTCGTTTGGCTCAACTCCAAAACATTCTTTTATTCCATCTGGAATATTTGTTTCGTGCGGTTTGTTTGAGGGGAAATTCAACGAGAGCATTTCACCTTCCTTTTCAACAAATAAATCACCGCTCTTAGAATAAAATTTAATCTTGTTTGAACCCTTTTCGAAAAAATTAAAAACAACATATGCTGATGCTAAAGTTGCATGACCGCATAACGGAACCTCAACTGTTGGAGTCATCCATCTAATATGATAATGATCATCTTGCTTTACAAAAAAAGCAGTCTCGGCAAGATTATTTTCTGCTGCAATTTTTTGCATTACACTATCGTCAAGCCATTTATCTAATGGAATTACTGCAGCTGGATTTCCGCCAAACAATTTGTCAGTGAAAGCATCTACTTGATAAATTGGGAGTGTCATAAAATTCCTTTGATTATTTATTTAGCCTTTTCAAAAAACATTTTTTTATGAAGGAATGGAATAACAGCAACCTTCAATCCTTCAATGTATAATTCTTTTCTATTCATAACTCCATTTGTAAAATAGCCAATTGCGCCATGTTTTTGCTTTGTATTTTCTTCGTTTTGAATTTCGTCTATCACATCTCCAAGTTCAATCCCACGCAATAGCTTTTCAATAACCTTATCAGGCAGTTCAAAATGAGGAGAAGTTCCAAATCCTTCGTTTCCATTTTCATCAATAACACACATACAGCCAAATGCAAACCATTTGTTAAATTGCTTTGCAATTCCCCCTTCAATTCCAACAAAATAATTTGCACTTAAGTTGTCTGATTTATTTAAATCGTATAAATGAAGTGCTCTGTTTCTTGCGCCAATAAATGTATCTTCGTTTATTGGCTGAACTGAAACTTTAGATTCAGCATCCATTCCAATTACTTTAACATTTTTAAAATAAAGTGAAAATGTTTCTTGAACCGATTGTAATTTTACCGGATTTTTTGAACCGACTAATATTTTCATAAAATACTTAAACTGAATACAAACAATATAAAATTATTTTGCTAATTTAACGACCAATACTATTCTTTATTCATATATGGTTTTTCAATGCAGTCCGGAGGAATAAATGAAAAACTCTCTTTCCTTATTTCTAATTATTGTTGTTTCAATTTTCACATTCAATTTTTGTGACAAACAAAATTTCGAACATGCTGTTGAAAGCATTAAAGTTGATGAAATAAAAAATAAAATTGAAATTTTGTCATCGGATGAATTTTTAGGGAGAGCTCCGGCTTCTTTAGGCGAAGAAAGAACAATTAAATATCTTGAAGAACAATTTCGAAGAATTGGCTTAAACCCCGGCAATGGCAATAGTTATTTCCAAGAAGTACCATTATTCGAAATTGCCTCTCATTCTTGGTCCAAGCTTAATATTTCCAATAAAAAAACAAGTAAATCTTTCGGGTTTATTGATGACTTTGTTTGCGGCACTTCAAGATTTGTAGAAAACATATCAATAAAAAATTCAGAGCTGATTTTTGTCGGTTATGGTATTGTTGCGCCTGAATATAATTGGAATGATTACAAAGGAATTGATGTAAAAGGAAAAACGGTGGTGGTGGTGGTAAACGATCCAGGATTTGTTAATGGTGATAGCACATTTTTTAATGGAAAGAAAATGACTTACTACGGCAGATGGACTTACAAATTTGAAGAAGCGGCTCGGCAAGGAGCAAAATCTGTTTTAATTATTCACGATGACGATGCTGCCGGTTATCCTTGGGGAGTTGTCCAAAATAGCTGGTCAGGAAGAAGATTCTATATCGAAACTCCGGATAACAATATGTCTGATTGCGAAATGAATGGATGGATTTCTAATTCTGTTGCGAATGAATTATTTAATATGGCTGGTTTTGATTTTGGGAAAGAGCTATCATCAGCTGCAAAGACTGACTTTAAAGCAAAAAACATGAAGTTGAGTCTAAGTGTTTCATTCAAAAATAAAATTGAAAAAAAGAAATCGAATAATGTTATAGCAGCATTGCCTGGATCGGAGTTTAAAGATGAATATTTAATTTACTCTGCCCATTGGGATCATTTTGGAGTTAATAATACTCTGGTAGGTGATACAATTCTAAATGGTGCTATTGATAATGCTACCGGAACTGCTGCTTTGCTGGAATTAGCAGAGGCATATAAAAGTCTTGATCGTCCGCAAAAACGTTCCATTATTTTTCTTGCCGTGACTTGTGAAGAGTTTGGATTATTGGGCAGCGAATATTATGCAAAGAATCCAATTTACCCTCTCAATAAAACAATAGCCGCGATCAATATGGATGGACTTAATATTTTCGGTAAAACTAAAGACATTACAATAATTGGATACGGAATGTCTGAAGCAGATCAATTCGCTGAAGAAGTAACAAGAAAATACGGAAGATATATTATACCCGAATCCCAGCCCGAGAAAGGAACATACTTTAGAAGCGATCATTTTAATTACGCTAAAGTTGGACTGCCGGTAATTTATTTTGGAAGTGGGATTGACAACATTGAACATGGCAAGGATTGGACAATTGAACAAACAAATAAATGGACAAGAGAAAATTATCATAAACCATCAGATGAATTTAAACCTAATCTCTGGAAGTTTGACGGAATGATTGAGGATGTTAAAATTTTCTTTGAAACCGGTTACAACTTGTGTAATACAAAAAGCTTTCCGAACTGGAAAGTTGGAACTCCATATAAAACTATAAGAGACTCTATGATGAAATAATTTTTTCTGAACATAAAAATGGAACGTTAAAATGAAACACAAAAAATTCTATTTGATAATTTTGTTTGTCTTATCCTCTTGCTTTTGTTTTTCTCAAGCTCAATACCGAAATAAAATTTTTGTTCCGGATATACTCGGTTACAAAACTTTAAAATGCGATTTTCATATGCACACTGTTTTTTCAGACGGCGATGTATGGCCTACTTTCAGAGTACGAGAAGCCTGGCGCGAAGGATTAGACGCTATAGCATTAACTGACCATTTGGAATATCAACCTAAAAAAAATTATGTGCCCACCAATCACGATCATGCATTTAATATTGCAAAGGACTTGGCAAATGAACTTGGAATTACATTAATAAAAGGAGCCGAAATTACACGAAGCATGCCTCCCGGTCATCTCAATGCTATTTTTATTAATGATGGCAATTCTCTTATACTTGATAATTGGAAAGACGTAATTAACGAAGTAAAAAAACAAGGCGGCATTATTAATTGGAATCATCCTGGCTGGAGAAGTCAACAATCCGATGGTATACCAAAATGGTATGATGAACATTCATTCCTACATGATAATAAAATGCTAACTGGAATTGAAGTTGTTAACGGAATTGAATTTTATCCTTTAGCGCTTGATTGGTGCCTCGATAAAAATATTACAATACTTAGTAACAGCGATGTACATGACCCGGTAAATTTTGAATATGATTTCGACAAATCCGGCCGTAGAGCCATGACATTTGTTTTTGCAAAAGAAAATTCTTCGGATGCAATTAAAGATGCTTTGCTGAATCAAAGAACGGTTGCATATTTTAATAACAACCTTTACGGCAGAGAAAAATTTCTCAGTGAAATATTTAATAAGTCTGTATTCTTTAAAAGTAATTTTGTTAAAACAACCGGACGAGAAACGGCAATGCTGCAGATTGAAAACAAATCAGATATTACTTTTCAGTTAGAGTTGATAAATGAAGATGATAAAGTTGGATATCCGCTTCATATCGATTTAATGGCGGGGAAAACTGTGCTGTTTAATATTAGAGCTAAGAAAGATGATATAAAAATCAATAAAAACGTAATAGTAAATTATAGAGTAAAGAATTTAATTGTTGGTTCAGACAAAACACTTATTGTTCCGTTAGAATTCAAATTAGATATCAATCCAGCAAAAAAATAACTTTGGTATTAACATTTTTAATAGACCTCGGGTATAAATGTTTGGTCTGACATTGGGGGTCTAACATATCCTTTCGATTTTTCTCGTGGAGGAAGTTTGATTTTTTCCGGAGTTAAATCTTTATAAGGAATTATGCTGAGAAGATGGTGAATTACATTCAGTCTTGCTCGTTTTTTATCATCTGCATTAACAACAAACCATGGAGCTTGTTTAATATCTGTATATCGAAACATTTCATCTTTAGCTTTTGAATATTCTTCCCATCGTGATCGTGATTCTAAATCCATAGGACTTAATTTCCATCTTCTGCGCGGATCATGAATTCTTTTTTGAAATCTTTTCTCTTGTTCCTTATCGCTTATTGAAAACCAATATTTAATTAAAATTACCCCGGAACGAATAATCATTCTTTCGAACTCCGGACAGCTTCTAAAAAATTCTCGGTATTCATCTTCAGAGCAGAATCCCATTACTTTTTCAACACCGGCTCGGTTGTACCATGACCGATCGAATAAAACCATTTCTCCGGCAGCTGGCAAATGAGCAGAGTATCTCTGAAAATACCATTGTGTTTTTTCTTTTTCGGTTGGAACGCCGAGCGCAACTAACCTTACAACACGAGGATTTAACTTATCAATTATTCTTTTTAATGTTCCGCCCTTGCCGGCAGCATCCCTTCCTTCGAATATTACAACAACTTTTAAACCTTTCTTTTTTATCCATTCCTGAAGTTTTACCAGCTCTTCTTGTAGCTTTGCAAGTTCCTTTTCGTAAAATTTTGAAGAGAGCTTTCCTTTCTTTACATCTGGCTTCTCGCGTTTCTTAGATTTCTTTTTTTTCATATTATTTCTCTGAATACTACAATAATGTGCAATTTTTTTAATTAGGTAATATTAATTACACTTCCTTTAATTGATTGCCAATCTTTGAATTTTACAAATTTCATTATTCTTTGTGGTTCTTCCAGAGATTTAAAACCATATTTTCTATAAAGTCCGTGTGCATCTTTTGTTGAAAGCATCCATGATTTTATAAATCTCAATTCTGGATGATTGAGAATATATTCCATCAACAGCTTAGATACTCCTTTACCTCTATATTTTTCTATGATGAATACATCACACAAATATCCAAATCCAATATAATCTGTTACAACTCTAGCAAAACCAATCTGAATTTTTTTGTGATAAACTCCAACACAAAATGAATTTTTAATCTGCTTCTTTACTGCATCAATTGTTATCCCTTTTGCCCAATATGATTTTGTCAAAAAGTTATAAATATCGAAGACTTGAAGTGCTCGTTTGTCAGTACTAAAAACTATTTCTTTATCAAGAGCTTCATAATTATTCAATACAAGTTCCTTATTAATTTTTTCAATATCAAAATAAGAAATTAAATTAAAATGCTTTTAAACCAATGTCGTTAGAAAAGAAGTTGTATTGTAAATGTTGGGGTCACATACGCGACCCCAACAATTTTTTGGCTAGTTAAAGAAGTAACGAAGACCAATCTGCAACTGCCATCGAGAGTTAAGACTCAGATCGTCTGTATATGTCTCTCTAGCAGTTCCTTTGAAATTAAATACTGGTTTACCGCTGCCATCGAACTTAACAAGCTGTAAAGGAGAAGTTGCAGCTGAATTCGCAATTCTACGCACTCCTAAATCTGAGCCTAAGAAATTTGGAAAATTCAGGATATCAATACTCAATTGGAAAGTATGCTTAGTTCTGCCCATCATGAAAGAAAAATCTTGGAGTATTCTGAAATCGATATTAAAATACCAAGGATTAACAGCGCCAAATCGTTCTGCAATTTTGCCTCTGTTATTTTTCAAGTAATCATCTTGTTCAATAAATTTGTTTAATGCAGCCCATTGGTCTGCCGCACTAACAGTCATTCCATTTGCAGCAACATAAGGCTCCAAGATAATATCGCTTTGAGTTCTTGGAATATAAATTAAGTCGTTTCCTCCCATACCATCGCCGTTAACATCCCCTGAATAAACAAATGAATACTTATTACCTCCAGCTCCGGCAAATCTATTTCCTTCTGCTAGTTCAACAAATAATCCGAAACTTGTTGTAAATGTTTCATTCCAAACAAGTCTATAAGTAGCTCCGCCAACAAATCTGTGACGTTGACCGAATTCCGAATAACCAAGCTCGGGTTTATTGGGATCGCCTTTAGTTGGATTTTCTGCCCAGAGAACACTAGCAATTTCAGTTGATTTCATTAAACTCTTTGCTTCAGTATAACTATATGATACTGTTGCATTTAATCCAAAGTAAAAGCTTTTTCTTAATTGAGCTGTAATATTAAAATGATAACCTTCATCTGCGTTATCAATTATATAAGCACCGGCACCTTCCCCTGGATAAGCTGCATTGAGTTCATTATTTCCGGCACCGCCATAATATGGTCTGCCATCAGGCAAATACCTAACCGGTTTAACTAAATCTGCATTCCTTACATATATTGCATTTATATCTTTGCCATAAATTATTTCAAGAGTTCCGAGCAAATCATCTGCAAGTTTATGATCAACTGCTAAATTTGTGGTCCAAACTTGAGGCCATTTGAAATCTGGAACCATCGCATTTAAATCAAAAGACTGTTGAAGAACCGCATCTCCTTTTGAAGTTACTGGTGGTTTTGCCGGATAAAGATTTGGGTTTGATCCTGGATTAGAGATATTATTTCCTACCCATACAAAAGGAATTCTTCCAGTAAAAAT
>Ga0194119_10010545_pt1 | contig 12152 bp, 7 predicted proteins | sample TA2MahC100mmetaG_FD_148620 | JGI IMG/M metagenome (GOLD analysis project Ga0194119, IMG submission 148620) | Freshwater microbial communities from Lake Tanganyika, Tanzania - TA2015018 Mahale Deep Cast 100m | ecosystem: Environmental > Aquatic > Freshwater > Lake | place: Tanzania: Lake... | reverse complement strand
AGGTCATCGATACCCACCTGCAATACCGCTTCGTTGATCGCCATGGAACCGGCGTGGGTCCGGGTCATCACACGTTCCTGCAAGGCCTGGTCGTAAGTGAACAGATAGAGGGCCAGGGGACGTGGACACCGGCTGACGAAGTCCAGCGCGTCCTCGAAGGTATCGTAAGGAATGATCGGCAAGATCGGGCCGAACAGTTCCTCCCGCATGATCGTCATGGTGTCCGTCACGTTCGTGACCAGACGCGGCGCCATGCGCCAGGTGCCATCGACGATCGCCTCGTCGCTGACCGTTTCGATGTGCGCGCCCTGGTCCTTCGCGTCCCGCAGCCAGTCCTGTAGGCGCTGATGGTTGCGCTCATTGACGATGCTGGTGTAGTCGGGGTTTCCGCTCACCGTCGGGTACAGACGCCGGAAGGTCGTTTTGTAGGCTTCAAGAAAGGGTCCGACCTTGCCACGCGGCAACAGGACATAATCCGGCGCCACGCAGGTTTGTCCGGCGTTGAGCGACTTGGCGAACACGATCCGGTCGATGATATCGTCCAGCGGAATATCGTCGGCAATGATGGCGGGCGATTTACCGCCCAGTTCCAAGGTTACGGGCGTGAGATTATTCGCGGCGGCGCGCATGACGTGCTTGCCCACCGGAATGGAACCCGTAAACAGCAGATGATCGAACGGCAATGCCGAAAACGCTTGCGCGAAGTCCGCCTCGCCGGTCACGACCGCCACCCGGTCTTCGTCGAAGCCCTGCCGGAGTATCTCATCGAGCAAGGCCGCGATGCGCGGGGTGAATTCCGACATCTTGATCATCGCCCGGTTGCCCGCCGCCAGCGCCGCGATCAGTGGTTCGATCGCCAAATTCAGCGGGTAGTTGAACGGCACCATGATACCGACCACCCCCAGTGGCTGATACACCACCCGGGCCCGTGCCGGCTGGAACTGGAGGCTGACATGGCGACGGCTGGGCCGCATCCAGCGACTCAAACGCTTCAGCGCATAATCCACCTGTTCGGTGCAGGGGATGATCTCCGCCAGCAGGGTTTCGGTAGTCGAGCGGGCGGTAAAGTCGGCGTTGATCGCCTGGGCGATCTTGTCCCGATGCTCCAGCAGCAAGGCTTTCAGCGTCCGCAAATGCTGGCGACGCAACTCCAGCGGGGGCATCGGCTCTTCCGCGAAAGCCTGCCGTTGAGCATTGAATAGAAGATTGAGTCGGGCCAGCGTTGCGGCGGAATCCAGGTCCTGGGGGGTCTCGGTCGATGAAATGGTCATCGGGGCTCCTTGGGTGGATATGGCGGAATAGGGGTGAAATTAACCTAAAATCGGCCGTTGAGCGATTCAAAATCAGGTTCGCCCCGAGCCGGTCGAAGTTGGAGATCGGCGATGAGCCGTTCGACCGCGCCGACGAACTTGTCAGCCAATTCCCTCGGGCTTTCATTTTCAGCGCCCAGTTTGGCGCGGATGGCCTATTGGGCCAGGCGTTCAGTGATGGCCGGCATTGAATAGTGCAATACATGCGGCAGCATGATGGCATTGGCCAGACCGTGCGGGGTGTGGTACTTGCCGCCAAGCTGGTGGGCAATGGCATGCACATAGCCCACGTTGGCGCGGGTGAAGGCGATCCCCGCATGGGTCGCGACCAGCGCCATCTGTTCGCGCGCCTCGAGGTTGCCGCCATCCTGCTTGTCCGTGCGCAGGTTGTCGAAGATCAGCCCCACCGCCGACAGCGCCATGCGATCCGAGAGCGGTGTCTTCCAGTAGCCGATGAAGGCCTCCACCGCGTGAGTGAGTGCGTCGATGCCGGTCGTGGCCGTGACCTGGGGCGGTAATCCTGTCATCAGGTCCGGGTCCAGCGTCGCCATCTTCGGGACCATGCGAAAGTCCACCAGCACCAGCTTGCGTGCGTTGGCCGGATCGGCTATCACCGCCGCCAAACGCCACGATAGCATCGCAACCGTTGGACCTGAAGACATCGATACCCTTTTCGATCAATGGCAAAGGGGCGTCCGGGGTAATTTCATTGAACACCACATAGTGGGCGCCGCCGTCGTCGAGCGCATCGGTCAAGGGTTTGAGCAGCCCCAACCGGGAGACGTTACCCCCCGTGACGATCAGTATCCTGGCATGGCCCATAGCGGCGATGGCCTCTCCCAGGCGACGGCTGGAGCCGGGGCCGACCAGCAATTCAGGCTGGGGGATCGGAATGAAGCGCATGAATTTGCCAATACCCTTCATGATGGCGCCCAGGCTGGCCAAAAGCACCGCCTCTTTGGTTGATGTGGTTGACAATGAAAGATCCCTCGTTGGTTTTAACGTGTTGACATTACGCAGTCAGCCGTTGGCATTCAGCAAAAATCGTCCGTGGTTCACCGAAGCTGCACTTGCTCCCGTGAGCAAAGGCTACATCCGATGCCTCGGCTTGAACAAATCGAGGCCATGCATGGATTGCCCCACCCCAGACTTCGCCGATGCGGGCAATGTCCCGTCTGGAATTAGACGGTAGAATGTGGGCCGATCCATTCGATGTTTGCCGGTGGATGCCATCGATTGACAAGGGGGGTTGTGGGCCATTCCCACGCTGGGCGTAAGGCATCCGCGCCGCACTTCCCGGTTACCCCGCACACGAGTCGTTTTAAGGAATAACGGTCATGATTTCTACCCGTATCGCCCGTCTGCTTGCTTCGTCAACCTTTATCTTGTTCCTGGCGGGCTGCGGCGCCTTGCAATCGGGTTCGAACGAGGTCAAAGCCGTGGCGGTTGAGCCCGCGCCCAATGCGGGGTTCATCGCCCATCCGGAGCGCCAGAAGCCGCGCGCCGATCTGCCGTTTCAGAAGGTCTGGATCAAGCCCGACTTCGACAAGAGCCGGTATCGGTATATGGTGGTGGCGCCCGTCAACACGCGGTACATGCTGGAGATGGATTGGATGCATAAGCTGAGTTCGGCCACCTGGCTGAGCGACGTCAAGGCCGACATCGAGGAATTGGCCGGCTATTTCCATGACCGGGTAACGAGCGAGTTGAAGAACGATCCCCAGCATCGCTTCCAGGTGGTGGAACGGGCGCCGAAGCGCGGCGGGCGCGCCCTCATTCTGGAACTGGCCCTGATCGAGATCGACCCGTCACAGCCGGTGTTGCATGGGCTGGGCTGGCTGCAGCCCGGCGCGGGAGCGGTGGCGGGGGCGGTCAATCAGCGCCGGGCGGCGTTCGAGGGGCGCTTGCGGGACGCGATGACCGGTGAAGTGGTGGCGACTTTCGCCGATCGCGACATGGCGGATGTCGGACCCATCGACCTGACCCGCCTGACCTGGTACGGTCCCGCCAAGGGCATCATGGATCAATGGGCCAAGCAGTTCGTCCAAGTGGCCAATCGCAAGCCCGGTGAGGTGGTCAACGACCCGACGGCGGTGACCTTGCGGCCCTTCTAGCTGATGACCAACACCGTCCTTCCGGCTGACCGCTAGGCCGGGATTGCCGGCTGCCCGTGCTGGCGACTCTGGGAAGCCCCCAGTAGGACCCTTGCTCCCCAACCGCCATCACGCCACTTGCCGCCATGACATTCTTCAATCTGTTGCTCGTCTTCATCCCGGTCACCGTCGTCCTGGAACATATGGACGGCATACCCGCGCCGGTCGTCTTTTTCTCGGCCGCGCTGGCCATCGTGCCGATAGCCCGGCTCATCCTGCTCGGCACCCAGCAGATCGCCCACCGCACCGGCGACGCCATCGGCTGTTAGCTCAACGCCATCTTTGGTTGATTGGCGTCGTCGTCCCGGGGGATGGCCGCACCAACTGGTTCAAGGGCGTCCAGCTCAATACCGTCTATGTGCTGATGGCCATGCTGTTCTATTCATGCCGGATGCGCCCGTGCTCGCCGCGCCTTAATTGAGCCTTTATCACCCGGGCTGGATGATGCCCCCATTTTGAGAACACTCCGATGAAAACACTGGAAGTCGACCCCCAAACCCTTAGCGCCTGGCTGACGGCCAGCCCGGTCACCGATGGCCTGTCACCGGAGGAGATCGCCCGCATCGCCCCACTGGTGAGTGTTAAATCCTTTGCCGCCGATGAGTTGCTGGGGGCGATTGGCGAGACCGTGACGGAGTTCTGGGTCATTGTGGAAGGCGTGGTCGAAGCTTTTTACGAAGATTTGCATGGGCAGCCCAATTTCCTGGCCGCCGCCGGACCCGGCGATAGCCTGGGGGAAGCCACCCTGATGGAAGGCGCGCCGCGGCCCGTCCGCCTGGTGGCGCAGACCCCAGGAAAGTTATTGAGCGTTACCGCCACCGTGTTTCACGAGTTGCTGGACACCTATCCCGTGCTGATGCGCAACTTGTTTCGCAAGCTCAGCACCCGCTTGAAAGACGTCGTGGGCGTCTCGGGCCGCAAGATCGCCGCGCCCCGGCTTGCCGTCATGGCTGTTTCGCCCCGGGCGCGTCTATTGGCCGGCCGGCTGGTCGCGCGCTTGCTGGCCGCAGGGGAAAAACTGTCCGTCTCGGCCGAAAGCGCCGAAGCCTTGCGCCAGTCGCCCGCTTGGCCGGCGTCATTTCCGGTCGCCGTTATCCAGGCGGATGAGCGGCCGCTCGCCGAGCCGCTCCTCCCCGGCATCGATCGGCGGATCGCCGTATTTTCGCCGCTAGACCACGGCCGGCTGGACCTCCTCCGCACCCGGCATGCCGATGAACTGCTCTGGCTGATTGAAGCGCAAGACGCGGCGTCGAGCCTGGACGAACTCAACCGGGCAATAGCCGCCGATGCCGCGCTCCACAAGAAGGTGCGCATCGTCTGGCTCCTGGACGAGCACCGGCCTATCGCCCCTTGCCTGGCGCTTCCGGAGTTACCGAAACCCCCGGTCAAAGTTCCGGTCGCCAGCCGCAACCATGCAATGACCCGGCTGGAAAGCCAGGGGCTCGAGCGGCTAGTGCGGGCGCTGCGCGGCTATTCTCTGGGCATCGCCCTCGCGGGCGGCGCGGCCAAGGGTATGGCGCACCTGGGGGTGTTGCAGGTGCTCGAGGAGGCCGGGATTACTTTTGATGCGATGGCGGGCACCAGCGCGGGCGCCATGGCTGGCATTTTCTATGCGGCGGGAATTGCCCCGGCGGTGGCGGCGGAAGATTTTCAGCGCGATCTGACCCCTTCGCGCCTGTTCCGTATGCTGCCGGGCTGGCCCAATCATTACCTGCTGACCCAGTTCCGCCGGGGCGCCTGGGACGGCATGTTGCGCGAGTATCTCGAGGACTGGCGGCTGGAACATCTGACCATCCCGTTTTCCGCCGTCACGGTGGACCTGATTCAGGGCCGGCCGGTGACGCGGCGGACGGGCGATGCCGTCCATGCGATTCTGGAAAGCATCAATCTGCCGGTCCTGTCCAAACCGATCATGCGGGACGGCATGGCGTTGGTCGATGGGGGTATGCTCAACAATCTGCCGGCGGACGTGCTGGCGGCGGGTTGTGATTTTGTGGTCGGCGTCAACGTGACCGGCCGCATCCGCTCGGAATTTGCCGGCAATCGTCCGGACATGCTGACGGAACACATGCAGGACGCGGGGGTGCTCAATACCATGCTGCGTATTTTTGAAACGCAGGCGCACCATCTGACGGCCAGTACCAATCCGGCGGTGAATTTCTGGATCAGCCCGGATACCTCCGGCTTTGCCCATGCGGACTTTTACCGGACGCTCGAGATCGTGGCCACCGGCGCAGCCACCGCGCGGGAGGTGTTGCCGGAACTGCAAAGCCGCCTGGCGGGGCTGGAGCAGCGTTTGTTTGGCGGGGCAACACCGGGGCATGCCTGACAGACTCAAACCCGGATGGGGACCGAGCCTTGACGGCAAAATGCCAGTAGCTCCGTATGTCCCAATTTGGCGGCTTCATGCAATGGACTCCAACCCCTTCCACCTGTTTCAATGTATTGGGCTATCTTTTGAGTCTCTCCAAGTCGTTAGCTTTTATGGCTTGAAAGACATCAGTATCGCTCATAGTGCCCTCCTATTTGGGTTGGTCCACGGGTTTCCTGGCCAACGGATGAATAACTTTCTTGATCTTTTCCGGGCACTGGATGCGCCCATTCCAGGCTATCAGGGTTTCAAGTTTGTGTTTGGGCGGAAGGTTGGCAAACAAGGCGTTGATTGCGTGGCAACAGGCAACCAGGTTCCCCTCGTCGCCTTTGCCGCCCATCGAGGATGGAATGACATGCTCGACCGTGGCCTTGGCGGGTGACAGCTTGCGCCTACAGTAGAAACACACCCCACCTTGAAGGAACAGCAAGCGCTCGGCTTTCATGTCTTGGGTTTTCGGGTTCGTTTGGGTGGGAGGGCGGTAGAGCCTGGCGCTGGCGGGGTGCTTTCATCGGCGGGGGTTGGCTTCTGTGCGTCGACGAGTTGTTGGTATAAACCAAACAGGAAAGCCACCCGCGCCGCGTCATCCTTGCCGCCTTTGTAGCCATAGGCCGCATCGACGGCTTTATCCAGGGATTGATGGGCTTTGAGCAAATCGGCGGGCAAGTTGCCGGGAGCATACAAAATTGCCAGGGAACAGGCTTGGCCTTGGTCCGCGCACCGTTTTTCCTCGGCTTTTCTGGCGTCGAGGATGGATTGAGCCGCCTTTTCAATGTCAGCCATTTGTTTAGCGCCAGGTGACTCAGGCCAAGGGTAGTTGTTGTAGACGATAGTGTTGGAATAACTGTAATCGCTTTTCAGGCGACCACATACCGTTCTCATCCAAGCATTGTGCATCGTTGAGCAAAGAATACCGAAATGAAATAATTCAGTTTCGGTGAGGAAAAACAACTTGTCCCCACAAATGACTTGCCCATCCAAATAGCCAATCGGCACAAATTGCCTTCTTTCAGAGGACACTTTCGCAATAGCAAGATAATTAGCTGATGAAGGTACTCGGATTTCACCGAATAAATATGGGGTTTTGGCTAGGTTTTGGGTGGCGACCTTGGGGCTTGCCAATCTCATAGTCTTTACCGCTTTTATCCTGTGCTGCAGTTCTGGCGATCCGTTACGATCGGCGGCAGTGCTATCCTTTAACCACAGGCAGTAACGATCAACGCCATTAATGAAGTCATCGCCCATCAAGAACGGTCTAATATATTTTGCAGCTATTTTATCTTTTGATTTAATAGTTTCCGCTTCTACGGATGTAAGCAGTAAATTGCCCCCTTCTGTTGGTTTTCCACCGTTCAACATCTCCGGCACTCCCGTACAAATCGGTTTCCTCCGCTTCTCGATCAAGACCGCAGGCGCATCGACCAGATAGGGGTTGATATAGCTGGCGCTCTTGCCGATGGGCTCTCCCGTTATATCATCGCTATAATCGTAAATTATTCGCTGCTTGGGCTCTTGCAAGCCAAAACCAACAATCACGCAATGCACCGCCGCCACGCCACGGCCCTCGTTACTCCAGCGAAAAGTACGATGGGCGAAATGAATGCGAATACCCCGCGCCAAAAGATAACTCCATAATAGGGTAACCTGCTCGCCTTGACAGATGCTATTGGTGGATACAAAACAAACTGGCGTTTTCGGGTTGGCTTGAATGTAGTCGGCGGCTTTGCCATACCAGGCGCATACATAATCCAATACGCCCGCGCCTTTCAAGCCCTTGAATACCCGCTCCAAATCGACTTTCTGTTCTTTGCTTTGATAGCTGTAACCCACAAACGGCGGATTACCCATAATGTAACTGCATTGCTCCGGAGGCAATACAGTGGCCCAATCGATTTGTAAGGCGTTGCCACAGACAATATTGCCTTGTTTATCCAGGGGCAGCCGCTTGTAATAATTGCCAAAGCGCTGCACTTCCAAATTCATCTGATGGTCGGTCAGCCATAGGGCGACTTTGGCGATTTGGGCGGCGCTGGGGTCGATTTCGATGCCGTGGAACTGATTGACGTTGCAGAGGATCAGGGTGTCCACATCGATTTGGCCGACCAGGTCTTTGCCCCATAGGGCTTCGATGACTTCCAGTTCCAACAGGCGAAGTTCCCGGTAGGCGATGACGAGAAAGTTGCCGCACCCACAAGCCGGGTCAAAAAAATTCAGCGCGGACAGGCGTTTATGAAAAGCCTCGAGTTTTTTGGAGTTGCGGCGGATGGTTTTCAACTCGTCGCGCAGTCCATCGAGAAACAAGGGTCCGATGGCCTTGAGGATGTTGGTTTCGGAAGTGTAATGCGCGCCAAATACACGCCGTTTCTTGGTTTTGGCGGTTGAGGCCTCACCGTCAAAGTGCATGATGGCCTGGAAGAGCGAGCCAAAAATCGCCGGGCTGATTTGGCTCCAATCCAATTGGGCGCATTCAACCAAGGTCCCGCGCGCCGCCTCGTCAAAATAGCATTGAGCCAGCGAATCCTGGAACAACGCGCCATTGACATAGGGGAATTGGTCCAGATGTTCGGGTATATTCTTGTGCCGTTTGTCCCGGGGACGGTTCAAGGTATCGAACAGCGCGGTCAAGGCCCCATGCAGGTCGGAGCCATCAACCTTGGTATGGTTGATCAGATAATCAAGAAATATCCCTTTGCGATCGAACAAGGCAGTATCGTCCGCGAACAGACAAAACAACAAGCGCACGAGGTAGGTTTCGAGATCCTTGCCTTCGTAGTCGGTGGCTTTGATGGCATCGTGCAAACCGGCCATTTTCTCGGCGGCGAGTTCGTTGGCTTTTTGTTCCTCTTGAATCGCCACGGCTTCGTATTCCGCCATGAACAAAAAGGGTTCGATGTGTTGCGGAAACTCGGCGAGTTTGACCTTGAGTGGTGGTTCCTTGCTGACCAGGTTGTACAAATGCAGATTGGCGAAGTCGCAGACCAGCACATAATCCGGCATTTCCTCGTCTTTGAGTCCCGGAAAATATTCGGTTGCCTGAATGTAGGCTTTGTCCATGTCTTCGCCGGCGGATTTCATTTCCACCAGTAGCTTGCCAGGGAAAAATCCATCTATCCGGCCCTTCTTGCCGCCTAATTTATTCACCCTCTCTTCAAAGCGGACCGCACGACGATATTCAAGACCAAATACATTACACAGGCCGCGTATGAAGTTTTGCGCCTCGCCCATTTCGTAGCCGGCTTTGGCGAATTCCTTGGCGAACGCGGCGGCACGTTGGCGGATGGTATTGATACTCAGCTTGGCGGTCATCGGGTTCCTTCTGTCAACGACTGTTGCCTTACGGGAAGAAGCTCGCCTCGCGCGGTTGTGGAGTGCCGGCCTTGCGCTGCGCGTTGAGGACCCAGCCGCCGCCCATGGCGCGGTAGATCTGGATGGCGGCCACGAAAGTATCGTTACGGGCCAGGATCAGGTCGATCTCGGCATCGTAGAGTTGACGCAGGGAGTCCAGCACCACCAGATAGGGCGCGTAGCCTTCGTCGAATTGCAGGCGCGAGAGCCGCACGTATTGTTTGACCGAATCGACGCGCGCCTGCTGGGCATGCTGGCGATCCAGGGATTTCTGGCGTGCGACCAGGGCATTCTCGAAATCGCGGAAGGCTGTGAGGATGGCGCGTTGATAGCTGGCCAGGGCCGACCGCTGGAGGGCCTCGGCCGCCTGGACCTGACCTTCGATCTTGCCCGCCGTGATGATGGGGCCGACCAATTGCAGGCCCACGGACCAGAAGTTCGCGCCCGGCGTGAACATCTGGTCGAGATCCTGCGCGGCTTGGCCGCCCATGCTGGTTAGCCGCACCTTGGGGAAATATTCGCCCCTGGCCACGCCGATGCGCGCCGTGGCGGACACCAGCGTCTGTTCCGCCTGCTGGATGTCCGGGCGGCGGCGTAGCAGGTCCGAGGGCAGACCCTCCGGAACCGCCGGCGTGATGAGTTCCCCGAGCGTCCGCCCGCGCGGTATGGGGCCGGGATTCTTGCCGAGCAGCAGACTGATGGCATGCTCGGCTTCGGCGATCTGTTGCTCGAAGACCGGTACCAGCGCCTTGCGGCGCTCCAGTTCCGAAAGCGCCTGGGTGTACTCCAGTTCGGAGGTGTAACCGCTTTCCAGCCGGGTCTTGGCGATGCGGCATTCTTCGTTCAGTGTGTCGATGATGCCGTGGGTGGCTTCCAGGGTCAGATCGTAGGCGCGCAGATTGACGTAGGTTTGCGCCACCAGCGAGGCCACCGTCAGCACCACGGCGTCGCGCGCCGCGACCTGGGAGAAGAGGTCGGCGTTCGCCGCTTCCTTGGCCCGGCGCAACTGCCCCCAGACGTCCAGTTCCCAGGTCAATTCTCCGCCGAGGAGGGCGTGGTCGCGATCGGAGAAGGGCAGGTCGTTGACCGTGCCGGATTCGGCCCCGCTGATCAAGCGCCGCTCGTAGAGGCCGTTGCCGAAAATTTGCGGGAACAGATTGGCGCGGGTCGATCCATACCGCCCCATGAATTCCTCGACCTTGGCGACGGCGATCTTGAGATCCAGGTTGTTGAGCACGGCTTCGTCGATCAGCCGGTTCAGCACGGGGTCGTTCAGCAAGCGCCACCATTCCATATTGGTGACGTCGCGGACCTCCTTGGCGGCAAACCGCCAGTTTTTCGGGGTGGTGACTTGAGGTTGTTCATAGTCCGGCCCGACTTTCCAGCAGCCGCCGAGCATCAGGGATAGACAGATCACCCCCGTTTGCCCCCAGGTCAGCGGACGCATGGGCGGCCGGCTATTCATGGCTTTCCCCCTCGGGGACGCTCTCCGCGGTGGGTTTCCGCCCGGCAAAGCGTTCAACCACATAGAAGGTCACGGGAATCAGGAAGATCGCGATCACCGTCGCCGCCGTCATGCCGCCGATGACGGCGTAGCCCATGATCCGGCGCGACAGACCGCCGGCGCCGCTGGCGGTGGCCAGCGGGATACAGCCCAGGATGAAGGCGAAAGCCGTCATGAGGATGGGCCGGAGGCGCAGCCGGGCGGCTTCCAGCGCCGCCTCCCGGGCGGATTTGCCTTGTTCCGTCGCGGATTTGGCGAACTCGACGATCAGGATGGCGTTCTTGGCGGCGAGGCCGATCAGCATGACCAGGCCGATCTGGGCATAGATATTGTTCTCGTAGTGGCCCAGCCAGAGCCCGACAAAGGCGCCGAAGATGGCAATGGGAGTGCCGAGCAGGACGCTGAAGGGCAGGCTCCAGCTCTCGTATTGGGCCGCGAGAATCAGAAACACGCAGAAGATCGCGAAGCCGAAGATCACCGAGGTCGGCACCCCCTTTTGCGCTTGCTGTTCCTGATAGCTCATGCCCAGATAATCGAAACCCATCTCGCGCGGCATGGTTTCGGCGAAGACTTCTTCCAGCGCCTTCATGCCCTGGGCCGAACTGTAACCCGCATGGGTGCTGGCATTGATCTGGGCGCTGCGGTAGAGGTTGTAGCGCAGGGTGAATTCCGGTCCCAACTGGGTGTTGACGCGGGTGAGTGCGTCCAGCGGCACCATCAGGCCATCCTGATTGCGCACATAGAATTGGTCCAGTTGCTCGGCGTCGTTGCGATATTCGCCTTCGGCCTGGATATAGAGCTGCCATTGGCGGCCGAAGCGGTTGAAGTAATTGATGAAACCGGAACCCATGAAGCTTTGCAGGGTGGTGTAGACGTCCGACAGGTTGATGCCCTGCTTGAGCACCTTGTCCCGGTCCACATCGACATAAACCTGCGGGACGGTCGGCAGGAAGGTCGTGCTGGCCTTGGCGATTTCCGGACGTGCTTGGGCGGCCTTGAGGAATTTCCGCACATTCTCGGCCAGGAAGGCGACATCGCGGCCCGCGCGATCCTCCAGCACCATGGTCACGCCCCCCGAGGTGCCGATGCCGGGGATGGCGGGCGGGGGAAAGGCGAAGCCGATGGCGTCGGGAATGGCGGCGAATTCGCGGTTGAGCCGGGCGATCAGGGCATCGGCCTTTTCCCCGGGCGCCTGCCGCTCGGCCCAGGGTTTGAGCTGAATGAAGAAAAACGCGCTGTAGGTGTTGTAAACCTGGCTGAGCATGCTGAAACCGATGACCGATGAGTAACTGGCGACGCCGGGGGTGCGCGCGAGGATCTCCTCAATCTTGCGCGTAACCTGGTCGGTGCGCTGCAGCGAGGCGGCATTGGGCAACTGGATGCCCGCGAAGAAGTAGCCCTGGTCCTCTTCGGGCAGGAAGCCGCCGGGCACGAGCTTGCCCAGTCCTCCGGCCGCCGCCGCCACCCCG
>Ga0194119_10010542_pt1 | contig 12157 bp, 9 predicted proteins | sample TA2MahC100mmetaG_FD_148620 | JGI IMG/M metagenome (GOLD analysis project Ga0194119, IMG submission 148620) | Freshwater microbial communities from Lake Tanganyika, Tanzania - TA2015018 Mahale Deep Cast 100m | ecosystem: Environmental > Aquatic > Freshwater > Lake | place: Tanzania: Lake... | reverse complement strand
GTAGACGCTGCCCGGGGCGATGGCCGCCGAGCGCGGCGCGAAGCCGCCGGCAGCGGGAGCCGCCGCGGTGGCGGAGCCCGCGAACTGCTCGAGGTCGGTCGCGGTCACGCGGCCGTTGCGGCCCGTTCCGGGAACGCGCTGGATGTCGACGCCGAGCTCGCGTGCGATGCGGCGCACGGCCGGGGTGGCGAGCGCCTTGCCGTCGCGGGCCACGGCCGCCTGCTCGGGCGCGCGGCGCGCGAAGCGGTCGCTCACCGTGAGCGTGCCGCTCATGGTGCCGACCACGGTGCCCTGGTCCTCGGCGGCGCCGGGTGCGCCGGCGGCGACCTGCGACGAAAGGCACGCGGCCCCGCTGCCGTTGGACGTCGCGGGGGCCGCGGCCGGGGCGGCGCCGCCGGCCGGCTTGGCGCCCGCTGCGCCGTAGCGCACGAGCACCGCGCCCACCTTGATGATGTCGCCCGGCTTGCCGCAGATCTCGCTCACGGTGCCGGCCCACGGCGACGGCACCTCGACGAGCGCCTTGTCGGTCTGCATCTCGGCGAGCGTCTGGCTCTCCTTGACGGTCTCGCCCGCCTTCACCTTCCAGCTGATGAGCTCGGCCTCGGCGAGGCCTTCGCCCAGGTCGGGCAGCAGGAAGTGGCTCTTGTCGCTCGGCTGCTTGATTCCGGCCATGGTGGTTCCCTCTCGGTCGGGTTCAGTACGCCATCACGTCGTCGATCGCACGGCCGATGCGCGCCGCATCGGGCAGGTACTCGAGCTCGAGCTTGTAGTACGGCATGGTGGTGTCGAAGCCGGCCACGCGCTGCACCGGCGCCTCGAGGTGCAGGAAGCACCGCTCCATGATGCGCGCGGACACCTCGCCGCCCATGCCGGCGGTGAGCGGCGCCTCGTGCACCACCGCGCAGCGGCCCGTCTTCCGGACGCTCGCCTCCACCGCCTCGATGTCGAAGGGGTAGATGGTGCGCAGGTCGATGAGCTCCACGGACTTGCCGCTCTTCTCGATCGCCTGCATGCACTGGATGACGCTTGCGCCCCAGCTCACCACGGTGAGGTCGTTGCCCTCGCACACCGTGCGCGCCTTGCCGATCGGCAGCACGTACTCGTCCTCGGGCACCTCCTCGCGGAACGCGCGGTAGATGCGCTTTGGCTCGAAGAAGATCACCGGGTCGGGGTCGCGGATCGCGGCGACGAGCAGGCCCTTGGCGTCGTACGGCGAGCTCGGCATCACCACCTTCAGCCCGGGGGTGTGGGCGTAGATGGCCTCGGGCGAGTCGCTGTGCAGCTCGGGCGCGTGGATGCCGCCGCCCACGGGCACGCGGATCGTCAGCGGCACCTGGAACGCGCCGCGCGTGCGGCTGCGCATGCGCGCGGCGTGGCTGCAGATCTGGTCGTAGGCCGGGCCGAGGAAGCCCTCGAACTGGATCTCAGGCACGGGGCGCAGCCCGCCCATCGCCAGGCCGATCGCGGTGCCGATGATGCCGCTCTCGGCGAGCGGCGTGTCGACCACGCGCCTCTCGCCGAAGCGCTTCTGCAGGCCCTCGGTGACGCGGAACACGCCGCCGTTGGCGCCGACGTCCTCGCCGAGGAGCAGGACGCGCTCGTCCTTCTCCATCTCCTGGATCAGGGCGAGGTTGATTGCCTGGACCATGTTCAGGTTTGCCATCGTGGTTCTCCGAAAATGGTCCGGGGGTACGCGGACCACTTTCCGCAGGTCAGTGGTGCGCGTGCTCCGCGGGCTTGTTCAGGTGCTCGGTGCTGGACAGCTGGCCGGGATCCTGCCCCAGCGAGTGCGTCTGCATGGTGTCACGCTGCATCGCGAGGTCTGCGGGCAGCTCCTGGTACATCGCGTTGAAGAAGTCCGCGGTGTGCGGCGCGGCGATGTTCTCGGCGCGCGCGACGGCCTCGGCGACCACCTTCTCGATGCGCTCGGCGAGCTCCTTCTCCTTCGCGTCGCTCCAGAGCTTGAGCCGCTCCATGTGCTTGCGCACGCGGATGAGCGGGTCCTTCGCCTTCCATCCCTCCACCTCGGCCTTGTCGCGGTAGCGGCTGGCATCGTCGGCGGTGGTGTGGTCGCCCAGGCGGTAGGTGACCATCTCGATGAAGTACGGCGTGCCCGTGGTGCGCGCGTGCTCGGCGGCCTTGCGCATGGCCCAGACCGTCGCGAAGATGTCGTTGCCGTCGACCTGCAGGCACTCCATGCCGTAGGCCAGGCCGCGCTGCGCGACGGTGGGCGCGCTGCACTGGATGTGGCCGGGAACGCTGATCGCCCAGAAGTTGTTCTGGCACACGAACACGACCGGGATCTTCAGGTTGGCGGCGAAGTTCGCGGCCTCGTGGAAGTCGCCCTCGCTCGTGGCACCGTCGCCGAAGAAGGTGCAGGCAATCTGCTTCTCGCCGCGGTACTTGGCGGCCCACGCCAGGCCGGTCGCGTGGAGCATCTGCGTGCCGATCGGCACGGCGATGGGCGTCGCGTGGTGCTCGCGGGGCATGGCGTTGCCGCGCTCATCGCCCATCCAGTGGAGCAGGATCGACTCCATCGGCACGCCGCGCCAGAAAAGGCCGCAGTTCTCGCGGTAGCAGGTGACGAGCCAGTCGTTCTTGTTGAGGACGTACGCCGCGCCCAGGCTCGTGGCCTCCTGGCCCATGTTCTGCGGGTAGGTGCCCATGCGGCCCGAGCGCTGCAGGCGGAACGCAACGCCGTCGAGGTGACGGCAGGCATACATCGCCTCGTACAGCTTCACGAGGTCGGCGTCGGGGATGAGCCCCTTGCCGAGCTTCTCGTCGAAGTTCCCCTGCTCGTCGAGGATCGAGACGCGCGGGATCTCGGTCTTGAAGGCGGTGGTGATGGGCATAGACAGCGCAGTCTAGTAGGAGCCACGGCCGATCACGCTGCCGCGACGGCGGTGCGGTGGCCGATATTCAATGCTCTCGGCGCGTTCGGCAAGCCACTTGAGCGCGATCGGTCGGGATGCATCACTTCGTGGCGCCGGGCGTGCTGCCCGACGCGCCCGCAACCGCGGTCGCGGGCGACGACTCACCAAGCAAATCCGAACGAGCGATGGCGAGATCCCATGGGATACTGCACGCGTGCGATGCCCCGAATGCGGTCATCCGCTCGTCGGCGTACCGGACGCCTGCCCGTGCACCGAGTGCGGTACCTCAAGCACGCTGACGGAGCGCGACCCCGGGCTGCTGCCCTCGCCGGGGACGCTCCTGCTTCGCCTCGGATGGCCGTCGATGTCCGGGTTCGCGCTGCGCTGGGTGCCGGCATTCATCGTGGGCACGGCCGCCGACGGCGTGGTATTCCTCTTCATCCTGCTGGCCGCCGTGCTCATGCTGGTGGTCGGGCCGCTGAACACCGGATTCCATGCATGGCGGCTGATGAAGCGCATGCCACGCCGCACGCGGGAAGCCCCGCTCCTGGCCCTGATTCCGCGCGCCGTGATGATCCCTATGCTCGCCGGCCTGGCGACGGTGCCCATGAACGTGGCCCTCGGCGTCGGAGCGTGCGCCGCATCGATCACCATCATCAAGTTGGGTCGGTGGCCATGATCAAAGTCGCCATTCACCGCGATGCCCGCATCATCAAGCGCACGCGCAGCCGCTGCCCGGCGTGCCGCGCCGATGTTCCGGCGACGGTGCTCGAGCGCGCGGGTGCCGTATGGATGGAGAAATCGTGCCACGAGCACGGTGAGTTCCGAGTGCGGCTGCAGTCGGACGCCAAGTGGCACTTCGAGAGCCACGGAAACCCTGCGAACGCCGACCCCGGCGCATGCTGCGGGCCGGGCGGATGCTGCGCGCCGGCCCCTGCCGTGGTGGCCGGTGAATCCGCCGGCGACATCGCGCACGACCCGTTTGAGACGCTCTCGACCTGCGTCGCCCTGATCGAGATCGTCGACAGCTGCAACCTGACCTGCCCAACGTGCTACGCGTCCAGCCCGTACGGCGTGGGCGACGGCGTCCAGTGCGCGCCGTTCGATGACATCGTGCGCCGGGTCGAAGGCGTGGTCGCGCGCAAGGGGCTCATCGACATCCTGCAGCTCTCGGGCGGCGAGCCGACCATTCACCCGGACTTCGAGCGCATCCTGCGGTGGGCGTGCGCGCACCCGAAGGTCGGCTACGTCCTGGTGAACACGAACGCCGTGCGCGTGGCGGGCGACGAGCGCTTCCGGCGAATGCTCGCGGACGTGCGCCGCGAGCGGCCGAGGTTCGAGCTCTACGTGCAGTTCGACGGCGTGCAGCAGGCCGGGCAGGAGGAGCTTCGCGGCACGGACCTGCGCGCCGTGCGCGAGCGCGCGATCGACGAGGCGGGTGCGCTCGGCGTCCCGACCACGCTCGCCATGGTGGTGGACCCGCGCACCATCGCCGGCGTTGGCGACACGCTGCGCTGGGCGGTGCCGCGGCCGCACGTGCGCGGCATCAGCCTGCAGCCGGTGTTCACGAGCGGCCGCGTGGCCGCGGTCGAGAGCCGGACGCTCCCGGTGCTGCCGCGCACCGTGGAGGCGATGGGCGTGGCCGACTGCGTGCGCGCGTGCGTGACGCAGGCGCCTGAGCTCCTTTCCGAGGCGGACTTCACGCCGCTTCCGTGCGGCGACCCGAACTGCCACACCATTGCCTACGTGCTGCGCACGCCGGGCGGCCCGGTCGGGCTGAGCCGGCTGGTCGACGTGCCGAGGCATGCGGGCTTCCTGCAGAACCGCGTCAACTACAGCCTCGAGGACCTCGCACGGTGCGGCTGCGAGACAGAGCCGCTCGGGGACCTGATCAAGGCGCTCGAACTGCGCCCCGAGCACCCGTTCCGGGTGTTCATCAAGCCGTTCATGGATGCGTGGACATTCGACCAGGACCGGATCGACCGCTGCTGCACGCACGTGATCCGCAAGGACGGCTCGCTCGACAGCTTCTGCCGCCACTACGGCTCGCAGGCCGCCGCATGCTGACGGCGGACTCGCAAGAAGCCCTGCCGCCCGTCATGGGGAGCCCGGCGTACACGCTGGCAACGCTCGCGGGAATCGCGATCACGGCCCTGCTCTGGCGGCGGCTGGTGCGAAGCGAGGGGCGCACGCCCGACGACCGGCTGTACGCCGTGTACGGTGCGGCGCTGCTCGGCGCGTACCTCGGCGCGAAGCTCGCCTTCCTGCTTGCAGAGGGCTGGCACTACCGCCATGACTGGATGGCCCTGCTGACCGGCCACAGCGTGACGGGCGCGCTGCTCGGCGGAGTGGCAGGCGTCGAGCTCGCGAAGCGCATCGTCGGCTACCGCGAGGGCACCGGCGACCTCTTCGCGGTGACGGTGCCGCTTGCGCTCGCGATCGGCCGCGTCGGGTGCGTGATCGCGGGCTGCTGCCAGGGCCGCGAATGCGAGCCTTCCTGGTGGACGGTGGCCGATGCGCACGGCCATGCACGATGGCCCGCTGCGCAGGCCGAGATGGCGTTCAACCTGGCGTTCCTTGGCTGGGCGCTGTGCGCGTGGCGCTTCGGATGGATGCGCGGGCAGCGGTTCAACATCTACCTGATCGCCTACGGCGCGTTCCGCTTCGCGCACGAGTTCGCCCGCGACGACTCGCGCTGGGCCGGGCCGTTCGGCGGCTACCACCTGCTGGCGATCGCGATCCTCGCGACGGGCGCGTGGATGTTCGCCAAGCGCCGTCAGGCCATCGCCGGCTGCGCGGCGGACTTGGCCTTGCGGCCGGCCTCGATGCGGCGCTTGGCGTAGTTGACGGCCGCCACGTGCTCGCTCGGGTCGTTCGTGCCTTCCCTCAGCACCGCGGCGGTGGTGTGCTCGATCTGCTCGATCTTGCGGTCGAGCGCGGCCTCGGTCATGCCGAGGTAGAGGCCCGCGAGCCGGATCACGCCGCCCGCGTTCACGATGAAGTCGGGGCCGTACAGGATGCCGCGCTGCTTGAGCTGCGGGCCGTCCGCGTCGGGCACGTGCAGCTGGTTGTTGGCGGTGCCGCAGATGATCGCGCACTTCAGGTGCCTGATCGTGTCGTGGTTCAGCACCGCGCCGAGCGCGCACGGCGCGAGCACGTCGCACTCCTGCGCGAAGATGTCCTTGCCCTGCTCGAGCCCGACCACGCCGAGCTCCTGGACCGCGCGCTCGACGGCCGCGGGGTTCACGTCCGATCCCACCACGGTCGCGCCGTGGGAGCGCAGGATCTTCGCCAGCCGGTAGCCGGTGGCGCCAAGGCCCTGCACCGCGACCTTCAGGCCGGAGAGCTCGACCTTTCGGCCGATGTGCGCGAGGCAGGCCTTCATTGCGTTGACGCAGCCCTGGCTGGTGTACGGACTGGGATCGCCGCCGTGGCTCACCGTCTCGCCGCCCATGACGTGGTTGGTCTCGCGGGCCATCCAGTCGCAGTACTGGGTGTTCACGCCCATGTCCTCCGCGGCGATGTACTTGCCCCCGAAGGTGTCGACGAAGCGGCCCATGGCGCGTGCCTCGGCCTCGGTCGGAGCCTTGCCCTTCTCGATCATGATGACGCTCTTGGCGCCGCCCATCGGCAGGTCGGCCGCGGCGCTCTTGTAGGTCATGCCCTCCGAGAGGCGCAGCACGTCGCGGATCGCCTCGGCCTCGTCGGCGTACGCCCAGCGGCGCGTGCCGCCGAGCGCGTTGCCGAGCACCGACGAGTGCAGCGCGATGATGGCCCTCAGGCCGGTCGCGGGGTCGACATGGAAGGCCACGCGCTCGTGGCCGTGCTGGTTCATCGTCTCGAACAGCTTCATGGCGTCGGGGTCCTCGGGTGGGGTGCTCGGGTGCGCGGACGAAACGTCGTGTGCGGGACTCGGGTCAGGGAACTCACGCGTGCTGCGGCTCCGCGCGCTTCACGGCCTCGCCGTGGAAGACGCTGCCGGCGCCGAACTGCGGCGTCGCGGCCGCGTCCGCCGGCTTCTGCGTGCGGCTGGCGCCCCGGGCCTTCATGTCGGGCGTGCGCTCGGGGATGGCGAAGTCGGAGTCGGGGAACGAGTCGATGCGCTTCAGCACCTCGTCCGCCGCGCGCTTCATCGTCACGTCGGCGTTCGAGCGCAGCGCGCGGATCTCCTCCTCGATCGACAGCGCGAACATCGAGCACAGGTGCTCGACCACGCTCACCTCGTACGCAAGCGCATCGCCGTCGAGGCCCTTGCGCATGTTGTGGTCGAGCTTGGAGAGGGCGCAGGTCATGGCGTGGATCTGGATCGCGCACATCGAGAGGCGCGCCTGGATCGTCTGCTCGGTGACGAGGCGGTCCTCCCACTCCTTGAACATCAGCTTGACCTGGTGGCTGAACTCGCGGATGCGCATCATCAGGTCGTGCATCAAGCCGGCGATCCGCGGGTCAGCCGACCGGAACGACGGCAGCGGGCGGCGCACGCCGAGGAACAGCTCGCTGCCGATCTGCATGGCTGAGCCCACGTTGCCGAGCGGCTTCTTCTTGACGCCGAGCATCCACTCGCCGAGCTGCTTGGAGCCGTAGGCGAAGATGAACGAGTGCATCACCTCGTTGGCGCCCTCCACGATGATGTTGATGCGGCTGTCGCGCCACGCGCGCTCGACGTGGTTCTCCGTCATGTAGCTCTCGCCGCCCATGACCTGGAGCGCGTCGTTCACCGTGCGGTAGCCGAATTCGCTGCAGAACACCTTGCAGACGGCGGTCTCGAGCATGATGTCCTCGTCGTGCCGGTCGAGGAAGCCCGTGGTCATGAAGAGCATCGCCTCCATGGCGTACGTGTAGGACGCCATGCGGGCGAGCTTCTCCTTGACCTGGTCGAACTCGCCGATGGCGCGGTCGAACTGGTGGCGGTAGCGCGCCCACTTGGTGGCCTGCTCGTAGGCGAACTCCGCGGCACCGAGCATGCCGGCCGAGAGCGTGCAGCGGCCGTAGTTGAGGCAGGTGAGCGCGACGTTGAGGCCGCGGCCTTCCTTGCTGAGGAGGTTCTCCTTGGGGACCTTGACGTTGGTCAGGCGGATGCGCGCCTGCCACGTGCCGCGGATGCCGCACTTGGAGCGGTTGCGGCTGAAGATCTCCACGCCCTCCATGTCGGGCGTGCAGATGAGCGCGGTGACCGCGTCCTTCTCCTTGCCGGACTTGGGATCCTTGATGCGCTGCTTGGCCATCACGGTGAACAGGCCCGAGAGCGCGCCCGAGGTGGCCCACTTCTTCTCGCCGTTGACGATGTAGAAGTTGCCGCACTCGCTGACGGTGCAGCGCGTCTCCTGGCCGCCGGCGTCGCAGCCGACGTTCGGCTCGCTCAGGCAGAAGGCGCTCAGCGCGTCCTTGGCCATGCGCGGCAGGAAGCGCTTCTTCTGCTCGTCGTTGCCGAAGAGCATGACCGCCTTGCAGCCGATCGACTGGTGCGCGCTGACGAGCACCGCGGTCGACCCGCAGGTGCGGCCGATGCGGCGCAGCACGCGGTTGTAGCTGGTGATGCCCAGGCCCAGCCCGCCGAACTCCTTCGGGATGGTCATGCCGAGCACGCCCATCGAAAAGAGGCGCTTCACAACCCAGTCCGGGATCTCCTGCTTCTGGTCGATCTCGACGGCAGGGTGCTCGTTGCGCAGGTAAGCGTCGAGCTCGGCCAGCAGCTGGTCGCAGCGCGCGCTCTCGTCGGCCGACTGCGCCGGGTACGGGAAGACGAGGTCCTCGCGGAAGTTGCCCCAGAAGACGTTCTTCACGAAGCCCATCGTCTTCGGATCGGGCCCGAGCATCTCCTGCGCCTGCTCGATCTGCTTGCGGTCCTTCTCGGAGATGTTCTTCAGGTCCTTCGCGAGGTCGGTCTGGGTCATCGGTGGCTCCGTAGGGGAAAGCGACGATTGTAGGCCGAGAATGCGGCCGATCCCGCACGTTCATGGGAGGGGTGCCGGGCGGGCGCGGGCCCCGCTGTCGGCCCACGGACGGTCGGCAGGGACGGGAGCGCGTGCCGTGGATCGCGGGCTTTATTGGCAGCCGACCGAGCGGCCGCGGGCCTGGTCATTGCGTGGGTGTGGTCGTTTCGTGGGTATGGTCAGCGCGTCCACGCCCCGAGCAGCATCCCGAGGTCGCGTCCGTCAACCACCGCATCGCCGCTCAGGTCTGCGGAGCCCGGATTCACCGATCCCCACGCGATGAGCAGCATGTTGAGGTCATACGGGCCGACCACGTCGTCGCGGTCGAGGTCGCCGATCAGCGGCGCGCAGGCGGGCGCGTCGGGCACGAAGTCGAGCAGCACCGTGTAGCCCGACTCCGCCGAGCCGCAGGAAGGGAACACGTCGAGCGGCGACACGAACACCTCGTACACGCCCGGCGGCAGGCAGGCCTCGATCGCGGTGCAGGTGCCGGCGTCGCTCGTCACCACGGAGCACGTGTCCACCACCGCAAGCTGCAGGAAGCTGTCGCTCCAGGCGCTCGCGCGAACGACCGTCGGCACGGCGATCGCGAAGCGGAAGAAGTCGGTGTCGCGGTGCGACGCATCCGCCCAGAACGACCCCGCGACGGGCAGCCCGAACTCGATCGGCTCGGTGAGGTGCGCGAGCGTGTTGCAGCCGCCGTTGCCCGAGACGCCGCACGCCTCGATCTCCTTCGCGCTTGCAGTCGGCGGCACGCAGTCGCCTGCATGCGCGGAAGGAGACGCCGCCGGGGCGAGGACCGCCGCGGCCGCGACGGCCGCGACGGCCGGAACGAGCGAAGCGAGATTGGTGCGGCGCGCGGGCACGGCGGCAAGGTGTTCGCACGCGGGGCCGATCGCGAGTCAGGAAATGCGCGTGGAATTCCGTAGGGGTGGGCGGAGGGCACCAACTCGGCCGATCCCCCGCTACCCTGACCCCATGCCGGTGGACCACTTCCCCAGCACGCACGCCACGTGGATCGACGCGCAGCTGACCATCGCCGAGCGCGGCCGCACTGCAGGTGACGCGGCGCTGGAATCGAACGCGCGCGAGGCACTCCGCCGCCACCTGATGGACCGCTACCACGATGCGCTGCGGGCGTACGTCCGCGGCAGCAGCCTGCGGCGGGTGCGCGAGCCCGACGAGCTCGTGGGCGGCTTCTTCGCGGAGCGCGCATGCAGGCCGGCGTTCCTCGAGTCCTGGCGCGCAAGCGGCCTGCCGCTTCGGCGCTGGATGATGACGGGCATCAACCTCCACGGGAAGTCGCTCATCCGCGAGGAGACGCGCAGCCGCGAGGTGCCGGTCGGCGCGGTCCCCGAGGACTCGCTGCTCGACCACCAGACGGCGGAACGGGCGTTCGAGCGCGCATGGGCACTGTCCGTCCTGAACGCCGCGCTTGCGCAGGTGCACGGCGAGCTTGCGGCCCAGGACCGCCTGGATGACTATGCCATCTTCCGCCGGCGCGTGATCGGCGGAGAGTCCTACGAGACCATCATGCCCGACGTCGGCCGGACGGCGCAGCAGTGCGCCAACGCCACGCGGCTGGTCACCGAACGGCTTCGCGATGCGGTGCGGTCCGTGCTCCGCGACGAAGGGCTTGCAGGCGCGGACATCGAGACCGCGCTCGGCGAGGTGTACGACGCGTTCGGCATCGGCAAGCGCACCGAGCCCGGCGCGTGAGCACGCGAAAGGCGTGGGAAGCGACCGGATTCCCGCGCAGGCGCGCGCCTGCCGCGCATTGGCTCTCGGCGATGGACCAGGAGCAGGCATGGCGGCCGATCGGCGAGCCGGAGGCACCCCGGCTGCTTGCGGCGTTGGTGGAACCGAAGGAGCTCGCCGAGCGAGAACGTGCCGGGGCCGTGGCCGGACGCCCCCGGCAAATGGCCGAAAATCGCGGGCGCAGGGTGGCTGCCGGAGCGATTGCGCTTGCAGGCGCGGGCGCGCTTGTTCTCTGGTGGATTCCGCCGCATGGGGCCCCGACCCGCGCATCACTCCCCGGCACCGGCACCCCGGGCAGCGCGGCGTCCGCGCGCGCCGGGGACGCGCCCGGCGCGATCCAGGAGCCAGACGTGAACAAGCGAATTGCAGCAGCGGTGGTGTCGGGCGCGGCAATGGCCGGAAGCGCAGGAGCGCAGTCGGCGGTGCAGTGGCGGGTGGAGGATGGGGGGAATGGGCATTGGTATCGCGGTATCGCGATGTCTGATCCAATTGCGTGGTCCGCGGCGCGTTCGCAGGCGAAGTCCCGTGGCGGCGACCTCGCGTGCGTCGCAACTTCCGCAGAGGATCTGTGGGTCTACGAGCATGTCGCATCGGCGCCGGAAATGTGGTCGAACGTGGACATCTTCCGCGTCGGCCCATGGCTTGGTGCGCGCGGAAAGGGCGGATCGTGGGGGTGGATTGATGGAAGTGTCTGGGCCTACTCGAACTTCTACCCGGGCGAAGGGACCCCCACCGCGGTAGAGCAGTTCGCGCACTACTACGCAGGAATCAGCCAGAGCGGCCAGGGCCAACAGTGGGCCGACTACCCGGACGGCACCATCACGAGGAGCTTCGTTGTCGAATGGTCCGCCGACTGCAACAACGACGGCATCGTCGACTACGGGCAATGTCGCGATGGATCGATGTGGGACGGTAACGCCAACAACGTGCCGGACTGCTGCGAGCAGGGCGTTCCATGCACTGTCCTGGACAATCCGGTCCAGTGGCGGACCGAGGACGGCGGCAATGGACACTGGTACCAAGGATCCGTCCTGGCATCGGGTGGTTACACCCGGGCCGCTGCACTGGCGGCGGCTCGCGCAAGGCGCGGGGACCTCGTCTCGCTCGGATCTCCTGCTGAACGCGACTTCATCGCCGCACGTGCGCTGAACCACCCACGGATGTGGGTCCGCGACGGTGGAACGACCTACGGCCCATGGTCGGGGGCCTTTATGGACGCAACATGCAACTGGACATGGAGCGACGGCTCGCAGTTCGCATATGCACCGTGGGCCTTCGGCGAACCAGACAGCGGATGCGGATGGGCCGGAGACAACTACGGCTGCTTCGCATGCAAGAGCTGCGGCGATATCGCATCGCTCCCGGCGCAGTTCGTCGATCTTGGAGCGGGCAACGCCCTTGCTCCTGGCCTGCTCATCGAATGGTCCGCCGACTGCAACAACGACGGCATCGTTGATTTCGGGCAGATCCGCGACGGCTCGACCGCTGATACCAATGCAAACGGGATTCCCGACACCTGCGAATGCGCCGGTGCGGACATCACCGCCAACGGCACGGTCGATGGTGCCGACCTCGGCGCCTTGCTCGCGTTCT
>Ga0194119_10010532_pt1 | contig 12166 bp, 7 predicted proteins | sample TA2MahC100mmetaG_FD_148620 | JGI IMG/M metagenome (GOLD analysis project Ga0194119, IMG submission 148620) | Freshwater microbial communities from Lake Tanganyika, Tanzania - TA2015018 Mahale Deep Cast 100m | ecosystem: Environmental > Aquatic > Freshwater > Lake | place: Tanzania: Lake... | reverse complement strand
GGGGGCGGAGCCCGACGCGCGCGCCTACGCGCTGTGGCTGGCGGGGGCGAGTCCGCCGCCCACGCGCGTGCGCCTCGCCCCCACCGCGCCGCCCCTCGCGCCCCCCGCGCCCCCCGCGCCCCCCGCGCCCCCCTCCCCATGAGCCTCTCCCCGAGCGCCGCGCTCGGCGCGCTCGTGAGTCCCTCGTGGCTCGACCCGAGCGGGGCGCGGCTGTGGCTGCTCGTGGGGGGGGCGTGGGCGCTGCTCAACCTCGCGCCGCCGCGCGCGCGCCCCGGCGCCCTCGCGGCGCTCAACCTCGGGGCGGTGGGGCTGCTCACCGGGGCGCGGGGACTCGCGCTCGCCGTGGCGGGCGTGGGGCTGCTGTGGGGGGCGCTCGCGCTCGCGGCGCGGCTTGAGGACCGGGGGGCGGGGGCGGGGGCGGGGGCGGGGGCGGGGCGCGCCGCGCGCTGGGGGGCGGCGGTGGGGCTCGTGGCGCTGTTCGCGCTCCACAAGCGCCACGAGCTCGCGGCGGGCGCCCCGGCGCTCGCGCCCGCCCTAGAGCTCGCGCGCGCCCTCGGCTTCTCGTATGTGGCGCTCCGCGCCCTCGAGCTGCTGCGCTTCTGCGCGCGCCCCCCCGCCCCCCACGCCCTCGTGGGCTACCTCCTGCCCTTCCACATGCTCACCGCCGGTCCGCTGCTCTCGTATGAGTCGTTCGCGCGCGCCGAGGGGCTCGCGGCGACGGCGGAGGAGGCGGGGCGGGAGACGAGCGCGGCGCGGTGGGCGCGGTGGCTCGACGGGGGGGAGCGGGTGGCGCGGGGGATGGTGAAGAAGTTCATCTTCGCCGACGCCCTCGCCGGCGTGGCGCTCACGGGCTTTGAGGCGCGCGGCGTGGCGCTCTGGGTGGAGGTGAATCTGTTCACGGTGTGGCTCTACTTGGACTTTAGCGCCTACTCCGACCTCGCGGTGGGGGTGGGGCGCCTGTGCGGGCTCGCCACGCCCGAGAATTTCGCCGCCCCCCTCGGCGCGCGCAACCTCACCGAGTTCTGGGAGCGGTGGCACATCTCGCTGTCGCAGTGGCTGCGGCGGCACCTCTACACGCCCCTGCAGCTCACCCTCGCGCGCGCCACCCACAACCGCGCCCCCGCGCTCGCCAGCGCCGCCGCCTTTGGGGTGTCCTTCACGCTCTGCGGGCTGTGGCACGACGTGTCGTGGCGGTATCTAGCGTGGGGCGCCCTCCACGCCGCCGGGCTCGCCGCCTGCGTCTTTTATCGAGAGTGGCTCACGCGCCGCTTTGGGCGCAGGTGGGTGCGCGACGTGTATATGCGCTCGCGCGCCGCCCGCCTGCTGAGCGCGGCGCTCACCTTTGAGTTCATCTCCGCGACGCTCTACGTCGCCTTCTCCTGACGCGCCCGCTCGGCGCGCCCCACAGCCCCGCCCTCGCGAGGAGCGCGATGCCCCCCACCCCCGCTCAGCCCCCGGCCCCCTCGGCGCCGCTCTCCCCGCTGCAGGTCAGCGCGCGCCTGCTCTGGATCATCGCCCGCGTGCTCCTCGCGGCGATGTGCGCGCAGGGCGGCGCGCAGTTCGCCTACCAGGGGTTCTAGCGGTGACGGCCGCCGCGCCCTCCACGCTCGCCGCTCGCGCGCGCGACGTCGCCCTGTTCGCCGCCCTCGCCCTCGCGCTGCTCGTGGGGCTCAACCTCTTCCTGCGCGCCGCCCTAGAGGGGAGCGCGCTCTACGAGGGCGCGCAGGGCAAGCTCACCCTCACGCGCGCCGAGCTCACGCGGCGCTGGGAGGGGGCGCGCGCCGCGCTGGGGGGCGCCGCGCCCCTCGACCTGCTCCTCGTGGGGCTCTCCTCGCTGCGCGACGGGGTGGACGCGCCCGCGCTCACCGCCGCTCTCCAAGCGCGCCGCCCGGGGGCGCGCGCCCTCAGCCTCACGGGGAGCGGGGGGAGCCTTGAGGGGCTCGCGTACTTTATGGGCGGCCCCCTCCGAGACGCCGCGCTGCGAGCGCGCGTGGTGGTGGTGGGCGTCCACCCGCTCTGGCTGGCGGGCTGGACGCCGCTGCGCGGGGAGGAGGGGGGGGCGCGCGCGCTCGGGCGCGGGGCGCTGTGGGGGCTCACCCACCGCCTCGCCTTCTCGCAGGCGTGGCGGGCGCTCACCGACGCGGGGCGCGAGGCGTGGCTCCTCGGGGCCCTCGGCGCGCCGCGCGCCGCCCTCTACCCCCCCGCGGCGGACCCCTGGTCCTACGCGCCCGTCGCCCGCCCCGCCGCCGTGGCCTCAGAGGCGCTCTTGGCGCGCCAGTGGGCGGAGTGGGCGCGGATGGGCCGCCTCGACCCTGCGCGCTACGCGGAGGTGGGCGCGGGGCAGGCGGCGGCGCTGCGCGGGCTGCTCGGGGAGCTCCGCGGGCGCGCGGGGCGGGTGTGGGTGGTGCTGATGCCTGAGCGCGCGCGCCTGCGCGATGCCCTCCCCCCCGCCGCGCGCCAGCTCCTCAGCGACGCGGTGGAGCGCGCCCTCGGCGCCGGCGCCCTGCTCGACGCCGCCGCCCTCGCCCCCGACGAGGAGCTCTACGACTACGTGCACCTCAACGCCGCCGGGCGCGCCCGCCTCACGGCGTGGCTCTCGGCGCTGGCGGGGCGCTGAGCGGCGCGCGGGGGGGCGCTGAGCGGCACGTGGATTTGCGCGCGGCGGGCGAGGACTCTACTCTCTAAGGAGTCTCGTGGGGCGCGGTGGGGGAGGTGCTGAGCCCCCAGCGCTGCGCCTACTCGCCCTCGCCCCCCGCCTGCCAAGGACTCCCCGATGCGCCTCGCCGCCACCCCCCTGCCCCTGCCCCTGCGCCTGCCCCTGCGCCTGCGCCTGCCCCTCTGCGCCCTCCTCCTCGCCGCCTGCGGCTCCTCCCACAGCCTCGCTGACCCGCCATTCCAGGAGGAGTATGCGGGCGGGTCCTTGGAAGCGGCGCAGGTGAGGGGCGCTCCGGGGGGGGGCGCGAATGTGTCGCAGCAGGGGGAGGCGTGGGTGATCGAGGGGCGCATGCAGATCAGCGTGGGGGAGCTCACGCCCACGCTAGTAGCGCTCAACGAGTACATCAAGGGGCGCGGCGAGGTGACCAAGCAGGAGGTCAAGGGGAGCGGGGCGTACGGGAGCGCCTCGCTCACCCTCCGCGTGCGCCCCGAGGCGCTCCCTGAGCTCCTGGCGTGGCTCCGCGCCCGCGGCGACGTGGAGCACGAGCTGGTCTCGCGTGAGGAGGTGAGCCGGCAGCTGCTCGCGCAGGAGGTGACGCTCAAGAACGCGCAGACCACCCTCGCGCGCCTCAAGGTCTTTATCGACAAGGACGCCCTCAAGGTGGATGAGGTGCTGCGCGTGGAGGGCGAGATGCAGCGCCTGCGCGAGCAGATCGATCAAATCGAGCGGGCGCGCGAGCTGCTGCGCGGCCGCGTGGGGCTCGCCACCCTCCACGTGGGCCTCTCGGAGCGCGCGCGCCGCCTCCCGCGCGCGCCGGAGGCCAAGTTCTATATCGCGGGCCGCCCCACCGCGGCGCTCACGGGGCCCGGGGCGCCGGAGGTGGGCTGGGGCGTGAGCCTCTTTAACCCCAACGCCCCCGCGCGCTTCCACGTGGATTTTGACCAGCTCCCGCAGTCTAAGCGCACCTTCCTCACCCTCGCGAGCTCGAGCTACTCGGAGTTCTTTGGGGACGGCGAGCGCTCCTTCCTCAACCCGCACGTGGGCTTTAAGCTCGGCTACGCCAGCGACGCGGGGCACAACTTTGTGTTTGGCGGCGGGCTCGGCGTGGAGCTGCTCCGCTTTAAGTACGCGTTCGTGAATCTGCGCGTGGAGGGCCTGGGGCTGGTGGGCGATGAGGGGCTGCGGTGGGTCACGCTGGGCGCCCTCGACCTCGCGGTGGTGTACTAGCCGCTCGGACCGAGGGGGCGGCGGGGGTCGAGGGGTGACGCGGGGGCGCGGGTGTGTTATCAACAGAGGCTGACCCCTCCTCATCCCGCAGAGCCGAGCCCATGACCCCAGCCGCCCGCTTCCCAGAGCACCCCCCCCACCTCCTCACCCTGCGCGACTGGAGCGCCGAGGCGATCACCGCGCTCCTCGACCTCGCCGACGCGCTCAAGGCGGCGCCCCTCGCCTACCGCCCGCTGGAGGGCAAGACGCTCGCGATGGTGTTCCTCAAGGCGTCCACGCGCACCCGCGTGAGCTTTGAGGTGGGCATGTTCCAGCTCGGCGGGCACGCGCTGATGTTGCCGGCGCAGGGGTCGCAGGTGGGGCGCGGGGAGCCCATCGAGGACAGCGCGCGGGTGATGAGCCGCTACGTAGACGGGGTGATGGTGCGCACCTTTGGGCACGAGGAGGTGGAGCGCTGGGCCGCCGCCGCTACGGTGCCCGTGATCAACGCCCTCACCGACCGCTACCACCCCTGTCAGCTGCTCGCCGACCTGCAGACCTGCCGCGAGGCGCTCGGGGCGGGGCGCGCGCGCCCGTGGCGCGAGGTCACGGTGGCGTGGATCGGGGACGGCAACAACATGGCGCACTCTTGGATCGAGGCCGCCGCCCAGCTCGGGTTCGCCCTGCGCCTCGCCTCGCCAGAGGGCTATGAGGCGCGCGCCGATATCGTGGCGCACGCGGCGGCGCGGGGGGCCCGCCTCGCGCTCACCCGCCACCCCGCGGAGGCGGCGCGCGACGCCGACGTGGTGACCACGGACGTGTGGGCGAGCATGGGGCAGGAGGAGGAGGCGCGCGCCCGCGCGGCGGCGTTCGTGGGCTATGAGGTGGACGAGGCGCTCATGGCGCTCGCCGCCCCCCACGCCGTCTTCCTCCACTGCCTCCCCGCGCACCGCGGCGAGGAGGTGAGCGCCGCGGTCATCGACGGGCCTCAGAGCCGCGTGTGGGACGAGGCGGAGAACAGGCTCCACGCGCAAAAGGCCCTCCTCGTCCGCCTGCTCGCCCCGAGCTGGCTCCCGCCCTCCTTCTCGCTCTCCGCCGAGGTCCCTTGAGCACCATGCACCGCCCCCCGCTCCTCCTCCCCCTTGCGCTGGCGTCCTGGGCCTGCGCCGTCCCCAACCCCGCCTACGAGGCCTGTCAGGCGAATCCCGCCGCCTGCGCGCCCCTCGAGCGCTGCGACGGCGAGGACCAGGACCTCGACGGGCAGGTGGACGAGGGCCTCGACGTCCCCTGCGCGGTGGCGCTGCCCGGCTACTTTAGGGGCGACGTGGGCTTTGGGCGCGCCCTCGCCGCCGTCCCCGACCTCGACGGCGACGGGTTTGAGGAGGTGCTCGTGAGCAGCGCCCCCGCCCCGGCGGCGCTCAACGGCGAGGGGGCGCAGGCGGGGGCGGTGTTCCTGCTGCGGTCGCAGAGCTCGGAGCAGCGGTGGGCGCAGAGTCGCCCCAACGCCTTTGGCGCGCAGCTCGCCGCGGTGGACCTCAACGGCGACGGCGCGGTGGAGCTGGTGGCGTCGATGCCCCTCGGCGACGACGAGAGCGCCGCGGGGCTCTTTGTGCTGAGCGTGGGGGGCGAGCTGGTGTCGCGGGTGCGCGCGGAGGACCCGTCGGGGCGCGCGGGCTTCGGGCGCGCCCTCGGCGTGGGGCGCGCGCCCACGGGGGAGGTGGCGCTGCTCACGAGCGAGCCGTCCTGGGAGCCCCCCGACGGCAGCGCCCCGGGCGCCGGGCGCGTGCTCGGGTTCACCTTCGCGCAGGACCTCACCCCGCAGCTCGCCTTCTCGTACGCGGGGCAGGCGGGGCAGCGCCTCGGGGAGCGCCTCGTGGGCGTCCCCGACGTGGACGGCGACGGCGTGGAGGACATCATGACCACCGCGTGGGCGCAGCGGGCAGGCGGCGCGGGCGGCGCGGGCGGCGAGGGCGGCGAGGAGCGCCAGGTGTGGGTGCTGAGCAGCGCCACGGGGCGGGGGCTCAGGCGCTTCTCCGCCCCCGAGCAGACCTTTGGCACCCTCGGCGACGCCCTGGCGGTGGCGCCGCTCGGCGGCGCGGGGGAGGGCGGGGGGGGGGCGGCGCTGGTCTTTAGCGCCCCGCGCGCCCTGTCGCCCGAGGGGGAGGAGCGCGGGCGCCTCTTTGTGCTCACCCCCGACGGCGAGAGTCTGGGCGGCGCGGCGCGCCCCGACGAGTTTGGGGGGAGTCTGCTGCCGCTGCGCGCCGGCGGGCGCGACCTGCTCGCCGTGGGGGCGCGCGGGCGCATCTACCTGCTCAACGACCGCCTCGAGCTCGCGGCGAGTCTCGCCCTCGACGGCGACGAGGTGCCCACCCTCGCCGCCGCCGGCCGCCCCGACCCCGACGGGCGCACGCGGCTGTGGGTGGGGCTGCCCGCCCTCGGCCGCCTCTACACCCTCGAGGTGCGCTGATGGGCGCCGGGCAGCAGCGCTGCGCCGTGTGCGGGCAGCTCGACGTCTTCCCCGAGCTGCGCTGCACCCACTGCGGCTTCCTGCGCGCCTCCCTCGCGCTCTTCCCAAGGGTAGAGGCGGACCTCCCCGCCGCCTACCGCGGGCGCCCCGCCCCCCCCCCGCCCCCCTCGCCGGGCCCGCGCGCCCCCGCCGCCCCCGGCCCCGCAGGCGCCCTCGGCGCCTCTGGCGCGCCCGCCGCCCCCGACCCCGCAGGCGCCGCCTCTGGCGCGCCCGCCGCCCAGGGCGGGGCGGGGCGCGGCGGCGCGGCGAGCGACCGGCGCGCGGCGGAGCAGGAGCTGCTCAACGCCGCCCTCGCGCGCGTGGCCACCCTCGCCGCGCGCGTGCGCGCCTCTGAGCGCCTGAGCGCCGATGACCGCGCCGACCTCTACGAGTCGCTGCTCTTGTCGCTGCTCAAGATCGAGCGGCAGGGGCTGCGCGAGGGGGCGCTCGCCCTCGAGCGCGCGGCGCTGCGCCGGGGGCATCGGCGCGCGCTAGCGCTGGTGGGCGTGGGCGGCGGGTTGCTCGGCGCGCTCTGCTGCCTCGCCGCCTTCTATCTCGCGTCCCGGGCGGCCTCGTAGAGGCGCGCGGCGAGGTCGAGGGCGTCGGGGCGGTGGTGCTTGGCGGCCTCGAGCGCCGCCCTGAGGGCGAGGTCGGGCGCGTCATAGGCCTCGAGCTCCGCGAGCGCCACCAAGGCGGCGCCGCGCGCCGCGCCGAGCGGGAGGCGCTCCACGAGGGCGCGCCAGTGCTCGATCTGCACGCTGCGGCTCTTCACCTGCGGCACGTGCAGGGCGATCAGGTCGGGGGCGAGCGTCTCAGCGCAGGCGGCGCGGGCCTCCTGCAGCAGCTCGGCGCTCAGGCGGCCGCTCCCCTGCTGCCCCTCCGCCCCCCCGCGGAGCTCGAGGGCGCCCTGCGTCCACAGCGCCTGCGCCTGCGTGCGCGGCTCGTCGCTCACCCACGCGAGGCGGGCGAGGAGCGAGCGGTACTCGCCCCACTGGCGCGCCTTGAGGGCGCGGCGGTGCGCGCGCTCCATCAGCGCCCACCACGCCGCGCGGGCGCGGGGGCGGACGGTGAGCACCCGCTCCCAGTAGGCGCGGTAGCGCTCGTTGAGCACCTCGCCGCGACACACGCGCTGCGCCGCCTCCAGCGCCACGGCGTAGGCGTCCTCGGCGTGCTCCACGCGCTGCGCGAGGTCGAGCAGGGCGCTCGCCTGCGCGCGCGCGTCCCCGCGCTCCGTGGCGGTGTACACGCGCCACCAGAGGATGTCGAGCGTCTCTTGCTCGTCCTGCAGGTCGTCCTTGAGGGCGCGCTGAATCTGGTTGGGGGAGAGCTCGAGGACCATCTTGTGCGTGAGCAGCTGGCGCTCAAGCGGGAGCGCCACGTGTTGGCGCGCCTCGCGGTAGAGCTCGATGAGGCGCCCCGAGCCGTGGCGCGGGTACATGAGCAGCTCGATGGCCCACGCGGCCGGGCGCAGGCGCGGCGAGACGGCGTGGGCGTGCTCGTAGGCGTTGAGCGCCTCCTCCTCGGCGCCGGCGGCCAAGTAGAGCTCCCCCACGCGCAAGAGCGCCGCCGCGCGCGGCGCGTCGCCCTCGAGGTGCGCGGCGTGCCGACTCCACACCTGCGCGAGGGCGCGCCAGTCCTTGAGCTCCGCGTAGATGCGGTCGAGGCCCGAGAGCGCCACGGGGTCGTGGGGGAGAATCTCGAGGATGTCCTCGTAGCAGGTGGCGGCCACCCGCTTGCGGTCGAGGCGGCGCTCGTAGAGGTCGGCGAGGCGGCGGAGCACCTCCACGCGCCCGGGTGAGCGCTCCGGGAAGGCGCTCAGCTCCTTGCGGTAGAGCGCTACGAGCTCCGTCCACCCCTCGCGGGCGTGGATGACGCGCCCGATGCCCTGCGAGGCGGGCAGGAACTCCGGGTCCACCCGGAACGCCTTGCGCCAGTAGCGCTCCGCCTTCTTGGGCTCCCCGAGGAGCTCATAGAGCTGAGCGCAGCGCGCGAAGATCGACAGCGCGTCGAGGTCGGAGAGGGGGACCTCCGCCTCACGCTTGAGGAGCTTGAGGTAGGCCTCGCGGTCGCCGCTGAGGGCGAGGAGGCGTCGCGCGGCGCGGCGGGCGCGGCTATTCTCGGGGTCGGCCTCCACGAGCGCGAGGTTGTAGGAGAGCGCGGCGGCGTCGTCCCGCTCGTGGACCTCCGCCGCGAGCGCCAGCCAGTCGAGCGCCACCGCCTCGCTCGCCGCTGTGAGGCGGGACAGGGCGGCGCGCACCTCCGCCGTGGCGCGCGCGTGAGCGCCCTGGCGGGTGAGAATCATAAAGCGCTGGCGGAGGGCGAGGGGCATGGGGCGGCGGTCGCCGTGCTCGGGGGCGGCGCGGAGCGCCTCCCCGTAGGCGTTGAGAGCGCGCGCCTCCTCGCCCTCGAGGTAGAGCGCCACGTCCGCCGCGTGCGTCCAGAGCGCCTCGCGCGCCGCCGGGCTCGACTCGGCGGCGATGGTGGCCAGCAGCGCCTCGCGGTAGGCGGCGAGGTCCCCGCGCGCCCACGAGAGGCGGCGGAGGGCGGCGAGGGCGAGGGCGTTGCGCGCGTCGAGGCGGAGCGCCTGGCGGTAGCGGCTGAGCGCCTGCTCGGCGTCCGAGAGGCCCACCTCGGTGTGGAAGCCCACGCGGTACCAGAGCATCGACTGCTCTTCGCGGGTGGAGGCGAGCTGCGCGAGGCGCACGAGGGCCTGGTTGACGCCGCGCCAGTCGCCCTCGTGCGCCATCTCCTCGATCTGCTGCTCGGCGCGCTCGTGGCTGTGGTAGGCGCGCCAGCCGAGGTCCCCGGCGCGCTCCCCGGCGCGCTCCCTAGCGCGCTCCCCAGCGAGCACCTCTGCGCGCTCATCCGCGCGGGTCGCCGAGAGGCGGCTCGCCCACGCGATCACGCGGCGCGCCAAGGCGCCCTCCCCCTCCTCGCTGCGCTCGCGCCAGATTTCGAGGAGCTCGAGGGCGCGCGGGAGCTGCCCCGTGGCCAAGAGCGCCTCCGCCGCCTGGTAGACGAGCGAGGGGGCGCCGAGGTTGCTCAGCGTGCGAGGGGTGAGGTAGTAGTTGAGGCTCTCGTGGAGGCCCGCCTTGAGCGCGCAGCGCCAGAGCCCGTCGAACGCGGCGGGGGAGGGGGCGCTCTGCCACGCCTGCTGGTAGATGGGCAGCGCCTGCCCCGCCCCGCCCACCGCGGCGCCGCTGGCGAGCTCCTGCAGGGCGGCGGCGCGCACGAGGCAGTGCTCGTCTTGGCCGTGCGCCACCCGATAGAGCTTGGCGCGGCGCTTCTCGATTAGGATGGAGCTGCCGTGCTCGCCGAGGCGCTCAAAGGTCTCGCTGGCGCGGCGCAGGGCGTAGAGATTCTCGGAGGCCTCAAAGGTGGCCACCTGCGCGTAGTGGCGGTTGGCGGCGCGGTCGTCGCCGAGGTAGGCGCTCGACACGTCCGCGATAGCCAGGCGCATGGGCAGCGCGCGCGCCGGGTCGTCCTCCACGGCGTCGAGGCGGCGCTGGTAGAGCGTCACCAGGCGCGACCAGCGCCCCTGGCGCTCATAGATCTCCTCGATGGCGATGAGCGAGGGCGTGAACTCGGGGTCCACGGCGAGGGCCTTGAGGTGGTAGGTGAGCGCCACCTCGCTCTCCCCCGCCACGTCCTGCAGGAGGCGCCCGAACTGATAGCAGCGGCGAATCAGCGTGTGGGTGAGGTACGCCACATACACGCGCTCCTCATCGCCGAGCAGGCGCGGCGCGGCGGCGAGCTGGCGCTCGAGGGCCTCGATCTCATCGGAGAACGACCGGTGCAGGCCCGCCGCGTCCCCGGTGCGGAGCGCCATCTGCCCGAGGGAGGCGAGGGCGGACGAGAAGGTGGGGAAGTGCTGCAGGGCGCGGTGGAAGTCGCGCTTCGCCTCCTCGGCGTCGTTGAGGTCGTGAAGCGCCACGAGGCCGCGCTGGTACCACAGATTCGCCGCCTCCTGCGGGTCCGCCGCCTGGCTGGCGAGGGCGCTGAGGGCGTCGCGGAGGCGGTCGAAGGCGCGGAGCTCGCGGGCGAGGCCCACGAGGCGCACGAGCACGAACGGCTCGGTGGTGAGGCAACCGCTGGCGAGGGCGTAGGCGTGGAAGGCGGCGTCGGGGCGCGCGTCGCGCTCGAGGAGCCAGCCGAGCTTATAGAAGAGGTAGCCCTCGTCGCGCGAGCGGGACGCCAGCGCGTGCGCGGCGAGCGCCTCGGCGGTGACGTCGCGCAGGCGCAGGCGGATGCGGAGGGTCTCGATGAGGAGGGGGAGGTCCTGCGAGGCGAGCGCCTCGCGCTCCACGCGCGCGAGGAGTGAGGGCGCGGCGTGCTCCCCGCTCTCCGCCACCGCCCTGTAGATGGCGGAGCGGGTGGCGTTGGGGTCGCCCTTGCCGGCGATCAGGCGCAGGCGCTCCCCCATCAAGAGGGCCTTGAGGTCGGCGTCGTCCACGGCGAGGAGGGCGCGGTCGAGGGCGGCGAGGGCGTCATCGGGGCGCCCCTGCCCGAGGGCGCTCAGGAAGCTCGCCAGCGGCAGGTAGAGGGGGGCGGCGCCGCGCCGCGGCGCGGCCGCCCAGAGGGCGAGCGCCTCGTCGCTGCGCCCCTCGCCGTAGAGGAGGTGCGCCATGTGGTGCTGCAGCTCGGGGTCGAGCTCCGCGAGGGCCGCGCGCGCCTCCTCGGCGAGGTCAGCGGGCACGAGGTCGAGCAGGCGCAGGACGCGGGTGATGGCCGCGAAGCTGTACGGGTCGAGCTCTAGGGCGAGGCGCGCGCAGTCAAAGGCGAGCGCGTGCGCCCCCGCCTGCTCATGGGCGAGGGCAGCGAGGTCGCAGAGGTAGGTGACGCAGCGCGCCGGCTCCGCGCACGCCCTGAGCGCCCCGTAGAGGCCCTCGAGCACGGCGAGGAGCGCCTCGTCGGCGGAGGTCCCGCCGAGGGCGGGGAGGGGGTGGTCGTCGAACCACTGAGCGGACACGCACGGGGTGGGCAGGTCGAGGGGCGCGTACTTGAACGCCGGCACCTCGAGGGCGTAGACCCGCGGCGCGGATTCCTCAGGGGTGATCTCAGGAGTCTGGTCAAAGACGCGCGCGTCGCGCTCATCAGGGCGCTCCTGAGGGCGCCCCTCCTCCCAAGGGCGCCCCTCCTCGCCGCGCTCCTCCGTGCGGTCGCGAGCGGGCTCCTCCGCGGAATCATCCGCGCCGCGCTCCTCTGTGAGCTCCTCTGTGAGCTCCCCCGCAGGCTCCCCCGCGAGCTCCGCCGCGTCGCGCTCCTCGATGAGCTCCTGCGCGAGCTCCTCGGCTAGGGGCTCAGCGAGCTCCTCGGCTAGGGGCTCAGCGCGCTCATCGGCCAAGGGCTCAGCGAGCTCCTCGGCCAGGAGCTCAGCGCTGGGCTCCTCGTTCAGTCGTGACCGAGCTGGGGCGGGGGGGACGTACTCCTCCTCGTCGGCGAACAGGGCGTCGAGGGGCGGAGCGTCGAGGGGCGGGGCGTCGAGGGGCGGGGCGTCGAGGGGCGCGGCGTCGAGGGGCGGGGAGGGCTGCTGGGTGAGGGCGGGGGGCGCGAGCGGCGCGGGCGCCGCGGCGCTGTCCTCGGGGGACGAGTCATCGAGGTCCACCGTCGGCGGGTCCTCTGAGTCGAGCTCGTCGCGCTCGTCGCGCTCGTCGCGCTCGTCGTCCTCGTCGTCCTCGTCAAAGTGCAGCTGTCGCACCTCGTCCGTGGAGATGAAATCAAATGAGGGCGCCGCGGAGGGCTGCCGCGCTGCGCCTTGCCCTGCGCCTTGCCCTGCGCCTTGCCCTGCGCCCTGCGCC
>Ga0194119_10010529_pt1 | contig 12166 bp, 9 predicted proteins | sample TA2MahC100mmetaG_FD_148620 | JGI IMG/M metagenome (GOLD analysis project Ga0194119, IMG submission 148620) | Freshwater microbial communities from Lake Tanganyika, Tanzania - TA2015018 Mahale Deep Cast 100m | ecosystem: Environmental > Aquatic > Freshwater > Lake | place: Tanzania: Lake... | reverse complement strand
ATGCTTCACCGTGTCCAGTTGTTTGAATTGTTCGTAGGCCATGGCTTGATGGTTTGTAAGGTGGAATAGATAACGCTATTGTATAGGAATATTGGGCGCACCAGAAGCGTCGGAAACAAGTCTAATAGTATTACAAAGCAGGCTGCTATTTCGATAACATCCATTAAAACAGCCCATACTGAACTTAAAGACGCACTGGAAAATGATACGCCAGGCAAAGCGGATATAATCAATCTCGGTCAGGAAATAAACAACCTTCGCACAGCCGTGAATGCGCTATCAAGAAGCCATTGATGGCAGACTATAATCAGTAAAATTTAAAGCCATAAGGTTGGAGGTGAGCCATGGCAAACGACACATTAGGCAATGAGCTTCAACAACTTTCTCACTTATTGGAAGCACTGATTGTCAAGGAAACAAAACCTCGTAATAGAAAGGTTCTGAGGGACCGACTATCAGAAGTCTTGGATGCTATTCAAGAGCTTGTTGAACTCAACGTGGCCAAAGCCACCAACGAATATAACTTAGCCTTAGCCAATGTCCAAAAGGCCAACAGTGATATCCTTTTGGCCATCCAGGACCTTTCCAGGGTTGCAGCAACCATCAATCAACTTGCACAAGTCGTGGATGTTCTTGGTAAGTTGGCGGTTGCTGCGGCCTGATAACCCTGCGGAAGTTCCATCGGCGGCAATTGACAAGAATAAACATAGGTGTTCTCTATTCTCCAAGGAGCGTAACGGTCATGGTTTACTCAGCGTTCGTTGATTGTATTTATTCACTTTTCAAGTCCGAATCCCAGGATGCGCCGCTCACAGATGATCAACGCAGACGAAAAGTCAGGCAAGATGTAGAAAATATGCTGGCATACGCTGTCAAGCAACCCAACATCAATGTCCAGCCCGACTTGCTGCAGCACACTGTCCCGCTACTATGCCGCAAGTTTGGCGAACTCACGGAGGATGACCACGTCCGCCTGTGGGATTCTTATAACAATCTCTCTATACTGATACGCCCAGTTACGGTTGAGAGCATCGCTGTCGCCGAGCAATTTAACTCTTGTGCAAGAAAAGCTAATTTTAGTCTATTCTGGCATGTGATATCGGCGGGTCTGCTTATTGTAATAGTATTTCTTTGCCAGGCGTATTCAACTCTATTAAGTACTGGTCTAAATGAATATTACGAATTGGTGGCTTCTTACAACAAGGTGCTGGATGATCAACAACTGGCTGGAGCTAATAAGGGTGGAAATGGAACTCTAGATTCCGTTCTCCATAAGAAAAAGATCCTAGAACAAGAATTATTTTTTGCAGCGAAAACCCAGTGCAAAACCCAAGGCTTGGAGATAAAAATCCTTGGCTCTGTCATAAGAGAGAGCGATTTCTGTAAGAATAATATACCATTCTTAGGTGTGTCTGACGAAGCAGATCGGAGCTCTATCGGTAATGAAACAAAAGGCTCCACCATATCGGAGGCAACACCAAATAATACTCAATTTAATGCCGAAGATAACCAGTCTGCTGGTGTAAATGGCATTATTTCACCCAAAACAATTCATAAAAATCCACAGTACTACCCACCCTTTGAGAGTCAAATCCGGGATGTTTTTGATGCTGGAACCGTCTTCATCAAAATCCTTGAGGGATTGATTTTGCCAGTGCTTATGGGGTGTCTGGGGGCCATAGCGTTCGTCATCCGTCGAATCCTGGATCAGATCGCCGACACCACATTCGTTATGACTTATGGACCGAAAACTTGGATGCGTGTAATGCTAGGGGGGTTGCTCGGTTTCCTCGGAATCTATTTATATACTTCTGGTAATGTAGAAAAAATGGGGTTGGGTCTGTCCCTATTTGCTTTTCTGATGGGATACAGCGTGGAAATGGCGTTCTCCATACTTGATCGCTTCATCGCCTTCTTGCGTGAATCAGTCAAGCCACAATCACAACAGTTGACTTCGGCGCCCGTGATGACCACTACAGTTCCCACTCCCCCGTCAGTTGCCGGGGGGACTGGTACGACCCAAGGCAACCTGGACGCTAACTCCGTTGCCGACGCTCGGCAGCAACTCGCGGAGGTACGCCGACAGTTACGTGAAAGTCTTACGCTTACCCCGATTCTTGAGAAAGTCCTGCCGCCAGAACTGTTCGAACAAATGGTCAAGCCCAGGTCCGAAGCCGCCACAGCCTTGCTCACCGCTCTGGGTTCGGAATCGGCCGCCGGGACGGATACCGCCGTGATGGCCCTGGCCAGGCAAGCCTCCGCTGAGGGCAGAGGTCTAATCGATGGAAATCATCCTTTGGTTTTGCTACTTTCGGGTGCCTTGGGAAGCTTTGAGGAGGCTGCCAAAGACCGGAGTATTCCATTGGATACCACTAAATTTGTCCAGTCGATTTTTTCAGGGTCGGTGGCTGCCTTCAAGCATGGAGCGGGAACCTATGAGCGCTGGTCAGCCTTTCTGCTGGGGCAACCCCATGTCGCCCGCCTCACTGCTGGCTTGCAGGCCAGCGCCGAGGCAGGCAAGAAAACCCTGTCCCTCAGCGGCATCTTTAAAACGTTCTTCGCTCAGAGTTCTGACGCCTTGGCAAAGGAATTGATGAAACTTGGCCTGTCCGACACCCCAACCGACCAATTGACTGAAGCGCTTTGGTCTGGTGGGAGAAAGCTGGAAAACTTTGACGGTGATCTAGCGGCGGCCTTCGCCAACAATAAGGATGAATTCGAAGAGGGCTGGGCCGACTACCGGCGCTGCTTGCTCCGCCAAATCTTAGTGCAACAGGACTTTCCGGAAGATGTCTTCACGGGTTTTGAGGATACAACACTCCCTGTCTCGGAAACCCTGGCTTCTGTCGAGGCGCTCCGCGAAAACCGTATATCGGCCAAAGACCTTGACATCCTGAGTTTATTGTCAGACGAGTTGATGAAAGCCTCCCAGGCGAACACAGAAATGGATGTCATTGGCATGATCCAGCGCCTTCTGCCTTTTGCTCAGACCAAGCAGTCACGCACCAGCCAAGATGAGGAAGCCTGATGAATCCATCGGAGGTGGGTTTAATTGATTTATGGGGTTTGAAAGCAGTATCTGTTTATAAACAACCCAATCACAGTATCGTGGCACAGTTCCAACTTTGAGAAGCAGATGGTCTTGCGCGCTAACCGCTTGATTCTCGTTCTAAAGTTGAGATTTTTATTTTCAATCTTCTGTGTGTTTTGCTTACCAATGACGTGCTGTTCAGGAGGGAGATATTTTGAATAACTACCCCAATCATCCGTGTAGTATGTCTTGATATTGAAACGCTTAAGGTTATTATAGAGCTTCTCAAAAACAACATCTTTTCGAGGCCCTAAAACAAAGGACAAAATAGCCCCCGTTGCCGCATCAATCGCATACCACAGCCAGCGTTGATTGGCTTTGTTGCCCACGTAGCTCCATTGCTCATCCGCCTGAACATTTACTGCAGGATCAATGAGTTGCCTGATTTCCACGGCGAGGGTCTGGGAACCGATATGAGGATTGACTGGCACGACTTCGGAGGCTTTGTCTTTGATGGTGGCGATGACGGTGTTTTTGCCGACGCCCAGGACCCGCGCAGTATCTCGAACGCCACTGCCATTCAGCGCCATGTCAATAATTTGTTCCTTGACGCCCGGTTCATAAGCACGGTATATATAATCAGTCTTGAAAATTCGATGGCAGGTTTTGCAACGAAAGCGAGAGCGACCACTTTGAGTACCATAGCGGACCACTTCAGAACTCTTGCAATACTTGCATAAAACGATTTCATAAGCCATGGGCGTAGACGTTGTATCAGAGGTGAGCAGAAACGATAATTATACCGCAATCAACCATTTGAGCCCACCTCCAATCCATCCATATTTTATGGCTATCTTCTGTGCTATCCAATATGGAGTCGATGCTGCTCCATTACGGGAAGATATGGTCAATAACATTCAAAAAGTGATAGGGCTAGGCACATGAATATGAGATTTGAGCGCTATTTAAGGCTGGATTCCCCACTGCTCCGTGGCAACGATGTGTTGGCATTGCAAAAAAGTTTGAAACTGCCAGAAGCACAACAGGACGGGGTCTATGGCAACATCACGCAGGGTGCAGTGAGTAAGTTCCAACGCAATAACCAGCTAAAGGTAGACGGTATTGTCGGCCCCAAAACTTGGGCCGCGATTTTTGGCCACCAACCAGCCAGCGCCCCAAACGAAACGGGTCCTGCGAGCAGCCTGTCTGAATTGCAGGCTTTTCACTCGCGCTACAGTAATTCTGTCCGTTGGCGATTGACCAATATGGGAATCGAAATCGAAGATTCCAACATCGAGACGACCGGCGGCGAACCCCAAACCGTCCGGCGGATTTGCAAGGATTACAAAGATGAGCTGGTAAAGGCAGCAAGCGCAACCGGTGTGCCCGTGGAACTCATCATCGCCTGCATGTGCACAGAATCGTTTAACCAAGCCATGAAGATGGTGAATCCCAAGGCGACTCGCAAAGAACCCGGGTACATCAACGATGCCGCGACTCCCCATCGAGTTTCCTACGGGCTGATGCAATGCCTGCTCTCTACCGCACGCCAAGCTATGGCCCAGCTACCGGCCAATGTCGCAGTCCCGCCGAAATCCATTGATCGGGAGTGGCTATATGTGCCCGCCAATGCGCTGTTGGCGGGAGCGGCGTATATTGCCGAACAGTCCCGAATCACACGTTTCGACCCGCCCGTCGTGGCATGCGCCTACAATGCGGGCAGTGTTTTTTACAATGCCGGGGAGCGCAACCGCTGGAAAATGCGCCAATTCCCCATCGGCACCGATGAGCATGCCAATCGCTTTGTTAAATGGTTCAATGATTGCTTCCGGGTATTCAAGGAGGATGATTGTCCTTTTGATCCGGCCATCACTTTTTGGCATCAAGTCCTGGGTTTGGACGGCAGCCAGACCACCTCATCGCCCAGCCCTCTAAAAACTCCAGTACCAGGTCTAAGCCCTGAATTCGTGTTTCCCCAACGCAAGCGTCCTCCCGCAAGTCTGGGTTACAAAAGCGGTGGACGCCAATTTGGCGCGAACCGGGCAGGCGGCCAGCGCAAACATGCTGGTTGCGACCTTAAAGCGCCCAAAGGAACAGAAATTCTGGCCATGGCGGATGGCGAGGTCATTCGTGGGCCTTACTATTTTTATGAGGGAACCTACGCTCTTGAAATAAGGCATGGTAAACGGATCGTGCGCTATGGCGAGATCAGCTCCAAAGTCCCCAAGGGCATCAAGGTTGGCGCAAAAGTCAGCAAATGCCAATTGATTGCCTTTGTCGGTCAGCTCAACTCGGGGAATTCCATGCTTCATCTGGAAATGTACTCCGGTGAAAAAACAGGGCCATTGACCCAAGCAGGTAATCCATTCAAACGCCGGGGGGATTTAATTGATCCGACACCGTTTCTGGATAAAGCGCCTCTGGTGGATGAGTTGGCAGTCCCTCCCGTAGCCGCAGCGAAGGATGAAACGGAGGATGCGAGCCAAACCCCGCAGGGGAAGGAAGATGATCGCTGGGAGGCTGCCTTGATGGCGGCTCCTACAACCGGAGCATCGGCCAAAACCGCCGCTCAGGATGATCTTTTGGAGGGAGTTGAAGCTTCCAAGAAAATGGCCGAGGCCGATTTGCCGCAAGTAAAAAAACTGGCGAGCCGCTTTCAAACTATCGCCAGCAAGCATGGTCTCCCCGGTTCCCTGCTGGCCGCATTGGCCAGCCGCGAATCCCGCTGTGGATCTGTCTTGGATGCAGACGGATGGGGTCACCGTCACAACGCCTTCGGTATCTTGCAAGTCGATAAGATAAACCATGATATTGAAGGCTTGCCTGATCCAACTAGCCTTGATCATCTCGATCAAGCCGCAGGCATCTTCAGCAAGTATCTCGACCAACTATTAGAACACCACGATAACTGGGAGGATGCCTTCATCCTTAAAGGTGCGGTCGTGGCTTACAATGCCGGCATAGGAAATGTAAAAACCAAGGAGGAAATGGATAAGGGTAGTACTGGGGACGATTATGGCTCCGACGTTATAGCCCGAGCTCAGTATTATCAAACTCATACAGACTTGGATGAATTACGGCTTTAAGAACCGCTGGACGATTATAGGTCGCCTCTATAAATACCCCCGCTCCATCCTTTTTGAGAAAATACCGTTATCGACCACCAACCGAGACTGTCCTCATGCTTTGCCAACGCCACCCCGGACTCTTCGATCTTCATGACCGCGCTTCGAAGCTGATAGCGCTGGGTGATTCGCCCAGCGGGATTATGTCGCCAAGGCCGGATCGATGATCGATGCCACCGTTATCGAAGCCCCGCGCTAGCGCAATAGCCGCGAGGAAAACGCTACCCTCAAAGCCGGTGCTATTCCCACCGGGTTGGATGACCCCGAGCCAACCGACCAGCACCCGAAAAAAGACACGGACGCTCGCTGTACCCAGAAGAACGGCGAGGCTCACTATGGTTGCAAGAACCACATCAATGTCGATGCCGCGACCAAGCTGATCCAAGGTTATGCCGTCACGACGGCCCAAGTCCTGGCAGTCAGGTCCTCGGTGACCTCCTGGACACCGAGACCCGCATCCTCGAAAGTGGCAAGCCCCCGGTGTATGCCGATAGCGCCTATCGCTCCCCCGAACGGGAAGCAGATCTGGCGAAACAGGGTCAGAAGAGCCAAATTCATGAAAGGGGCACGCGGGCCGCATCACTGACCGATGACCAGCAGGCCGCCAACCGGAAAAGTCCACGGCGCGGGCGCGGGTCGAACCTATTTTTTGGGGCCCAGGCCGCCATGGACGGGCACGTCATCCGCACGATCGGCCTGAGAGTGAGTCACGGTATTCCCGATACCGCATTAATCCTGATTTAATCGGAAATAGGCCATAAAATTTGTTGAACTAAACCGCTTCGCGGTGGCTTGGAAACGCATCCGGCCACCCGATTCATGGTTCCGCCTAGACTGGCAGAAAGCCGCCTGACGGCCTACCTTGCAACTGGGGAATGTCCCCCGTTGTTCGAGGAGACGGCCATGTCACCCTTACGCCAACAGATGCACGACGCCATGCTCGTGCGCGGGTTTGCCGCGCGTACCCGGCAAGCCTACATTGCCCACCTGGTCTTCACCCTGCCGCATGCGCTCAATGGCTTGGCCGCCGGCCATGACCGTTGGGTGTATGACACGCTGATGCATACGGTTGCCACCACCCTCCACGGCTTCGCCGCCAATCCCCGCTGGCTGGGCGCCGAGTCGGCCTTCACCGTCGTGCTGCATACCTGGACTCAGGATTTGCGCCGCCACATTCATGTGCATGTCCTCATCGCCTGCGGCGGATTGGACGCGGAAGGCCACTGGGTCGAACCGCCACGGAACGGCCGTTTTCTGTTTCCGGTCCACGCCCTGTCAAAGGTGTTCCGGGTCCAGTTCCTCGACGCCCTGGATACCGCTCATCGGACCGGCCAACTGCCGCGTGATCCGGCCGCAGCGCCCGAGGACTACGCCGCACGCCGCCGGCAATTGCTGAAACACGACTGGGTGGTCTATGCCAAGACGCCGCTGGGCGGCCCTGCATCCGTGTTGGACTACCTGTCCCGTTACACCCACCGCACGGCGCTTGCCAACGAGCGCATCATGGCCATACGCGACGGCGACGTGCTGCTGCGGGTACGCACCGACGATTCCGGCGGCCAGCGTGTGCTTCGCCTCCCCGGCCCGGTCTTGATCGGCCGCTTCCTGCAACATGTGCTGCCCCCCGGCTTCAAGCGCATTCGCCATTTCGGTGTGTTGTCTTCCGCCCACAAACGCGATCGCCTCGCCGCCGCGAGGCATGCCCTCAAGGTGCCCGCACCCTCGCCGCCGGCGCTCGAAGCGGCGGCAGCCTTCATGCAACGGGTCGCGCTCATTGACCTTGAACGGTGTCCCTGCTGTGGCCAACGCAGCCTGCGGATCGTGGCGATCTTGCTGCCGCAGCGAACCCGCCAGCCGCCGCCCCCTCCCGCTCTGGCGTCGCCACCCGCCGGCCGGAGACCGCCCGTATGAAGCGCTGGATTCTCCAGCGGGTGCAACACGGGCTGGGCAACGCCTGGGGAGCGGCTTGCTCGCCCGCTCGGACGGTCGCGGAAAACCACCGAATTCAACCTGGCGCTGACCTCTGGATCAGGCCCTACGCCCCTAGGCTCCGAAGCCATTTCATCCGCGCCGGCCGTTCCCTTCACACCCACCTCTGCCCGTCCTTGACAGGGTTCCCTGAGCCGGCGTATTAATCCCCCAATCAACCGTCGTGCCAGCGGTTCAGTCCAACCCGGTTTATCCGCCGCGTTCGACGCCGGCTCTTCGACTCAAACGCACGGGCGCGGCCGATAAACGCTTTTCGTTAAAAGTGCACGAAAAGAGCCTGGTTTATGGAATAGTTTCCAGGCATCTTATGATGTGGCAGGACAACTCGCCATTTTTCTGGAGCGGGTTTTGCGCCCGCGTTTTGGTGATTGGTAGGAAACGGCGGTTGTGGTGCCTTGCCCTTTCTGCAACGGAAGCGATTGGAGCAACGCGGCATCACCATGCTCGGTGGCCTTGATCTTGCGGGGCTTCTCCGGGTTCTCTCATTACCCTGGAAAGAGGGCTCAGTAGCGAGTATGCGCGAGAGAAAGACCGGCGCCAGCCGTGTCGGCGGAGGGGTTCTCCCTGCCGGCGGGTCGCGGTGTGTTGTCGGGGTAAGTGTGTTCGGCCCCCCGCCAAGGATCCTTCGGCGACGAGATGGGAACGGGCGTCGGCTTTTTGGGGAGCAGGAAGGGCGTCACGGCGAGGGGCAACAATAGCAGGACAATCGCGACGGGTCTCAGAATCCTGTCCCTGAATTCGTCTAAACCCAGACGCCACCATGCCCCGGACAAGGCCTGCTTGAAGGGTTCCCTGGCGCGTTTCCAGGGTTTTCCCTCCAGCCATTCCAGCCCCTGAGCCAGCATCAGCAGCAGCGTCATGCCACCCAGATTGATCGCCATCAAGGGCAACGGGTCATGTCCCCACTGATCCAGCGCCATCCCCGCCATCCGCGCGAACAGCAAACCCAGCGCAAAGATGGCCAGCGAATGCTGGCCGAGAATGCGGATGCGTCGTGCGAATGGCCACTCCGGGCACGTCGGGAATCGACTCAGGAGACTCGCCACCACGTATCCCAGAGCGGCGAAATGCAGGATTCTCAGGGGTCCCAGCCGGGTCTTTTCATAGAGGGGCTCGATCAGGTCATGCAACATCGTCAGACTGGCCACGGGTCTGAGACTGGCTTCATGGGCCAGTGGTATGGCGATCATGACAAGGGCGAGACCTGTCTTCAGCCAGAGGGGATGGCCGAGTCGGATTGGCGCCCAGCCGGCGCCCAGGGCATAGCCGCCAAAGAACAGGAGTTGCCAGGAGAAGGGATTGAAAAACCAGCTTCGATCGGAGAAGGGTTCGGCGGACAACTCCAAGTTGGCCAGGTAAGTCGCTGCGTACAGGCTAATCGAAGCCACCACCGCCAGCCCGCGGTTGACCCGCGACAGCGCCCAGAACACGGGGAGCCAGGCCAGCATGATCAGATACATGGGCAGGATGTCGATGGCGTTCGGCAAGTAGCGCAAGGTTACCAACGCCGGCAAGGCGATGTGTGTCTGATCGAAAAAGAACTGGATGTTAAGTTGCCGAATGTAGTCATATCCCGGAAACAGCGCATTGCCGGCCAGGCAGGTCAGGGCCAGCGCCGCGAATAGCGCGAGATGCACCGCATAAATCCGCGCGCAACGCTGGAGGACCCGAATCGTGCCCAGCCAGATGCCGGAGCGGGCCAGGCTGTGTCCGAAAACCAGGGCCGAGACGTAGCCCGAACAGAAGACGAACACCTCGGCGGCGTCGCTCCAGCCATAGCGCGAGGGGGTGAAGAATTGCCCTTCATTGCCGGGAATGTGGTTGACGAAGATCACCAGAAGGGCAAGTCCGCGCACCAGATCAAGCCGGCAATCTCGGGCGAAGGGGGCGGGCAAGTCATGAGCCGACGGCATGGCGGTTCGCTGCGGGTGGCGTGCGGACTATGGTTACAATGGTTTGCGCCCCTTGCAGTATTGGACCAATGACTACCAAGGACGAGTTGACCAGTGATGTTAACAAGGGAAGCTTTCATGAACCTTTCAAGCGCCCGGAGAACCATGAAATTATTGCTGGTCGAGGATGACGCCGCTCTAGCCGATGGCCTGCTGCGCAGCTTTGGGGAACTGGGCTTTGACGTCACCCTGGCGAGAACTCTCGGTTTGGCTGACTCCGCCGTCCGGACCCAGGCCTATGACCTGATGATGCTGGATCTGGGCCTGCCCGATGGCGACGGGCTGGAACTGCTGGGTCGACTGCGCTCACGCCAGCTTGATCTGCCGGTGCTGATCCTGACCGCACGCGATGGGGTCAATGATCGCGTCGGTGGCTTGCGGCTGGGCGCCGACGATTACCTGACCAAGCCCTTCGATTTACGCGAACTCGAGGCGCGGGTGCTGGCCTTGCTCCGCCGCAGCCAGGGCGGTTTCAGCCAGGAACGGGGCCTGGGACCACTGCGCCTGGATACGTTTCAAAACCGTTTCTACATGGCGGAAGATCCCCTGCTATTACCCCAGCGTGAGCATGGTGTCCTGGAGGCGCTGATCTTGAATGCGGGAAAAGTGGTCAGCAAGGAACGCATTGCTCAGCGTCTCTCGGTGGGCGCGGAGGAGTTGGCCGACAATGCCATCGAGGTTTACATCCATCGTTTGCGGCGACGGCTGGCGACCGCGGGGATCCGCATCCGCACCTTTCGCGGCCTGGGTTACCTCCTGGAACTGGATCCCGATGCCCCGGGCGCAGAGTCTTAGATCGCTGCTGCTGCGGCGGCTGACCTGGCCGTTGCTGCTGATCGTCCTCCTGGATGTCGCCATTTCCTACGCCGTTTCGTTGCATTTCGCGAACCTGGCCTACGACCGCTGGCTGCTGGATTCAGCCCGTTCCCTGGCACAGGAAGTCAGGTTGTACAAGGATCGGGTCTCGATCGATCTGCCACCCATCGCGGTGGAAGTCTTCCGCTGGGACGAGGTGGACAAGACCTTTTTCAAGGTCGAGTCGCTGGAAACCGGTTTCCTGGCCGGCGATCGCGGCCTGCCCAGCCCGGACATGACCGGCCTCGAGGCCAGTCAGCCGCTGTACCGGGATGAAGTTCTCCAGGGCGAAAAGGTTCGGGTCGTATCGGTTCTGTTCACGCCCGCCGCCAGCGACGAGCGGGTCATCGTGTCGGTCGCCGAAACGCTGCGCAAGCGCGAGGGTATCTTGCGGGAAATCATCCTGGCCGTCGCCTTGCCGCAATTGCTCTTGGTGGTGATCGCTCTATTGCATGTCTGGATCGGGATCAAGAAGGGGCTCAAACCCCTTGATGACCTTAACAGCATGATCGATTCCCGTTCCGCCCGGGATCTCACGCCGATCTCCGACATGGGCGTACCACTGGAAGTACGCTCGCTGACACATACCATCAATGCCTTGCTGGGACGTCTGGGCGAGGCCATTGCCAGCCAGCAACGCTTCATCGAGAACGCCGCCCATCAGTTGCGAACCCCCTTGGCCGGCTTGAAACTGCAAGCCGAGCGGGCCGCCCGCGCCCATGACATGAAAGCCATTCAGCCCGCCCTGACGCATGTCATCCGGTCGGCGGATCGCGCGGCGCATCTGACTTCGCAACTCCTGGCGTTGGCCCGGTCGGAATCCACCCTGCGGAACCAGGCCGAGCTGGAACCGCTCGACCTTGTCCCGATGGCCAGGGAGGCCTGCCTGGATGGAGTACAGCGGATGCTGGAGTGCGGCATGGATCTGGAGTTCGAGGCGCCCGACGCCGCATGCTACATCATTGGCAATGCCACTTGGTTGCGTGAATTGTTGAACAACCTGCTGGACAACGCCCTGCGCTATGGACGCGAGCGCGGACACATTCTCGTCGCAGTCCAGCGGGACGAGAAGGGAGAAGCACTTGTTCTGAGCGATATAAGCCCCGCGCACGGGGCAAGGCGTTACCAAGAAACAGGGGCGTGGCCGTCCGGTTGGCGTAAAGTAAAGGGGAGCCTTTCCAGCCAAGACCGAGATACGACTGGTGTTTCGTACC
>Ga0194119_10010519_pt1 | contig 12174 bp, 10 predicted proteins | sample TA2MahC100mmetaG_FD_148620 | JGI IMG/M metagenome (GOLD analysis project Ga0194119, IMG submission 148620) | Freshwater microbial communities from Lake Tanganyika, Tanzania - TA2015018 Mahale Deep Cast 100m | ecosystem: Environmental > Aquatic > Freshwater > Lake | place: Tanzania: Lake... | reverse complement strand
TGAAAATGCTCGATACTCGTGTCAGGGCTTGGTCCTCGTCGGGTTGGATTCTGTTCTTGGCGGAACGTCTTCTAACCCTACCAGGACCTTGCCTCTCTTCTTTCAGAGCCTAATTTGGACAGGCGTGGTTCCCGTAGGCTCATTTGTTTGGTTGTCGGTCCAGTTTAATACGCCCGCAACCCTTTTGTGCGCAGCTATTTCCGGAATTTAAGTTCCAGAACTATCAGTACGCTGCCTGCGGTCGCTCGGTCACCAACGAAAAGTTGCCGCTGAGTGTTTCGGTGGCGCTGCCAGTAAATCCGAACATCCTCCGGGTCAGCACGAACGCTGGAGGCTTGAGAAATCCGTCAGGCTTCGAAAGTTTCTTACCAGACGAGCTTCAGCGCGACCTGCAGATTCCGAGGCGTGGCCGCCGATGTGATCACGCCGAAGTTCGCCGTGCCGACGACGTTACCGGGCGTGCCGAAACGCGGCGTGTTCGAAAACGAGAACGCCTCGAAACGGAATTGCAGCCGCAGCCGTTCGGCCAGTTGGAAATTCTTGTGCGTCGAAAAATCCCAGTTGAAGTGCGAGCGCTGCCGCAGAACATTCCGCCCCGCGTTGCCGTATTGGAATTGCGAGTTGGCCACAAATGCCGCTGTGTTGAAATCGCGCTGCACCGTCCGTTCCCCGGAATACGCCGCGCCGACCACGTTCGGCCGGTTCACCGTCGCAATGCCCGCGGAGTTCGCCGGATTCCCGCCGACCGTCGGCGTGAACGGAACATTAGACGCTGCGGTTACGATCGAACCGATCGTCCAGCCTCCAAGCACGCGGTTCTTCCGCAGGAACGGAAGTTCGTAAAGCGCCGACGTCACGAAGCGGTGCGGAATATCCTGATTGTCGATGCTGCGCTCGTTGCGCAGGTTGAACATGTCCTGATAGCCACAGCCCGTGGTATTGCCCTGTACCGCGGATCCACACGTATCGCCGATATTTTTCGACCATGTATACGATGCCAACACCGTAAACCCGTTCGAGAATCGCCGCTCCACTTTGGCGATCATCGCGTGATAGATGTTGTTTCCGTCATAGCGGTGGCTGAATGTATTACCAAGCGGCGAAGCGACGATGTTCGTTCCCGGAAGCGCAATCCGCGAAAAGATGCGCTTATTGTTGACGGCTCCGGGGCCAGCCGGGGAAAAGTTCGCTTCCAGTTGCCGCAGCAGATGCAATCCGCGAGAGCCGGAATATCCGATCTCAACCAGCCAGTCCTTTCCGATCTCGCGCTGCACGTCGAAATTCCATTGGTGCGCGACAGACAGCTTCGGATTGCGCTCGAACGACGAGAACTGCAAGCCCGTCGCCCGATCGAGGCTCGTCGCTCCCGCCGCCGGCCCGGTTTGCAACACCAGCGCCGGCGCGGTGTTCGAACCCGCCAGCGTCACGCCGAACGCATTCGGCGGATTGCCGATCAAGTGCTCCGAGTCGCCCATGTTTTCCATGTACGCAAAGAACATGCCATAGCCCGAACGCACAACGGTTCTGTCATTCACCTTGAACGCAAAGCCAAGACGCGGCATCCAATTGTTCTTGTCGGTGGCGATCAGCGCACGGTCATATCGCGATCCGCCGCTCTTGGCCGCGACGATCGCCGGATTGCCGCGATTGGTGTCGATGTCGAAGATACTCATCTTGTTGTAACGCTCGATCCACGGCGGCGAAACCTCATACCTAAGGCCGAAGTTCAGCGTCAATCGATCCGATATTTTCCAATCGTCCTGGCCGTAGAAACTGGCGTTGTAGGTTCGCATCTGGACGTTCACGGCCGACTGCCAGTTCCACGCCGAAGCGAGCCCCAGCAGAAAGTCGGCCGCGCCATCGCGCGTATAACGCGAGTCAAACGTCCAGTTGCCCAACACGTTGCGGATGTTGAGCACCGGGTTTTGCGAACGGATCACGCCCGCTCCCGCTTTTACCGTGTGACGCCCGTGCACCCAACTGATGTCGCCGGTCAACTGACGGTTCTGCGAGTCGCGGTCGACCGGGTTGAATCCGCCGATGCCGAGAGCGCGATACCCGGTCAAAGACATCTGCGAGAACCCGCCATCGACGCGCTCGGTCGCGCCCGGAATACCGTATTTTTCGTTGTGGAAAACGCTAAGCGCCGACGCCGGATTGTTCCGCTTGAACAGAGCGAAGTTCCAGCCGCCACGCACGCTGGCGATCAGGTTCGGCGTTAGGATCCAGTTGAACCCGGCGCCGGTGTTGTAACCCTCGGTGATGTAGTCGAGATTTCCGCCTCCAAACGCGGGCGCCGGCAGACTGGCCGTGTCGGGCAAGCTCGTGTCGTGTTTGCTCAGCCGCCAGAACGAGGTGATTTTCGAGCCGATGTTCTGATCGATCCGCACGTCCCATTTGTCGACATCTTGAATGCGCGGCGGCAGGTGGGTGAAGTTTGCCGCGAGGTTCGCATTCTGCGTAGCCGGATATAGGCCAATCAATTGGCGTGAAACGCGGTCTATCCGCGCGGCGGGGATGATGTTGGAAGGGAAGGGCTGGTTACTTGCCGCCGGGTCGATGATGGCGAGATTTCGTCCCGAAAGCAGTTCGCCGAAATCGCCCGTGCGCATGCGCGCCGTGGGGATGTTGCTCACGATGGTGGCCGATTCGCGAATGCGAGTGCCTTCGTAGTCGCCGAAGAAAAACGTCTTGTTCCGGCCATTGTAGAGTTTCGGAAACACCACCGGTCCGCCGATCGAAAAGCCGTACTGATTGCGCTTAAACGGCGGCTTCGGGCGATTCACCGGATCAAAGAAGTTCTTCGCGTCGAGCTTCTCGTTGCGCAGAAACTCGAACGCGGTACCGTGGATGTCGTTGGTGCCCGATTTGATCGTCAGATTGACGACGCCGCCCATACCGCGCCCATACTCGGCGGCGTACGAATTCGTCTGCACTTTGAACTCTTGAATCGCGTCGATCGACGGCTGCACCATCTCTGCCCGGCGGCCCGCGGCAGCCAGTTCGACCGAGTTGTTGTCGATGCCGTCCATCACGTAGTTGTTCTGGCTAACGCGCTGGCCACCCGCCGAAAAGCCGCCGATGCGCGAACCCGGCGCCGCCTGCACCGCGCCGCCCGACATCAACGCGAGATCGATGTAATTGCGCCCGTTCAGCGGCATCTCCACAATCCGCTGATTGTCGATGACCTGGCCTTGCGACGCTTCCACGGTATTCAAGCGGCTCACCGCCGCGCGCACTTCGACTTGCTCGGTAACGGCGCCGACCTGCAGCGTGATGTCGAGCGTTGCGCGTTGATCGACAACCAACGCGATGCCCGTCTGCGTCTGCGGCTTGAATCCGGTGTGCTTCACCGTGATGTCGTAGACGCCGGGGTTCAACAATGGAATGGTGTAGAGCCCGGCGGGATTGGACTCAGCCGCGCGCTCGGCGCCGTTGGCGATATTGCGTAACTGAATCGCCGCGCCCGGTACCGCCGCACCGGAAGGATCGAGAATCCGGCCCGTCAATTGTGCGGTTTGCGCGAAAGCCGCCGTTGAAAGCGCGAGTGCGAGAAGTGTGTGTCGCATGACCCAGGTGCGTTCATGGTAACACGGTCAGACTTATTGCACAGGGCCCGTGCCGCCCGGTTGCGGCGGCTCGATCTTGATCTCGCCGAACGTGGCTTCGTACTGCGAAACGTTCTGCTGCAGGACGTTGAGCAGCGCTTTCGCCTGCTGCGGGCTCAGATAGACGCCCTGGAAGTTCTGGATCGTCACCGCATCCTGCGCGGACGGCGTAAGAATCCCGAACATCAGGAAGAAGTCCCACAGATTGGCGCGGACCTGCACGCTGTTGGAGTAGCCTTCGCGATAGTCGGGGCCGTTGACGAGATGGATTTTGGGAGCGTTTTGGGGATGCATAACGAAAAAGGAGCGCGTAAAGCGCTCCTTACGTACCTCTTATGATTGCATACGGATTTTACCAGAAGGGTATGGCGGGGACGACGGGGCTCGAACCCGCGACCTCCGACGTGACAGGCCGGCGTTCTAACCAACTGAACTACGTCCCCGTCTGATGACGTCCGTTCTTGCAGAATAGCACAGCGGAAACGAATTGTTCAACCGCGATGCGCGGCGGCGTAAGCGGACGTATCGTAGAACGTCTCGAAGTGCGCCACCTTGCCGTCGCGGAAGCGGAACAACATCATCCAGTTCGTCGACACCACACGGCCGTTCGCGATGATGCGGCACTCTTCAAAACCGTGCGCGACGACGTCTCCGGCTGCATTGGTGAAGTACTCCCGCGGCTCGAATCGAGTTACCTCTTCGGTGTCGGCCAGCCGCTTGAAAAACTCGCCCGCGCCGGCCGGACCTGTGTAGCGTCCCGTGTTCGGACCGCCCTCGCCCGCGGCGATCCATTGGCAATCCGGTGCGATGCGCCCTAGTATGTAGCCGATGTCTCCGCGCCCAAAGGCCGCGTACAAATCCTGAACTTGTTCGATGGTAGTCATACCAGAAACTACGCACCGCACGGCCCCGCGGATCTATTCGAGCGCCTGATAAACAAGTATTTTGAATCGCTTCGACGGCGGCGCCGTAAAGGGCGGGCGCTGCACCATCCACACCGCGGCCATCTCGTTCTTGCGGTCGATCCAGAAATAGGTCCCGTTCGCGCCGCCCCAGTTGTAATCGCCCTCGACGCTCAACACCTGATACGCCGACGGATCGACCAGCACCGCGCCGCCAAATCCGAAGCCATGCCCCGTGCGTCCATTCGGCCCCTCGGGCACGATCATGTTCACCGGCACGTGATTGCGGAACATATAGTCGACCGTCGTGCGCGCCAAAATCCGTTTGCCATCGAGCACCCCGCCATTAATCAGCATCTGACAGAAGCGCAGATAATCGGGCGCGGTCGAATACAACCCGCCGCCGCCGCTGAAAAATTTCGGCGCCACGCTCGGATCGCCTCGTTGTTGCGCGGGTCGCACAACGCCGCCTTCGCCAAGCGTGTACACCTTCGACACGCGGTCGATCTTTTCTTTTGCAACGTGGAACCCGGTGTCCTTCATGCCCAGAGGCGTGAAGATGCGCTCTTGCAGAAAGACATCGAATGTCTTTCCGCTCCACACTTCAACCAGGTAGCCGAGCACGTCGATCGACATCCCGTAGCGCCACGCCTCTCCCGGTTGATGCGACAACGGAACTTCCGGTAACTTCGCCGCCATCTCTTTCAATGTAAGGTTGCGGCCAAACGTTCCATGCTTTGCGTACGCCTTCGAGTTGTACAATCCCGACGTATGCGTCAGCAGGTGTTTCACCGTAGTCTCGCGCTTAAGCGGAACTGTGTGCGTGCCATCGGAGTCTTCGTTTTCCAGCACCCGGACTTTCTCCATGCCCGGAATCCACTTCGAAATCGGGTCGTCGAGATGAAACTTGCCTTCTTCGTAGAGAATCATCACTGCCGCCGACGCGATCGGCTTGGTCATCGATGCCATACGCATGATCGTATCCGCGCGCATCGGTTTGCCGGCTTCCATGTCCTGATAGCCGAACGATTCATTGATCGCCAGCTTGCCCTTCTTCATCACGGCGACATGAATACCGGCGAACTCCTTCTTATCGACGGTTTCTTTTAGCGCGGCCTTCAATCGCGCGACACGCTCCGGCGAAAAACCCGTTCCAATCGGCTGCTGCGCCGCGACGGCCAGCGAAATGACAAGCGATATTTTCCAGTTCATCACTCGATGACTCTATCACGCTACGTTAAGAGGATGATCGAACGCCTCAATGCCGATGACATCCACCGCGCACGCGAACTCTTCGCCACAATAGCCGGCGTGTTCGAAACCGAAAACGCACCGCTTGGCGATGCCTACTTGAAACGCCTTCTCTCGCGCGGAGATTTTTGGGCGCTAGCGGCATCGATCGACGGGCGCATTGTCGGTGGGTTGACTGCCTTCACGCTACCGCTCACTCGCCTCGAAGAGTCCGAAGTCTTTATCTACGACATCGCCGTCCTGCCGGGACACCAGCGCCAAGGCATCGGACGGCGGCTCGTCGAGTTGTTGCGCGAAAGAGCCTCGGCCGCCGGCATCGAAGTCGCCTGGGTACCGGCCGATAACGAAGACACACACGCGCTCGACTTCTATAAAGCGCTCGGCGGCGAGCCCTCACCGGCGACGGTATTCACGTTTACATGAGATCGCGCCAATCCACCGAGACACTTCGGGCTCCCGCCCGTCCAGCAAATGACGACCGGATCTCCGCCGCGCGCCGAGCCGCCTCGGCGGCTTCCGCTTTCCGCCCGGACCGCCGCAAGTGCTCGCGATACAGTTCAAGAATCGCGGCGACATCCGGATGCCGCGGCCCAACGGTCGATTCCATCTCCGCCAACGCCAATCGAAGTTGATCTAAGCCTTCCCGGCGGTCCGGAAGGAGGTCGCCCAGATTCGCCCGCATCCGCGCTCGCGCCTGCCCAGGCTCGGTCTGCGCGATCGACTCCTCCAAAATACCGGCGGCCTCCGCATTCATCCCGCGCTTGCGCAACACCGCCGCCAGATCGCTGGCGATCGAGGCCCGCGTCTCCGCGGTCGCCAGCGTCAACGCCTTCCTTAGAGAAAACTCCGCCTCCCGATGCTTCTCCCGAAACAACTGCGCTTGCCCCAAACTCTGCCAAACCCGGGACTCGTTCTCGAAAACCACTGCGGCCGCGGCAAACGAGGCCTCGGCGCGCGCCAGTTCGTGAAGATCCAAATAAACACGCCCGAGATTGTTCTGAACCATCGCCCAAGCCGGCGTCCGCGGCGCGCACAGCGCCAAAGCCGCTTCCAAATTCCGTTTTGCGAGCCGAGGATTTCCAAGCGCCATCTCCGCCCGGCCAAGCGCATCGAGCACCGCGATCCGCGACTCCCCGCTGGTTTCCGTCAGCACCGGCTGGAGCAACGCCAGCGCTTCCTGCGCGCGGCCTTCGCGCAAAAGTTCGGCGCCTTTGGAATATCGTTGTTGAACGCTACTCTGGGCGGCTGTCGACATGGCGAGCGTAAGAGACAAAATGTACAATTGAGTGCGGATGGCGTTCATGGGTCGAGTGTGCGCCGGCGCTCGGAAGAAAGTCCTGAGAGCGGCCGAAGTAATGCCATAGGAATTCCTTAGGATGGATAAGCCAAACAATCCGAACGAGTTAATCGCCTTTGGCCCGTTCCGCCTCGATCCCTCCGCGCGGCTCTTGAAACGGGACGGCGAGGTGATTCCGCTCGCCCCAAAGACTTTCGACCTCCTCCTTTTCCTCGCCGGAACCGGTGGCCGAGTGGTCACTAAGAAGGAGTTGATGGACACCCTCTGGAAGGATGTCTTTGTCGAAGAGTCGAGCCTGCTCTACCAGGTCTCGACTCTCCGAAAGGCCCTCGGCGACGCCGCCGCAGGCTGGGTCGAAACCGTCCCGCGAGTTGGGTATCGTTTTGCGGCGCCGATTGAGGAGCAAGCCGCGATCCAGCCGCCGCCCCGCCGCTGGCAACCGAGCGCGCTGCTCGCCGGGGTCTTTGCCCTGGCCGCCGCCGTGTTCGCCTTTCGGGGCATCAGCCAGAAAAATTGGGCGCGCACCGAGGCGATTCCGCGGATTGCCTCGCTCGCCGAAGAAGGCCGCTTCCCCGCCGCGTTCGCACTCGCCCGCGAAATCGAACCGCTGCTCGGCGACGACGCCAAGCTCGCCGACCTCCGCCGCGAAGTTTCCCGGGCCGTCACCTTTGACACCTCGCCGTCCGGCGCCGAAGTCTTCTACCGCGACATTCGCGCGAGTGAAGGAGCGTGGCGCCTACTCGGAACCACGCCGTTCCGCGCCAGCAGTGTTCCACGCGGATACTTTCGCTTGAAGTTCGAGAAGCCGGGCTTCGAACCGACGTTTGCCCTGTTCACGGCCACCGCCGAGAACATGAACTACCCGCTTTACCCGAAGGAAGACATTCCGCCCGGAATGGTTCCGGTTTCACAAGCCGTGTTCGACGTTCCCCGCCGCTTCTCGCCACCGGAACGGGCTCGTGGCGCACCGCGATTCCTGATCGACCGCTACGAAGTCACCAACCGGCAGTTCAAAGAGTTTGTCGATGCGGGCGGGTACAAGAACAAGATCTTCTGGGAACATTTATTCGCCGATGGTTGGGAACGCGCCATGGAGGTCTTTGTTGATACGACCGGACGCCCCGGTCCTGCCACCTGGATCGCCGGCACGATTCCGCCCGGCCGCGAAGATTTTCCAGTCAGCGGCGTCAGTTGGTACGAAGCCGCCGCCTACGCCAAGTTCGCTGGCAAGCAGTTGCCGACCGCCTGGCACTGGTATGCCGCCGCGCGTCTGCAAAGCGGGACGTGGGTGATGCCATCGAGCAACTTCTCCGGCAAAGACGCCGCCCGCGTGGGTGAGTTTCAAGGCGAAGGTCCGTTCGGCACGTTCGACATGGCGGGCAACGTCAAGGAATGGGTTTGGAATGAAATTGACGATGGGAAGCGGATGATCCTCGGTGGCGCCTGGAGCGAACCCGCCCATGCGTTCCTCACCGCCGATGCGCGGTCTCCCTTCGACCGTTCCTCGTTGTATGGATTTCGTTGTGTGCGCTACGCCGCTCCGCCTCCGGCGACCTGGCTCGCCGCCGTTCATCCGGTGTTGCGCGGGCCGAATCAGAAACCGGCCGCCGCCGAGTTATTTGCTGCCTATCGAAACGCGTATGCGTATGACCGCACCGATCTCGCCGCCTCGGTCGATCCGGCCGTCGAGTCGCTGCCTTACTGGCGCCGTGAGAAAATCAGCTATACCGCGCCTTATGGCAACGGCCGAATTTCCGCCCTGCTGTTCCTGCCGATAAACGCCAAGACGCCCTATCAGACCGTCGTCTACTACCCCGGCGCGGGCGCGATGAATTCCCTAAGTAGCGAGACAACACAGTTGCTCGAAGGATGGGCTCGATTGGAATACCTGCTCCGAGCCGGCCGCGCCGTGATGTACCCGATCTATCAAGGCACCTACGAACGGCGACTGCAGGACGCACCTGCCCCGCTGCGCCGCCGCGAGATCATCGTGCAGCAGGTCCAGGATATGCGGCGCGCGATCGACTACTTGCAAACGCGTTCCGACATCGCCTCTGATCGCCTGGCGTTTTTCGGCGTCAGCACGGGCGCGTCGCTCGGACCAATTCCCTTGGCGGTGGAGGATCGCCTCAAAGTTGCCGTTCTTGCCGATGGGGGTCTATCTCAATTACCGTCCCCGCCCGAGGTCGATACGCTACACTTCGCTACGCGCGTTACCGTTCCCGTCCTGATGCTGAACGGCAAGAACGACTACATCCATCCGTTGGAGGCGTCGCAGAAGCCGCTGCTTCGATTGCTCGGCACGCCAGAGCAGAACAAGAAGCACCTGCTGTTCGACGCCGCGCACGAAGTGGTGGCGGTGCGTACGCAGGTGATTCGCGAACTGCTGGACTGGCTTGACCGGCACCAGGGGTCGGTGCGGCTCGAGTAAGTTTCTCTACGCCTCCCCCAGCACCCGCACCGGATCCAACCGTGCCGCGCCCGCAGCTAGCCCGAAAACAGTCAACACCTGCCGCTCTGTCATCGTTCTGCCAGAATCAGAATCGCTGTGCCAGTCGCTCATCGACCATCACGACGGCGGGCGTCGAAGTTGCTTGGGTGCCCGCCGACAACGAGGACACACACGAGATCGACTTCTACAAAGCGCTCGGCGGCGAGCCCTCACCGGCGACGGTATTCACGTTTTCAGACTGAACCGTCCTGCGACCCCGCCGATCGCGACCGCCAGTCGATCGGCGATGTGTCATCCCAAAACCCGTAGCGAAAATCGGCCGACAAACGAAGGCGCGTTTCACTCCGGTTCGGCAAGGAGCGGTGCAGCGTAAGCGGCCGGAACAAGACGGCGTCGCCGCAAGAGAAGTCTCCCGACGTCCACACGGTGTCTTCGGGAACAACGACTCCGCCATCAACAATGCCAAGCCCCGTGTGATCGCGCAGTCCGTTGTGGTGAGACCCAGCGAGAAGCGCCAGCGGACCGTCGTCACGCGGGCAGTCGCCCAGCGGCAGCCACACCGTCCAGAAGTCATCGATTAACCGAAAGTAGTGAGCGTCCTGATGCGGCTGCGCCGCCATATCGGGGTGCGGAGAAAACACGCGGCAGGTGTTGGCGGTGCTTAAACAGAGATAGCTCGATCGCCCGCTCACGGCACGCAGCGCACGATGGATGGCGACGTGATCGCCGACCGCCCACATTTCCGCCTGATTCTGAACGCGCACCTGAAGACTTACCCAATCATCTTCCTGATATCCGCCCACCCGTCTGCCGGCAAACGCGAGGGCCTCGCCGGGAGCCGCATTCGGTGCGAGCCACCCGGCCTCCCGCGCGTAGTCGAGCACGACGCCGCGCAGCGCCAGGATCAGATCCTCCGGCACGAGTTTGTGCAGGTACACGAAGCCGTCGCGCTCGGCCATCGCTTGCAGCCGCTCCGGCTGCGGCAGAAACGGCGTCGCATCCTCGAAGGGCTTCACCCTCTTTTCCAAGCGGTCCATCCCTTCCAGGTCTCCCATCTCCACGACGCACGATCCACTGTGCCGAGAGCGCCGTCGATCCGGCGCGCACGTTCTTGGGGCGACAACCCGCTCCAACAATGTTCAGTCAACACTGGAATCTTTAGCCACGCCGCATACGCCTCCTGCGTCAATCGAATTCGGTGCGACCACGCCGTCGCGCGCAGCCCCGCGGCGCGCAACGCGTCTTCCACCAACCACGCCGTCAGCGGTTCGTACGCCGATTTCGCGCCGCCAGCCGGCCTGTTGAACACCCGCGCCGGGAGCGCGAGTAGATGAGGATCATCGCCGCCGCCAGGAGCGTCGGCCTCCTGCAAATAGAGGCTGGGAATGTTGAAACACAGCGCGCCGCCCTCGCGGAGCAGCCCCGCGAATCGCCCCAAGGTTTCGGCCAGCGGAGACATCTGCCAGATCGCGGCGCCGCAAAAATGCGATCGAACGACGCGGGTTGCACGGGCAAGGTCGTTCGCCATCGGATGCGCGAATCGATCAGCCTCGACTTTCCGGCACGCCGCATCGCCACCGATGGTTCAACGCAGACAACGCGCGCTTCCGGCCCGAGCCTCGCAAGTGCGGCCTCGGCCGTGCGGCCGGTGCCCGCGCCCACATCGAGTACGCGCGACACCGATGCCGAAAGGCGCCCCTTGCGGATCAGCACGGAATTCGCACTCCGGTAGCGATCATGCTTCTCACAGAACGCCTCGTAAAACAGCGGGGTTTCGGAGAATTCCCACGGGCCTTGCACTACCGCACTCCCAGCGCCGGCATCAGCCCCATCTTGCGCAAATTGTGTTCGCTCTTGAATCGCAGGCACTCGCGAATCGCGGTCTTCATAGCCGGACTGTACCGGAAGAAATCGAGTTCGAGGTTCGCGTCGTCGACGTAATAGCGATAGAAGGCGTCCGGGTCATCAAGCCCCGGCGGCGCTTGGTACCGGGTGTAGGCAGGATCGAGCCACCAGTCCTTGAAGCCATACTCAAACTGAAAATCATCGTAGAGCGGCGTGCCGGGAAACGGCACCACAACACCCATCGTGCTGAACGAATCCACCATGGGCGCGATGCGCTCCATGAAACGCAGCGTGCGCTCCACCTCGACGGGCGTCTCTTGCGGAAAGCCGAGCATGAAGTTGCAAGCGGTGACAAGGCCCTCCTCTTTTGCCCATTCCAGAGCCCGCACCACCTGCTCGGTGCGGATGCCTTTCTTGATCGCCCGCAGGATCTCGTCATCGCCGCTTTCTACGCCGAAGTTGACATGGCACAGTCCGGCGCGGCGCATCGTCCGCAACAGTTCGCGCGTCACCATGTTCGCGCGGGTAATCGCGCCGAACGAAAAGGGAAACCGGACGTCGCGTTCGATGGCCTCGCAGAGCGCCGTCAGCCGCGCCGGACTCGCCGTCAGAGCATCGTCCCAACAGGGAAAGTAACGCATGCCGCAAAGTTCATGCCACGCGTTGATCTCATCGGTGACACTTCGAGCGCTGCGATGCCGGAACGATCGCCCCGTGACATGATTCGCGCAAAACGTGCACCGGGCCGGACAACCGCGGCTCGTAAGAATGCCGCCGGGCGCAGGCGTGTCCGCCCAACCCGCGCCGGGGGGGGGGGCT
>Ga0194119_10010513_pt1 | contig 12179 bp, 10 predicted proteins | sample TA2MahC100mmetaG_FD_148620 | JGI IMG/M metagenome (GOLD analysis project Ga0194119, IMG submission 148620) | Freshwater microbial communities from Lake Tanganyika, Tanzania - TA2015018 Mahale Deep Cast 100m | ecosystem: Environmental > Aquatic > Freshwater > Lake | place: Tanzania: Lake... | reverse complement strand
GCGCCAACCTCGAGGCCGATGCCGACGTGACCAGCCGCCTCAGCCCCGAGCAGCTGGCCGACTGTTTCAGTACCGCCCTGCACCAGGAGAACCTGGGCGTGATCTGGGAGCGGCTGGGGGTTTGAGCAGCAGGGCATGGTGGCGCTGAGCCGAGGCGCCTTGGACACCGACAGCAAACAGAACACGCTGCGACAACCGTCCTTGATTCCGTGCATTCCGTACAGAATCAAGGAGGCATCACTTGTGATACGGCCCTCCCTGCTGAATGGTGAGGGCCCGATACAGCTGCTCCAGTAGCAGCAGCCGGGCCAATTCATGGGGGAAGGTCATCTGCGAGAGGCTGAGCTTCCAGCTGGCACGCGCCTTGAGGGCTGGATCGATGCCCTCAGCCCCGCCAATCACAAACACCAGCCGCTCTGAGCCCGAGCCCTCAAGCCGCTCGGCGAAAGCCGGAGACGTGAAGGTGTGGCCCTCCTCAGCCATCACCACCAGCTGCTCCCCTGGCTGTAATGCAGCCAACACGGCATCAGCCTCCTTGGCCTTGCCGGCATCGCGCAGCTCCACCAGCTCCAGCCCAGGCAAGCGTTTGCGATACAGCGCCACCCCTTCGAGCACCCAACCCTTGCGCACCTTGCCCACCGCCAGGATGCGGATCCGGGAAGGGTTGATCACAATGCTAGGAACGCTCCAAAGCCAACAACATCAAGGCCCCTTGAGGATGTTGTAAAGCGAAGCCGCATTGAGCAGAGGGCCCAGCGGCTCCACGGACTGAGCAAGACGCTGATTGAAAGTGGTCCAGCCGTTGCGAGCCACAACAATCACATCACCATTCTGTAGTGCAGGATTATTGGTTGATCCCAAGGGGGCCGCTGGATCAAAGCGAAGCCTCGAAGACAGCACGGAGCCATCGCTCTGCATGCGCAGGAGGCGAATGAAGTTGGCATCCGCTCTCACCTGGTTGAGATCTCCTGCGGCCATCACGGCCTCGGTCAGGGAACTGTTCGAGCGCACCTGCTTGAGACCAGGTGCGTTGACTTCGCCCACCACGGTCACGGCAATGGCATCGGCTGAGAGGTTGGACTTCCCAGCCTTGATCAGGATCTCGTTGGGAACAACGCCATCAAGCTTGGCAATTTCAATAATGTCTCCATCCATCAACAGGGGATTGACGGTTCTCGCCTGGCCCAGCAGGGTGGCCAGGAAATCAAACTGATAACTGTTCTGGGCCGACATCGGTCCGCCCTCTTGACGCGTAAGCGTCACGTTGGTGAGATCAGCGGTTGCTGTGATCCCCCCAGCCCGCTGGACCGCATCCACCAGAGTAGGCCAACCCGAGCTGACAACCGTGGTAACAGGCGCCCCAACATTTCCAAGGCTGGAGGTGCGAGATGAATCCTGAGAAATACTGTAGTAGCCTGGCTTTTGAACTTCACCAACCACGGTGACGCGAACAGGGCGAGGGGCGATCAGATCGAGGTAAACCAACGGACGCCGCAGATAGCGGGCATACAACTGGGTGATCTTCCGCTGGGCCTGATCGAGGGTGAGCCCGGCCACGGGCACGGAATTGAGTCGAGGCAGGTTGATCGTTCCGTCACTGAGCACCTCCACCTGAGCGCTGTAGCCCTCCACTTTGAAGACGGACATGCTGACGCGATCACCAGGGCCGAGGCGATAGCGCAGGCTGCGGTCCGGGTCGGACCCACTGGAATGGGCGGCAGTCACCGGCAGAGGGATACCGCCGTTGGGAGAGCCGCTTGCTGGAATCGGGTAAGCCTGGCGCTGTGTCAGCGTCTGCGCCTGGGAGAACGCCGCCTGCGGCAGCGCCGAGACACCCACCCCTCCGGCAGCCAGCAGCGCAGTGAAGCGGAGCGTGGATCGGCAGGCCAAGCGGTGTAGAGCAGAAGCCAAAACGGGAATCAGCAACGGACCGAAGGGGATGGTCGCAACGGAGAGCTGCGAAACCCGAGCTAATCTTCCCTCACCTTGAGCCCCATCGTGAAGGCGTCGGAACGAGACAGCGGCTCCCAACCAGCCTCGGTAACACTTCCACTCCAGCAGGTGGAACAGGAGCTCTTCCCTTTTTCTCTGTTCTCGTCTCAGGGCCTCGACCTCTACCTGCTGCCAGGAGAGCGCTTCGCCCCCTACGCCGACGCCGTGGGCGTTCTCAGGGAGCTCACCTACCGCCAGCAGCTGTCCGGATCGGGGCAGGCCCGCGACCTCGACAGCCGCGATCCCTACTACGACCATTTCCTGCTGGTGGAAAGCAGCAGCGGCGAACTCGCCGGATCTGCCCGTCTGCAGTTCGTGCCTGGCCGAGGAGAGGGCCCTGGGGCCTCCGATGCTCCTCTGCCCGAAGGGAGGCATTCTTATCTGGAGCATGTGTATCCAGGCATCAAGGCCGCCCTCGCGTGCGAAGGAAACCACCTGGAAATCGGGCGGGTTGCCATCGCACCGCGCTTCCAGCGTCTACCCCACACGCTGATGTGCCTCTTCCGAGGGGGCCTTCAGGTGGCGGTGAGCTCGGGCTACAGCTCCATTCACGGGCTGGTCTCCTACAACCACTTCGCCTATCCCGAAGCAGTCAACCAGCTGTTCCTGAGCAGCTTGTTGAAACCTCCCTTCGTGGAAGCCAGCGACCCACCACCCCAACCCCGCCACCCGCTGGATGGCATCGCGCCAAGCCTGGAAGCCGGACCTTCAACCACGATTCAAGGGCTGGAGCAGCGGATCCGCGATGAGCTGAGCCAGGACTTTCGACTGCCGGTGTTGCTCCGCCAGTACATCAACCTGATGGAAGCCAGAGTTCGCAACCTCTCTCTGGCCCGCGACTTCAACCAGATCACCGAAATCCTGATGGCAGCAGATCTGAGCCGCATTCCCAGTCGCCGCCTACAACACTTCATTGAATTCCGCCACCACCCCATCTACCGGCAATTCAGCTGGTACCGAGGCACCTGAGCGGGCCCCACGGGCTGGTACGTTTTCCAGTGGTACGCGTGCTGGGCGAGGGCTTTGATGGAGGCGATCCCCGAGAACCACTCCGTGGGATTCCGCTCGGCTGACACAGCCCCCAGCAAGCCAAGCGCCCCAACAGATCAAGCCGGAGCCACGGGCTACTTGGAGGAGCAGCTCACCGAGATGCTGATCCGCATTTCCGGCGCCTCCCCAGCTCAGATCACCCCCGAGGCGCGCCTGATCGAAGACATCGGCATCGACTCGCTTGGGTTCTACGAAATCCTGATCGAGGCCGATGAGTGTCTCGGCATCAAGATCCGCGAGGAAGACCTACTCCAATTCCGCACCGTGGGCGATATTCAGCATCACCTTCAGAAACTCGCCCCCTCGGATGTCCAGGCAATCTGAGCCGCTGGCGGTCACCGGCTGGGGTGCCATCACCCCGCTGGGACACACGCCTCAACAGACCTGGCTGGCCATGCTTGCCGGCCAATCGGGCATCAGACAGCTCCACGACGTCTGGGCTGCGGATCTGCCGACCCGGATTGGCGGAAGGGTGGTGTCAGGCGAGGGACAGGACCCGTTCCAATCCCTGGAGCCACTGCTGCAGCGGCGTCTCGATCGATGTGCCCAGCTGGCTCTGCTGGCAGGGCGCCAGGCCTGGGCTATGGCCCATGAACATTGCAAAGATGTGGATCCAGGCCGCGTGGCGGTCGTGATCGGCACCGGCATCGGCGGCCTTTCCACACTGGAGCGCCAACACACGAATCTCCTCCAGGCTGGACCTGGTCGGGTCAACCCGCTCACGGTACCCATGCTGATCCCGAATGCGCCCGGTGGCCAGATAGCGATCGACCTGGGCCTGCACGCCGGCGTTCACACGCCGGTATCCGCCTGCGCCTCAGGCGCGGAAGCCTTGATGTTCGCTCAACTGCTACTGAACGATGACCGCGCCGATGTGGTGATCGCCGGGGGGAGCGAAGCCCCGGTGAATCGTCTGGGCCTTGTGGGCTTCTCAGCCATGCGGGCCCTCTCCAGTCGCAACGAGGAACCGGAGCTGGCATCCAGACCCTACGGCCTGGATCGCGATGGATTTGTTCTGGCCGAAGGTGCTGGAGTCGTCGTGCTGCAACGGGCCAGGGATTTGAACAGCAGCGGCCAACCCCCGCTTGGATGGTTGTTGGCCTGCGGCTGCAGCAGCGACGGGCACCACATCGTGGCTTCAGAACCAGAGGGCGTCCAAGCAAGCCGTGCCATCACCGACGCTCTCCGCCGGGCAGATCTCAGTGCTGCCGATCTCAGCTTCGTGCAAGCCCATGCCACCGGTACAGCAGTGGGCGACCTTGCCGAATCCAAAGCTCTGCGGCGAAGCCTCGGAGCCAGCCTGGATTGCATTCCTGTGACTGCCCCCAAGGGGCAGCTCGGCCATCTTCTTGGCGCCGCAGGGGCCGTGGAAACCATCCTCGCTCTACAGGCCCTGCGGGAAGGTGTTGTTCCCCGCAGTGTCAACGCCGATCCGCTCGATCCAGACGTCGACCTGCCGGTGGTTCAAGGACAGCCTCTGGCACTTGAATCCGGGAGCCGTGAACGCTTTGCACTCAAGAACACCTTCGGATTCGGGGGCCACAACATCAGTCTGGTGCTCTCGGCCTGAGCGACAGAGGGAGGCGAGTTGACCAACTCAGCCTCAGCCCCTGATCACGCACCATAGAACGTTTGTACGGCACGGATGAAAGCCTGTCGATCGCAATGGTCGTTGGGGAGCCGCAGATCCCCGGGTCGGCCTCGCCGGCAGTAAATGGTTGCCAATGGTGCTTTCAACCGCGTCCAGAGCAGCACCAGCGGGCTGTATCGGGTGGCTTCACCACTGGGGAGGTTGTCGTAGACAAACGTCCACGGAACGATCTGAGCATTGTGCTTCTGGGCCAGCAGCAAGGCACTGGGAGAAACCCGCTTGCGAATAGAGGTGATCAGAGAGCCGTTAGGGGCCAGCATCACCTGGCCACGGTCCAGCAGAGTGCGGGAAGCGCGATACAGCGCGGCAGTGCGAGATTTACCATCACGATGGTCCATCAGGGCATGGCCAGCATTGGCTGCAGAAGCCGAGAACCAGGGCATGATCCGGCTGAGATGAAGATTGGCGGTGGTGATGCTGGGTAACTTCAGCACGCCCTGCACCACCAACACGTCAATGGGACTTTCATGGTTCCAGATGTGCACCAAGGGACACCCTGACTGTTCGCTCGGTTGACTGTCATCAACCACGACCTGCACCCCTAAGGCTCGCAGTCCGATGGCAGCGGTGCAAACCAGCAGCCAGGAAGCGAGTCGGCGACGCCTCAGGGCCAATGCCAGCAACTGCAGGCCATAGACCCCGAAGTAAGCTATAGCCCAGGCAAGCCGACAGACAACCCTTGGGAACACCACCAAGCCTTCTCGACGGCGCTGTCGGGGAGCGTCCGGCAAACGGGGAGAAGGGGCGAGGCGGCGTGCATCCTGTCGAATGGGGAATGTGGCCCGGAATGGGAAGTCGCCATCAAAGTTGCCATTCACCTGCGTGGTGGTCACCAGGTAGGAATAGAAGCGATAGAAGAGAGGGCGATCACTGGGTTGTGGCTCCTGCCAGAAACGATCAAGAGGTTTCTGATCCGTGAGACCAGGCAAGTTGTAAAAGGTGTTGCCCAGCACCTTGGTGGGCACCGCGTGAAACATCGCCTGCAGCCCCACAGTGCTGTTCACCGTGACCACACCCCGACAGGTGCGCAAGAAACGACTCAGGGCAACGTCATGAAAATAATGAACACGACCTGCCACGCCATAGCTGGATGCCAACAATTGGATCAGGCGGCCATAGTGATTATAGCCTCGATCACGCGGGTGATGCTTGAAAGCCAGATGATCAGAAGCATGAGAATACTCAGCAAAAGAGCGAATCACATCTTCGATGAAATCATGCATTCCGCGGTAGGGAGATCCCATTTGGATCTGCGAATCGCTCGACACCTGCAAAACAGCCAGGAAAAACGAGAGGTGCTCAATCAGACGCCGCTTGATCGAGCGCTCTTGAAAGCGATACAGCCAGAAGCGCCAGCTACCACGCAACTGGCACCACAAAAATCCAGGAGAAGGCTGCAATTTGTGCTCCCCCTCGATAATCGGATAACGCGTTAGCGCGTGCTGAATAAAAGTGGGGACTTTCCAGATTTTACGCCATCTCCAACCGGGATCAAGATTACCGCTAGGCAACTGATTAACCGGCGGCAGCCCTTGATAAAACTGGACTGGGCGGTTCAGGTTGGAGCGCGCATTGACGCGGTCGCGCTCGAGACTGACATAGTTGGGGCGTATGTAGCCCAACTCAAAAACCCACGCTTCGATTCCTGCTCGCCGAGCCTCTTCAATCGCAACTCTGTGGGGAATAATGAAATCACCATACATAAAAATGTGACGAATCCCTCGCTCTTCCAGCAGCTGGCGCAAAAACGGACGCCACTCCTCCATCGAACCCTGGAAAGGGACACGGACATCCCTGGGGAACCCGAACTCATGCAGGGGGAAAGAAACCTTCACAACCACAACACCACAACCCCGTAGGTAGTTGCAGAAGCGCGCGAAAAAAAAGCCGATCGGCCCCATCAGCAGCAGCACTGGGCCATCGATCTGCACTTGCACCAGCGTGCGCGCCCGTTCTGAGGTCAAAGCGGTGATCCGAATGCTCAGACTCCGGCAACTTTGCCACGTCCCAGCAGCCGTTCGGGCTCAGGCAGGGGCTGCCGCCAGGCCAGCAACTCATCGATGGCCTGCTCAGGGGTGATCTGCCAGCCGCTGCGGCGGCTGACGTAGCGGGGATAGGCAATCAGGGCGCCATACACGAGCGCATCCAGGCTGAGCTGACGGCCCCGGCGGGGAGAGCTGTGGGCGTCGTGGGTGAGCCCCCAGCCGGCATAGAACGGCAATCCCCAGGTATGCACCTCGACCCCCCGCAACAGAGCCTCAAAACCAGCCAGGGACGTGAGCACATGCACAGCGTCCACCTGGCTGAACAGCTGTTGGATAGCGGCTTCTCGGAGCACGAGGTCAGCCACCTGATGGGCCTGACGCTCGGCTCTTGAGGCCCTGCGAATCCCCGTCAACACATCTGGATGGGGTTTGTAGATCAGAAAAGCATCGGGCTCCGCGCGACGAACCGCCTCCAGCAGCGCCAGATTCGTGCGCACATCGACGGCGCCAAAACGAATCGATGCGTCACTCTCCACCTGTCCTGTCACCAGGACCACCCGACGAGCCCCGGTGGGACGGCTCCAGCCGGAGGAGGTGAGGTTGTATTTGGTGATGGCTTCTTCCACGAGCCGCTGGCGCAGAGCTGAGGCTCGTGCCAGCTGGCCATCCGTGGGATCTGCTGTCAGTAACCACGACTCCAGATCTGAGGGACGGGTTGCATCGAAGTAGATGCCCTGCCGATCCACCACCCAGGAGATGGGCCGCGTTGGCCGGTAGGCCCGGATCCCCAGCTGTTTCAGGATCCGCACGGCCAGCAGCTGCAGCCGATTGCCCAGTCCGATGGAGCGAAGGAAACCGTCCTCCAGCTGAAAGACCGGTCCTGACCACCGCTGGGCCAGGGCCTCCTGGCCCAGGGACCAGCGCAGGAGGGTCACTGGCGGAGTGGGAGGTTTGATGGATGGCTGGATGACCCGCTTGAAGCGAATGCGGGAACCGGGGAGGAATCTGCGCAGGATCGGGCGCTTCCAACGGGTGAAGCCAACCGCCACAGCAGCGGCGGGGTCAGCGGTCATCCGGCGACGCTGCAGACCGATGGCCTGCACCAGCTCCTCCACCTCGCAACGCTGTCGCGTGTGGGGGTTGAGATAGAGGGCGTAATCGATCAAGGCGGCATGCACCAGATCAGCCAGCTGGCGTGATCCGCAGGCTGCTCGCCGGGGAGGCGGCGGAACTGCGTCATGGGTGAGTCCCCAACCGGCGTAAAAGGGCATGCCGAAGCAATGCACCGACTTGCCCCAGAGCAGGGCTTCAAACCCCAGCTGGGACGCCACCACATACACCGCTGCGGCGCGCTCGAGCAAGGCCGTGGGGTGACCGCCGCTGGCGTCCACCACGATTCTGGGGTCAACGAGCTGCCGCGGCACGAAATGGCCCTGCTTACGACCAGCCGCCACATCCGGGTGGATCTTGACCAAGATCGTCTTGTCGGGGTGGTCGGCGAGGGCGGCAGCCAGCATGGCCTCAAAACTGCGCGCCGAAGCGCCGGCGCCGGCGATGGAAAGATCGGCCGCGGTCTGGTCAACGACCAGCACAAAAGGCTGGGCTGGGGGAGCAACCTCCGGGGCAGCGTTGTATTTGCTGACCCTGTTCTCACACCAGAGCTGTTGTAGCTGTGCAGCGCGGAACTGCTCACTGGCGCTGTGAGCACGGGCAATCAAGCACTCGAGCCGGCTGACGCGAGAGGCGTCGTAATAGATGCCGGAATCATCGAGAACCAGCCCGAGTGGAGGCGTATCGGCCCCAAGTTCCAGCGAGCGCAAAAATGCATCCTCGCAATGCCAAACAGGAAGTTGGCGGCGTTCCGCAAGGCGCTGGACCTTGCGGCCACTGGGCTTACAGCCCCAGACCAGCAACGCATCCAGCGCTTCGCTGTGGCAGCGACGGGCACCGATCACCAACGGCTGATCCGCCAGCAGTGCAGGCAAGGTGTCGTGCTTGCCCATGCCGCGCAGGGGTAGGCCCAGGCGGGCAGCAGGGGAAGGGGAGACCAAGGATCAGAACTGTGAGGAACCGGGATGCAGGGCGCACTTTGATGCAGGCAACACCCTGATGCCTTGCAGGCAGTGGGATCGAGCAGCCGGTATGCCCAACGAACGGGAACGAGACGTCTGAAGGTTACCGACGACACCTGGCTGCTACGTTGCCGGGTGTGTCAGGAGCGTTTCGCCTGTGCCACCTCTGGGCTCGAGTGATTCGCCTCCCACCCGACCCATCGAGCGGCCCATCAGCCTCGATAAACTTTGCGACGCCGTGTCCGCGGACACGGGCATTCCTCCAGGACGGGTACGCCGGATCCTGCTGAGTGCTGAACGCCTAAGGACGCTGATGGCACAAACGCCGGTTGACGCGGCAACCTCAGCGATCAGCAGCCCCGTGAACAGAGATCCTTTGCGCTGGTACCCGGTGGGCGACAACGGCCGGCTGCAACCGCCATCTCCTGTGGAGCAGGAGCCATGAACGTAGCCATTGACCCCGACCTGCCTCCATTGGTGCTGATCCCCGCCCGGGGAGGGTCCAAGGGAATCCCTGGTAAGAATCTGCGTCCCGTCGGTGCTGTTCCACTCCTGGCACGCACCATCCGTGCCGCAAGGAGTGCGCAGCGCCCCGGTGCAGTGTGGGTGAGCAGTGACGATGACGCCATCGGAGCCCTCGCTGAGCAAGAGGGAGCCGGCTGGCTGCGGCGCCCAGCGCGGATCGCTGGCGATCAAGCCTCCTCGGAAACCGCCCTGGCACACGGCCTTTTGCAGTTGGCGCAACAGCAACCGCTGCCCGCGCTCTTCGCCTTTCTGCAGTGCACCTCGCCCTTCACAACGGGCCCTCAGATCGACACCGTGATTGAAGCGTTGCTGAACAGCCAGGCAGCGATGGCCTTCAGTGTGACGCAATGGCATGGGTTTCTCTGGCAACACGACGGCCTGGGCCATGGCATCGGCATCAACCATGACGCCGGCAAGCCACGCCAGCGGCGCCAGGAGATCCCCCCCACCTTCCTGGAGACGGGCGCCATCTACGTAATCCGCACCGCGCCCTTTCTCGAGCAGCTCACCCGCTTCGTTCAACCGGTGCTGCCGGTGCCGATCGCAGAGCCTGCTCCCGAAATCGATACCCCTGAAGACCTGGCACTCTGCGAACTCCTGGCGCCCCTGCTCGATTCAGCGCACCCTGCCACCCATGGCGATCGTGGAGGTTTGGGCTAATGGCATCAGCCGATCTGAGGGAGCGCCGAATCGCTGCCTTGGCCTGCTTCGATTCCTTCGCCAAGACGGCGATGTGCATGCTGCAGGCTGCTCGGGTCGCAGGCGCCAGCACCACCCTCCACCTGATGGAGCTTCCCGGCCGGAAGCTGTCACGCAGGCAGCTGCTGGAAATCCGGAGTACGGACCCTCGGACAACCATTCAGCAACACAGCTGGAGCGAGCTCACCACACTGCTGGTGGAGCTGAGCCATCTCGATGCGCTGGTACTGGGTCTGGATGGCCGCCGCACCCGCCAGCTGCAACTGTCGCTGCGAGCGGAATGGGCAAGCTGTGGGCAACGACCACTGCTGATCAGTGCCTACCCGGGGATTCTCTTCCGCCATCAGCTGGAGGGGATGATGGACCGCTCGGGGATTGATCTGCTCTGCCTCAACTCCGAACAGGACGCACAGCTGTACCGCACTGCCTGCGAAGCGCTGAACCGCAGCAGCGACAACGCCCTGGTCAGCGGGCTGCCGATTCTCTGGCCCTTGCAGCCGCGCCTGACCATGCCAGAGGGGGCATCCATCGTGTTCTTCGAGCAACCTTCGGTGCCCAACAACCCCATCCAACGGCGCTACCTCTGCCGGCAGCTCGCGCTGCTCGCGCAAGCGTGGCCAGACCACCCTGTGATCTTCAAACCACGCACCTCCGGCGTGGAGGCAACGCTGCACCGGCATCATGGTGAAATGGCCAGACGCATCGCGAAGCTGAGTCTCAAACAGCCGAATCTGCGGGTCAGCTTCAAACCCAGCCTCAAGCTGCTCCAAAAATGTGGTTGCGCCATCACTGTGTCGTCGACGGCGGCACTCGAAGCCATGGCCCTGGGGGTGAGCACGCGGATCGTGACGGATCTCGGCGTGAATGAAACCCTTGGCAACCACTACTTCGTGGCTTCAGGGGCCCTGGCGGATTTCGAAGCGATCATCCGCGACCCGTTCACCCCACGCCACCACGACACCTGGTTGCACTCCCATGGGATGCAACCGGATGGCGGCAGCCAGTTCGTTGAGCAACTCGCTCAACGGCTGCAGCGCCCCGTGCCGTCTTGGGACAGCGAGCCAGCCTCCCTCCCGGGCTGGGGGAGCCGTGCCTGGCAGTCGTACGCCCTGGCCAAGGGTGGGGAGCGCATGCTGGCCTCCAATGGAGCCCACTCGAAACAGAAGCCAAGCCATCTCAGCCGGAATCTGCTGCGGCGGCTACGCCAGCGTGTGGTGGGTTTCTGGCTGCTGGAACGCTGGGTGAAAGGACGCTGATCGATGCGACTGGGACTGATCTGCGACGGACAAACGGGGCAACGCGCTTCTGAGCTTCTGGCTGGAGCATTGCAGCCTCACGGCGCCGAGATGACCCTGTTCAGCGGCACCCCCCCGCAGGACAGCGCCCTCGGCTGGTTGCCCCTGGAGCCATTAGCGGCGGCGGCGAACCCACTGCTCTTTGGCTTCGATGCGGTTGGGGTGTTCCTGGAAGGCGAAGCGCTGGCTCAGGTGCCCAGGATTCATCGCCAGGCAGCGACGTTGCATCAGCAACAGCCGGTGACGCTCTTCAGTGGACCGATGCGCCCGCTCTACGGCGATGCCCTCAGCGCAGACCTGCTGGCGAGGCTGGATTACGACCTGCTCTGCCTGCAGGGGGACATGCAAGTGCAACACCTGCAGTGGCTGCTGCGGGGCACTGACTACGAGCAGAAGCCCAGCATCGCGATCGGGCTGTGGTGCCTGCCCACCCACCCCGTGGGGCATCGACCAAGTCAGCAACCACTGCTGGTGGTGCTTGACCAACCCCAAATCCCGGCCTCCCCACTGACCAATGCCGTGCTCTACGAGCGCCTCTGCAACGCCGCCAGGGAATCGCCAAGCTGGCTCATCCGCCTGCAACCGGATGGTCCGCTGGCCGAGGATCCAACGGCCGATCCATCCACGTGGCCAGAGACCAGCCTCTGCTGGCATCACCACCAGGATCGCAAGCCTCCGGCCAACCTCCAGCTCGGCCAAGCGGACGAGCTGGCTTGGTCGGTGGCCCAGGCCAGCGCCTGTCTGGGCCTGGGCTCCGATTGGCTGCTGCCGGCTGTGATCTGGGGAAAGCCCACCCTGGTACTGGGGGACTACGGCATTCGCACCGAGCTCAATGGGCCCCTCTTCTTCAGCTCTGGTCTGATGCAGCGGCTGGTGGACTGTCTGCCGCTGCACGAGAAGATCTCCGCGC
>Ga0194119_10010507_pt1 | contig 12184 bp, 12 predicted proteins | sample TA2MahC100mmetaG_FD_148620 | JGI IMG/M metagenome (GOLD analysis project Ga0194119, IMG submission 148620) | Freshwater microbial communities from Lake Tanganyika, Tanzania - TA2015018 Mahale Deep Cast 100m | ecosystem: Environmental > Aquatic > Freshwater > Lake | place: Tanzania: Lake... | reverse complement strand
GAAGAGGCCACCAGAACGGGAGCGAATTCGTCATCGCCTTCCGTCTGCTATACCTCAATAAGCGATCTCTCACTCAGTTTTCTCAGTAGCGTCTTTCCCATTTGGGGTCAGGGGGCGCGGCGGGATGCCGTCGCCTGAGGTGTTCTGGAGCAGTCATGGATGACAATGAAATCACCGTCGTCAAGATTCCATTTGATGATGTGGAGCTGATCTACGAAGCCAGCAACGCCATGGTGCAGCGGCGCGTGCAGACGCTGTATTCCAAGGAGCCGGATACGGTCCCCTGGATCCGTCAGTTCAAGAAGGATGAAGTCTTCATCGGTGTCGGCACCAACGTAGGCATGTACACGGTGATGGCGGCCAAAGGATGCGGGGCGCCGGTTTTTGCCTTCGAGCCAGAATCGCAGAACTACGCTCTGCTCAATCGCAACATCCTCTACAACGGCCTGCAGGATCACTGCATCGCCTGGCCTCTCGCCCTGTCGAATACTTGTCGTGTGGACAAGCTGTATCTGAGCCAGTTCGCCCTTGGGGGCTCCTGCCATACCTTCGGTGAAAGTGTTGATTTCCACCTGAAGGCGCGCCAGCAGTCTTTCGTTCAGGGGTACATGTCGATCACCCTGGACAAACTGGTAGATGAAGGGGTGCTCCCGCAAACGGATCACCTGAAGATCGATGTCGACGGTCTGGAGCACCTGGTACTGCTGGGCGCAAAAGGAGTGCTCGACAATCCACAGCTCAAGTCAGTTCTGGTTGAACTCAATACCCATCTCGCGGAACACCGGGAGATCATCGACCGGATGCAGGCCCTCGGCTATGGATTCGAGCAGGGACAGGTGGATATCGCCATCCGCCGGCAAGACGCCTTTGAAGGCATCGGCAACTACATTTTTTACCGACCGGAATCCAGCATTTCATTCGGCGAACTGATCTTCGAACTGAGCGCCGAACAACAAGCCAAAGCGATCGATTACGAGGCGGCCAAGTCTTAGGTGAACCAGCAGATCGCTTCGATGCAGATCGCACAGACCCCCTACCCTCACTTCACGGTCGAGAACCTCTTTCCGGAGGACTACTACCGCCTGATGATGGCGATGAAACCCCGCAACGATGAATTGATCTGTCTCGATGAAACCGGGCGTACGACCGGGTACCCGGAACGGTTCGTCATGCATCTGGATGATCACCTCGACAACCTCAAGGACCCGGTGAAGCGCTCCTTCTGGACACGGCACCGTGAATGGTTCTGCTGACAGGAGCTGATGGTGACCATGGTGCGGCGGTTCTACGATGAAATCATGGCCCGGGGTGTGCGCAGCCTTAACATCGAAACTGAAGCCATGCCCATGCGCGACTTTGCCGGTTACAGCATTGGCCCACACACCGACAGCCCGAAGCGGTTGATCACCATGATGGTTTATCTGTCGGAAGATTCGGACCATGGTCACGTCGGCAGGTCGTTCTACGCGCCGAAAGATCCGTTCACCTTGGCGGTTGGCCATACCCACCACGGATTCGACAAGTTCGAACAGGTCGGCACCGCGCGTTACCTGCCGAATTCAGCCTTCGGTTTCCTGCGCAGTGACAACTCCTTCCACGGTGTTACGCCGATGCAGGATGAATACCAGCGGGACACCGTGGTTTACATCGTGCGCCACAAACAGGCGGCCTAGCAGGCTTCAACAGCAGCCTGCCAGGAAAGCCACAGCAGAGGCGACCCGTCAGGCCAGGGACTTGTAGATCGCCCGCAGGATCGTATGCGCCCGGTCATCACCAACGGTGCCTTCGCCCATGCGGTTCATCACGTAGGCAAAGGTGAAGCCGGCATCCACATCGTTCACCACCAGTGACCCGCCCCAGCCACCCCAGTAACACACACGGGCATTCGGGCTGATGGGGTTCTTTGGTGAGTTGAGGCCATAACCCACGCCGAACGTCACACCAATCCCGAGCACGAGGTCGCGCCCCGCAGCCTGCACATCAAAAATACGGTTGATGGTGGACTCAGGCAACAACCGCACTCCACGCAGCACACCCCCATGCGAGACCGCCGCCTGGGCGAGCGCGACACCCCGGGCATTACCATGCCCGCCCGCTGCTGGAATCTCCGCACGACGCCAGGGAATCTCCCACGACTGTTCTGCAACCAGCCGCGGATTGGCCGCCCGATACGGAATCGAGTCCCGATCCGGTGACTTCGATCCATCGCCACTGACGAAAACCAGCGGCGGTGCGGGTATCACTTTGGCGACCCGCGAATCGAGTTCAGGCGGAACGCCGATGTGAAACTCCGCACCCATAGGCAGCGCAATTTCATCACGGAAGAAACGACCCACCGAACGACCATCCACGCGCCTTACCACCTCACCCACCAGATTGCCCTGGGTCACGGCGTGATAACCCGACTTCCAGCCGGGCTCCCACCAGGTGGACTGTGTGGCGAGCAGACTCGTGACCTTATCCCAGTCATAAAGATCAATCGGTGCAATCCGCTGCTCCCATGCCGGCACACCGGCGGTATGGGAGAGCAGATGACGGACCAGCACGTTGCCTTTGCCGTTCTGCGCAAACTCCGGCCAGTACTTCGCAACTGGCGCATCCACATCCACCAGACCTCGACCGGCGAGAACCAGGAGGCTCAGGCAGCTCATCGTCTTGGTGGTGGAGTAAACGTTGATCAGTGTGTCCTGGCGCCACGGCTCCTTCCCCGCTCTGTCCAACGAACCGCCCCACAGGTCCACCACCAACTCATCGCCCATCACCACGGCAACCGAGGCACCCACATCTTCACCACGGTTAAAATTGGCGGCGAACGCATCCTTGACCGCACCGAATCGATCTTTGATGGATCCACTGATGTTCACGCTCATCACATAACCTCCCCGACATTGACGCTGCAGGCTGCCATATTGACCGCGCGGAAGCGACCGGAGAGACTCGGAGCGCCTACAATTCCGCTCAGAACAGGCGCGGCATCGGCGATGCGCCGCTCGATCTGATCGATCATTACGTGCGCGATTCGCGTCGATGGAACGAGATCAGATGCAGCGCCAGAATGGCATACGGGAACAAAACTCTGCTGGGCAGGAGTGAAGATGAGCCTCAAACGGATCCACCACGTGGCCTACCGCTGCCGCGATGCACGGTAAACTTCTACCGCGATGTGGTGGGCATGTCTTTCAAACTTGCCATTACCGAAGATCGCGTACCCTCGACCAAGGCGCCCGACCCGTATATGCATATCTTCATGGACTGTGGTGGTGGCAATGTGCTGGCCTTTTTCGAACTGCCGAGCAGCCCACCCATGGGGCGCGACCTGAACACCCCGGAATGGGTGCAACACATTGCCTTCGAGGTTTCGAGTCTCGAGTTCCTGATGAGCGAAAAGGCACGGCTCACCGGACTTGGGGTCGATGTGCTCGGTCCTATCGATCACGGCATCTTCGATTCCATCTACTTCTTCGATCCTAACGGACATCGCCTCAAGTTCGCTGCCAACAAAGGCAGGGACGAAGAAATGGGGCGCCTCAGGGAAGTCGCAGAAGACATGGTGGACGAATGGAGCCGGACGAAGAAGGCACCACGCCACGCGGCGTGGCTGCATCAGAAAATCTTCGACGCCAATCCCGAAGGCTGAGCCGAGTTCGATTCAGGCCACTGTAACGGCTGTACTGGAGTAGTGCGCTCGGAGCGACTCGAACAGACCGGGTATGGTTACCCGACGCGGGTTGTACCACGGAAGGTAGCTGAAAACGCCACGCAATCCGTGTTGTTTCGCGAACGCCGCCTGGAACCGTTCACGTTCGATTCGTTTTTCCGCCGTATCTTTCTGCCGGATGCGCTCCGCATCAAGGCGCAGGAAAGCGGCGTGGAATCGCCCCACATAGCCGAGGTAATGCGCCCTCGCCTCACGGCCCACCTGCAGTCGTCGCCACCAGCTCACGCCATGGGCATGACAGGCGTCGAAACACACCGTGCGGTGCTCCATCTCTTCAGTGATGTGCCAAAGGAACAGTTCGCGGATGGGGCCGGACATGTCTTCATGAATGCGCATTTCCATCTGCGTGCAGGACAAGGTCATGGTCATCGCTTCAAAGGCCTCGGCATAGGCGAGATTCCAGCCGATGTCTTTGTCCGTACTGAATCGCCGGTAGTCGGCCTCAAGTTCCGCTTCGATGGAATCGAGAGCACTGAATGCCGGGTTGCTCTCCTTGAGGATCCGGTTCACCCGTGCGTGCTGCTGGAAGTGTTGGCCCTCCTGGCCGCAGAACGCCTGCATCTCGGCCCGCAGAACCGGGTCGTTTATGCCCTGCATCGCCGTTCGCACCGTACGCATCAGGTAAGGCTCGAGGTAGGGCATGGTCATCCAGTACGCATGCGAGAGGTAAGAGCGCACGGGATCATCGGCAAAAAAATCCAGTGGCATACCCGCAGAGAATCCGAAATCCATCTTGCGGACGGGCATGGCGGTATCGTGATGGGTGGAGGTAGACATATCGCTACGTCCCGAGGGTGTGTTCGTTTCCCGACACAGTGTAACTGCCGTTGCTAAAGCTTGCCTGGCCGCTGGACCCGTCCATTCACCGCTGCCGGATCAGGACGCTGCTTTCTGACAGATCACCGCAACGTGAAGTTCCGGGTACTGGTCGTATTCGAGGTGGCGAATGACACAACCACTCGCCGCAACCCGCGAGAGCATCCGCGGAATACCCGGTGTGCTGTGATACACCGGCGGCCCCATCAGGGCGTTGGTGGTTTCCGATGGCGCGTCCAGTCCGCCCATGGAGAACACCGCTACTCCGCCGGGAGTGAGCATGTCAAAGATCTTCGAGAGCACCGCTTCGTGTACATCAAGGGGAACGTGCCAGATGCTGTCCCATGCGGACACAAACGAATAGGTCTGCGGTGGCTGCCATTCACAGATGTCCGCCTGGTGAAACTGCACATCGGGATGGTGTTGCCGCGCGAGTTCGAGCATTCCGGATGAGAGATCCAGGCCTTCGGGTGAAAAGCCTTCACTGCGCAGGAATTCGATCAAACGGCCGCTGCTGCCACAGCCCACATCGAGCGCCGCTGCCTTTTCCTTCACAAACGCTACGGCCCGCCGGTGTATCGAAATGCCATTGTCCGCCGGGAATCGGTCACTGGCCCAGAACGCCGCGAGTTGATCGTAGCTCGAAGCAACATCCCCGGGCTTCATTCACGCCACCCGGATTGACGCTGGAGCTACGTTCAACGATGACACACGAATCCTTCATCGATCGCCGCATCACCCTGCTCGGTCAAAACGGTGTAACGAATCAGTCCGGGGGAAGCTTCAAAATGCAGGCGAAGCGTCGAAGGCATCAACACCATGGCGCGAAACTTGCCGCCGAGCCGCTGCACCCGCGTCGCATCACCATCCAGTACATGGTTGATGAGCGCCGTCACGGCCAGGGCGAGTGTGGCGGTACCATGCAGGATGATGTCCGGCAATCCTGCTGAGAGGGCAACCGCCCGATCCGAGTGGATGGGATTGAAGATCCGGGCCGTCTCCGTATAGACGTTGGCCAATCCTGCGGCGACCGGAATGGCGACGACATGAGGCTTTGCGAGCGGCGCTAACGCGGGAAGTTCCGGAGGCTGCTCGACAAATCCGCCAGCTCCTTCAACTGACACCCCGCGATAGATACCGGTCTGCCACGTTCGCGCCACCAGCTCGCCGCTTCCAGTTACCGTGGTATCGAGCCGCATCAGATAACGCGCGCCTGGCCGAATGGCTTCGATGCCGACCATCGTCGCCTGGGTGGTGAGCTCATCACCGGCGCGGATGGGCCGGAAAAGGTGCAGGTCATGCGCCGCATGCACCCCGCGGGCTGCTTCGGCGCGCGTGATGTGTTCGGAGCCTTTCATTTCGCGGCTGCCAAGAATCACCGGCCATTCGACACACACGGGAAACACCGGATGCGCAATGACGGTACCTGCTGCGGTGTCGAGGTAACGGGGGTTGATATCCCCGAGACCGGCCGCATAGGCCATCAGCCAGCGGGCATCGGCGACATGCGTGTAGCGTTGAGTGGACGCACCCAGCATCGACGTATGCAATGGCATGATCAGGTTTCCCTCTTGCTTGGATCAGAGCCTACGGAAGTGGTACCCAGGCCGTTTTCACATGGCGATATCAATCGCCCGTTTCCCACGTGTAGCCGACCACGTCACCCACATCATCCGGTTCGAGTCGCCGGTACAGCGCGTTCGCAGCATCATTGTCGACTTCAGTGCCGAGCCACACTTCATCACACCCTTCCCGCTCTGCGAATTCGATCAGCCAGCGCATCATCCGGCTGCCAACTCCCTTCAGGCGCTGGTCCACACAGACATCCACCTCATCCACGTGAAGCCAACGCTCGCGTCCATATGGTTTGAGCTCGATGCGTCCTGAACACATGCCCTGGAAGACGCGCCTTCCAGAACTCTCTTCATGGCAAACAATGAAGACCGTATCCTGACGTGCAAGGTAAGCGGCGATAGACGGGACGTCATAGTCACATTCACCATTGTCCTCATCCCAGGACGCGGCATTGATCTCATCGACCAATGGCTCGAGATCATCATCGAGACTGATTCGGGAGATGTGCGCCATATCGTTTCTGCCCTCAGCTTTTTCCGGGACGCCGCCTGTTTGGATCTAGCTTGCGCCTCTCACGATCACCTTGCCGACGGCTTCATTCCCCGCCACCCGCGCAATCGCCTGCGGAACTTGTGCGAAATCAAACACCCGATCCACAGGTGTCCGGATTTTGCCCGCTTCGGCCAGCGCACAAAGCGCTTCGTGTTGTGCACGGGTTTCGTCGAGCGTTCGTGCGCCGGGAAATGCACCCACGAGTGAATAGCTGCGCAGCACCGCGTTCAGCGGGTCCACTTTGGCCCAGGTGCCGGAGGAATAACCGATGAGAATCACCCGACCGTGGCGGGCGATACACTTCACTGCCTGATCGTAGGCTTTGCCGCCAACGGGATCGAAGATCATGTCGACACCACGGCGGCCGATGATCTGCTGCACGCCATCATTGATCGCCACTTCGCGATAGTTGATGACATGGTCTGCACCCAGCGACTTGCAGAACGCGACCTTGTCGGCTGTGGAAACGGTGGTGATCACCGTCGCTCCCACGGCCTTGCCAAGCTGGATCGCGGCGGAACCTGAACTGCCCGCACCGCCCAGTACAAGCAGAATTTCGCCGGCCTTGAGCTGGCCACGCTGGATGACGCCTACATAACCCGTGTGGAAAGGTACCCAGAATCCCGCTGCAGCTTCGGCACTCATCCCTGCGGGCCTTCGTAACGTTGCGGCTTCCGGCACTACGCAGTATTCAGCAAAACCGCCATGGCCTTCTGCAAAGCGCGTCGAGCTGATGACCCGGTCACCGACCTTGAGCGTTGCACCCTCGCCTGCTCGCGTGACCACTCCGGCAATCTCCTGACCCGGTGTGATCGGTGGTTGTCGAACCGCCGGATAGTTGCCACGGGTCATCAGTACATCCGGCAAGCCGACGCCAGTCGCTTCAACTTTGAGCTCGACCTGTCCCGCACCCGGCGCGTCACGCTCCCGTTCCGCGAGATACAACACATCGACGGCTTCGCCAAACCGGTCGCCTCGCCAGTACTTCATTCATGTCTCCTTCTCAGTGCGTCCTCAGGAGGACGCGGTTGATCGGCCGGATGCACTTGTCGCCATCGCCGGCTGCAGCGTCGTGTTACCGAGTTTTTCCTGGATTTCCTCCAGCGTGAGCCCTTTGGTTTCCGGTGCGTACTTGAGCACCAGTAATGCACCGATGATCGGTCCGAGTGCCACCCAGGTAATGCCCCAGGAAATGCCCATCACCGGAATCAGCAGGCCAATGATCATGGGAATGAATACTTCCGTGATTCGTCCGAAGAGATTCGTGGTCCAGCCATAACCGGTGGCACGAAGTTCCGTCGGGAACAACTCGGAGGCATAGACGTGAGTCGCCCCGATAGCGCAGTTGAAGAAGAAGACTGTGGCGATGTGCCAGAAGTACTGCCCGAAGATCGAGTTGGTGTGGAAGAGCCCTACGATCATGACCGCGGCGATGCTGTAGAACGCGGCGCAGGTGATCTTGCGACCCAGGCGATCCACCAGTTGGCCCGCGAGCAGATGTCCGAAGGCGCCACCGATATAGGCCCACATCACCACGTCACCGACTTGCGCCGGAGTCATGCCCACTTCTTCCCGGGCGTAGATGGACCAATAAGCTACCGAAGGTGCGGTAACCAGATGAACGCAGTTCCACAGTAGCGCGACGATGCGAAATCGCGGTAGGTAGGTGGGCGAAAACAGCTGTCGCGCTTCGGCAAACTGGGCGCGCAGCGTAGCCAGCAGAGACTGGTTGGCACGCCCCTGCGCGATCTCCTCATACCGCGCCGTTTCGCGTATCCCGTACCGAAGCACCGGCAACAACAACAGTGGCAACGCGCCGATCAGATACAAGCCGCGCCAGTGCGCGCCGTCATGTTCGATGCCGAGTATGGCCGAACCCCGGATGACCATTTCCATCGCGAAATCATGGGCGGGATTGCCGGATGCATCCTTGAGCAACAGGAAAAACGGCGACGCCTTGGCCATCACCACGGTTCCCACGGTTGCCATGGCTGTGAGGATGGTGATGCCGGTACCACGCAATTTCGCCGGCAGCTCTTCACCGGCAATGATGATGGCAAGGCCATATTGCGCGGTGAGGAAAAGACGGGCGACGGTCTGCCAGAAGGTGAACTCTTCCTTCGTCTGCACAAAGGCCGTGGCACCACTCGATATGGCGAAACCGGCGACGGTGACCAGGAGCAGCGTGCGCCTACCGAACCGGTCAGCACACATGAGGAAGAAAAATGACGCCACAACACCCGCCCGGGTAATCGCGTAGACAATGCCCCACTCATCAAGGCCGATGTCGAGCGTGGCGCGGACATCCACCGACGCCAGCGTCAGCATCGAGGCATCAAAGCCCTCATAGAGTGTCGCGATACCCAGCAGTGCCAGCAGCAGGATGTGATAGGACGAAAAGCGCTCGCGTGGCGCATCGGCCGCGGTCATGTGCCGCGGACCCAGGTCATCCGGAACATATCAATCTTCCCCTCGTGAATTGGGGATCATGCCACGCGCGATGTCTCCCGACATAGCGACGTGATCGTCCAGCGCTCACAGTCGGGTACCGTGCTCAGGTGCAGATCTGATGTTCCCGGGTTGACCACCACTCAGCGCGCCGCAACAGGCACTGTTCCGATCACGTCGTCGATGATCAGCTCGACAAGGTCATCGTCCTTGAGATTCGCCCGCTCCGTCAGCACTTCCGTCAGATGTTCTCCAAGCAGCGGCGCCCGGTTGTTGGGTGGCGCCTCGCTTGATGTGAAGTGATAAGGCTGCACGGGATAGTGGTGCACACCAAGGCCAGGGCGTTCCTGCTGCACAAAGGCGCGACGCGCTTGGAGCTGTGGATCGGCGAGCAACTGCGGCCCGTTCAGCACAGCCCCGGCAGCGACACCTGCGAGTTGCAGGGCATGCATCAGCTCGATGGCGTCCTGCCCTCGTGTCCAGGCTGCGATGAGGGCATCCAGCTCCTGCCGTCGGTGGTTCCGCGCTGCCGCGGTGACGAACAAGGACGAGGTGAGCAGATCCGGGCGTTGCATGTGGCGGGCCAGATTCTCCCACTGCGCCTGATCGCGACACGTGATTCCGATCCAGCCACCGTTTCGACACGGATAAAATCCTTGAGGTGCAAACACCGGGTGAGTATTGCCGTTGCGACCCGGGTCAACACCACAGAGTGACCAGCCGGTCATCACGTCGCCGAGATAAAGATTGCAGGCTTCGATCTGGCTGAAGTCGATGTGCTGGCCTTCACCTGTCCGGTGGCGGTGCCACAGCGCCGAACAAACCGCCAGGGCGCCGAGGACACCGGAAAACAGATCACCCCCGGTGGTGCCCGTGAACAGGGGTTCACCCTGTTCGTATCCCGTGAGGTGGGACAAGCCGGAGAATTGTTCCGTGGACATGCCGAAGGCCACATAGTCCCGCCATTGTCCCGTCGCACCGAATCCGGACAGCGAGATCATGATCAGCCGCGGGTTGATGGCCCGCAGTACCGCATAGTCAAGCCCGAACTCCGCCATGACCCGCGGCGTGAAGTTCTCGATCAGCACGTCGGCATCACGCACAAGGTTCTTCACGATCTCGCAGCCACGTGGATCCTTGAGATTGAGGGTGATATCACGCTTGTTGCGATTGACCCAGTTGAAGTAGGGAGAAGCTTCCCAGGACGGGACCGATCCTTGCGTAACTGCAGCACTGCCGCGCCAGCCATCGATCCGCTGGATCGATTCGACCTTGATGACATCCGCCCCGGCATCAGCTGCGATCTGGGCACATACCGGGCCCGCAAAGAACATCGAGAGGTCAAGGATTCGAAGCCCCGCAAGTGGCAGCGGATTGAGGTCGTCAGATAGAGCAGTACGGACCACTTCCGCAGCGGAAGCGGCGGCTGACAATCCGGCAAGGACTTCATGCGTGTGTTGCCCTAGTAGCGGTGGCGGACCCGGTCGAGGCGACGTCACCGTGGACTTGAAAGGGACACCCGGTACCTTAACCTGCCCGGCCACTGGATGGTTGACCTCCACAAACCAGCCTCGCTCGCGGTGGGGTGTCAGTGCGAAGAGACCCGCAAGATCAGGAATCAGCCCGAAAGGTACACGCTTCGCTTCCGCGGCGTGAAAGAGCTCCGTAGCGCTTCGATCCACCACAGCTGCCCGAAACAGAGCCCGGACTTCTTCGAGGGCATCATCCGGATTCACCCAGGAAATATGCGCGTAGCGCGGATCGACGGCGATCTCGCCGCGGCCAAGGAATTCACAGAGCATTCCCCATTGCGCACGAGTCAAGGCATTGAGGCCGATGTAGCCATCCCGGGTGGGCAACATGAATCCTGCGCCAGCGCCGGAGCCCACACTGGAGTTACGCGGCGGTACAACACCCGTGTACTCATAACGCAGGGTCGGGATCTGTGCCGCCAGCAGCACCGCCTGTTGTGCACTCACATCGACGTGTTCACCACCACCGTGGCGGTGCCGGCCAAGCACCGCGAGCAGCGTCCCCACCGCGGCAAACGCACCGGTCAGTGTTTCCGCCAGGGCCCCGCCTGCCTGCAAGGGTTCCCGCTCGGGCAGGCCGCACAGATGCGCCCAGCCACCGAGGGCACCGGCAACCAGATGGGACCATGTAAAACCCGCATAGGGTCCCCAGGATCCGAATCCGGACACCGTGCTGACAATGACGGCGGGATTCCACGATCGCAGGACGTCGATACCGATCCCTCGGTCAGCGAGTGACCCGGCGGTCTCGCCGGCGATGATTACATCATAGGACGCGACCAGCGATCGCAGCCTCGCTTGTCCCCCAGGTGTCGACACATCGATCACCACACTGCGTTTACTGGTGTTCAGAAAAAAGAACGAGGCACTCCGCTCCGGGTCCAGTTGGCCTTGCGGAAACGGACCGAAGCGCCGCATGCAGTCACCGGCCGCGCTTTCGAGCTTGATGACATCAGCGCCCAGATCGCCCAGCAGCTTCGCGCAAAACGGTGCGGCTATACCTTCGGAGAGGTCCAGCACACGCAAGCCCGAAAGGGGCGCAAGAAGAGATGATGCAGTAGCAGCCACATTCAGCATCCGTTGTCAGGTCATTCCGCCCAGTGCCAGGATCAGCGCCAGGGTTAGGGCCAGAGACGCCGGAGTATCGCAACGCCGCGTCGGGAACCACAAGCTCGGCAAGTCGTGACCTGAACACATTGATGCAGGTATAAGTAGTTCTGCAGGCAGCGAGCATGATGAGACGACATGAGCGGGGAACCCGAGGTCGAGGCACTGAAACGACGGCAAGCACTGGCACACGCGATGGGCCACCGGAAAACGGTCTTTGATCTCTACAGGCGCAATCTGCATTGAGCATATCGCCAGTCACCGCTGATGCCGTCGATAATGCTGCTCCAGCTGCGAAGAAGCCGCTGCCGCGCAGCACACTCTTCTTCTATGGCCTCTCGGACATGCCGATCCAGATGGCGGCAATTCCGGTGGCCTCATTCCTGCCGAACTACTACAGCAGTGATCTTGGCCTCAGCATCACCGCGGTAGGCAC
>Ga0194119_10010502_pt1 | contig 12186 bp, 9 predicted proteins | sample TA2MahC100mmetaG_FD_148620 | JGI IMG/M metagenome (GOLD analysis project Ga0194119, IMG submission 148620) | Freshwater microbial communities from Lake Tanganyika, Tanzania - TA2015018 Mahale Deep Cast 100m | ecosystem: Environmental > Aquatic > Freshwater > Lake | place: Tanzania: Lake... | reverse complement strand
TAAGTATCATCAAAAAAAAGGTGCTTGCTTCTGGGACTCGACAAGTAATAGTTGGCGATTTAATTGCATAAAGTGTCACCCCAAAGGTATTGGATTCTTTAATTACTTAGGCAAGGTGGACCCAGGTCTGGCAAGTGCATATCAGTTAGAGCGTTGGCATTCTGGAACTACTGGATGGGGGCACGACTGCCCCGCACCCCAGGAGTATGCACCCAGTGACTAGTCTTGGCAGCGGCTCCTGCGGGCAGGTGATCGCTGGCATTAGGTTTACAAGTGAAAAGTAGGTGCGGGCTACGGAGCAATGCATAAGCATTGCAGCAAAGAATCATTAAACGCATTCTGATTAGCCGTAGCTTGTGTCATAGTCGAACATCTCGCCACCAATGCTGATTCCTTCGTAATTATCAAAAACGTAGCTTGGTATTAGAAAATCGCTGATCTTTGTGTTGTCCTCTTCCCATCTAGTCAAGTCGTCATCGGATTCCCACTTGAGCGTGAAGCGAATAGAGCGGGTTAGCAGAAAGACATCAGGATCTAACTCTTTGACTTCGCTATTTACAAGCTCTGCTGATGCAGATCCAGGAAAGTCGCTTGCCAGGCCTACATCTAATTCCTGATGGAATTGCAATACCCAGCTCTTTTCCTCCTCGTCGACCAACCTTAGGTCAACCTCGAGTACTTGATCAGCGATGAAATAAGCCTCGTTCATGTAGATGGCGCAAATATACTACAATACAAAAGCTAGAGGAAGTGAAGGTCCTTGGTATGGTGTCATCACAAACATTTACAAGAACAAGGCAAATGTACTATAGCCTGATGAGGCTTTTATGGGCATAAATTCGGCAGATAATCGCCGCTGATAGAAAAAGTGCTTCAACAACATTGTTATGGAGTTGCCGACAAAAAGAAAATCAAGAGATAAAAAACTAAAGTAAACGTACAATGATGCCTAACGTCGCAATACACCTGCCCCGCACCCCAGGAGTATGCACTTAGTGAATAGCCTTGGTATAAGCTCCTTCGGGCAGGTGATCGCTGGCGTTAGAGAGACATCCGGGCTACAGATACTCTTCAAAGCCAGTCTCGTCAAGCTTAAGGTTGCCTTTGTCCCAGTCACTGATACAGTCCAATCCAATCAAGAGCTGATTCCGAGGACCAATAAATGGGCCTTGATCAAGGTTGTCATTGCCTATGCGCGTAGGAAAGAATCCCTCGTTGGCCGAGTTATAGCAAATCAGAAACTCTCCGGATGCATCGGCTTCTAGCTTCTCTGCAACTGCCTCAAGGCAATTATTGACTTCCAATGCCCTCTCCACATTGTATGGAACATCCTGTTCGATATCTAGCAAGCTTAGCCACCCCCTAAAAATGCAAATACCACTGGAGGTGATGCAGCTCGATTGCTCTAAGTCATCGAATATGCGTGAGATCTCTAAGTCGTTTGCTTCAAATGCTCGAATAAGCGCTTCCAACCCAGTGGCTGAACATGCGATTCCGTAGTCTTGGTTGAGTTGAAGATAGATAGAAGCATCTGACATCAGTTTAAGGATATTAATTGAACCTATTGGTCCGTGTATTGCACCGTACTGGTCGATGCCAATAGACCAATGGCAATCAGTAGTGCTCTCAGGCAGGGCGCCCCCTCTATAAAGGTAGAGCTTGAAGCCAGCAAAAAGATGAACTGCCTCAATCTCATGCTTCTCTAGGAGGGGTTCGAGATCGTTTTGCTGTGTAGTAAAAGATGCGAAAAAGGTGGTTGACATTTGTAGGGCTCTCTTGGGAATTATTCTACAGGCTCTCTAACGACGCAATACACCTGCCCCGCACCCCAGGATTATGGACCCAGTGAATAACTATGGCGCTGCTCCTGCCGGCAGGTGATCGCTGGCGTTAGGAACAGGTCCGTATCTTATCGCAAATCTGCTCAACAAGGCTGGTGAGAGCGTCGGAGTCTATATACTCCCACTGACACTCTTCTGGCGGAGCGTCTTTTCTAGGCTTCATTATATTTGCATCTGTCTCATCGTCCCAGCTACTATAGCTGCCATCCCCCCAATTATCTTGCCAATCAAGGGGATCTTCAGAGTTATAAGACAAACCGACAAACATCTCAAAGCTATAAATAGGTGTTTCCCATGCCCTTGTAAGAATCTGTATTTTGGCAGCATGGGCCAATAGATCTTCCTTGCTCTGTGGCCTTGTGAAGCTTATAAGGGTTTCGTCCTCATTGCCACATATAGGGATATTAGGCAATTCTCCATTGCCAATCCTCTCGCTGTAGCATAATAATGAATCTGCAGGCTCCTCAATCGTCTGGATACCTATGACTTTTTTTGATGCTCCACTTGAAAGGAGTTCACTGAAATACGCTCGAGTATCACCAGCCTGCAGCACCATATCGGATGAATATTTTGGACCATCTATATATGCGACGTTATCCTTGTCCTCCAGCCAGTAATACAATGCATCATATGGATCACTTTCTCCCGATGAAGTTGCTAGTTCAAGCAACTGAGCTTTCAACTTATTTCCATCCTGCGGAAGAGAGCCAATGGTTATTCTCCAAATTGTGCAATTGTTAATCAGAAGGTCGCCACAGTCTATCAATGATTTGTACTCAGACATGTTGAATATTGCTAAAGTCTCTGTCAGTCTAGCGCAGACACAAATAGGGTACTGTTTCTCAGCACATATGTAGACATTGGCAGCCAGATGCGCCGACTGCTTAATTTAATTTATACACAGTAGTTTTCACTGCGAGTAGCGGTTACGACGACTCTACAATTACTTCGGTCAGTCAAGCGCCCTGCATGCTGGTTCGTTCGTATCACCATTCCTAACGACGCAATACACCTGCCCCGTCCCGAGCGCTATGCACCCAGTGAATAGTTTGTGGCATTGGCTCCTTCGGGCAGGTGATCGCTGGCGTTACACGGAGAAGAATCAGCTGGATGAAGACTCGAGATCTCTCCTCAGTGCTTCTGCCTCTTCCAGTAACTTTGTATCTGCATAATCAGGTTGAACGTTGTTTTCCATGCTCAGCTGCAACTGCTTAAGCAACTTGATCGCCTCAGCGCATTGGCCAAGCTTTTGGAGCACGCGGGCCTGATCCATGCGCCCGCGGTTCGTCCACCAGGAATCCGGGCCTTCATGCTCTATGCGGTGATCAAGTGCTTCCTGACCAATGTACGCGGACTCATCGAGCTTGCCAGCTTCTTCGAGGGTTTTGGCAAGGCCTCGTAGGGCACGGCCGATCTCGAAGTCTTCGACTGGGAGAATTTGCCTCCGGGCAGCAACCAGTTCCCTGAAGAGAGCCTCGGCTTCCTCCAATTCTCCAGTTTCACGCAGGTCGATCGCTAGTGCATTTATTGATGCCTGGGTGCCCTGATCAGTATCACCATTGGTTTCACGACACCAGGCCAATTCCACGCGGCGTAGCAGTATTGCCTCGCTATAACGCTCCTGATCACTCAGGCAGCGGGCTAGTCCAAAGCGGCTGGCCATGGTGGCGCCATCGTCATCGCCCAGCGACGCGATCCGCCCTGCAAGGGCTTCCCGGTAGAGCTGCTCCGACTCTCTCAGTTCATCGGCCCAGTAGAGGTCCTCAGCCAGCCGCTGGATTGAGGCGAGCGTTCCTGGTGAAGTGCGTCCATCCAGCTTGTTCGCCACTTCGAGCTCTAGGCGTCGCAAAGGAATGGATTCCTCATAACGCTCTAGATCGGTGAGAAGATTTGCCAGTCTGAACCTAGTGCGGTTCGTCTCTGGATGATCGGCAGCTAAGACTTGTTCTTGAGATTTCAGGAAGCGCTTGTACAACACCTCTGCCTGATCCAGCTCGCCGTTATCGCGCAATAAATCACCCAGATTGTTAATGCTGGTGATGGTGCATGGGTGCCCAGCGCCAACCACACGCTCAAATCCCTCACTGCAGAGTATGTAAAAATCTCTTGCCTTTTCATAGTCACCCTTGTTTCGAAATAATGTCCCCAGATTGTTTATGCTTAAGAGAGTGTCGGGGTGTTCAGGGCCCATCAGACGCTCCCGGACCTCTAGGCAGCGCGTATACAAGGCTTCTGCCTGTTCGTATTTACCTTCATCCTGGAAAAGGGCGCCCTGATTGCTAGCAGCAGTAAGTGTATCTGGATGTTCGGACCCTAACAGATGTTCAAGGCCTTCGAGGCAGCGCTCAAATAAGGACTGCGCCTTTCTGTAGTCTCCTTTGTCTGCATATAGCTGCCCGAGATTGTTCATGCACTTGAGTGTGCTTTGGTGCTTTTCTCCAAGCAATCGCTCTTCGGTTTCAAGACAGCGCGTGTAGAGCTTTTCAGCTTGTTCGTAGTCGTTCTTGTCGGCGTACAATACGCCTAGGTTATTGACGCTGATGAGCGTTTCGGGATGCTCTGGGCCCAGCAGACTTTGGCTGATTTCCAAGCAACGCTTGAGATTCTCCTCGGCCTTGTCGTATTCGCCCTTCTCTAAGTACAGCATTCCTAGATTATTTATGCTGATTAGTGTTTCTGGGTGCTGGCCGCCTAGGAGCTGCTCGCGGTCGTGCAAACAACGCACATATAGCTCTTCAGCCTTGTCAAGGCTCCCCATAAGTTGGTGGGTCCTAGCCAGCCAGGTTAAGCCGTCAAGGATTAAACGTCTATTCGGGTTTTCTCTATTTTCTTCAAGCTCTAGTGAAAGTGTTCTGAGCTCTAGTAGTAGCTTGCAGTATAGGCCTGCTTCATCCAGAACGCGAGCGATGGCATCTACGAAAGAGATTTGACTATCGGTATCTACGTCGCCTCTTGATATTTCGTTCTCAACACTAGCTCTAATCATCTCGTCGAGTTCGAGGTCGCCATCTGCTCGTACTTGTAGCCAGTAGTTAACCGTCTCACGGCTCCCTCTGTGTTGTTCCAGTCGTGCCAAATGTTTTGCTGTGACGATTAACTCTTTGAGCTCGGAAAGCCGCTTTGCTTGCTGCAACTGCCATGGCAGCTCTTCTGAATCGCGTTCATCCCACACTGCCCTGCTGTTAAACCAATCCGCCAGCTTGCTATGGATCTGAAGCCTGTGCTCCTCTGTAGGGAGATAGCGATCCTCAACCGCTCTGCGGAGGTAGTCGTGGTCAAATGTCAGCCGACTTCCGTTACGGCCAAGCGCCTTCTCAAGTGTCAGGTCAATCGGTGCCCATTGCAATGGAGCTAGACTTGTAATCGCTAGTAACTCCGTTTCGCTCAAGCCTGCGCGGCTGGCCCAAAGGGCAGTAAGTGCCAGTCGCACCGACTCAATTCCACACTCGCTCTCCAGTCGGGCGAGAATTCGTGCGTAGAGGTCATTCACCGCCAGGCTGCCGTCAGCGTTTGGTTTGATGTAATTGGCGATCTGGGATTCCAGCGTTTCGAATCGGCCGCACTGGCGCAGCTCCTCAAGCAGAGCCCGCAGAAACAACGGTGATCTGGCCAGCTCGCAAGCCAGGATCTGCTTAATACGATTGGAGTCAAGTTTCTTGGTGTAGCGCTCCAGATATGTCTTGATGAGTTGTTCCTGCTCATTTCGCTGCAACGGCCCGATCTTTACCCGCTGGTACTGGCGCTCCAGAAGGATTGCTCTTGCCGGGCACTCCAGCGCGCTGATCACCACGCTTAAGCCCTCTGGTATCAGCAGCGGCAACCAGGGCAGTGCCTGCTGGTCATCCTCGGCCAGGCGATCCAGACCATCAAGTACCCAGATCCATCTCTTGCCAGTTTTGCGGCACCAGAGCCCCAGGTCCTGCAACGTCTCCGCCAACTTGGCGGTCAGCTCCCACCAATCCTCTGGCACCTGGATAGGCTCTGTGATGAGCTCCGCCTCCTCGAGCAATTTTGAGGCGGTATCGAGCATGCGGCAAAGGAGAGGCCGGATTGCGTTGGCATCGTTGCTGCAGCCAAGGTGGTGGGCGTACACCACATCACCGGGGTGCTCCAGCGCGTGCTGGTGCATCCAGTTGGCGATCAGGGCACTCTTGCCTGATCCCGATTCGCCGGTGATCAGGATTTTCTGCTCACCACCATCAATTAACTCTTCTAGTCGGTCGATGTACTCTTGCCCCAGGTAGACACCAAGCCGTGATTGGCGGTAGCTGGCGTGCTTGCGCGCTTCCCGCTCCAGCGCATCGGCCTCATCCGGATCGGGGTACTGCTCCTCGATCAGGGCCCACAGGTCCGCCTCGATCTGATCGGCGATCGCCTTTGGATCTGGTAGGTCTTCTGCCACCGGAAAACCGCTGGCGCGGATCCGGTCCTTAAGGGCGGCGAGTTTTGCCTCTTCCTCTGCTGTGTCGCAGAGAAAGCCTGGTTTGCTCTGCCCCCGGCTCCATGCAGGATCACGGAAGTAGAAGAAGGCCCTGCCGGCCATCTCCTTGTCGTTGAGGACTCCGTGCAGGATCTCGAGCTCGGTGACGCTCGCGTCACCTTGGTGATCTCTGATCCAACCCAGCTGCTCACGCTCGAACAGCTCCCCTGGATAGTCCGTCTTCCCCGGGGTCCAGCCGTAGCGCTCGCCAAGCATGCCGATGAAGTACGGCCGGCATCGCTCGATTTCTGCCAGGCAGATGCCGATCACCTTGCCCTGTTCACTCTCCTCTTGGGTGACACCCCAGCGCAGGTCCACATCCACTACTTCCACACCCCGCTCCTGAGCTCTGCGGCGCAGCGATGGGAACACCTGCTTCACCAGCAGATCGCGCTCCTCCATGAAGTCGCGGAAGGTGCTTGACAGGAACACCCGGATCTGGCGAGAGGCAGCGCTGTCCTGATCCGTGTGAGTGTGAGCGGTGTCAGCCATGGGCACAATGACCTGACAGCTAGCTAGCTGGAACAGCCTATGAGGGGTGGTGACTCTGCGGGATCCCGTCTAACGACGCGATACACCTGCCCCGAGGCCTCGGATTATGCACCCAGTGAATACCCCTGGCAGCGGCTCCTGCGGGCAGGTGATCGCTGGCGTTAGAAACAATGATCAAAGTTGACTATAGATTAATTCCTACTCCCTCCATAGTCTGCACAAATCCTGTTATCTGGGTAAAGACATTACTTCGAGTAGGCGAGCCCTTTGTCCAGATGTGGCGTTCAAAGCAGATTTCGCCAAAGTTTGGCTCTATTCGAAAGATGGATGACATCAACCCTGCATTATCAGCTGTTAGCAATGCATGCAATTCAGGATAATTCTCAATTCCTCGAAGCCGTACTAGATTGAAGCCACAGATAAGACCAATGTATCCATCTAGCAGGTGCAAAACAGTCTTAAAGTTACGTCCACTGAGCACTATGAAATCATCACCTTCATGCTGACTTAGAGACCATGACTTAATGCCATACTCGTTAAACCAGCACTTGCTGGCCTCAATTTCACCATACAAACTTCTGAGTGATGATAGGTTGGCTGGAGAAAGCCAGTGATCAGATTCGCCTAGCATCTCCTTCGAACTGGCATTCTCGATATAGTCTAGATTTTCGCCAACAAGAAGATCTCCGACTATTGAAATCAAGGACTTATAGGATATTCTGCCTGACAGCAATAAACGTCTTATCCTAAATGGCTCAAGCTCTTTCAGCCTTGCCGGAACTTGCGTGATTGAAGTACAAAATAGCTCCGTTGCAACATTGTCTGTAAAGCGTTCGGTTAGGAGTGCCAAGTTAAACTGATAGCTAGCTAACTCTGTTTCATATCCTTTCATTTCCTGCATAATCTCAATGGCCTTCTTTGAGTCTGCGATTGCATCAGCATTCTTGTTGAGGCTTATATTGGTGGCTGCTCTTTCTCCATATGCCTGCCCAATTAGGCTTGGATCTGCAGGAGTTGTCAACTGCTCATCAATTAACCCGCTAAGTACTGCTAACGCCTTCTTGGACTCGCCGACCATATTGCAGGCCTTAGCCAGCATAAGTCTTGACAAGCTGAATTCCGGTAATTGTCTACCTAGAACATCTAGATCGGCGATAGCTCTTTCCGGATCACCCAACTCAAGATATAGTCTCGCCCTGCGGAAAAGTGCCCCTTGCGTCAGCTCTAACGTGTTGCTTTTCGAATCGATAAGTTTCGCTAGATTATCAATCGCCATCCTTGTCCGATCATCGTGACCATATTTATCTAGGGAATAAAGTGCTCCCGCTTCATCAATGAGATCAAAGCTATAGTCCCATGTTTTTGACGCATCATTCGACTCTGACCAATGATCAGCGCCGTATCGGATTGATTGGACGAAATGCCAAGGCTCTTTGTCTTGATCACTCAGTTGTACCTCTTCTATCTCTATGCAAAGCATATTCTCATCAAAAGCAACAATATCTCTGAGCCGATGCCAGCATTCTTCTCTAGAATTACAAGTGACGAGGAGGTAAAGAGTTCCCGGTAAAGCTATAGTCTTCTTGGTTCTATTTATTCGTGGATCATTTTCTTCTACGTAAAACTCTTGAATGACTTGCCCGTTCTCAGTGTTAACTATTTCAATCTTGCAATCTCCTTCAAGTGGGTTGCTGTTGCTGTAAGTCCAATTAAGACCCTCAGAAAGAGATAGGTACTCATTGTAGTTACAAGTCCCATCAATAATATCCAGAAAGAGTTCAGCGTTAATTTCCGATAGCACCACGTCGATTCCATATCCTCCCGCAATGAGTTCGACTCTTCCAATTTGCTTATCTGGTCCTCCCTGACATGCAATAAAGGCTCTCTTTAGAAATTCTTTCTCATCAATAACTTCAATTCCAAGTTCCCTGGCTCTTGTTAGCTTGTTTCCCGCTTTCTCACCTGCCACGAGCAGATTGGTCTTTCCACTAACCGATCCTGTGACTGAACCGCCAGCTCGTTCCACTATTATTTCAGCTTGTTCTCGATCAAGTTCAAGTAGCTTTCCTGTTATCACTACCTTTAGATCCGTAAAGGCCTGTGGGTTAATTAAAGAGAGTCTTGCCTCTAATTCAAATTTAGTCATGGTTCAGACTGCCCTATGGTTATTGTAGGCCTTTCATCTTAATATCATATTTCTAACGACGCAATACACCTGACCCGCCCCCCAGGAGTATGCACCCAGTGAATACACCTAGCAGCAGCTCCTGCGGGCAGGTGATCGCTGGCGTTAGTTCTTGTGATATCTAAACTTATGCCCCTCTCGCTCACTCTGGAATCTCTGAAGGCGGTGAGTCAGGGCCCGTAGCCTCTTCATATCGCGGGAGTTCACCGGATCGAATAGATCTCCCCGAGCGGTCTCGATGAATATCAGCACATCCTTTGGCCTGCAGCTGCCGCTCTTCCAGCTATGGAACTCTCTGTGCAGATCAGGCATCAGTACCAGGATATTCTCCGGTAGATCAGCCAGATCCGGGCGGCTGAGCCGATCGAACAGATGGTGCCCATCCAGGTCGATCTTCTTGTGAACCGCAGCCTTCTTCCCCGTAATCTCGCATCGATGGCCGGCTGCCGCTTTAGCGCGCTTGATTGCTCGATCGGAGCCTTCTGTCAGGTAACGGATTTCGGAGTTGAAGCAGGCCTCCACGACCTCGCCTACTGCTTCGATCCAGGCTTGGCGCGTTCTCGTGATGCGGCTGTTGACCCGCATATCTCGGGCCACGCGGGCGATGCCTCGCTGGCTGATCAGCACTTCACGCTCCTCGTTCTCTAAAAAGTCCTTGTTGAGCTCTAGGGCTTCCTCTCCTTCTTCGGTTCCAGCGGTGCGCAGGCGCTCCCAGGAGTTGTGCAACCCTTTGTAGTTGGTTTGCAATATTCCTAGTGTCGTCTTGCGGCTCACGAATGCCAGATCGCCTCTGATCTCCAGGGTCGATCCTGCCTCGATGAACTCCTGTGTAATCCGCCTCGATACCAGAAGCTGCTTTCGCTTTTGTTTGATGTTGAACAGTCGCTCTCGGAACCATCCCAGCACGCCTGTTTTCTCGGAGTCCTCAATGAAGCGGGCCAAGGCCTCCACGCCTTCCTCGGTGAAGCGCCTTGGTCTCCGCCCATTGGAGCCAGCCACTGCTGGCCCGGCGTACTCGAAATGCTCGCCCTCCACGAGCAACCATTCGTCGTCAGCCTTTGCATCGAACGCGTCGATGACGTTGTAGAGGCTATCGATGCGTTTGCCGAGAATCCTGGCTGTTTCCTGGGCTGTCAGAAGGTCTCGCATCGTCTTACGGCATCAGGGCAAGGATGGAGTCCTTCATCGTCTGCAGGCGTTCCGCCACGCGAGGATCGCCGCCGTGGTCCGGATGGTGCTGCTGGATCAGCCGCCGAAAAACCTCGCGCACTTCATCAGCGGTGGCAGTCTTCGGATTTAGGCCGAACACCACCCAGGGACGAAAGTGCTGAAGTACGTCGATGCCATTGATCACGGTGGGACCGTCCTCCAGGTTCCGCTCGTTGGCCGGAATGCCGACGAATCGTCGATAGAGCGCTAGCCAATCATCTTTCGATTTCAAGGTCACGTTTTCCCCCGTCATCGACAGCTGAAAGTTCTTGTCTTTTCGTAGTTGGGTGACGGTTTTGCAGTGAAAGTTGGCAAGTACCTTGCTCTTGAGTTCGGCGGTGGTGGGCGCCTTTGGTTTCGGTAGCGGAGGATCCTTGAACACCCCCCCGTTCACCGTCTGCGCGAAGGCCAGCAGATCTGCTTCTGCCAGCTTCGCTTTGCCTAGGAGTGTCTGGATCAATGCCTTGACCTCGGACAGTGTCAGCTTCTTGGTTCGTGCGGCCACAAGCCAGTGCTAGTAGGCGTCTTCATGCTGGCCCGCGTGGGGTGTCGCTTACCTGGAGTCTTAGGGAACTGTCTTGATCCTTGGCCTGGTTATTCGCGGCTTTCCAGGCCTGGAGCGGCACTGCCGCGTTCTCATTTCTCAACTTCGCAGGGAGCAGTTGACGCAGAACGCACCTTGGTCAAGGCAGAAGTCCAGCTTCCCTGAGAAACGGCCGGCAGAATTCTCGCGGGTGCCCTTTCGTGGCATCCAGTCGGCCATGAGCGCCAAGGCAGGTCATCCGAAGGCGCTGGACATCGCTGAGGTGGGCATAGCGCAATCGCTCGATGGACAACCCGGTGTAGAGGTTCTCGGTGCGTAGCCGCGCCCAGGTGCTGTAGCAGAGACCGGCTCCCACCAGGGTCACCGTTATCGCGAATCTTCGCTTCATGGCATCCATCTGCGGATCCAAACACCCAGCCTTTGCCGCTTGGTTGGGCGTGCACATTGCACATCCATACCACTGCTGATTTCGGCTAGCAATTCCAGGGCCGCCTTACTTAGATCTTTGTCGGCCTGATCAGGTTCGTCGATCGTGCTCATGCTCTCCTGTAGCTGAACCAGTAACCCTTGGGCTTCCGCTGAGAGGTGCAGCTTGTGCATCACACGGGCCAGGTCCAAGCGGTTGCTGTTCGCCCACCAGGTATCGGAGCCTTCGTGCGTGACGCGGTGATCGAGGCTCTTCTGCCGACAGGCAGCCGCCTCCTCAAGTTTTCCGGCATTTTCAAGGGTTTTGGCAAGGCCGCCGAGGGCTCGGCCGATTCCGAAATCTTTTGGCTCAAGAACTTCCTGGCGGCCAGCCAGCAGCTCTCGAAACAAGGCCTCGGCTTCTTCCAGGTCTCCTGATTCCCGCAGGTCGATCGCTAGTTCGTTGATCGATTCGAGAGTGCCGGTATCCGTATCACCGTGGGTTTCGCGACACCAGGCCAGTTCTTGTCGCCGCAGAGGGATGGCTTCAGTGTGGCGCTTCTGAGCACTTAGGCAGCGGGCCAAGCCATAGCGGCTGGCCATGGTGGCGCCGTCTTCATCGCCCAGGTACTCGATCCGCCCTGCAAGGGCCTCCCGGTAGAGCTGCTCCGACTCTTTCAGTTCATCGGCCCAGTAGAGGTCCTCAGCCAGCCGATGAATCGAGGTGAGGGTGCCTGGCGTCTCCCGTCCATCCCGTTTGACGGCCACAACAAGCTCCAGCCTGCGCAGAGGGATGGATTCCGCGTACCGCTCCTGATCGGAGAGCAGGCTGGCCAGGCTGAATCGACTCCCGTTGGTGGATGGGTGCTCAGGCCCCAGCCGCCGCTCCTGGGCCTCCAGGCAGCGCTGGTAGTAGGCCTCCGCCTGCTCGTAGTCGCCCTTGTTCGAATACAAGAGGCCCAGATTGCCGACGGTGATGAGGGTGGAGGGGTGCTCAGGCCCCAGCAGCCGCTCACTGGCTTCCAGATCA
>Ga0194119_10010492_pt1 | contig 12195 bp, 14 predicted proteins | sample TA2MahC100mmetaG_FD_148620 | JGI IMG/M metagenome (GOLD analysis project Ga0194119, IMG submission 148620) | Freshwater microbial communities from Lake Tanganyika, Tanzania - TA2015018 Mahale Deep Cast 100m | ecosystem: Environmental > Aquatic > Freshwater > Lake | place: Tanzania: Lake... | reverse complement strand
CGATCGAGACGTCGGCCGTTACCGAATTTAGTTTGACTCGGAAATTGCACCAGAGCCCAATTTCCGATACCCTTACTAATAAGTAGCAATGTTCAGAGCACTCCTCCTTTTCTCCGCCACGGCGATCGCACAGCCGGTCCCTGGCCGTTACATCGTTGAACTCTCCGGTGAACCCGCCGTTACCGTGCGAACGTCCGAAAGGCAATCGCGCCGCGCGGCGATTCAGACCGAGCAACGCGCCGCTGCGCGCGCCGTCACCTTGCGAGGCGGCCGTGTTCTGACCACAATGGACACGACGCTCAACGCACTCGTGGTCCTGATCCCCGACTCGCGCGCCGCCGAGCTTCGCAACATCCCCGGTGTCACGCGAATAACGCAGGATCGCATGTACTGGGCCAAGCTCGATCGCGTATTGACCCTTAGCAACGTGCCTCAAGCTTGGGAAAAACTGGGCGGCGTTTCAAAAGCCGGCCTCGGCGTTGGCGTTGCGATCCTCGACTCCGGTATCGATACCGGCCACCCTGGTTTCAAGGATGATTCCTTGATCGAGCTTCCCGGCTACCCCCGTGCTAGCGGTGCAGGAAGTGAAAAATTGGTCACCAGAAAGGTGATCGTGGTCCGGTCCTACGAAGACTTGGCCAAGGACGAGGGCTACGGAACTGACGCTGCCGACAACAACGGCCACGGAACCAACGCGGCCTGCGCATCGGCATGTATCGTTCACGAAACCAACATCGGAGTAATCGCGGGCGCGGCACCCAAGGCCTATCTCGGCGCCTACAAAGTGTGCGGCGATAACGGCAGCTGTGCGGACTCGCTGACCTTGAAGGGCATCGACGACGCCGTGAAAGATGGCTTTGACGTACTCAATCTCAGCCTCGGCAGCGATATCGCAGGCGACCCCGCCAACGATGCCCAAGTGCGCGCACTGAACCTTGCCGCCGATGCCGGTCACATTGTTGTTGTCGCTGCGGGAAACGCCGGTCCCGACGAGAACACAATCAACTCCCCCGGCACTGCCGAAAAGGTTATCACCGTTGGTTCGTCGTCCAGCGATCGGTCTCTGGAATCCGGCAAACCCGAGCCGATCGACCCCGCTCGTCTCTCCGGTTTCTCCAGCCGCGGCCCGAACCCGGGTAACGCTCTGAAGCCCGATATGACCGCGGTTGGTGACAACTTCTTCACCGCCACCACCCGCCGCAAGGACCCAGAGAAGTTCTACACACTTACCCAGGGCACCAGCTTCGCGACACCCACCGTCGCCGGTGCCGCAGCAACGCTGAAAGCCGCTCGACCCGGTCTTACGTCGGCAACTTACAGGAGCCTGCTGATCAACAGCTCCAGCGACATCAAGCAGGCTCCGATCCGCCATCAAGGTGCCGGCCGGCTCGATTTGTCCGCCGCGCTCGATGCCCCAATTGCCTTCGCACCCACCTCGGTTAAATTCGGCACTGGTGGCGCAGCGGCTACGTTCAGCCGTGAAATCACGGTTTCTAATTTGCTGAAGGAACCGGTCACCGTCGATCTCTCGATTCGCGGCTATGAGGGCAAGACATCGCCCACACTCGATGGCCCCGCCAAACTGGAACTGCCCGCCGAGGGCTCCGCCAAGGTCACGCTCAAGTTCTCAGGCGAGGGTCTGGCCGGTGAGTATCAAGGCTACCTCGTCGCCAAGAACAGCAAGAACGGACTCGAATCGCGGGTGCCCTACTGGTATGGCGCGCGGTCCAGTGTAGCCAAGGCGATTACACTGCTCGAATTCCAGAGCGAAGGAGAAGAGGGCGAGACAATGACTTTCGGCTGTCGCGTGGTCGACGCCTCGGGCATTGAAATTGTCGATGCGCAACTGACCGTCACCTCAATGTCGGGCGGCAAAGTTGTCGGCGTCGAGGCGCAGACCGACAAGCCCGGCGTGTTCCTGGTCGAACTCACACCCGCCAAAGGCGACAATGTATTTCAGTTTTCCGCGGGCGGAATCACCAGAACCGTCGAAATCACCGGCAACTGATCACTCTGCGGGCGGCTGAGGCTTGTAACCACTCGCCGAAAGAAACGCACGGGCCTCTTCCGCCTTTTCGATCAGCACATAAAAAAACGCCCCAGTTCGCGTCGTCCGGAACAGGAAACCGCCCTGATACTCGTCGGCTTCGACGTAGTAATCCCAGCCGGCTTCGGTCAATAGCGTCTCCAGATTCTGCGCGTCGGCCAACCGTTTGCCGACATAGATCAAATCCAGTTCGCGCTCGCCGAAGAACTCGTCGTCACGCCGCATCGGCTACTTCTTGCCGAGCATCGTCCGCATCCGCGCGCGGAACGCTGTCCCCGCTTCCGGGTCATTGCGATTGATGTAAGCTTCGTACCTTTTCGCCACTGCTTCAAGGTTCCGATACAACCCCGGATTCTTGAACGCCGTGCGGTACTCCGCCAAAAACGGCTCCAGCCGGCAATAGACCAGAAACAACTCGCCGCCGCTCTGAAAATACAGCTCGGCGTCGAGCACGCCGCGCTCGACGAAACTGGCCGCCATTTCGTAGTAGGTCGACACCTGCCGGAAGAACGCGTTCTCATCGGTGCCGGGCGGGCAAAGCGCGCGGAACTCCTCCAGTGTCTCCGGCCCGCACTTTTCGGCGAACCACTTTCGAGCCGCTCGCATTCGTTCCTCGCGCCGCAGTTCGTAAAGGCGCAGAATCAAATTGGCATCGTCGTAGGTGGCGTGGTTGGACATAGTCGGAATCTTTTAGCGTATCGCAGAAGTGTCGCGTAGCTAGTGATCAGAAAAACCGCCGTGCTGGCCGGAACCCTTCCCAGACCATCGCCGCGAACCGCCGCCGCGTCACGAATCCCAGCCTTTCGTACAACGCGATCGCCCCTCGGTTGGACGCCGTCACCGTAAGGCTCGCCTGCCGGCACTCTGCGTTCACCAGCGACCGCAGCGACTTCAGCAGCACTTGCGTCCCATATCCGTGCCGCCGCTCCTGCGGAGACACGCAAATCTGCGTCACATGCCCCGCGTCGTACGCCACCATGCTCGCCAGCGACATCGCACACAACTTGCCCGTGTTCCGGCTCCAAGCCAGCCAAGACGCCTGCGGTAGAAATGCGCCGCATCCCGGGTAGCGCACGATGTTGTTGAGGAACCGCCGCGCGCCCGCAACCGAGCGGTATTGATCGTTGATCTGGCTGTCGATATGCCCGTTATACGCCGACGCCAACAATGAAGCCGCATTGTCCTGCGTCTGGTCGCGCCAGTTTTCGAAGTTGAGATCGTCCGAGGTTCGCCGTATCCAGAGATCGTCGGCGCTAAGCAGATCGCGCGTCATGAAGCACCGCTCAAACATCCGCAGGTGCTGTGCGAACGGCGGCGGCGCGTGCCGCGGATGCTGCATCAAGATCACCTGCGTTTCCACACGCCGCACGCCGGACGTGCGCATGAGCGCGTCGACGGTCGCATGGAGTAGCTTATCCTCGTTCTGCTGCGTCGCGAACTCCGGCATAACAAACAAATCGCCGATGAGTCCTCTGTCGTCCTCAAGCACGACGTAGGTATAGCCGATCACCCGCGATCCCGCCAGCAACGCCACGCCGTTCAGCGACTGCGTGTCGACGAATCCCTTGACCAATGCCGCCGACGCCGTGAAGTCCCAGGCCAACTCTTCGCGCCACACTCGAATCTCCGCCTCAAGCAGCGGATCGAGCGAACCGGCGGACATTTCCCGTAGATCGGCGGTTTCCACGCCGGGGGATTCGGGCCAAGCGGCCATACTCGGATCAGTATAAGACGCCGGAGGCGCGTAGTGCACGGACTTCGGCGAGCAGCGCGCGCGCTGCGTCCTCGGCCGCGAGCGGCGCCGGTTTGTGCGCATCGGGATCCCCGAGGCCCGTATCGCGATACTGCCGCAGTCTATCTGTGATCAGATCGCGAATCGAATCACCGTTATCGACCCCAGCGAATCGCGCCGCGTGCGACGCCCCCGGATGCGTCGACCCGCCCGCGCTGCTCACTACAACATCGGATAATCCCAGCAGTTTTTGCAGCGGCCCCGCATTCACACGAATTTCTTGCACGTTGGCGAACGTCATCGTCATCTCGTTCACGCGCCAAATGCCGGAACGAATGCGAAGACTCCGATCGGTGACGATGTACCAGCGCATCTGGTAATCAAGCGTGATGCGGATCAATCCGCAAAGCGCCGCTAACGCCCATCCCGACACGACGCCCGCGACGATGAACGTCCATACCGTGATGAACTGTGCCGTATGTGGCTTCTTAGAAAGTAGAGGCGCCGCGAGCATAGCCGCTATGGTCAATCCGATGAAAAATTGGACAATGCAGAACTGAATCACACGCCAACGATAGTAGTTATTCCCGGCCAGGAACGTCTGAATCGATGCCGGCGTGCCGTCCGGCGGTTGCGGCTCCGGCGGCACGCGCAAAAGTTCGCAGAACCACCTTTTCCACCGGCTACCCATCGCGCTTCTTCTCCAGTGCCGCGCGGATCACGCGCACCTCTCCGGCGATCTCCGCCAGGATGCCCGCCAAGCCGTCCTCGGTCGCCGGATGCGCATGAGCCTCTTTCGCGCCCCGCATCCGCGAGTAAAGAAAATCCCGCATCTCCTCGCAGTTGGTCAGTCCCTCCAGCGTTAGATTCCCCATCGCCGATCCACTCGCCGTTTGCACCACGATCCGCGCGATCCCGAACCACCGCTCGATGAAATTCGACGACAGGTGAATGTCCTGAATCCGCGCGTAGTTGACCACCGTCTCCTGCCGGAACAGAATGCCCCAACTCATGCGAATTCCTTCGGCGTCGAATCGATACCGCATCGTGTGGTACTTGAAAAACAACACGACGATCGTCACGGGAAATCCGAGCCCCGTCATCACAGCCACACAGACGTAGTAAGGCCAGAGCTTCTTCGACGGCCGCGCGATAGCGGCGATATGAGCGGGTATCTCTGTCATGGACGGGTCAGCAGCGCCAGATCGCGCTCAATCGAATGTAGCACCGCGCTCTGCCCGTGCGTCATCGCCACGCCGCGCGCTCGCTGCAAATACTCTACCGCCTTCGCCCGGTCTCGATTCCGAGCCTGCACCGCGCCGAGCGCGTACAACACGCTCGCCGACATCTCGTCCAGCGGTTCCACGGCCCGCTCGAACTGCGTGATTGCAGCGGCGTACCTCTTCTGATTTGCATAAATGCGCCCCAGATGAAAATGCGCCGAGCGATGATCCGGCTTCCGCGCAATCGTTTCTTCAAACAACTTCGCCGCGCGCGTCAGATCGCCCGACTCCTGCGAGATTACGCCGAGATTGTGCCAGGCCTCCGGATTGGCCCCATCAAGCGCCGCCGCCTTCTCAAACGCCTTCCGCGCTTCGTCCACCCGCTCTGTTTCCATACAAAACACGCCGTAGTTGTAATAGGCCTCGGCGCGATTCGGCTCCAGCGCCAGCGCCTTTCGATATGCCTCCTCGGCGGCCGGAAAATTTTTCATCCGAGCGTGCAGCGAAATCAAATTGACCCAGACTTGTGTCAGCTTCGGATCCGCTTCGGAGGCTTGCACATGGAGCCGCAGCGCTTCCTCCAACTGCCGTGCGCGTTCCGCCGCCGCGGCGCGCCGCAACAATCCCGTCGCCGAAACGTCGAGCTGTTCGACCGCCGCCATATCCGGATCGTCCAGCGGGGGCGCGACTAACTTGTCGCGCTCGTAATCGGCGAGCGCCCGCTCGGCTTCTTCCGTACGTCCCAGCTTGCGCAGCGCCGCCGCCAGCGCGAACCGCGCCGCGCCAAATCGCGGAAACATCCCGCTGGCCTTTCGAAGTGTTGCGACAGCCTCTTCGCCGGTCTGCGTGCGGCCCAGTCCATACAAGGCCTGCGGCGACGGCGGCAGCGCCGCAAATTCTTTAGAGGCCGCGGCCGTGTCTCCGGAGGCCAACAGTGAATCAGCCAGCCGAAGCCGCGCCGCCGTCGACGAAGGGCGTTCGGCCAGCGATCGTCGCAACACTTCGATCGCCAAGTCATGCTTCCCATCCGATGCCAGCGCCGCGCCCATCAAATAAAGAACCGACGCATCTTTCGGCGCCGTCGCCAGCGCTCTCCGGTACGCAATCGGCGCGATCGAATACTGTCCGTGAGCATGGAGGACGCGGCCTAACGCCGCGTTCGAAGCCGCGTCGTGCGATCCCGCGGCGATCTTGTAAGCCGGTTCAATTGCCGCTCGTACTCCGGGCTGAAAACGCGACATGTCGAGCGGAGGCAACTCCTGCGCCGCTTCTCGCGGGCCGCATGCGGTCAACGCAAGCACGGCAATTGCAGCCACCAAACGCATAGCTAGTAAGGTAGCGCACTCGCGGCGCCGGGCTAGATCAACACAACCCGCCGAGCCCGGTTGACGCGGGCGTCCAAATACACAGCCACTTCCACAAAACGCTTCCCGCCGATCGCGCGACCGGCTACCGCCACGCGGCCCTGGTCCGTCTTCACGATGCGAAACGCACTTGAGCCCTCGGACGCAACCTTGATCCAGGCTACGCGCCCGCCGCCGCGCAGCCGCGCGGCTTCGAGCGTCAAATCCGGATCCTCGCTGTTGCAAACAGCCGCCGCGATGCGTTCCGCGTCGGCAGATAGGCTTCGTTCCACCCGCAGTAGCGCCAAGCGTTCGGCGACCAGCCATCCCAAGGTAGTCATGGCCAGAGCTGCAATTGAAATTCTGATCAGGGCGGCCAGCGTGTTGCGTGTGTTTCGCATCTTGCTCTATTAAACGCTCGAACCCACCAAAAAGATTCCCAACTTGCCGCTTTCTTAACAATCTTGACGAAACTTTTGCAAAATCGCTATTCCGCGAACCGGTATCCCTTCCCTCGAATGGTGTGGATATGTTTCGGCGTCGCCGGGTTGTCTTCCAGTTTTTGCCGCAACCATGCCACATGCACGTCGATCGTTCGTGACGACACATCGCTCTGATACTCCCACACATTCTGCAGCAACTCTTCGCGCAGCACGACCTTGCCCCTTCGGTCCACCAGATACCGCAGCAGCTGTAATTCTTTGCCCGCCAAAGAAACCGGCACGCCACCCTTGGATGCCTCGCCCGTCTCGAAGTTCACGTCGACATCGCCGAACTGAATTGACGTCACCGCCGTCCGGCCCTCTTTTTTCACCCGCCGCAATAGCGCCTCGATTCGCGCCAACAACTCGGCCGGATCGAACGGCTTGGCCAGATAATCGTCCGCGCCAAGCTTCAGGCCGACGACCCGGTCCACGACCTGCGACTTGGCGGTCAACATTAAGATCGCTGTGTCGTAGCCGCGTTGCCGCAAGTCCCGGCAGATGTCGAACCCGTTCTTCTTCGGTAGCATCACGTCGAGAATCAATAAGTCGTAGGCCTCGGCCGTCGCTTTCAGCAGGCCCGCCTCGCCGTCGGCCGCCGTATCGACCTCATAACCCTCCGACGCCAGCAGATCTTCCACCGTCATTCGCAGCCCCGGCTCGTCCTCAACCAGCAGTATGCGCAAACTCATCCTGATGCTCCTCCGGCGCTACCGGTAGTTTCACGATGAACTCGGTGCGCTGCATTGGCTTACTCTCAACCCGCACTGAACCGCCATGGGCCTCAACTATTTTTCTAACTATGTTCAGCCCCAATCCGGTTCCGTGGATCTGATCGTCGATCGCCCGTTTCCCGCGAACGAATGGATCGAAAATATCGGCGGCTTCGTGGGCTGGAATTCCCGGTCCCCGGTCGGCGACGCGGATTTCCACCGATCCGTCGCCGGTAGCTTCCGCGCTGATACCGATCCAATCCGACCCTTCGGTGCCGTACTTCACCGCGTTGTCCAGCAGATTTTGTACCGCGTGCGTCAAAGCCGATTCGTCCGCCATCACAAGCGGCAAATTGGCTGGAATCGAGCGCTCCACTGTCAATCGTTCGCCTTCGGAGGCGATCCGGCTCGATTGAATACTCTGCTCGATTACGCTCTCGATCGCAACCGGTTCTCGCTGCCGGACCAGTTTCTCCGCGCCGGATCGCGCAAACAGAAGCACCTCTTCCACCATCGCGCCCAACCGCTCGCTTTGCTCTTGAATCAACGCGCCGTACTTCTCCACCTGCTCCGGATTCCGCGCCACCCGGCCGCGCAAATTAAATGCCGCTGTTCGAATCACGGTCAGTGGCGTCCGCAATTCGTGCGAGACCCCGGCCACAAAGTTCATCTGCAGCTCCGCCAGTTTCTGCTGTTGCCGCGTCGACCGCACCAGCAGCGTCGCGGTTGCCAGCATCAACAGCAGGATCGCGCCGGAAATCGCCAGATTCCGGTAACGCACTTGCGTGACGATCGAATCCACCGAACCGTTCGCCGGCCGCGCCCGCAACAACCACCGCCCGCGTCCACCGTCCGGAAGTCGTAATCCTCTTTCGCTCCTCCGCTGTGGAAACGGTCCCTGCCGCCTCACATCGAACAAAGTTGTCGATGCGTCGAACTCCTCTGGCCCGGCCTTGTCGCCGCGCAGAATTTCTCGTTGGGAACCCTCGCGATTGGCGCGGGAGACTTGCCATTCCAGCGGAAAGCCGAACGCTGCGTCGGAGCTCAATAGACGTGGGAGCGTCGTGCCCAACAGGAATTCCGCATCGTATTCGATGACGAGCCACTCCAGTTCCGGCACTTCGTCGGGAGACGGAAATCGCATCGGCCTTCCGCCTCGGAACCGGGGAAATTCGATCAGTGTGCCGTCGTTCGACGAGTCTGGAGGGCGGCCAACGCCCCTCGTCCTCGCCGTGATTTGCGCCTGCATCGACTCCCAGCCGACCGGCCACGCCGACGCCTCAAATCGCATCGCCTTCCGGTCCAATAACAAAAATTGAATCCCGTCTTTTCCCGGCACCGCAATGCCAAGCCGCTTGACGATACCGCTCTCTCTCGCCTGCTCCGCCCACGTACGATAAGCCCCCAAGTAAGCCTCCTCGCGAGTCTGCTCTTCAAAGGCATCGCGTTCCGGCACAAACGCGCTAGCGGCGTCGCTCAGCGTCCGGTCGAACTCCCGGCCCACTAACTCCAGCGATTCCCGCAGCGCGTTCCGCATCCGTACCTTGTCCGCTTCGCCGATCTCTCCCAACCAACGAAATTGAAGGACCGCCAGGACAATGCACAGAACGGCGAGAAACCCAACGGTCGCCCACGATCCCAACGCTTTGCGGCGAAACTGTTCCATGCTCATACGATATACCCGCGCCTTGTCCCTCTCTTCCAGTAAACGCTGAATCCGCTCCGCCGGCTGCAAGTTCTCGGTAAAACTCCAGTTAAGAACGTTAAGCCGTATCCTAAGAGAGTAGCTATGATACGGTCCGCAATTTCTAGTCTGGTTTTCGCCGCATCTCTTTTTGGCGGCGAAGTCCGTGGCGTCTGGATCGCCCGGGATTCCCTCGGTTCTCGCGAACGCGTCCGCGAGACAATGCAGACGATCGCCAGCGCGAACTTCAACACGGCCTACGTGCTGGTCTGGTCGCAAGGCTATCCGCTCTACAAAAGCGCCGTGTTCGAGCGAGAGACCGGAATCCGCACCGACCCCCAGTACGGCGATCGCGACATTCTCCAGGAAGCCATCGACGAAGCCAAGCCGCTCGGAATTACCGTCATTCCCTGGCTCGAGTACGGTTTTGTCGGCGTCTGGTCCGGCCGTCTTCGGGGCGACTCCCTGGGACCGATCTTTGACAAACATCCAGATTGGATCGCACGCAACCGCGCCGGCTCCACTCGGTTCCCTATTCCAGGCGGCGCCTACTACCACTGGATGATCCATACTCACCCCGACGCACAGAACTTCCTTATCGAAATGATGGAAGAGCTGATCACCAACTACGACGTTCCTGGCGTTCAGTTCGATCGCGCCCGCTACCCGGACCTCGATTGCGGCTACGATGAGCACACCAAGTCCCTTTACGCGGCCGAGCACGATGGCGCTCAGCCTCCGGAAAATCCGCGCGACGCGGCCTGGATTCGTTGGCGCGCCGATAAACTCAGCCAGTTCCTCGTCCGCGCCGGCAAGCGCCTAAAGGCTGCCAATTGGCGAACTCTGTTTACGAACGCCCCAGTACCCACTCCTGATGGATATGCCTCCTTCGCGCAAGACGTACCGGCCTGGGTGAGGGATGCCTCCCACGATTTTCTTTCTCCCCAAATCTATTGGCGAGATCTGGATACTTTCAAATCCAAGCTCGAATTACATATGCGCTTGTATGGCGATTCCTCTCGTTTGGTACCCGGCATCGCCGTCGATGCCGCTAACCCGCAACGTCTCGTCCAAATCGTTGAAACCGTTCGTTCTGCCGGATTGCCAGGTGTTGTGATTTGGTATCATGAAGATCTCCAAAAAAGCAAAGCGTACGACTTACTCAAGGCTACGGTTTTTTCCGAAAAAGCGCCGCTTCCTTGGAAGTAGGATTAGGGCGCGATGGCCACTAAGGTCATTCCTTAGAACTTCGTAAGTAGATTCGCACGGAGTTCATAGGGGTACCCTCAGTTGACCATGTACTAGAACCCCTTTAACATCGAAGCGTGGTGTTGGAAAACGCAATGAATATCGGCAATGCCATTATCGACCAGCCCGAAGCTCTTCCCGTGGAGGAGACGGCTCCCAAACGCATTCGGATCGTAATCGCCGACGATCACCCCATCGTAAGAGACGGGATTCGGCGACTACTTTCCATGGAACCCGACGTTGACGTCGTTGGCGAAGCGGGCGACGGCCGAGGCGTTCTCGACATCGTGCACGAGACCGATCCCGACGTGCTTCTGCTCGACCTTCGCATGCCAAACCTCGACGGCCTCGGGGCTCTTCAAACCCTGCAGCAGACCAATAAGCGAACTAAAGTAATTGTCCTCACCGCGTCCGAGGACAAGAACGAATTCGTACAGGCAATGAAGCTCGGCTGTTCGGGTATCGTGCTCAAGCAGACCGCTCCGGAGTTGATTGTCAAGTCGATTCGCAAAGTGTCCGCCGGCGAGATCTGGCTCGATTCGCACACTACCGCCGCGGTCATGCGACAGTTCGCCACTCCAGGCAGCGAAATGGCCGCTTCCGGCAGCGGTTCGGCCAAAGGCCGCGAACGGTCGGCGTTGTCCACTCGCGAACGCGAAATTGTTGCACTGGTTGCCCAGGGTTACAAGAACAAGGAAATGGCCGAGAAGATGTTTATCTCCGAGCAGACCGTCAAGAACCACTTGCACAACATCTTCGACAAGCTCGGCGTCTCCGATCGGCTCGAACTAGCCCTCTACGCAATCCACAAGGGCTTGCATCTGCAAACTTAGACACATTCGCTTGAGAATTGTCGCGCATCGCGTTGATGGTTTTCAAAGACCATGTGTCCGGGTTCAATTTGTTTCGCCCGGCAGTATTGTTCGTACAGCCGTGCGTAGCTCAAGTTGGTGTAGTCGGACTCGGCAAATCCGAGCGCCGCGGCTTCGCTGTCGATCCAGTTCGAATCTCCTTCGAGTTCGACGAAATTGCCGATGGGCGTTTCGTCGATCATGACGATACCGGCCTGACCGGGGCGAGCCCATTCCGTACGGAATTTTTCGTAGCGAAACGTCGGACTGAATCCGAGACGATTGAGTATCAATGCGAACTTGACGGGATCCGTGACGCCGGATTCAATCTCTTCGCGTTCCTTGTGTTTTGCCACCGAAGCCCGGCCCTTGAACGTGAAGATTGACTCGTCGCCCGCTCGACGAAGCCGGATGAGTTCGCCTCTTGCGCGAAGCGATCCATCGGGCAGGTCGTAAATCGTGTTTTGCTCGAAGTGGCGCGGCCGGTGCTCCACGTAGCCGCGCGCACGAAGCATTCCGATCATTTGGGCCAGATCGGAGACAGGTACTTTGACTTCGATTTCACGGTGAAGAACCCCAATACTCATTTCCCAATCGTAGCAGCGATGTGCTAACCTGCATTCGATCCGTGCGCCCGTAGCTCAGCTGGATAGAGCATCTGGCTTCGAACCAGAGGGTCGGGAGTTCGAATCTCTCCGGGCGCACCATACAACCCTCTTTGAATCAATTGATTGCGGGTTGTTCAGTTTGCGTGATCGGCGAGCGGCTTTCCAGACTGTGCCCGTTTTTGTGCGTACCTCGTGCACTTTGTGCCTTTCGCATCGCTTCGAGCACGCTCTCGGCTTGCGGGTGAACGTAGCGGCGCGTCGTTG
>Ga0194119_10010488_pt1 | contig 12197 bp, 13 predicted proteins | sample TA2MahC100mmetaG_FD_148620 | JGI IMG/M metagenome (GOLD analysis project Ga0194119, IMG submission 148620) | Freshwater microbial communities from Lake Tanganyika, Tanzania - TA2015018 Mahale Deep Cast 100m | ecosystem: Environmental > Aquatic > Freshwater > Lake | place: Tanzania: Lake... | reverse complement strand
TGGGAATTATATTTAGTAGATTGTCGACAATGTTTTGAGCGTTAGTCCCTACCTGACCGCGCCCTGTAAGTAGGTGATCAAAGTTGGGGTGTAAACCGAGTTCAAATTTAGAATTCTTTAAAAGTCTTCGAATGAGCGGCGTTTCATGTGTTACAAACCAAGTTGCACATAGGTTGAGACTTTCCACGAGATCAATTGTATCAGTCAAAACATCGTCATGTGCCCAGTCAAAATCTATGGTCAAAAATAATTTGTTCTCCCAAGAGTTAGGGTCTTCGATTTTGATAGACGAAATTATGGCACTTTCCATTTGACCTACTAATTTTGTTCAATAATTCATATCTCAGACGGTAGTTTGAGATTAATAAAAGATCAATACTTACTATTCTGGGTTATTAGTATGAAAAATGTGCAAAATAAATCTGAAAAGCTCCTAAATTTGAGGAAACGTAGCTATTATGGCGAAGTTACATTTCATAGACGATTCCAAACCAGATTTCGTGGTTCGGATCGTCTAGCTAGGTCTCTCGGCTGCCGATGTTGCGAAGCGGCTGGGCGTCGGCCAGTATTAGCTTTACGGGTTTTACAAGAAGTTTTCTGGTCCCATGGCTGCTGTTTAGCACAATCGTGATGCAGAGATCCGACAACTAATGCGCTTAAGTAGTCTCAAAATCAACACATTAGAGAGGATCACTTTTCAGGAGGCAGGCCATGAGAATGATGGGGAACAGCTCACACGCATTAGTTTTCACGAAATGGATACTGGGCTTGTGGCACTTTACTTATGACCCGTTTTTTCGCGCGGATTTTTGGCGCTCGATTTCTCCGAACCACAACTAAACACTCTGACCTTTGTTTGACGCGTTGAAAACGGTTTCTGTCATGGTTATTCGCGGAAAGAATTCTGATCTCATATCGTAGGTGACGGTAAACGCGATGATCGAAGGTCATCTGAATTGTGTCTCTTTGATCGCAGCGAAAGAAACTCATGTGTCATTGCTTGGACGGGAGATCACGGCTGCTACGATTGTTGCATTTATCGCGAAAGTCAGACCATTTTGAATTTCTGCGGTTGGCAAAAAGCTTTTAATATCTGATGTTGATCGACATTATTCTACTAGGATTAAAGTCAATCATTTTAATATTCAGAATGCAGCAAGACACTGATTTTTTAGATCACGCTCTTGGATCGAGTAACAATAGGATTTCTCGCCTTTAACTTCTGCAAGACAAAATTGTTTCAAATTATTTGTTTGTATCGAATAGCAATAGGAGGATTCACGTTTTACCGTGGCTAGGCAATAATTCTTACGATCATTATTTTCAATCGAATAGCATCGGGAAGTATTCGCTGCCATAGCTTGAGACGCAATCTCAAAACATGAAAAGATATATATCAGAATAAATAATCGTACTGTCATATTTCAATTCAATTCCTTATTTTTTGAAAGGACAATTCGAGCGCAGGTAGGTCACTCTTCTTCCTGTTCGTCAATTTTTTTTCTCTTCCACGGCTCTTCCCTCTTCATTGCATTTTCAATTTGTTGATCACTCATGCGGTTGGCAAGGGCGTGTATCCGATCTAATGCATATTCTTTTTCTTTGCCGCTCTCAAGCGTTGCGATGGCAAGGTCGCACCATTTATATGCCTCGATATCATCGCGCTTTATTGCTTTTTGTTCGGAGTAAAATTTACAGAATGCGGCATAGGCTGAGGGATTTTTTTGCTTGGCTGCATTTTTCACAAGATCGACTGCTTTGAGATAGTTTTTTGGCAGATATTCGCCTGAGTAATAGAGAAGTCCAAGGTCAACTTGCGCTTCAGCATATTTGCGGTCAGCGAGTTTCGAGAGGAGGCCGATGGCGTCTGCGCGCGAGTGGCCGTCAACTTGCCCCTCTCTGATCATGGATGCGAGACGATAGCCTGCGTCATCATCATTCTTCTCAAAGGCTGACCGCAAGACTTGCGCGGCCTTGTTATAGTTGGGTTTGACGCGATCTTTCAGGCATAAATAATGATCGGCAAGCGATTGAACGGCATCTCGGCTTCCGGCATCAATAGCAAATTGCATTTCGTCGACTTCCGTCATGCTGCGCGGCCCCAATCCGGCCGGAAACATTTTAACGTGAGAGCCCGGGCCAGGCGTATAGTACATCCCCCACCGCACGATGTCCTGATTTTCAGGTGCAATCATGTTTGCATGAAAATATTCAGATAACTGGTTATGGGGCGTCAATTTGTAAATATCGATCAATTCTTCGGGTGCGCCCATCTGGTAGAAATAATCGATCGTCTTTTGCAGGAACTCCTGATCAACTTTTTTAATTTCCTCATTGCCTTGGCAGTAATTTTTGATTTTGTAGGGTTGATGAACCCCGAAGTGGCGCAGATGTCTCTCTGTCGCGCCGAGTGCGATAAGAGCGCAGGATGAAGAACATTGTTGTCCATCATCTTGGGTGATTGGGTTGCCTGTCGCAACAACGGCACCGCGTCTATGGAGGATCCATCCGACCCTCATGCTGACCCGGGCGTTGCCTCCTCCGGATTCGAGATAGACCACGGGTAGTGGCTTGTCCTTCGGCCAGATATTGTCGAGACGATAAAAAAAATCATCCTCTTCATATCCGATGTAACCGAAGATCAGGATCCATTCGAGTGTCTGCTTTTTCATGCACTCGGTTTGTTTGTCGCGACACTCTTTTGGAAGGAGCACGAAGGCGTCTGCGGATTTTGACCATGAGGCCATCCCCAAAAGGCACAGAAGTGAAATGAAAAGATGAAATAGGGAGAACCTTGAGGAGCTGGCGGTTTTCATGACTGTTGTTTTCCGAGCGAGAAAGGTTACCTTGATCCTTTCTCTAGCCTTTTTGCATGACAAATTTTGTCACCTTTGACGACAGAAGATTTGGCGGTGTGCAATACTGATGTCCTAACGTCGCTCAATCAGGCTCCCATATAGATCCGCCGGGTAATCTGGTCCTCGAGCGAAAGCCACCTTCGACCTGCTTCATCATCGGCACGATGATCCATCGCTTGTCGACGAAGAGTTTGAAGACGCTCGATGGCCATGTTCTGGTGTGCATCGAGTTCTTCGGCAATATTTATAAACTCGATGGCTGCGTCTTGGCCGCCAAAGCGCTGGGCCGCTTCATCAATAATGAATTGATCCCAGGTCAGCGTAGGCGACCATGAGAAGCGGGCAAAAGCGAGATAGGACAATTCTACGGTCGCGTGATAGGGAGACGGCTCTCCCCACACCGTCAATCCCTTAAGGCCTGTTCGCGCGCAGAGCGCGGCCATATCCGAGAAAACGCGCGCGTTGAGTGCGTAGCGTTCGCTTCGCTCGTCTCCGTTCCACTGGCAGGCGAACTGGCACCGAAGCACATTCGGCTGCATCGGCAGATGTTCGATATAGGGCTTGGTCAATTCGGCTTTTATGCGGTTCCAATAAGTACGGTTGGTTGTATGTTGATAGATGCCGCCCTCGGGCAAACGCTTTTGTGCCTCGAGAGAAACCGGATCAAGTAGATTGTCCCATTGTATTTCGCTGTAGATCCAGAGATCCTTTTTTCTTAATTTGGCTGTTTTAAAAAGACGCGGAAAATTGTCGGCCATATCCGTATGTGACCAGTAATCACCATGCACATCTTTTCGCCTTGCAGCCTCGCGTTCATTGGCGCGGCGGGATACGCATCTTGTGCAGCCGCAAACTCCATAATCACCAGCTTCGATATTGATGCCACCGATGTCGAATGTATCGGTAAGCCAGGCAACACCTTCTTCCATCCATGCCATGGTTTCGGGTGCTGAGGGGCACGCGGAGAGTGTGTAATCCGACTTCGGAAAATTGAGGGGGAAGGCGAGATCTGCGATCTGGAAGCCCACGCCTTTTTCAAGAGTGGCTGCGTGTTGCGGGTTTGCTTTCAACCAGGTCGCAAGATTAAATTTATTGTCCCCTTCCCAGTAGACGCCGCCATATGAGCCTATGGCGATGCCCGGCAGAATGCGAACGCCTCGCTCTGAGGCATAGCGGCAAAGCTCCTTTGCCGCGTCGACGCCTCCATGCGGATCACGCAGAAAGCCGTAAATCACGATCGCCGATATCCGGTTTTTTGAGCAGAAATCGACACATTTTTTGTAGTCACTCAAGAAGCCGGAGGGAGGCTTCTGGTAAGGATTGAATACGCCGATTTCCTGCTGGCCGATTTGCGAGAGCTGCCAGTTGGTCGAGTGGTCCCACGTCCAGAATGTCCGGTAGGTGAGGCCTGGTGTTTCATGAACACGATCTGCGCTTACATCAAGACAATCGGGTTTCTTGCCCCCTCTTTTAATAAGTTCTTCTACACCGTAAATGATGCCCGAGAAGGGACCACCATTAATTATGACCGACTCGGATGTTGCCTCGATGCGGAATGCGCCCTCGACCAGTGTTCTGTCTTCGATAAGCCTTATTGTTTTTGATCCATCGGATTGGTTAAAGACGATCTTCGGGAAGGTCTGGGATAGACGGCGAAGAGCATGAGGGAAGCGATCGGCGCCTTCAACTTTTATTGAGCCTGAGAAATGATACATTTGATTTTTAATTCGACGTAGGTTGCTTCAACTTCAAAATTCTTCGCCAAACAAGAGGCAAGGCTATTTCAATAATGGTGACCGGCCTGAGAGATATTCCGTTGTCGACATCGCATCGAGGGCATCATTGATCTTTTTGTCGATCGCTTCCGCGATCTTTTGGTGCCCTTCGTCCGAAACCGTGACGACGACAGCGGCCTTCTGAGGATCGTCCTGAGGGTCGGTCACCGGCGGGGGATCGGAGAGGGCAAAGGCATAATGTTCACGAGCCTTTTTTCGGTCACGTGTAGGAACTTTGTTTTTACTGTTACCTGTCTGTCCCTGAGAGGGAGTAATCACCAAAGCCATGAGCATGCTCCGAAAAAACGGAAAAAACTGCGACTTGAGGATCTGAAACAGCTAAAAGCTAACAATATGTAGTAAATTTTTAGTTAATATTGACAAAGGGTAAACGAAATTTCTGGGAATTTTTATTGCTTTTTCCGATGCTTGCGATTGGGCTTTGCGTCGATCGATTTCAGTCCAAACTCCCTATTTGATGACATTTTTATGAAAAATAGGAAAAATTCGAAAAAATATTCTCATCCCTTTTTTATGGCTTATTCTCGTTCGTTAAGAGTTTGGTAACCATAAGGGGTCGAGCATGATCGCGCTTTGACACAAGGGGGATTAGCCAATGACAACGACCCACGTAATCGAATTCTCTGTCAGCGACACAATCACGGACCATGACGAAAAATGTGAGGCGATCGTTGATACGATCATCGACCAATTCGTGCCCGCGGTCAGCGTGACAACGGGGACCAGTCCTGACGAATTGACTGCGAGGCTGATGATTGAATTGGCCTTTCAGATGGGCGCCACGCATTCACCCTCATCGATCATGAGCATGCTGGGAGCCGTCGCGGATGCGGCGCGTGCCGGACTTGAAGCAGCGTCCAATATTGGAGAGCTGCCTGATCCGTCCGATCAGGTTTTGCTTGACATGGATTGTCCGCCAATCAAACATTAAAATAGTCAAAAAGGAAAATACAGGTACGGGGCTCGGGTCATATTCATTAATAACCGGTATCAAACATCGCAGAGGGTTGTGGGAGGAGGTTGAAATGAATTTTGCATCTCAAAGAAAGATTTTGATAATTTTAGCTTTTTCTGTTTCGCTTCTGACCGCGTCAACAAATTATGTTTACGCGGGTTCAAATTGTACTGCACCAAATATTCCTAGTTTTAGTGAACTAAAGCCCGCTTCGCCCGTTGCTCCTGATTGTATCAATGAAGTAACAAAGTCGCATACATGTTCCGAGCCAGTTGTGCTTCAGTATAATTCCGAAGTTGAAAATTATAATACTCAAACAAAATCATATTATTCAAATGTTGATCGCTACATATCTGAGCTGAACGCCTATTTGAAGTCAGCGCGGGAATATGCAGAGTGTGAAGTCAATCGTCTTTGATATTGAGATTATCAGCGCTCTTGAAATTTGTCGCCCTTATAATTTTTTCCCTTTAGGACGATCACATTTCTTTTCTTGCTCAGTCTTCCGTGCTCTATCGGCTCAAAAGCCATACATCAGGGAGGATCACTTTTCAGGGGGCAGACGAAAATTTCTATAATAAAACTTAAGGGCCGCTTCTAACTCAGTCGGCTAGCTATAATAAAGACGACGGATCATCCAATTTATTCAGCTTTGGAGATATTTCGGATCAATCGCTCGAGAAAATCCTCACATAAGGCCAGCTGTTCCATGAAAATATATTCGTCTGGCGTATGGGCTTGCTTTATTGATCCGGGTCCACAAACAACAGTTGGAATGTCCAATTCATTCATAAAAAAGCCGCCCTCAGTTCCATAGGCCACTTTTGATTCATCATTTCGTTTCGCTAGATTTTTTATATAGCCTACCGCCTGATGATTCACATCAATCGCAAGTGCTGGATATGAATAGATTTCTTCAAATCTAATAGAGGCTTCGGGCGCTATCTCTTGCATGGGAGGTAAAATGACCTCCTTTGCATATTGAAAAACCCGTTCGGCAAGCGCTTGGGCGTCAAAGCCAAGAAGATGTCGATACTCAAATACAAATTCACATTTTTTAGGAACGATATTGATTGCGGAACCACCTTGAATGAGACCCGTACTCAAAGTACTATGTTTAATATCATAAGCCTCATCATGGGAGCCAAGCTTCAACTCATTAGAAATCTGCTTCAAAAAAATAATCAACTCTGCGGCAGCATCAATGGCGTTGACCGCGTGAGGCGCGAGGCTTGAATGGGCTTCCCGTCCCTCGATAATTACCCGATAGGCTCGCCCGCCTTTATGCCCAATGACCGGTTGCATATCTGTTGGCTCACCGACGATACATAACTCGTCGCGCACGGGTTGATTTTTCAACCAATCAATTAAGCTTTTAACGCCTATGCATCCAACTTCTTCATCATGTGAAAAAGCAATCCTTACTGGCATGCGAAGATTTGACGATACAATTTTTGGAACAGCTGCAAGGACTACAGCAAGGAATCCTTTCATATCGCACGCGCCGCGACCAAATAATTTTTCATCGCGTTCAATCAACAAAAATGGATCATGGCTCCAGTTTTGTCCGTCTACTGGAACGACATCCGTATGTCCCGAAAGTATGACGCCTGGAAGATGGTGCGGACCAATACTTGCCCAAAGATTCGCTTTCGTTCCATCGGATGACGTGATGAGATATGCCTCAATGCCATATCGCTTCAAATAATCCTGAACATAATTGATGATTGGGAGATTGGAGTTGCGGCTCGTTGAATCAAATGCAACGAGATCCTTGAGTATTGATAAAATTGCCGCTGAAGGTCGTTTAGCATCCATGATTAAAGACCCGATCCGCCTCCGCCAGGGCGATAAGGAGGCGGCGTCATCAGCATATCGGTAACGCTCTTGGGCAGCCCTCCGATGGGATCTTTCCGTGATGGCATTCCATCAACAAAGGGAAGTAATTGATGTCGAGCTACTTCATAGATCCGCCGCAGCTCTGCAACGGGATAGGCATGTTCGTCGACCCGCAAGCTCAAATAGGGGTAGAGTTCATCTTTATAGACAAGCACCGAGGCTGACTGTCGACCGCGTTTGTCGCCTCCCGCCGATTGCCCCGCCTCAAGCACGGCAACCAGTCGCTCCGCCAATGATAATGCGGACGTGCCAGTAAATGTTTCCGCCATCGCTTCAATCGTTCTTGCTCCCACGAGCATGTTCCCTTGAACCGCAAAATCGGGGCCTGTGATATGTCCGTGCCAGTCAGTACAGCCTGAACCTGTCCAAGCCGCGCTATTTCCTTTCGAGTCAACAAATCCAACTTGGCGGACATCACGACCAGGGTCATTCTTGATCAGACTATCAAGTGCTTCCTGAGCTGATTTACCTTCTTCCAGTAATGCTAAGCCGTCGATACCAAGATAGGGATTGACCCATGATTGGGTCGCAATTGCGCCGACATAGGGCTTTACAAAAGGGCAGATGCCTCCGACGCCAGGGACAGCTGTTGAAACGGCAACACCAAGCATTCCTGTTCTTTGGCAGCGGGCTGCTATCGAGAATGTATTAAGTTCCAGCATTTTATGTCTCCCCAAAAGCAATTTTAAAACATCAAACTCTAGCCATGTGAATTTTTGAAGGATCAGGCACCGCAGATAAAAGCGCTTGTGTATAGGCATTTTTTGGTTGATCGAATACTTCCTGCGTTTGACCTGTTTCCACGATCACACCGCTACGCATGACGGCAACCCGGTCTGCAATTGTACGAACGACACCGAGATTGTGGCTTACAAAGACGCAAGCTAATCCCAACTCACGATTGATCGTTTTGAGCAAGGCCAAGATTTGTGCCTGAACAGACACGTCAAGAGCCGAAGTAGGCTCGTCAGCAAGAAGAAGCGACGGACGCAAAATAATGGCACGGGCTATAGCAACTCTTTGTCGTTGACCGCCGGAGAGTTGATGCAAATAGCGATCCATATAATTTGTTGGTAACCCAACGAGTTCGAGGGTTTCAGCGACTTTCATCATTCTCATTTTTTTGTCGCCAATATTATGCACCTCTAGAGGCGCTAGCAGGACGGTCGCGACACTTTGACGAGGGTTAAATGATGAAGCGGGGTCTTGAAAAACGGCCTGCATCTGTCTCCGGATCGCAAGCAAATCACGACCCGATGATCGCCAAATATTCTTTTTTCTGACGTAAATATTTCCGCTTGTTGGTTTGATAAGTCCAAGAATCATTCTCAGAAGCGTGGACTTTCCTGATCCAGATTCACCGACGATGCCCAGAGTTTGTCCTGCTCGCAATGTAAGAGAAACATCATTAACTGCCATGAATTGCTTCTTGTTAAAGATGTGATTACCTACGCGATAGGCTTTTGTAGCGTTTTCGACTTCGAGGAGCAGGTCCGTCATGATGACCCTCCTAATTCCTTAACACGAAGACAATAAGAAATATGATTGTCTCCGACTGTTATTGGCTTTGGCGTCGAAGCACATTGCGGTAGGGCAAATAAACATCTATCGGAAAATCGGCAACCGACAGGCCGCTTGTTCGGAAGCGGTATTTGTCCCGGTATCGGGGTCAAGCCTGTCATCGCTCCATGAATTCGAGGAGTCGCGTCAAGAAGACCTTGGGTATAAGGATGACTCGGATTTGAAAATATTTGATCGACCGGACCCTCTTCAACAATAGCCCCTGAATACATCACATACACACGATCACAAAGATTTGCGACGACACCGAGATCATGGGTGATAAACAAGATTGACGTATCATGTTGATCACGAACCGCTCTTAATAGATCCAACACTTGCGCCTGAACCGTGACATCGAGTGCGGTCGTCGGTTCATCAGCAATAAGTAACTCCGGCTCAGTCGATAACCCCATGGCAATCATCGCCCGTTGTTGCATCCCACCGGAAAATTGATGCGGATATTCCTCACTCCGAAGTTCTGGATCGCTCAGATTAACTGAGCGCAACAATTCTATCGCTTTTGAACGTGCAAAGGCCCAAGACGCAGAGCGATGGAGATTGAGGGGCTCCCCAACCTGATAGCCGACCTTTCCCGTCGGATTTAACGAGCGTAGAGCATCTTGCGGAATTAGCGCTATGCGGTCGCCACGAATGGATCGCCTATAATCATCCGTTCTTTCAAGGAGTGGATCGTTCGTTAGTTTTATTGAGCCTTGAACGACTTTGGCACCACGCGGCAACATGCCAAGAACCGCCAAAGAGGCGACTGTTTTTCCGCTGCCAGATTCTCCAATTAAACCAACAATTTCACCTTTCCCAATTTTCAGTGAAATATTATCAACAACCACAGCAGATTTGGACCCTTGACCAAAAGCCACTGAGAGATTTTCAATTTCAAGCGTTGATGAGCGTTTATTTGCTTCAATTTTCATATGTCTAATCCCGCAAATGCGGATCAAGCATATCGCGCAATCCATCGCCCAAAAGATTAAAGCCGAGAACGCAGAAGAAAAGAGCCATTCCTGGCATAATACTCAACCACGGTGCTTGGGCCATAAATCCTCGCCCCGTATTCAACATATTCCCCCAAGAGGGCTCTGGAGGTTGGGCTCCAAGTCCCAAAAAGCTCAATGCAGATTCGAGTAAAACAGCATAGGCGAATGCGACAGCTGCCTCGACAAGTAAAGGCGTAATCACATTTGGCATAATTTCAATAATGAGAATTCGACTATGGCTCATACCGACGGAACGGGCCGCTTCGATATATTGTTGCTGCATTGCTTCAACCGTCGTCGCTCTCGCAAGTCTCGCAAAGCCAGGAATAAAGATTATACCAATAGCAATCATCGCATTTAGAATGCTTGTACCAAGACTCGCCATTAAGACAATAGCCAGCAAAATGGCAGGAAAAGAAAAGAGAAGCTCCATGAGCCGCATGAGGATAAGATCGGTAACGCCACCGAAATATGCCGCCAAGACGCCAATTATCGTTCCACCAATTACCCCAACAGAAACAGCAACAAGAGCAACTTGAATCGAAATTTGGGAGGCAAATATTGTGCGAGATAGCACGTCACGCCCAAGTTCATCCGTCCCGAGCCAATGATCAGCGGAGGGAGCTTGTAACATCATCGTTACATCAAGATCATATGGAGAATAGGGCGAAATAATTGGTGCCGTCAAAGCCGCAACAATAACGGTTCCCACAATCATAATACCTATTGTAAGCAATCCATGCCTGATCCAATTAAATTTAGACAAAAAATTCATTTCATCTTTCCCCTGCATGAATTTGCCGAGGATCGAGTATCATCGCAATTGTATCAACAATCATGTTGGCCGCGAGCACCACGATTGTAATAACCAGCGCTGATCCAAGAAGAACTGGATAATCACGATTGATGATTCCAACGAGAACCAGGGAACCAATTCCTGGAAGTCGAAAAATATCTTCGATGACAACCACACCACCAAATAGAAACCCAAATTCGACTGCACCGACAGTGAAAAATGGAATCAATGCATTCCGAAGAGCATGTCTAGTAAGGACCACTCTTTCAGAGGCACCCTTTGCATGAGCTGTTTTTATATAAGCGGAATTTAGCACCTCAAGCATGGTCGTTCGCATTATTCTCAAGAGAAGCGATGATGAAACGAGTCCGAGCGATAATGCTGGCAAAATCATCTGGATTAGGTTCGCCTTTGGATCTGACAGGAAGGGCGTAAAGCCTCCTGCGGGCAGGATCGGCCAGATCAATGCGAAGAGAAGAACAAATAATGTGGCAAGCCAGAAATTCGGAACGGCTCCAAGAATTGTCGCAAAAGTCGTTATAATTACATCCAATATTTTGCGATGTCTGAAAGCGGCAATGGCCCCCAAAGGAAGCGCGATGACATTCGCGATAAGAAATGCAAGAAGTGCCAATTCGAGAGTAACAGGGAGTCGCTTTAATATTTCTGGACCAACGGCAACTCTGTTTTGAAAGGATTTGCCGAAATCGCCTTGCATCGCTTTGATAAACCAGTCTGAGTATTGGACGATCAGCGGTCTATCTAATCCGTTGAGGGCCTCGAAGCGCATGATCGCCTGCGGAGTTGCATCGACACCAAGTGCAGACCGCGCTGCCGAACCCGGTACAACATTAATGGCAATAAAAAGAATTATTGATGCCGCTAAAAGCGTCGGCACGAAAAGAGCAAGCCGCGTAAAAATTAGCCGCAACATGTTTATAATCCAAATCTAGTCACGGAAACATGCGCCCATATCGGATAAGCCATATGGGCGCATGATCTAACGAGAGGCCGAATCTGTTTTGGATTAGCCTTCGAACCAAGAGTCTTTGAGGGTCTTCAAAAAGCCCGTTCTCATCGGCACATAGCCTTGAAGCTTCTTCGAATGAGCGATGAGAAGATGTCCGTTTACGAGTGGAATAATTCCCATTTCGTCGAGGGACATTTGTTGCATTTTTTTATAGAGCTCTTTTCTGGCGTCCTGGGTCGTAGCCTGTTTGGCAGCGTCAAGAATGGCATCAAGCTCCGGTGATCCGCTCTTTTGAACATTGACGGCCATGCCGCGCTTATAGTTGTTCGTAACAAAATCATCCGGATCAGCGAGTGGGCTGAGCC